>Ga0209420_1001527_pt1 | contig 10891 bp, 6 predicted proteins | sample BlaSpr_A8_OM1_O1_FD_187972 | JGI IMG/M metagenome (GOLD analysis project Ga0209420, IMG submission 187972) | Forest soil microbial communities from Thunder Bay, Ontario, Canada - Black Spruce, Ontario site 2_A8_OM1_O1 (SPAdes) (version 2) | ecosystem: Environmental > Terrestrial > Soil > Boreal...
GGCGACGAAAGCCACAAGCCCGTCTATGTGCTGGCCAGCCACTCGCATTTTTATATGGAGAATATTTTTGATACCCCCGCGCTGAAGCAAAATGGCGCCAAACCTCTACTCGGCTGGATTATCGGAACTGCCGGAGCCGTACGCTATCCCCTGCCGAACGGGGCGCCGCGGTCCGCAAAGACAGATGTTTACGGCTACCTTCTGGCCACCGTTTCCGGGGACGGCACCATCCAGTTTAGGTTCGAAGAGTTACACGAATCCGACGTGCCGAAGTATGTGCGGCAGCGTTATCCGGCCACGCTGATCCCCTGGTGCTTCGCTCACAATTCGCAGAACATTGATCCTCACGCCGTGGATCTTACGCCGCGTTGCACGCCGGCACCGGCGAAGACAGCAGCGTCAGCCGGTCAAGCTCATTAGAAAAGTTGATCATTGATCATTGATCGTTGATCATTGGCCTCTGGCTTTCTCGACCGCGCGCAGCAGGGCTTGGGCTTTGTTCATCGACTCCTGAAACTCGCTGGCCGGATCGGAGTCCGCGACAATCCCGGCGCCCGCCTGCAGATACGCTTTCTTGCCTTGCATCAATAGCGTGCGAATGCCGATGCAGGAATCCAGATTACCCGCAAAATCCGCGTACAGCACTGACCCTCCATAAATCCCGCGGCGAGTAGGTTCGAGTTCTTCGATGATTTGCAGGGCCCGCACCTTCGGGGCTCCGCTGAGCGTGCCTGCGGGAAAGCAGGCGGCGAAGGCGTCGAGGGCATCGAGATCCTTGCGCAGCGTGCCTTCCAGCGCCGACACCAGATGCATCACGTGTGAATACCGCTCGACGTACATCAGATCTTTCACCTTGACCGAGCCGTAATCGCTCACTCGCCCCAGATCGTTGCGGCCCAGGTCGACCAGCATCACGTGTTCGGCGCGTTCTTTTTCGTCGGTGCGCATCTGCTGTTCGAGGCGCAGGTCTTCGGCTTCGTCGCGGCCCCGAGGGTGCGTCCCCGCGATGGGACGGTACTCCAGTCGGCGCCCCGTCACCCGCACTAACATCTCGGGAGAAGAACCGAGAATGTGGGTGTCCCCCATTCGCAGAAAATAAAGATAGGGCGAAGGGTTCACCTGCCGCAGCGCGCGATACAAATCAAAGGGGTCCACTTCAGGAGTGAAGTCCAGCCGTTGCGAGAGCACAACCTGGAAGATATCGCCCGCGGCAATGTACTCTTTGCAACGCTTGACGCTTCGCAGGAAAGTCTCGCGCCGCGTGCCGGCATGAACTTTCAGCTTGCCCGGCTTCGCCGTTGCCGACTTGCGCCAGAGAGCCGGGCTAAGTCCCGCCGCCAGTTTCCGCTCCAACCTGGCAAGGTCTCGAAGCGCGCGGTCATAGGCGCGCCGCGGACTCTCGTGGGCAACGTCGACGGCGGCAACAATGTGAATCTGGTGCCGCAGATGATCAAACGCCAGCAGTCGATCGAAGAACATCAGTTCGGCGTCGGGCAGCTTCAAATCATCTTTCGCGTGCTCGCCGATGTTTTCCAACTGCCGAACCACGTCGTAGGCAAAGTATCCGACCGCTCCGGCGGTGAATGGAGGCAGTCCGGGAACATTGGCCGGGTGATGTTCCCGCAGCAGGCGCTTGACCACCTCGAAAATGTTCTGCTGCACGACTTCGCGTCGCCGGCCGCGTTCAATCTCGACCACACCCTGCCGCGCCTTCACCCGCATGTAGGGCCGTGCGCCCAGAAACGTGTAGCGGCCGATCTGCTCACCGCGCTCCACCGACTCCAGCAAAAACGCGTGCGGTTCTTTTTCCGCAATGGCGAGAAATGCGGAAACCGGAGTCAGCAAATCAGCGCTGACGGATTTCACCACCGGAACGAGCGTGGCCTCTCGTGCCAGCCGCGAGAATTGCTTGAAATCCGGTTGCAGCATCGTTTGCGGTCCGAACCACCGCATCGGCGCCGAGGTCTTTACAAGTTGCTCAACGGACCGAAAGCGAGGGTTTTTATTATAGGGCAGACACCTAAGAACGCAGAATGCTGCCCAGGCGCGTCAGGCGCGTGCAATCTGCAGGAATGGTTTCGCGTGCCGGTGCCCCCCCTGTCCATTTGCGTTGCCGCCAACCGCAACCTGTGGTGCAATTGCATTGGGTATGAATCGTCGCGATTTTATTCGCCTCTCAGCCGCGGCCTCGGTGGCTATGTTCCACCCTCCACCGAGCGTTGCCGAGAGCAACTCCAGTCCTTCCGTTCGCCTGACGGTTCGCCCCGATCGTCTGGGCAACAAAATCGTCGACGATTTCACCGGGCTGAGCTATGAATCGGCGCAACTCGGGAATCCTGATTTCTTCTCTGGCGGCAACACCGCGCTGGCAGGATTCATGCGAGGGTTGGGACCGTCCGGTGTCCTGCGGATCGGGGGCAACACCAGCGAGTTTTCCCATTGGACTCCGAATCCGGCAGAGCAATCTGCCATTCCGAATTCTGACCGCGCCCTTACTGGGGACAAAGCGAATCCGGCTGCATTTGCCATGGCCGTCGGGTCCGACACCGGGCACAAAGCGCCCGCGCCGGTGCGCATTACACCCGAAGCCATCCGCCATTTGAGGGATTTCCTCGACGCCTGCGGCTGGAAGCTGATCTACGGCCTGAACATGGGCACCGGCACGGCTCAGAATGCAGCCGACGAGGCCGCTCGCGTGATGGACGCCGCTGGTTCGAAGCTGATCGCTTTCCAACTCTGCAACGAGCCCGATCTTTTCTTTCGCAACGGAATTCGCAAGTCGGATTATGACTTCACGCAATTTGCCGTGGAGTGGCAACATTTTTACCAAACCATCCGCGCGCGTCTTCCGAATGCACCCTTCGCCGGGCCGGATACCGCCTACAACAACGAATGGCTTGTCCCTTTCGCCAAACAATTCAAGCGCGAAGCCGTATTCCTTTCGCAGCATTATTACGCGGAGGGTCCGCCGACCGATCCGTCCATGACGAGGGAACGGCTGCTGCGACCGAATCCCAGGCTGCAAGACGAATTCGAGGGAATGAAGACGACCATGCAGGAATCCGGCCTGCCCTTCCGACTGGCGGAAACGAACTCTTGCTACCAGGGAGGCAAACCGGGCGTCAGCGACACTTTCGCCTCGGCGATGTGGGGTGCAGACCTGATGTATCAGCTGGCAGCCGCGGGCGGCGCCGGCATCAACTTTCATGGCGGCGGTTACGGATGGTACACCCCGATTGCGGGAACGCGGGAAGATGGATTCCTGGCACGCCCGCTCTATTACGGCATGCTGCTTTTTGCCCAGGCCGGTCCCGGGCAGTTGGTGGAGACCAAATTCGAGCCCTTGGAACAGGCCGCCTCGCTAACCGCTTACGGCTTGCGCAATGGCCAAGGAGCACTTAAAGTAACGGCTTTCAACAAGAATCTGGATCGCGCCATTCGCCTCACGATCGATGCCGGACAGCGCGCACCGCGGGTAAGGTCGCTTCGTTTGCACGCCCCGCGAGTGGACGACACCACGGACACGACCTTGGGCGCGTCTCCCGTGGGGGCAGACGGCGCCTGGTCGGCGGCGCGGGAAGAAATGCTGGGGATCGAGAATGGCGCGGCGGTCATTGAACTTCCGCCCGCCAGCGCGGCCTTAATCATCTTTGAAGCATAATGAACCGACGAATCAATGCACTGAAGATCAAAAAACCTGAAAATCTCCATCCTTGGCGATACGTCCACTCGCCCCAAGATGGGAAACTTTGGTCACTTGTGGGTCCCTCGGCAACCGCTAGAATCTTGAATATCCCGAGTATTATGAACATCTTGGATATGGTTTATTTGAAAGCACGGAACTAGGCAGCAACCGAACTTATGCGAGTCAAGTTTTGGGGCGTCCGCGGTTCGACGCCCACTCCACAGGCCGAGAACCTGCGCTATGGGGGCAATACCTCCTGCGTCGAAGTGCGTCTGGGAGACCAAATCTGCATCTTCGATTGCGGCACCGGATTCCGCGTGCTGGGGCACGCACTAGAACGCGAGTTCGGCGACCGGCCGTTCGCCGCGCATGTTTTCGTCTCGCATTTCCACTGGGACCACATTCAGGGAATGCCGTTTTTCCGCCCGCTGTACAACAATCCCAACAGCCAGTTCACCTTCCACTCCTCCACCCAAACCCGCACTCTGGAGCAGGTGTTTGCCGAGCAGATGGCTTCTCCTTATTTTCCCGTCAACCTTGACCAGATGAAGGCGAAGCGCGATTTCTACGATATCGACAATGGATGCCTGCCCATGGGCGAAGGCATCCAGATCAAAACCGCGTGGCTGAACCATCCCCAAGGATGCATGGGATTTCGAATCGAGACAAAAGAAGGCGTGCTAGTCTATGCTACCGACAACGAGCCGGGCGATGCAAAATTCGACAAAGCCGTGCGCAAACTGGCCGAAGGCGCCGACGTGTTGATCTATGACGCGCAATATCTTCCCGAAGAATACGAAGCCCGGCGTCGCGGCTGGGGACACAGCCACTGGCGCGAGGCCGTCAACGTAGTCATGGAAAGCGGCGCCAAAGAGTTGATCCTCTACCACCACGACCCCGACCACACCGACTCTGTGATCGACAAAGTCGTCGCCGATGCGCGCAACTACTATCCCAAAGTTCGCGCCGCCGCCGAAGGCATGGAAATCGTGCTGTAGCACCCGCCTTGGAATCTCAGCTTCGCTCCGACGGAATACACGGGAGTCCGAACTCCCAGGCTAATATGCGGGCGGCAGGCCCACTTTTTTTACCAAAGCCTGATATCGCGGTTCGGAATGGAGAAAGTCGAAGACGGGTTCGTTTTCGAGGCCAGTGAGTGACGGGGAATGTTCGCGGTAGGCGGCTTCGAGATACTTCAAGGTTTCGTCTTTGTTCCCGGTGAAGGCGACTAGGAACGCGATGTCCCAGGACGGAGTGTGTTCTTTGCCGGCGTGGACCTTAACGTTGTTGGCACCCCATTGTTCGACGGCCTTCTCGCCGCCTTGTTCCCAGGCTTTGTGGACGGCCGCCGCTGCGTCAAGTCTGCTTTCGAGTTGAAGCCCTTTTTCCAGTTCCTGCTGCGATTCTTTCCACATACCCTTCAGCCAATAAGCCTTCGACAGACTCATATGAACGGTATCATCGCCCGGGCGTGCCTGAGACCGCATGCGAAGCTCGCTGATGGCAGCGTCGAAGCGGCGCAGACTGATGTAGAAGGCGCCCAAACCCCAGGGCCGCACGAATGGATCAAGCTCGAAGGCGCGTTTCTCCTCGACCAGGGCATCTTCATAACGATTCATGGCCAGAAGAATATTTTGGCGCAAGTAGTGAGCCTCGGAATAGTTGGGATTCAGCTCAATCGCCCTCCTAGATTCCGCGTCGGCGTGCGGCAAGTCCCAACCGTAGAACAGATACCACGCCCCCATGCTGACATGGGCTTCGGGCAGAGAGTCGTCGAGTTCGACGGCTTTGCGTGCCGCGGTCTCCGACTTGGCCATTGCTTCCCGCGGCGGTTCATCTCCTGTCATTCCCGCAGCCGCGTAGGTGTCAGCCAAGCCGCTCCAGGCGGCTGCATAGTCCGGTTGAAGCTGGAGTGCCTTTTGAAAGTAGGGGAGAGTTTTGGCACTGTTAAAGTTAAACCAGAAATAGCGGCCGTGCAGGTATGCGTCGTGGGCCTCAGGATTGATGTAGCGCGGCGGCGGGGCGGGTGAGATCGCGACCTTTACTTCTTTTGCCACAGTTTGGGAAAGTTCTTCGGGCAGCGAGAACGCCTGGTTGAAGTCGCGATCGTAACTCTCCGCCCAAACATGGGTGTCGGTGGGAGCAAAGATCAACTGCACGGTCATGTGAACACGGTTGCCGGAGCGGGATATGGAACCTTCGAGAATGCCGTCGACTCCTAGTTCGCGGGCGATTTCACGGACCGGACGTTGCGCCGATTTGTATTGCATGACCGAAGTTCGCGAGACGACACGAAGCGAGTGGCTTTTGGCCAGGGCGGTAATGAGTTCGTCGGTCATGCCATCGGCGAAGTATTCCTGGGAAGAATCCCCCGACAGATTCGCGAGTGGTATTACGGCGATGGAATGGATTTGCGAAGCACGGCTTTTGGGAAAGATTCGCTCTCGGAGGCCGGCAAGATTTGGGGCGAATGCTGCGCCGAGTATGCAGAGTGCGATGACGACTATTGCGATAGCCGGCCAGGTGTAACCTTGCGACCTAGGTTCCGACGGCTGAACACACTCTCGCGCGGCTTCGTTTGGCAAAATTGGTGCGGGCGAGGCCTCGACCGGCTGCGCTTCCGATTGGACAACTTCGCGTGGCAGTGGCCAGACAGGACCCGCGGCGGGTTCCGAGGTTGTCGCGGCGCCGTTTTTCGCGATGACGAAACGGTATCCCTTACCTGACACGGTCTGGACGAATCGGGGCTGCTCAGGGTCGTCCCGCAGGACCAGGCGGATTTTGCGGATGGCTGTGTTAATGCCGTGCTCGGTATCTACGAAAACTTCGCGGGCCCAGAGCCGCTCGGCAATTTCTGTCCTGGTGACGAGATAACCGTTTCTTGCCGCCAACAGAATGAGCAATTCCATTGGCTTTCTCTCCAACTTCACACTGCGCCCGGAGCGGTAAAGTTCAAAGCGGTCACAATCCAGTTTGAAGTCGCCGAATTCGAAGACTGTGGCCACCACAGGCGAGCACCCTCCGGGCACGAAGTATAGCAGTCCATTCCCTCAAGACGAAGGCCATCCTGTTTCCTTTGAGCAGGTTGCCACTTCACCTTTTCTTCACCTGGGCTTTATGCGCCCTGCATTGCGTTGAAATGCAAATCGAGGTTAGCTCCTTTCATCAAACGGCGCGAACGAATTGAGGCGCCGATTCAAAATGGAGGGGTTCTTGTGACCAGCAGAAGATTTTCCGCATCGCCGAAAAGCAGGGCAAGGGTGGGTCACTTTAATTTTAATAAGGAGACCACCATGAGAAAACCATTCCGATCCCACCAACTGTTCTTCATCGTCCTTCTGGCAATCGCTCCTGCGGTCGCCCAACTACCTATCAGTGCGAGCACTGGCACCCCCCTCGCTACCGGGTTGAATGATCCCCGAGGGCTAGCCTTCGGGCCGGACGGTGCCCTGTACATTGCTGAGGCGGGTACCGGGGGCACGACATCAACCGTCGGAACCTGTATCCAGGGGCTCCCGCCAATCGGACCTTATAAAGGAGGTCCCAGCGCCCGGGTATCGAAGCTGTCGCCCAATGGCACGCTGTCGGCCCTCGCTACGGGCCTGCCTTCGTTTGTAGCAATGCAGGGCGACATTATCGGCGTCGCAGATGTTGCTTTTCTCGATGGCAAGCTTTACGCCCTCATTGGCGGGGGAGGGTGCTCCCACGGAAATCCCAATCTGCCCAACGGCATTGTGAAGGTGAACCTGAGCAACGGCAGATGGGATTACATCACGGACCTGAGCCTGTTCTACATGGAACATCCCGCCGCCTATCCAGATGCCGCCGACTTTGAGCCGGATGGAGTTCCTTACAGCATGATCGCTCACCAAGGCCGACTTTTCGCCGTTGAACCCAACCATGGAACAATCACGGCAACAACGCCCGACGGCGAAACGAAGGAAGTCTTCGATTTTTCGCTCCACTTCGGACATGTTGTTCCGACATCGATCGTGGCAAATGACGGGAATCTGTATATCGGCAATCTCGGCCTTTTCCCGATCGCGTCGCAATGGGAACGCGTCACCACCCTGACTCGGGATATCGGTTTCCATGAAACCTTGCCTGGACTAGGTACCAGATCGAACGTGTTCAGAGTTGCTGGCTCCCGGGCAGGATTCACCACGGTTGTCAGTCTGAAAATGGGGCCGGACGGTCTGCTCTACGCACTGGAGCTCTCCGACACTCCAGGAGGATTTCCGAATCCGGGCGACGGCAAGGTGGTGAGATTCAACGCTGACGGCAGCATCCAGACTGTGATCACGGGTTTGAGCCTGCCTGGAGGCATGGCCTTTGGCCCCGAGGACGCGCTGTATATCTCCAATGCCGGCGATCTTGGACCGGGGATGGGAGAGATCCTTCGTTTCGAGATTCCGAGGTAAGCCGTTCTGTGCCGGCATCTGCGGTTTGGGCGGCGCGGATCCAGCGCCGAGTCTCCAGACCGCAGATGAGGTATCAGCTCGCAGCGGCGTTCAAGACGTTTCCGAGGTGAGCCATCTTTAGCAGGTTTCCGGAAAGCGCGGGTCGCTTCGGATGGCATCGAGGAGAGGATCGGCGGGAAGCGAAAATCGGCCCAATAGCAGCCCGCCTCAATTCCGCAGCCGAGCCAGAAAAACGCCCGATACGGAGTTACCCAGCCGAATGTCTCCCGTCGCTGGCTCTCTAGGTCGTCAAGGCCTCGGCTAAACCTGCGTAAGCCTGCTGCCCCATTTCCCGCCTGCTCTGCGAGAAGTGGGGATTCGGACTAGGCAAGCAGAGTTGCTAAACCATTCCTTTCGCTAGTGTCCTGCGCCGACCGCGCCCTTTTTCCCGACCGCTTTCTTCAGCGCGAAAACGATGGGCACGCAACCGAAACAGACTAATGCGATGTAGCGGAAGTCATCCACGTACGACCACAGACGCGCCTGCGCGTCGAGAGCCAGATTCAGTAATCCGTAGGACTGCCGCAGGGCCGTAGTGGAAGAAGCTCCCTGCGCGCTCAGGTACTGTTGCATTCCTCCCAGGGCTCCTTGAACCGTGGCGCGACCCGGAGCCAGCGACGCCGCCAGTTCGTTACGATGTAATTGTTCGTGGCGGGCAACGATGGTGTTGACCACCGAAATTCCGATGCTGCCTCCGATGTTGCGCAGCAGATTGTAGAGGCCGCTGGCATTGCCGATTTCTTCGTTCTTCAGAAACGCCATGGTGGTCGTCGATAGCGGAACGAAGACACATCCCGAGCCGAAGCCGCTGATCAGAATCGCCCACAAAAATGTCCATTGTCCGATGGAAAGATTGAGTGTGCCGAACCACAAACTGGCAACTCCGAAAAGAGAGAATCCAAATGCGATCAAATAGCGGTTATCCACCTTCGCCGTCAGGTAGCCGATGAGCGGCATGGCGAGAATCGCTCCAATACCGCGCGGACTCACCGCCCAACCCGCTTCGAGAGCGGTGTAGCCCATGAGTTCCTGATAGAAGAGCGGCAGCAGGGTCACGAGTGCGTAGATTCCGGCGCCGAACAGGCCAATCAGCACGCATCCGATGGTGAAGTTGCGATGGCGGAAGACGCGCAAATTCACCAGCGGCTGCTTGTGGCGAAACTCTCGTATCAGAAACGATACGAGACTGGTGAGCAGAATCGCCGCCGCCCAGCGAATCCAGGTTGCGCCAAACCAATCGTCCTCCTGTCCTTTGTCGAGAATAATTTGCAGAGCGCCGAGCCAGACCGCCAGCAATCCCAGTCCGATACCATCGAACTTCCCGGCACGCGCATGTTTGATATACGGAGGATCGACCACATACCGCGAAATCATGAATATGGCGAAGATGCCGACGGGAATATTGATGTAGAACGCCCATCTCCAGGAATAAGCGTCCGTGAGCCATCCTCCTAGCGTAGGTCCCAATACCGGCGCGACCACTACGCCCAGGCCGAACGCAGCCATAGCCAGCCCGCGCTTCTGCGGAGGAAAAGTTTCCAGCAGAATCGATTGTGACAACGGCTGCAGCGCTCCTCCGCCCGCACCCTGCACGGCGCGCGCAATCAGAATCCACGCCAGACTTGTGGACGCGCCGCAGGCAAACGACGAAATGGTGAAGATAACGATGCAGGTGATGAGAAATCTTTTTCGCCCGAAGCGCAGCGAAAGCCACGAACTGGCCGGCAGGATAATGGCATTGGCCACCAGGTAGCTGGTCAGCACCCAGGTAGCTTCATCGTTGGTCGCTGACAAACTGCCGGCAATATAGGGAAGCGCGACGGCGGCGATGGAAGTGTCCAGCACTTCCATGAAAGTCGCCAGCATGACCGCGATCGCGACCAGCCAGGGATTACCTCCGCCCGAAGCGGTGCCACTGCCTGCCGGTTGCGGAGTCATTGCTTTCTCCCCAAGTCTCAATCCCCGAGAGCATGTAAGGATGCGCCGGCGAGCCTTGAGGTTTCAAGTTTGTTCCAGTCTGGTTTTGTTCAAGTCTGGTTGGGTTGGACATGGCTCGAGAAGCCGCCCTGCCAATTCCGCTTACCCGTTGCTCGACCGCGTCTGGTTCGCCCAACTTCTCCCCTCTCTGCTGTCTGTTCGTACCTGGTGGCAACGACCTGGCGCAGCCTAAAGCGCCATTTCCCCAAGTATGACGACCGCAGTTTCCTGCGCTTGGCTCTACGGCAATTGTTCGTCGCCCTGCTTGCTCAAAAAACAATTCGTGTCGGTCGTGATATTTCCCCCTCGGGGTCAACGATTTCGCCGGAGTTTTGGATTGTAAGTTCGGAGTGCGCATCTATGTCGAGTCCGTCGGCCGTAGTGTTTTGCACCGTGCAGTTCTGCACGAGAGTTGCGCTGGACGAGTCGCTAACGTACAGAGGGGGTGCCCCGCCCTCGATGATCAGATTGTTGAGGACGATATTGTGTGACCTGGCTATAGACAATGTGATTGCGGGCGGGGTAGCTGCGTTGTGCAGTTTCTTGAGAGGACTCGTGAAGGTCTGCGGGAATTTCCACGAGGCCTTGCCAAGCTGCTTGAGTGCACGAGGAGCGTCGGACAGGTTCAACTGTGCAACGGCACCACTCCCGATACCTCCGCGCCTTGCTTCTGCCCCATCCCCCCTCATATACTCTGAACGTTTGCCCGCCTCCGACTGGGAATCTCCCGGCGCCGGCCAGCACTCCTGCAATGATTCCGGAGACACAT
>Ga0209420_1001528_pt1 | contig 10883 bp, 13 predicted proteins | sample BlaSpr_A8_OM1_O1_FD_187972 | JGI IMG/M metagenome (GOLD analysis project Ga0209420, IMG submission 187972) | Forest soil microbial communities from Thunder Bay, Ontario, Canada - Black Spruce, Ontario site 2_A8_OM1_O1 (SPAdes) (version 2) | ecosystem: Environmental > Terrestrial > Soil > Boreal...
CTGAACGGGACCGGTTGGAGCAATTGCAGGAGCATGAGCACACTATTTTGAACCCGGATGATATTTATAATGTTGTAATTCTTGCTACAGTTAACGAGTCGATTGATATTTTGGAGCCGTCGGTGCGCTCCCTGACCGAGGTTGATTTCCCGCTGGACCAGATTATGCTCGTGATTGCGTATGAGGAGCGGGGTGGTGAGCAGACGGCCGCCAATGCCGCCGCCCTGATTGAGCGCTATGGTAAACGATTCGGGCTGGCAATGGCGGTGCAGCATCCATCCGGGTTGGTGGGTGAGTTAAAAGGAGGGGGGAAAGGCCCTAATATCAGTTTTGCCGGGCGCAAATTAACGGCTGAACTGGAGCGGCGTCATATCAACCCTGAGTATGTGATTGTGACGACGCTCGATTCGGATCACCGTACGAGCAAAAATTATTTCAGTTATTTAACTTATGCTTATGTGACGGACCCAAATCGGGTGCACAAGAGTTATCAGCCCATCCCGATGTTTTATAACAATATCTGGGATGTGCCGGCGCCGATGCGGGTGATAGCCACCGGCAATACGTTCTGGCTGCTGATGGAAACGATGCGGCCTCACCGGCTGCGTAACTTTGCGGCTCATGCCCAGAGTCTGGCGGCGCTGATCGCGACTGACTATTGGAGTGTAACCACGATCGTGGAGGACGGCCACCAGTTTTGGCGCACATACTTTGCGTTTGACGGTGATCATGAGGTGGTGCCGATTTATACGCCGGTTTATCAGGACGCGGTGCTGGCGGCAACCTATCTCAAGACCTTCAAGGTGCAGTTCTATCAGTTGCGGCGCTGGGCTTGGGGGGTGAGTGACTTTTCTTATGTGGTACGCAACTCGATTGCCAATCGCAAGATCCCCTGGAGCAACAAACTGGTGCAGCTGGGGCGGCTGTTTGAAGGGCATTTTTCGTGGGCCACGGCGCCGCTTTTGCTATCGTTTGTAGCCTGGTTGCCGCTGTATTTGAACCGGCAATTTTCGTATCAAACGTTGGCGCACATGCTGCCGATTATTACGTCGCGGATCCTTACCCTGACTTCGGTGACGATTCTGGTTACCGCGCTCGTGAGCCTTATTTCGCTGCCGCCGAAACCCAAGCGCTATCACGGTATCCGGTATGTGCCAATGGCGCTGCAGTGGGTGTTGCTGCCGGTAACCGGAATTGGTTTTTCGGCCTTTGCGGCGATTAACGCTCAAACGCGACTGATGTTCGGGAAGTACGTTGGGTTCTACGTGACCGAGAAGGCAACCAAAAAATGACGGCTCAAGCTCGAGTGCAGCCTACTCAAATTGAGCCCTGGCGTGGTCCTGAATTGCCTGGAGCATACGAATGTACGATTGGCTCAGAGTCATCAGAGTCAGTGGTGAGTTTGGCTGCACTGGAGCTTGATTTACGGATAGAGTCGGCGTCGTCGTGAACTACCTGTGGGCACTGGCGGTGGCAGCGGGAGTAACGGCGGTGGTAACACCATCGGTGCGCAGGCTCGCGTTGCATTATGGCATCGTGGACATGCCTGACCCGGGCGGCCGCAAGATTCATACCCGGCCGATCGCTTATCTGGGCGGTGTGGCAATTTTCGCCGGGTTCCTGGGCGGCGTGGCGGTGTTTTTGCCCTTGAGCCGGCAGCTTGACGCGTTGATTGCGGCTTGTGCAATTCTGGTGGTGATCGGGGTGATTGACGATATCCGTGGTCTCTCACCGTGGGTGAAGCTGATCGGGCAATTTCTGGCCGCCGGGGTGGCGCTGACCGGCGGTATCGGGATTTCGGGGAGCATCCACGATCCGTTTGGCGGTATGCTCAATCTTAACTGGGGCCGGACCGATCTGCGCCTTGCCGGCCTGCAGTTTCACATTACGCCGCTGGCCAATACGCTCAGCCTGCTCTGGATGGTAGGCCTGGCTAACACAATTAACTTCTTGGATGGGCTCGACGGCCTGGCGTCGGGCGTGTCGGCGATTGCGGCGCTGGTGATCTTCGGCGTGGCGGTGGGACCGCAGGTGCATCAGCCGCAAGTGGCGCTGCTGGCGATTATTCTGGCCGGGGCGGCGCTCGGATTTTTGCCGTATCATTTCTATCCGGCGCGTATTTTTATGGGTGACTCGGGGGCTTATTTCCTGGGTTTGTGCCTCGCGATGCTGGCGATTTACTCCGGCGCCAAGTTGGCGACTACCGCTCTGGTGCTGGGATTTCCGATTGTGGATGCGCTGTGGGCTGCCACGCGCAGACTGGCGAAGCGCAGGTCGCCGTTTCGGGCTGACCGCAAGCACTTCCACCATTTATTGCTGGATGCGGGCTTAAGCCAACGACAGGCAGTGGTGCTGTTGTACGCGGTGGCGGCGCTTTTTGGCGTGGTGGCGCTCAGAGTTGGCTCGTATGACAAGTTGCTGGCCATGATTGCGCTTATTTTCATTATGGCTGCGGCCATCGCGGCTTTGGTGTGGCAGGGTCAAACGCGCAGGCGCAGCGCCGGCAGGTAGAACTTCTGCAGCCGGAACCTCCTATGTTTGTTGTATTCCGGCTCCGGATGATAAGATGAGCTTGTAACGGGAGGCGCCCACATGCACCCAAAGTACCTTCAGGAGCTGATTCGCAATCTGCAAGAGTTTTACAAGTGCCCGTCGTGCGAGACGAACTACCATTTTGACGACATTCGTTTCCTGGGCGAGATTGATTTGTATTGCTTTGTGCAACTGTCATGCCACAATTGCTCGCTGCCGGTACTTGCCACTGTGAGTGTAAACGGTAAGAGCGGCGGTAAGCGCAAGAGTGATCTCAGGCAGAGTGAAGAAGCCAAGTTTGCCGCCAAGGGCGCTATTTCGGCTGGTGAGATCGCAGAGTTTCATCGCTGGATTTCAAAATCCAAGCATTTTGTGAAGAAGGGGAAGTAAATGGACAAAATTGAACTGACGGCGTCCAAACGGACGTCTACCGGCCGTAAGGTCCGGGAATTGAGGATAGAGGGCAAAGTCCCGGCGGTGGTTTATGGCCGCGGCGTGAAGTCCGAACCGCTCGAAGTTGAGGCGCGGTTGCTGGAACGGGTGTTTGCCAGAGCCGGCGGCAACAAGATCGTGGCGCTGAAGGTCGGTGACGGCCGGGTGCGTAATGTGCTGATCCACGACGTGCAACGCGGGACTTTGCGGGGCGAATTGACTCACGCCGATTTTTACGCGGTGCGCATGGACGAGCTTTTGAAGGCCGAGGTGCCGTTGCGGTTTACCGGTGAATCAACGGCTGTGTATCAGGACGAGGGTACGTTGCTGAAGAACGTGGAGGCGTTGGAGGTGGAATGTCTGCCGGCTGATTTGCCCGAGGCGATTGAGATTGATATCTCGGTGCTGGATGATTTTGAGAAGACGATTACGCTTGCCGATATTGTGGTACCGGCCGGAGTGAAACTCATGGACGAAGACATGGATACGCTCGTGGCCAGGGTTGAGCCGCCGCGCAGTGACGAGGAAATGGCTGAGCTCGATGAGGCGATTGATGAGGCAGCTGAGCTGCCTGAGGGTTCTAAAGACGATGAGCCCACAGTGGTAAGCGAAGAGAACGAGGGCGACAAGGACCGTCGCGACAAGAAGTAGCTTCCGTGCTACCATAGCTTGACCATAGCCGACAACAGTAAAGGGGTGATTGGCGTGGTGGAACGCAGGCGTGAGCTGTTGGAGCATTTGCCTTTGCTCTGGCGTTCACGGTATGGCTCATTGCTTATACTTGATGCTCTGAACCTCAATGAGGTGGTAATACGGGAGCCAACGTATGAGGATGAACTGGCGGTGCAACCGGCTCGGGGCAGTGACTGGTTTGAGCAGATATCGGCTCAGGCAGGGCGAAGCCGGCTCCTTCGGCGCATGGGTACCGATGACGACCCGGTTGAGCGAACCGGTTTCTTCTTCGGAGTTGATTTTACCTGTTCAATCGAGGGTTATCTTGATCGGCAGGCCTGCCTGCTATTGGCAATCGGCGATGAGCCCAATCCGCCGGTGATTGCGGTACGCCTGTGTGATATTCAGGCGACCTATTTTCTATATCCGCCGTGAGACGGCTGACGACGAGCCAAGGCTGCCCTGTAGTCTCTTGCGGGGCAGCCTAGTATTTTTTGAGCTCGCGGGCGAGTTGGGCGTCGGAGGCGAGGTCGGCATGGTAGGCGAGGAAGCGGACGAAGGCTGCCGTATTGAAGTGTTTTAATGTCGACAACACAATATCGGCCATTTCGTGCGTGGGAATAATTCGTTTTCGAGTATCAAGCAGCTTGGATTCTACGGTGTCGGTAACGGCATCAACGGTGGTTTCTTTCTGGGGGATGGAGAGGAAGGCGCCGTAGATCCCGGAGTAGAGCTTGGCGCGGCTGTAGCGTTCGCGGCGGCCGCTTTTTTTGATGACTTTGAGAAAACCAAGATCAGGCGCCTCGTAGGTGGTGAACGATTCATGACAGTTTTGGCAGCGGCGCCGGCGCCAGATCTGGGTCTCAAATTTAGTTGAACGAGAATTATAAACTTCGGTGTCAGGGTGTCGGCAATACGGGCATTTCATGACTATATATTGTCATATGACCATAGATTTGGCCAGTGGAAAACTGTCGCAAAGCTGGGGAAAGGCCGGTTTTGGCCTGCCTATATATGGCGCTATCATTTTGCGACACGGCTGCTAGGCTGGGGCCATCCGGATACAAACACACAAAGAGGAGCACAGCATGGTCTGGGAAACGATTGAGCGGCCGGGATATTTGGGCCGTCATCGCGACGAGCGGTACGCCGAGTACAGCAAGCGCTACGGCGCCGGAAATTGGCGGCTGGTGTGGCGCATGGGAAGTCAGACCGGCGGGTTTTGCGAAGCGACCGCCGTGTATGGGTTGGCTTATTACCTGTATCTGCAGGAGCGAGCGGACCTGCTCGACTGGCTCGTTCGCGCCGCCCGTGACGTTTACGATGATGCGCCCAGCAATGTGGCCAGCGGTCTGGATTACCAGATTCAGGAAACCGGGCGCACGCATGTGCAGGATATTGCCCTGCGCTGGGCAGTGCTGTTGCATGGACGCGAGTTCCAGGGCAGCGAGCTGATTCAGATTCGAGCCACTCAGGGGCCGCATCCGTTGAGCCGGCTGCTATCGCCCGGCGAGGTACCGTTTCATTGCCCGGACTGGATTCTCTTGCCGGCCCTGACGGGCTGGTGGAATCCCGGTAGCGTTGAGCAATGGTATCAGTCAAACCGGTTGCTGCAAGTACAGCGATGACACGGGGCGCCTCCAGGCCTGGAGGCGCCCCCCAAGATCAAGCAGGAGGAATAAAGCTATGAGTGTACGAATGATTGGACTGGCCGGCCCAAGCGGCTCGGGCAAGAGCACTATCGCACGGCAAGCGCAGCAGCTGTGGCCCGGCCTGGTGATTATAAAGCTTGATAAATTTTATAAGGATGCCGATAAATTTCCGAGGGCCGGCCGATGGCGCAATTGGGAGCTTCCAGAAGACATTCTCTGGGATGAGCTTCATTGTGTTTTAACTGGGCTGAAGGCAGGCCGTGAGGTGGAAGTACCCATGTATTCCAAGCCTGAGGGCAGGAGGGTTGGAATGCGAGTCGCCGAGCCGGTGGATTTGATTCTGGTGGAAGGCTTTTTGTTGTTTCAACGACAACGGATACGTGATTTGTTTGAGCTCAAAATCTATTTAAGGGTTTCACCGGAAGTTCAATTGCAGCGCCGCCGGCAGCGCGAGCCGGAGTTTGATCCCAGGTATTTTGAACACGTAATGAAACCGGCTTTTGCCCGTTACGGAGCCGGGATTGACCGGTTTGCCGATATTGTGATTGATGCTGATCAGGACGTGGCGGCGGTGTGGCACGAGTTTCAGCGCGCCCTGGACGTTGCTGAATGAGGGAGCGCTGGTATACTATTTCCTTACTATGGCTAAATCTGTGAGTGTTGATGAGCAGCGGGTAGTAGTGCGTGAGTGGCTTGGAGTCGGTTCGCTAAATGTGTTTGGGATCCAGTTTGCCGGTAAGGATACGCAGTGCCTGCGGTTGGCGCACTGGACGGACGGCGTGGTCCTGGGAGCAGGAGATATATATCGTAACAAGACCCAACTCTCTGCTCACGCTCAGGAAGTGACTGATGCTGGCCATCCGATTCCGATGGACGAATTTTTCTCCATGATTGTGCCTTTCCTGGCTAAGGCCGAGTACCGTAAGAGGCCGTTATTGTTGACGGCTTTTGGCCGTCGGGATGGGGAACAGCAGGGTGTTGTGCGGGCTCTTGTGGAGGCTGGTCATCCGCTTCGTGCGGTAGTCCTCCTCGAGATCAATGAAGATGAGGTGTGGCGTCGCTGGGGGTTCATGCACGAAAAGAAGGATCGTGAGCATCGGGCTGATGATTCGGAAGCGGGTTTGCGCACTCGTTTGCATGAGTTCCGGGATAAGACGTTGCCGGTGCTTGATTTTTACCGGGGTCTTGGGTTGCTGTTTGCGGTTGATAGCAGCAAGCCAACTGCCGAAGTTGAACTGGCGATTTTGCAGGGACTGTACGAGCGCGCAACGCAGGCCCTCTAATCTGCTAGAGCTTGTGTTTGGTTTTTGTATGGTATAGCATCGAGAACAGGAGGGTGGTCCGATGCGCGAAGAATGTAATGATATCGTGAGTGTGCTGGCGTCGTTTGCACCGGCACCGCGAGGCATGGTGCGGGTGGTGCCACAGGTGCTGGATTGGAAGGGCCGGCGTTTTCGGCTGACCACCATGGGGATGCATCATCCTGAGCGGCGCGGTCTCAAGCACGTGCATGTGTTTGGGTTTGCCAGCGGCGAAACCGCTTTTCGGCTGGAGCTGGACTCGGAGACGCTGGAATGGCGCCTCAAAGAAGTTTTCTATGGCTAGCCGGTTGGAATTGCCGATTAATCCAGCGCCGCCGGAGGTAATGCATATTGATTTGAACTCGGCTTTTGCAATGGCTGAGCAGCAGGCAAACCCGCTGTTGCGTGGCCGGCCGGTGGGTGTGACCAACCGGCGCAATGATTACGCGATTTGTATAACTGCCTCGTATGAGGCCAGGCGCCACGGTGTTGGTATCGGGACGCGTTTGCGGGAGGCGCGGTTGCGGGCCCCGGGTTTTGTGATGGTGGAGAGCGACCCGGCCAAATACCATTATGTAAACCGGTGCATGCGCGAGATCTTTGAGAGCTATTCGTCCCGGGCTTATATGAAGTCGGTGGACGAGGGAGTGATTGATTTTCGCGGTATGCGTAATTTGTTGCAGGGGCGAAGCCTTGAGGATATCGGGCGCGAGATCAAGCAGCGGGTGCGCGACGAGGTGGGTGACTACATGACTGTGAACGTCGGCATCGGCCAGAATCACTGGTTGGCGAAAGTGGCGGCCGGATTTATGAAGCCGGATGGGCTTTATGTGATTGGGCGGGATAATCTGGAAGCTGTGTATGGGCTGCTCCGATTGACTGATTTGCCCTATATTAAGGTTCGCAATGCTGCGCGCTTGTGTCAGGCCGGTATTGGGACGCCCCTGGATTTCTTACGGGCTCCGGAAGTGGTGCTGAGGCGGCAGGTATTTTGCAGTATCATGGGCCGCCACTGGTATTTGAAATTGCGCGGCTACGAGACTGAGGCGCCGTATGACATCCGGACTGTGGGGCGCAGCTACGTGCTCGAGCACCGGACGGCTGACCCGGCGGAAATCGCAGCTCTTTTGATGCGAGCGTGTTGGAAAGTTGCGCGCCGGCTGCGTACACATGAATTGGCTGCTCGTGGACTGTGGTTGCAGTTTGGCTATGCCCGCTCCAATACCGTTCCTGTGCAAGCGACTCATACCAGCCGCCGTTACGGATGGCCTTCATGGCGGGGGCGTAAATTGTATGCCACGGCTGTTACCCGGGGTGATCAGCTTTACGAGCGAGCTTTTGAACTGTTTCGTTCCAGTCCTGCAGGGCAGGTCCTTACCTCGATTGTGATTACCGCTTACGACCTTGTGCCTGCCACTTGTGATCAGCTGAGCCTTCCGGGTTTTGACGATGCCAGGCCCGTGCGATTGGAGTCAGCTGTGCAGGCCATTAATGATCGCTACGGCGAGCTGACCATTGCTCCGGCCCTGGCGTTTAAAGCTCGTAATCCCATGCCCGACAAAGTTCCATTTGGTTCAGTCCGCTATTTTGATTAAGTTATCGTTGTATTTATTACTACTTTACTGCCAAATTAGCGTCCTCTTCTTTGGCTGCGACCTCGGCTTTCCCCTGTTTTTCATCGAGCTTGGCTTTGAGCCATTTGGTGAGACCCCAGGATTGTTTAACGATTACGGTATATTCGCTGATCAGTTCGTCGTCGGCGCCGAAATCACGACTTTCAGCGAGATACTTTTGAGTGATCTCGGCTTCGCGGCGGACGGCTGCAAGTTCATCGAGTTTCAGCCGGTAGCTAAACAGGCGATGGGCGTTCATGATGTGGTGTGAGACGGCTGCACTGGAGCGACGTAAATCATTGGCCAGGCCGTAGAAGTGTTCGGCCGGAAAGGTTTTTACCAGCTCGTAAACTTTATCTTCCGCGCCGCGGGCGGATTTGTAGATTCGTAGTTGTTCGATTGATTCGGCCATGAGACTGCTCCTTCGTTAGGTATGATTGTGCACCCTCCAAAGGTAATATACCGAATATAAACCGAACAATCAAGCTAAAAAAATATGGCTGCCATTAATTCTCGGAATCAGAGAAAAGTTCCTGCTCCGGGCCGGTGCTTTCGGCGCGGTGCTCAATGTCTGGATCGGACGAATCAAGTGCATCACCGGCCAGCTTTGAGACTTGCTCGTCGCTTAAGCCTCCGGCATCACCGGAGTTGTCCTCAAAATGCTCATCTTGAATTTGAATGTCGTCCAAGTCGCTGAGGTAATCCGCTTGTGGCAGTTCCAGATAGAAATACTCAAATTCGTCACTGAATTTCTCAGTCTTCATTCCACCGCGAGTTCATTCATTTTGATATGGAGGTATGATCCCGTTTTCGCAGATCATCATTGATAGACTGTATTAGACTATTCTTGTTTAGGGCTTCAGTCAAATGCAATCCGTTACAAAAAATACAACGAAAAGTCGTTTTTGATTTGTGAGATAAGCCAGAAAGGGCGGCCCGTGTGAGTAATTTTTGTGACCAGTATTTGCACCTCCCGGCTTGGGACAGGCTAGCGGGTGACGGCCGGGTTTTGATAGAACATGAGACCGAGTTTGATTTGGAGCGCATCGTCGAAGTGCCGCGGGTCGAGCTGAATCAGCTTCCTGGTTTTGTCGAGGCGGTAGATGAGCGTGTTGCGGTGAATGTGCAGTTTTTCGGCGGCGGTGGTGAGGTTGAGGCCGTTGGCGAGGAAGACTTGCACGGTTTTGAATAACTGATCGTCGTGGAGCAGTGGGGACAAGATCTGATGGGCCAGCTCGGCCTTGCGATCCTGACTGGCGTGAGCAAGCGTAACAAACATGCCGACGTGCTTGATATGGTAGACGCGGTTCAGGCCCCAAACTTTTGAGCCAACTTCGAGCGCCAATTTGGCATCCTGATAGCTTTTGCGGAGGCCGCTGAGTTCGGGATAATATTGACCCACCCCGATCGTGAGTGGGTAATCGAGCTCGGGTCGGCGCAGACTCTGGTGAATCTGCTCCGCCTTTTCGGTCATGAAGCGGATGGTGTTGAGCGTAGTGGGGGTGTCGCCGGCCAGTCCCTTGATAAGAACGAACTGATCCTGGCCGAGCCAGGCCACAAGGTTGTCGGGTGCGTTCTTGAAGACGGCCCGGAGTTTGGCGGCAACGGCTTCGGTGGCGGCATCGAGTTTGAGCTGTTGCTCTTCGGCCGAGAGGTGGGTGTTACCATGGCGGATTTCGCGTTCGATACCATCGGCGTGCACGAGCATCACGGCCTGGACGGCGCGGAGATTGAGTTGCAGAATGTCGGCCTGGCGGTAGATGTCGGCGGCATCAATTGAAGCGGCCGTGAGCAGGTGCTTCAGAAAATCGGCCCGGACACGTTCGGCGGATTGGATTTTGTCGAGCAGAAAATGCTGGTAGATGATGACTTCGGCCAGCCCCTGCAGCAGGGTTACGGCCTCCTGGGTAATAGGACCGCCGTCGCCGAGCGGGAGTCCAAAGACGGCGATGGTTTGATCTTCATAAACGAACGGCCACCATTTGGTCTCGTGTTGCTCGAATTCAGTTGTTATGGAGTGGCCGGTCTGGGCCACGCTGAGTGCTTCGGGCACAAAGACGTGACGGCCGGCGGCGCCGGCGAGCAATTGGCCGGAGAGGTCGGCGATAAGGATGTCGCGCTTTAAGACCTGGTTGGCCTTGTCGGCGATCTGGTGGGCGAGCGCGGTGTTAAGCTGCATGATCGGGTTCCACAAACCGGCTGTAGAGAATGGCGAGCTTGATTTGAACTGCGTCGTCGAAGGCGCGCGGATCAAGCTGAAGGGTTTCGGTGATGCGATCGAGACGGTAGACAAGCGTGTTGCGATGGATTTTTAGCGTGTCGGCGGTGCGGGTGAGCGACATGTCGAGGTTGAAAAAGGCTTCGAGGGTCTGAATGATCTCGTGGTTTTCGCCGAGCCGGTCGAGCAGTTCGCGTGAGAAGTAGATGTTGGACTCATCGACGCCGGACAGGAGCGGTGCCACCACGCCGAAATCGTCAATGTGATAGACCCGGTCGGGATCCCAGGTTTGGGCGCCGAGTTCGATGGCCGAGCTGGCCTCGTGGTAGCTGGTGCGCAGTCCGGCCAGTCCCGGGTGGTAATTGCCGACCCCGACCGTGGTGGGTAATTTGAGCTCGCTTTTGAGGATGCCGTAGATGGCGCCGAGGCTCTTTTTGAAGCTTTCAAGGCCAACCGCAAGCTC
>Ga0209420_1001529_pt1 | contig 10876 bp, 9 predicted proteins | sample BlaSpr_A8_OM1_O1_FD_187972 | JGI IMG/M metagenome (GOLD analysis project Ga0209420, IMG submission 187972) | Forest soil microbial communities from Thunder Bay, Ontario, Canada - Black Spruce, Ontario site 2_A8_OM1_O1 (SPAdes) (version 2) | ecosystem: Environmental > Terrestrial > Soil > Boreal...
CGGTGCGCGGTTCACCATAGGCGACGGGCGGTTCGGCGGGCTTACCGCCGTAGATGACCACGGGGCCAGCTACCAGCTCGAGTGCCGCTGGGGGCATGCAGCGGCCTTGCTCGTGCTGCGCCCGGATCCGCCGCGGCAGATCCGCTGGCTTGACCTGATCACCACCCCCGGCGAACCTGCTACCCGCATCGACCTGGACCCGCAGATCCCGGCGCCGGAGCTCACCGTGACCCGGACCGCGCATAATCCCGGCGAGCTCCTGCTCGACGTCATCGCCGCCCGGATCCTGTGCGCCGGGGCGGCCTCGTTCGTCGCCGACCAGCCCGGGCGCATCGTGGCCGCGCTGCACGCCTCAGGTGCGCTGCCCCCGGCCAGCCTCGTCCCCGGCCAGCTCGCCGGGTTGTGCGCCCGGATGGGTAACCCCGGCCACGGCATCACTGCGCCGCCCGCCGCGGACCTTCCCGAACCGTGGCAGCACGTGCTGACCGACCTGGACCGCCAGCCGGAGGCCGGGCCCGGCATCGCGGCCGCGACCATAGCCGAGCTGCCCGAGCTGGACGGGGCCCGCATCACGATCCTCGGCCTGCACCACTGTACGGTCGTCGGCCGGTACAACAGCGTTACGCAATCCATCGTGCACATGCTGGTCACAGGCGTCAGGCCAGAGGACGACTGGACTTTCGGCAGGGTCGTCCGGCCGCTGCCGGCGCTGTGGGTCCGTGACAGCAGCGGCCGCTGGCACGCCACCCGCACCCAAGGCGTGGGCCCGTCACCAAGCAGCCGCGAGGTCATCGTGTGGCTTGCGATCGTGCCCGAGCTGGACAGCAGCACCCCCTGGATCGATGTGGTCGCCACCGGCCGATCAGCCGAGGCTGTTGCACGAATCCATTTCGGCTGAGGAACGGTCCGTGCAACAGCCTCGTGGCCGGCGTTATGAGCGGCCGCTGATGTTAGGGGAACGGGATCGAAACGGTGAACCGCGCAGCAGGCACGTAGCCCTGCCATCCGTTCGGGTCGTTGCGGAAGGTACCCGTCGGGCAGCCGGAGATCAGGCTCCCGGTGAAGTTCGCGCCCGAGTAGCAGCTCCCGTATTCGTCGGCCTCAGTGGAATCCAGGAACGCACCGCCAGGATTGGCGTCGTTCCCGATCCGCACCGACTTGGTGACAGCGATGTTGAGCGAGTCAAAGGGCCCGTCGTAGTCGACCGGGTTAGAGCCCCAGCTCTCGCTGTCGAAGGCGACTCCCCACACTAGGCCGTTGGACACCTTCACGCCGCCACGGGGAAGGTTGAAGGTGATATCGGCTGGGCCCCCGAACTCACACCCCGACGGCGACTTCCACGCCTGGAGATAAGAGGAGAAGTCCGCTTGGTCGATGTTCAGGCATTTGCTGCTCGTGCTCGGCGTGGGCTGCCATGGGATGAGCACGGTCTGGGTCACGCTGGCGATCGGGGTGCCAGCCGCCGGGTAGGTCCCGGGCGTAGTGACGTCAGACAGTTGGCTGGTGCTCAGCGCGTACAGGTCAAGGGTGAGCGGCCAGTAGAAACCGCGGGGATTGCTGTAGGTCGTACCGTTCGGGTTCGTGCCGCCTCCCGGCCAAGCGCCCGTGGCCTGTCCCTTCCAGGGCGTCACCGCCGTGTAACCAGCCGGGATGGCCGACGGGTTGGTGTATACGGCCCAGTCGTCCACCTCGACGGTGACCTGGGTGAGGTTCCGCAGCCCGGGGGTGAAGCGGACCGCATCTCCGAACTCGCCCGTGCCGCAGCACTGGAAGCCCTGGCTGGCGGTGACGTCGGGGGACGTGCTGTCGTAGATAACCTGCTGAATGCCCGGAAAGGCTGACGGCACTGAGGCGGTGATCGCCGCCGAGCTCGCCTGGGCCGGAGCGGCCACCGCAGTGGCCAGAAGCAGCGGCGCTCCCGCCGCGGCTATGCCGGCCAGGAGTCTTTGGCCTCTTTTCCTAGTTAAAATCATTAAGTTCTCCCTTCCTTATAACCTGCTATCCGTCACGTACTCCCGCTGGCCTTTATTCCTCTCATGCGTCCCTTTTTACCGCGTTCGCACCGGATGCCCGCTAAGACCCGTGGGTCCGGATTCTGGACAATCAAGAGGCCGTCAACCCGCGACGGGCCTCATGTTTCTCCGTATTTGCATGACTGTCAAGGAACAAGTCGGACAAGCCATAGCCAGAAGTGCGAGTATTGAGGTTACTTACGGCGAGTAGCGACCGGGGGTGTAGCGGGGAAATCGATACATGCCGGTGACCTTATCGCGCCGCGACGTTGTCCCATACCAGTAGCGGTGCCGACGCATCCCTGGTGAGCAGCCCGCATAGCTGCAGATTTCCTGAGTGTTTCTTCAGAAGCACCAGGACACATTCACTGTCGCCCAGGTTCACCAATCAGTTCTTGTAGCCGGCCTCTATCGCCGAGCTCACGGAATTAGCCTGGCCCGGACTTCGTTGGCCACGGCCGCCAGCTCGGCGACCAGGCCGGTGTCCTGGGGCCACCAGGCGAGCGCTACCGAACACGGGGGCAGGTCACGGATAGGTACGAATGTCACGCCGGGCCGCTGGTACCAGAGGCCGACCGCTTCGGACGTGATGCTCAGCCCCACGCCGGTGGAGACGAGGTGCGTTTCCGCATCCAGCGTGCTCGCCTCGGCGACCACCGGCGCCGGGCCTGACCGGTAGTCGGTGAGTATCCAGTAGTCGCGCCACGGGCCCGGGGAGACTGGCGCGGCGACGATGGGTTCGGGCAGCACGTCGGCAACGCCTAGCGACTCCCGGCCTGCCAGCGGATGATCCTCCGGCAGGCACGCGACTAGGCGCTCGGTGGCAAGCTCCACCGATACCAGGCCCGCCAGCCCGAGCGGCGGCCGCACGACCGCGGCGTGGACCAGGTTGTCGCGCAATCCAGCCGAGGGGTCGGTGAAGTCGAACTCCTCGGTCTTGACGCCTGCGGTGGGTTGCCGTTCGTGGTAAGTGCGCAGGAGCTTCGGGACTATCTCCAGGCCAGCGCCGATCACGTAGCCCAGCGTCAGCATCTGCTGCGGCGCTGCGCTCATCGCGCGCACGGTCTTGATGGCCGAGGAGAGTTCGGAGAGGACCTGGCTCGCCAGGCCGGCGAAGACCTGGCCCGCCGGCGTCACCTGGACCGTGCGCGTGGTGCGGCTCAGCAGTTCCACGTGCAGGGCTCGTTCCAGGTCCCGGACGGTGTGACTCATCCAGGGTGCCGAGACGGACAGGCGGTCAGCTGCGCGGCCGAAGTGGAGTTCGTCGACGACGGCAAGGAACGCCTCGAGCTGACGGAGCGTCACGTTCTGCACCGCTACCTCCTGCTGCCGGCGGCACGGCACGGCACGGCCTGCCCCAAGCAGGCTACGCCATTATGTCGTAGTTAGAAACAATGCTGGCACTAACTCGTCCTTCTCTCTGCTGCTCTGTGTTTTTAGTATGGCGGAAACAGAAACAGTGGCGAGAGGATGACCGGTGCTGAGTTACACGGAAGACGACCTGGCCGACGGAAGGGCCGCACTGCTCAGCGGGTGGTCGACGGGCAGCGAGCCCGGTCTGGTGATCGCGAAGGCCTCGGGCGCACTGGTCTGGGACGCAAAGGGCAACGAGTACATCGACTGCACCTCGATGGCCTGGTCGAACAACATCGGGGCTTCACATCCTGAGGTGATCGAGGCGGCGTTCGCGCAGGCGCGTCAGCTCAGCCACCTCCGGTCCAACTTCGATTCCGTCCCGCTCTTGCTGCTGAGCAAGGCCATGACGGATGCGGCGCCGGGAGATCTCAAGCGAATCGGATTCACCTTGCACGGCAGCCTGGCGGTGGAGATGGCCATGAAGCTGGCCATGGCGAACCGGCCCGGGCACACGGGTCCGTGGCTGGCCCTGACCGACGGCTACCACGGACGATCGCTGGCCAGCATGGGACTCGGATGGCCGCACCCGAACCACGCGTTCGACCGCACCTTCCCCTCGGTGCTGCGGATCCCGCAGCCGTATGCCTACCGGTCGGGGCGGAGCGCGGAGGAGGAAGTCGACTACTGCATCGGCGAGCTTCGCGACGCGATCAGCCGCCGGGCCACCGGACGGCCCCCGGCGTTCATCATGGAGCCCGTCCAGGGCAATGGCACCCAGCTTGACTTCCCCGAGCGCTACTACCACGAGGTGCGGCAGGTCTGCACCGAGCACGACATCCTGCTCATTTTCGACGAGGTGCAAACCGGCTTCGGCCGGACCGGGAGCATGTGGGCCGCCGAGCACTACGGGGTCACGCCCGACATCCTGGTGTTCGGCAAGGGCGTGGGAGGAGGTTTCCCGCTGGCCGGAGTCCTGTCCAGCACGACGCTGGCGGGGTTCCAGCCCGGGGACGAGGCACTGACCTTCGGCGAGTTCCCGGTCAGCCTGGCGGCCGGCCTCGCCGCGCTCGACGTCCTCCAGCGCGACGGCCTGCTTCGGGCCTGCGCGGACATGGGCCAGTACGCGTCCCGTGCCCTGCACGAGATGAAGCCGCGGCATCGGCTCATCGGCGATATCCGCGGGCCGGGCCTGCTGATCGGCGTCGAACTCGTGCGTGACCAGGCGACCAAGGAGCCGGCCACCGCCGAGACGCTGGAGGCATACCGGCGGGCGCTGGACCTGGGCGTCATCTTCGGCACCACTAAATACGCCGGGCTCGGGAACGTCCTGAAAGTAAAGCCTCCGTTCACGATTACCCGCACTCAGCTGGACCGGGTGCTCGAGGTTCTCGATCAGGTCCTGACCGCCATCGAGAATCGTTAACCCCGTAATCATGAGGATGGTAGTCAACGATGACTACAGAAGAATGGGAATGGCTGCACTTGCTCCGTCAGCTCACCCGCAATGGGCGCACCTTCTCAGAAGCGGCTCATATCGCCGAGCAACAGTATCCCACCCCCGTGGCTGACACCAGTAACGACCACCGTCGTGCTGCTGGCCTGCCGCCGGAAGCTCAACTGAGTCAGTCGGTAAGGAAAAGCCTGCAAGCGGAAGCTGTGCTGTCATTCCGGTGATGGCCAGGAGAAAGGGCGAAAGCGATGTCCAACACCGAAACCAACTTGTCAGACGCTGCGGACGTAGGCGACCTGCACCAATTCGGCTATGTGCAATCCCTGCGGCGCACGCTGGGGCCGTACGGGTCATTCGCCATCGCCTTCTCGATGATCAGCATTTCTACGGCCATCTTCTTCTTGCTGCCGAGCCTGTTCGCCACCGCGGGCGCGGCCGGTGTCTGGCTGTGGATCCCGTGCGCGGCGGGCGTCTTCCTTATCGTGCTCGTGTACGCGCACCTGGCCGCCCGCATTCCGATCACCGGCTTTGCCTACCAGTGGAACAGCCGCCTGATCAACCCGCACTACGGCTTCTTCACCGGCTATACCGCGTTGCTGGCCTTCATCGCCGGCACCGCCGCGACGGCAGTCGCGCTCGCGACCGTGTTTGCCAGTGACATCTGGACATCGCCCACGCACGGCGACATCGTGCTGTTCGCCGGTGTCGCGATGGCTGTCGCCGCGATCATCAACATCATCAGCATCCGCGCCGTCAGCGCCGTCAACAACATCGGGGTCTTCTTCGAGATCGCCAGCTCAGTGGTGGCGGCGGCACTCCTATTCGTCGGCGCCATCTTCTTCTTTCACCACGACGCGGGCTTCGCCATCCTCGCCTCGACCCAGCGGACCTCCGGCGGGAGCCTGTGGTACGGCTTCGTGCTGGCCACGCTGCTTCCCCTGTACTGCTTCATCGGCTGGGAGGGCGCCGCGGACCTGGCCGAGGAGACCAACGACCCCAGGTCCGTCACGCCGTTTGCCATGATCCGGGCCAACTACGTGTCGGTGGCGGCGAGCCTGTTCATGATCGTCGGATTCCTCATCGCGATCCCGCACGGCATAACTGCCCTGCTCGGCCAGCCCAAGAACCCGCTCATCTACATCTTCCAGAGCCACTTCGGCGCCGTCGCGGCCGGGATCTTGCAGGTCATGGTGTTCATGGCCATCTTCTCGTGCGTGCTGGCCAACATGGTGGTGGCCACCCGGCTCACGTTCGCGCTGTCCCGCGACAAGATGCTCCCCGGATCCGGCCTGCTGGGCCGGGTGAACGGCAGCACGCACACGCCGGTCGCATCGATCGTGCTCGTCGCGGTGGTGGGCATCGGGATCAACCTGCTGTCGGCCGGAATCGCCGCCAACGTCGTATCAATCGCCAGCGTCGCCTACTACTTCGTCTACGCCCTCACCGTCGGCGGGGCAATCTACGCCCACCAGAAGCGCATCATGCCAGCGCACCGCCCGGGCGACTTCTCCCTGGGCCGCTGGTTCGTGCCCGTCACCGGCGCGGCGCTCACCTACGCGGCAGGCGTCATCGTGATCGCGCTGGCCCCGCACGAGGGCCACACCGCAGCCGTGTACCTGCTGGGAGCCGAGGTCGTCGGGGCGCTGTGGTACCTGCTCTACCTGCGCTCGCGGATCGTGGGCAAGCGCGCGGGCATCTACCGCCAGGAGGTCGTGGACCTGGAGGAGTCCGTCGCGACGATGCGCTGACCGGTAAGGCTGCCCGAGGTCCGGGAGGCGATTTTTGAGGCCGAACGGACCGGGGTACGAGCCTCCAGAAAGCCAGCTGCCTGGCCGGTTATCCGACGCTACGCGGGCCGGTCGCGCAGGGCGGGCTGCGAAAACCCTTTGCCAGCGTGCGGCTGATGCCGCACGCTTACTGGCGTGTTCCGGTTCGCCGTCTTTCCCGCCTGCGCGCTTGACCGCGCGGCGATGACGGCTGCCTCGGCACTGCTGTCGCCGGCGGGCCTGCCGGCCCGCGACGGCGCGCGAGGCTGACCCTTCCCCGTTCGCTCCGGTGACCCAGCGGGGAAGGGTGGCGCATCGCGCGGTGCCGTCAGCGCGCGCGGGTCAGCGAGTGCTACAGGAGGAACCAGGAGCAACAGTCATGACCAAGCAGTCGTACGTCCGCGACAAGCCGCACCTCAATATCGGCACGATGGGGCACGTCGACCACGGGAAGACCACCCTCACCGCCGCCATCACGAAAGTCCTGGCGGACCGGGGCCTCGGCAGGTACGTGCCGTTCGCGCAGATCGACCGCGCGCCCGAGGAGGCCGCGCGGGGGATCACCATCAACATCGCGCACGTCGAGTACCAGACCGCGACCAGGCACTACGCGCACGTCGACATGCCGGGCCACGCGGACTACGTGAAGAACATGATCACCGGTGCGGCCCAGGTCGACGGCGCGGTCCTGGTGGTCTCGGCACTCGACGGCGTGATGCCGCAGACCCGGGAGCACGTCGTGCTGGCCCGGCAGGTAGGGGTGTCGCACATCGTCGTCGCGCTCAATAAGGCCGATGCGGCCGAGGAGGAGATCGCGGCGCTCGTCGAGCTCGAGATCCGCGACCTGCTGTCCGCCTGCGGGTACCCCGGCGAGCAGGTGCCCGTAGTGCGGGTCTCCGCGCTGGCGGCGCTGGCCGGCCAGGAGCGCTGGGTCGCGTCGATCCTGGACCTGCTCGATGCCATCGACGCCTACCTGCCGGTACCCGAGCGGTACATTGACGCGCCGTTCCTGATGGCCGTGGAGAGCTCCCTGACCATCACCGGCCGCGGCACGGTCGTCACCGGCGCGATCGAGCAAGGCCAGGTACGGCCCGGTGACCCGGTCGAGCTCATCGGGCTGGGCGCGGCGGTGAAGTCGGTGGTGACCAGCGTCGAGACGTTCGGCAAGACGATGCAGGCCGCTCAGGCCGGCGACAACGCGGCGCTGCTGCTGCGCGGCGTCGGCCGGCACCAGGTGCGGCGCGGCCAGGTGCTCGCCGCGCCGGGCAGCCTGCGCGCGCACCAGCGCTTCACGGCCGTGCTGCATCTCCTGCCCGCGGCCGAGGGCGGCCGGCGCACGCCGGTACGTTCGGGGTACCGCCCGCAGTTCTACGTCCGCACCACGGACGTGTCCGGCGTGCTGGACTTCGGCGCCAGCGACGGCGGTGCCGCCGACGTGGCCTCGGCCAGGCCCGGGGAGACGGTGCAGGTCAGCGTCGCGCTGGGCCAGCCGGTCGCGCTCGATGCCGGACAGACGTTCGCGATCCGCGAGGGCGGCCGCACGGTCGGCGCGGGCACGGTCACCGCCCTGCTCGACTGAGTAACCGGGTGCGGGACTTCCGGGTCCCGCACCCGGTCTTCCCCGGGATCAGCAGCCGAGCCCGAGCGCGTCCAGGGCGCGCAGCAGATGAGGTTCGAACCGGTCGAGGCCTGCGTGGCGCAGTTCCGCGGCCGTCCACCACCGGACCTGGGCGAATTCACGCTGGTCCGGATGCAGAGGCTGCCCGACGCGGCCGGCGAGGGCGAACCAGAGGCTGACGTCCACATGCCGCAGCGCGGGCGGACCCACGGTCTCGGTCATGGTGAGGAGCAGCACGCTCCCGGCCGGGCGGTCGACGAGCAGGAAGTACGACACCAGATGCGGCGACGGGGTGAGCGGCTTCACCCGCCGGAAGATGTCATCGGTCCCGGCCAGCCACGACAGCGCGTTCCTCCTGTGCTCCCGTCCGAGGTCATCCGCGGGCTCGAGGCCGGACACCAGGTCAGTGATCATCGACTTCAGGGCGGCCGGCATGCACGTCATTCTCCCGCGGCATGCCGTCACGCTGGGCTGCTGCTGTCAGGTCCGGCCGGCTCCGAGCTCATAGGCGGCACGTACGAGGTCGGCGTTACTGGTGGCGGGCTGGCCGTCGGGCAGCAGCAGGGTGTCTTCGAAGCCGACGCGGGTGTCGATGCCACGTCGTACGGCGTCCTGGATGAGGATCCAGGTTGCCTCGCCGTCGCCGTGCTGAAGTCGCGGAGCCCTTACGTCCGCCCGGTCAAGGACGTCGTGGATGGCGCCCACCAAGGGCACGGCATCGAGTTTGCCGACCTCGACCGGCTCAATCATCACGCGTGTCACGCGACCGGACAATCCGCAGCCCACGAGCAGCTCGGCGTCCTCGACGGTACACACCCCGGCCTCGATGCCGACCCTGGCCGCCAGGAGGGCCTGCATGACCTCAACCGCCCCTGGCTCCGGCAGGTTCACCGAGGCGTAGTCGGGCTGGGTCCATTCCCGGATCAGACGCAGCCGTTGCTGCAGGTCGGGCTCTATCCATTCGCCAGTGGTGACGCCCACGGGCATCCCGTGCGGCTCGCGGACCGCTGACACGACCCGGTCCACCACCCGCGCCTGAAGGGATTCCGCGCCGCTCTCGTCCCTGGGGTGGACATGGAACGCCCTGGCGCCTGCCGCTACGCACTGCGAGGCGTCGGCCGCCAGCTCCTGCAAGGTCACCGGCACGGCGCCATGGTCGGCCTTGGACAACGGCCCGTTCAGCGTGGCTTGCAGCAGCACGAGGCAGATGGTACCCCGGTACCGGAGAAATTGATGCGGGCGAATGGGTCAGTCGCAGACCTTGTTGCGCTGCAGTCCGTGACCGTGGCGGCGTAAGGCCATGAGAATGCGAACAAGAGTGAAGAATGCGGCCGCTGATAAACGGCAAGCCTATTGAGTGAGGTGACCGTTTAGCGGGGGATTAAGACCGTTGCGAGGCAGCTGACATTCCGGTACGTTCTGGCGATAATACCGAACTACGGCGAACGGAAACGGCCGAGCCCCTGAAACTCCAGGACGGGGGTGCCTCACATGCGGCCCAGCGTATCCCGGCGGCCAGCCGGAAAGACGCCGAAGCGGCGGATCTCCGCCGTCGCGCTCCTATCAGCACTGGTTCTCGCCTTGGTCACCGCGTGCGGATCCGGCGGAAACTCAAACGCGGGCGGGTCAGGCAGCGCAACTTCGCAGCACGCGCCCAGCGGCGCGCCCGCCTCCCGGATTCCAGCCACGCCGCCGGATGTCCCGACGGGAAACGTAACGTGTCATAGCGACACTCCTGACCCGGTAAACACGCCGTCGGACCTGCAGGGCCTGATCGGCTTGTGCGCTAACCAGAGTGGAAGCGAGCTGGAGGTCATCAACTTCTCCGAAGACGTCCTCGACATCTACCCGGCGGCGGCCGGCGATAGCTTGTCGGTTCCCACCTACGGCGTCCCCTCCGAGCCGCTGCCCACTCTCGCGGCTGACCTGGAGGTGGATTCGCAGAACGCGGTCGTGCAAGATTCGACCGCTCCCGGCAACGCCAGCCTGCTGCCCATCGGCGGGACGATCACGGCGTCGACGAGCAGCCCGCCGGCCAAGGTATATGTGGGCGTTGACCGGTCGGTCACCCAGAAGGCCTTTTTCGACGCCGCGTACACAAGCTATGTGATGGGCATTGACTCCGGCGCAAACCCCAATGACTGGTACCAGTCCGTTGCCGACTGCGTCAACAGCTCGGTCAACTACTGGCAGCAGCTCCATGCTCAGCCGCCGCCGGGTGTCGGCCAGCTGCTCTATGACTCAATCGAGGAGATCTCAGCGTGTAAGGATCTGCAGGACAAGATAAAGGAGTACCTCGACAGCCGGAACGAGCAGGAAGACGTGCTCCACGAGACCACGCTCGCGGGGGAGCATTCCGATGAGTCCGACTGGGCCGTGCAATTCCAGCACGAAGAAGCTATACAGCACGAAATCGTGGACGGCATCAGGTAAATCCGGACAGCCGGGTGGATCAGCAGCAGCGGGTGCCTGGGCACATCCGCCACGTACAGGTGCGGCCGCATCAGGCTGCTGGACGCCACCAGCAGGCCGCGGCGGGACACGTCGTGGCGGGCGTTCTGACCGACACCGGAGGAAGGGTGCTGCTGGCACAGCGTCCTCTCGACAAGCATCTGGCGGGGAGCTGGGAATTCCCGGGCGGGAAGCTGGAGACGGGTGAGTCGCGTCTCGCGGG
>Ga0209420_1001530_pt1 | contig 10875 bp, 7 predicted proteins | sample BlaSpr_A8_OM1_O1_FD_187972 | JGI IMG/M metagenome (GOLD analysis project Ga0209420, IMG submission 187972) | Forest soil microbial communities from Thunder Bay, Ontario, Canada - Black Spruce, Ontario site 2_A8_OM1_O1 (SPAdes) (version 2) | ecosystem: Environmental > Terrestrial > Soil > Boreal...
CAACAGGCGAAGGCGTTCCACTCGAAAAGGTTTCTCAATGTAGTCGTAAGCGCCGATCTTCATTGCATCCACGGCTGACTCAATCGAGCCATGCCCGGTCATCACCGCGATTTCTGAATTGGGCAGGCGGCCTCTAATCTTCCGCAACAATTCCACACCAGTCGATCCGGGTAGCTTCAGATCGGTTACCACCAGATCGGGTGCCAGCGCGTCGACCTCGTTCATGGCTTTATCAGCAGTCGATGCCTCGATGCATTCAAAGCCCATCGCGGCGCCCACTGTGGCGCATAAACGGCGAATGTTTTCTTCGTCGTCGATAATTAAAAAGCGAAGCGTTTGGCTATCCATTTTGTTCCTTGGAAGGTTTTCCTATGGTTTGCTCGACCGCTGAAATCAATTCAGAAACCCGAAAGGGCTTTACGACTACAGGCGCTCCCGATTCCGCCAGAAGCTTCGAGGTTTGCTGGTTTACGATGTCACCGGTAATGAAGACTAGTCGCTTTAGCAGTTGTGGGGCAGACTCTCGAATCCACGCGTAGACCTCCGTGCCGCTCACGGCGCCGGGTGTGCGCACATCCGAAATTACTCCGAGGTAGTCGCCCTCTTTCAGTAGTTCCAGTCCCTGCGACGCGGAGGAAGTGCTCACTACCTGGTACCCTCGCCGCTCCAGCGCAGCACGAAGAAATGCCGAAACCGAGGGTTCGTCCTCAATGATCAGTACCGCGCCGGACGACGCAGGGACTTCAGCAAACGCCACGCGTTGCCCCACCCGTGAAACCGAACTCTCTGTCATCGGGCCGGCACCGCCTTAGCTACTTGCTGGCCCGCCGTTGCGGGAAGCCTGACCACAAACGTGCTGCCGGCTCCGTCCGTGTTATTGGAACAGGTTATATCCCCGCGATGCGCGCGGACGATTCCGTAACAAATGCTCAGCCCCAGACCGGTGCCCTTGCCCACTTCTTTGGTTGTAAAGAAAGGTTCGAATATCCGGTCTTGGTCTCCGATCCCATGGCCATTGTCGCGAAAATGAATTTCTACGTTTGCGCCCGTATGAAGGGTTTGGATTTCAATTCGGCCCACGCGGCCTGTTTGTTGTACGGCGTCATAGGCATTGTTAAGGATGTTCAGAAATACCTGCTGAAGTTCGTGTCCATCGCCGATAACCGCGGGCAAATTCTGGTTAAAGCGTTCGACCACCTCGATTCCGTGATTTGCGAAATCGTACGTGCGCAACTGCAGCGTCTGCAGCAGCACAGCATTAATTTGCACCGCTTCCCGCTGGGAGGGCTGGCGGCGCGCAAAGCTGAGCAGGTTTTGAATGATCGTTTTGGTACGCTGCGCTTCTTGCAAGATAATTTTCAATTCATCGTGGGCCGAACTAGGGACCTCGGGATTTTCCAGTAGCAGGTCGGTAAAGCCGAGAATTGCGGCGAGCGGGTTATTCACTTCGTGAGCGACGCCGGAGACGAGCTGGCCGACCGCCGCCATTTTTTCGGTGTGCATCAGCTTGGCTTGCAATACCGCCGCATCGGTTACGTCGGTCATCACCACTGCGATACTGTTGATTTCGCCGCGCTCATCGCGCATCGGGCTTAAGCTAATCGAATATTGCCCGGTAGTTCCGTTGCTGCGCAGAAACGGCAATTCGAGGTTCTCAGCGGCCACTCCGCGCATGGCGGAACGCAACGCTTCCGAGAATTCGGTCTTCCGTGATGGCGTGATGAATTCCTGCAGCTTGTGCCCCATCAAATCGCGCTCTCGAAACCCCATTTCCAGGCAGCGACGGTTCGCGTAGCTGATTAGGCCCGCTGTATCCAAAACCAGGATCATGCTCTGCGTGTTGTTGAGGATGTTCTTGTTGAAGTCCCGCTCACGTCGGAGTTGAACCTCGAACGATTTCTGCTCGGTGATATCCAGCATCAGGCCACGGTATTGAACGGGCCGCCCCTCTGCGTCTCGAACCGCCACAATATTCTGCAGCGTGTAAATCCACGATCCGTCTTTGCGCCGCAGGACTTCTTCGTGGTTGCGCAGAACGCCGGTTTGCCGTGCCGCGGCTTCGCAAGAATCGCGAAAATCCGGATCGACCACCAGATTCAGGAAGAGATTCACGCCCAGAACTTCTTCGGCTGTTCGGTATCCCAGCATGTTTACCAGGGCATTGTTGACCACAAGGAATTGGCCTTCCGGGGTGCAAAAGAAGAGGCCTTCCTGAATGTTGTCGAAAAGCTCTCGATATTGGCGCTCCGCCTCACGGCGATCAGAGACGTCCTTTATGACGTGAATCGTTCGAGCTTCTCCGGATTGCGTTGCCGAAAGTTGGGAGGTAGAAACCAGACAGGCGCGCTTGGTGTAAGGGTGAACGAATTCTTTTGTCCCCGATTTCGACTCGTTGCACAGCGGGCAGACTTCCAGGGATGTTGCGCCAGTAAGCCCTGCCAACATGGAAGTTGGTTCACCGATCAATTCCGACGGGTTTTTCTTGAGTTGTTCTGCAAGCGGCCTGTTAACCCGCAAGATTCGATTCGCACCATCGTGAACCACGATGAAATCGGTAATAGCGTCAAAATCCTCGATCCATTGCTTCTTCGAGCTCTCCACCCATGAGAATAGCCGCGAGTTTTCAAGGGCCATGGAAGCGTGCCCGGCTAGGGCTTCAAGCAGACGTAGATCTAGGCTCTCGACCTCGCTTACGCCCAGGAAAAGCCATCCCAGTTGGGTACCGCCGGCGTCGCTCAACTCCGCCAGAACGAGCTTGCCAGCCTGCATTTTGGTTCTTAGCGGCTCGTCGAGCTGACCCTCCTTCGGCGCGCAATAAACACCCGAAGTCCCACTGTGACGGCGGTCCATCTGGGAAATCATTTCAAGCAGGTATGCCTGTCCGTTCGCGCCTATATCGTGAGGGCCGTGCCACGCTACCAGCTCGTAGGTTGATCCTGAGGCGGGGGCAACAAGCAAAACTCCCGCGGAAGGGCATTCGAAAATTGCCGCGGTACGCGCCGCGAGAATTCGTGAGAATTCGTTTGGACCCAGTGATGGTTTTAGCTCGCGAAGCGCGGCCGAGAACCTACCCAGAAGTCCGGGAGAGGATGCTGGGTGGCGGCTGGTCGTTCTTGCGACTCTTGGTTTAGTGGTACGCATGGGGTCGGGTTCTTGCGTTTGCGACTGCGTCTGAACTTTTGAGCCCTCGATTCGGTTTGTTTCTAAAACCTTACGGGTTCATCTCAATTTGAGTCAAGAAATGCGACTTGTGTCGTGACGAAACAGATACCAAGGACCCGCCAATTCCGTTGCAAGTTGAGACTGAGCTGGCTTGCCGGAAGGTCATTGAGACGATCGACTCGCCTTACGTCAGCGCTGGATCATCGACCAGTCCCGATAAGCTGCTCGAATTGAATCACTTACGGGCCGAGTGAAGAACAGTACTAAGTCCGGAAATACTGGAACCTTCCGTGCTTTCGAACACTTCGGGGAATCCTCGCCGAAGCTGAAGGTGTCTCGAGACAGTTCGCAAAGTGCGGCGGGGACTAAGGCAATTCCGTTCGTTCGGTGGAGGCAATTGCAATGACCATTCGGAACAAACTCTACGCTGGCTTTGGCGCGATTTTGGCGCTCATGGTGGCTTTGTTCATCTTGAGTATTCTGGCGGTGACTCGCGAGCACAACACTCGATCAGTCGCTGCCGCCACTCTTTCCGATACGCAGACCATCGAGAATATTCGCTTCCAGATGCTGATCGAAGGCCTGGAGCTGCGGAACTATCTCCTCAGCGGCGACGTTCGTGACGAAGACAAGGTCAATAAGATCTTCGCCGACCTAATGGCCGCCATTCGAATTGGGGAAGCGCACGCGAACGATCAAATTTTGCGATCGACGTTAGCTCAGGTGGAAGACGGACAGCGCTCCTGGATGGACAATTTCGCCAAGCCTTTGATCGCCAAGCGGCACCAGGTGGATGGTGGCGACGCCACCGTTTCCGATCTGCAGATTTTCTACCTGCAACAAAATCCGAGCGCCTGGATGAAAAACACGTCGGCGCTCCTCGATGATGCCAGTCGCACTATTAATGCCGCTTTGGATCAGTCAAACATCTCCGCTGCGCGCGCGAGCAGTTGGTCAACCCTCATGAGCGTTGCGGGCATCCTCGGAGCCATCCTCTTGGGCGTGGGAATCTCCTACTACACCTCGAACTCGATCACTGTCCCATTGAGTCATTTGATCCGCGTGGCCAAGGAAATAGGCGATACGGGCAACATCGACCAAAGCATCGATATTCATCGCGACGATGAGGTCGGCCAGCTCGCTGACAACTTCAACAAAATGATCGCGCACCTGAAGGCCATGGCCGCGGTTTCGGCCTCCATCGCCGAAGGCCAGCTTGCGGTCACGGTCACGCCGCGGTCTGAGCGCGACACCATGGCCAATGCCTTTTCGCGCATGGTCGAGGGACTTCACGAATTGGTTCGCCAGGGCCGGGTTAGCGCCGGTCAAGTTGCCGACGGTGCCAGCCAAATGGCAGCCGCTTCGGACGAATCAGCCCGCGTGAGTGTGCAAGCTGCCTCGGCGATCGATGAAGTCACCAGCACCATGCACGAGATGAGCATCAACGTGCAGAACGTAGTCAAGAACACCCAGATGCAAGCCTCCAGCGTGGCCGAAACCTCCGCCTCGATCGATCAGATGGTCGCATCGATTCAGCGCGTGGCTGACACAGCCAAGGTCCTGTTGGAAATTTGCTACAGGTCACGAGAGGAAGTTCACACCGGCATTTCCACGATGGATAAGGCCACCGAAGGGCTGAATCGCACCAACGTTTCCATTCAAGCTTCAGCTCAGATTATCGGCGCCTTGGGAAGGCGCGCCGACGACATCGGCAAGATCGTCGAAGTAATCGACGATCTGGCTGAGCAAACCAACCTTCTAGCCTTGAACGCGGCCATTGAGGCTGCTCGCGCCGGAGAACATGGCCTCGGCTTCGCCGTCGTTGCCGAAGAAGTACGAAAACTGGCGGAGAAGTCCACGCAATCAACCAAGGAAATCTCTGAATTGATCGAGGGCATTCAGAAGGAAGCGCGTGAAGCCGTCGACAACATGGAAAAGAGTACCAACATGGTGCAGGAAGGCTTGCATCTCGGCGGTGATCTCAATTCCGCGCTCGGAAAGATTTCTAACGTGGTGACTGAAGTCTATAAGTTTGCCCAGGAAATTGGCGCAGCCACCACCGAGCAATCCAATGGCTCCTCGCAAATCGCCAAAGCCACCACCCGGCTTACCGAAATTACCCAGGAAATCAACTCATCGGTGGAAGAGCAAGCTTCCGGGGCTCAGGCAGTCGTCCGCGCTATGGAAAAAATGCGAGAGCTAGTCCAGCAGTCCACCTCGAGTTCAACGGAGCTCGCCGCGAATGCCGAACAGATGTCCCGCCTGTCGCGGGCTTTGCTTACTTCGATGGATCGATTTGTTCTTGAATCTCACCGTTCTGGGCGAATAGTCCCGTCGCACGGGGGCGATTCGAGCTCGCGCTCCTCATCGGAGCACTACGCTGAACTGGTCTCCCACTAAAACGCAGTTGAACGACGGCCACAAATAACGGGTACGACGAACAATGGGGATTCTATGGAGCGAGACATCCAGGTAGTTGGTTTTCGGATCGGTACTGAAACGTTTGGCCTGGCCATAGGGCAGGTGCGCGAAATCGTGCGCGTGCCGGAAATCACTTCAGTGCCAAATTCCCCGGCTCACGTCCAAGGCGTCATCAATCTCCGCGGCAAGATCGTGCCGGTAGTGGACCTGCGCAAGCGATTTGGCGAAAAAAACATCATCACCGATCGCAAAAATCGCGTTGTCGTGGCTGAAATAGATGAGCGCCTGGTTGGATTGCTCGTGAATTCCGCTTCCGAAGTGATCCGGATTCCACCCTCGGAAATCGAAGCGCCCAACGACCTCTTTCAGGATGGCAGCGTGGATTACGTGACTGGCGTGGCCAAACTCAAAGGACGGCTGGTGATCCTTCTCGATTTGGCCAAGGTCCTGAAGTTGCGCGACAACCGTCATGCGCCCAGTTTCCCTGAATCACTCGCGGATTTTGAAGAGAGCTTTGCAGGCAAGCATTAGCCAGGAATGTTGCACAAGAGGCAAACCCCTTTATGCCCATAGCGACGACTCAACCGGCCCTTGTGACAGACGCTGATTTGAAGCGTATACAAACGCTCATTTACGAAGAGTGCGGCATGCACTTCGACGAGCGTCGCACCCACTTTCTGATGGATCGCCTGCAGCGCCGCATGCGTGCCGCTCAGCAGACCTCCTTCAACGAATACTATCGGATCATCAGCAGCCGCGAAGGAAAGCTTGAGCTGAATGCGTTACTCGAAAACCTCACCGTAAATGAAACCAGCTTCTTCCGTACCAAGCCGCAACTGGAGCTCTTTCAGAAGAAAGTTCTCGAGGATCTCCTCCATCGCAAACAAGAGCGCCGCGACTCCACGCTAAGGATTTGGAGCGCCGGTTGTTCCACCGGCCAGGAACCATACACCCTGGGAATTCTTGTCTGTGACGCACTCGCGTACTACTACATGCGAAATCCGCTGCCCTTTGACGTTCCCGTTCCCAAGCCCCTGGTGCCTCCGCCGTGGAAGGTGGAAATTTTGGCATCAGACATCAGTTATTCCGCGCTCATCACTGCCAGTCATGGAGTTTACGGCGAAGGGCAAATGGAGCCGGTGGATTACACCACGCGCCTTCGCTATTTCGACAAAGCCGGCGATAAGTACGTAATTAAATCTGGGCTGAAGAGCTTGATGCAGTTTGATTTTCACAACCTGAAAACCGAATTCCTTCCCCAACGTAACGACGTGATTTTCTGCCGCAACGTGATGATTTACTTCGATGAGGCGGAGCAGAAGCGTCTCGTCGATAAGTTCTACCGTGGCCTAAATCCTGAGGGCTATCTGTTTATCGGTCACGCGGAAACGCTGTTCGGTATCACCAAGAAGTTTCAAATGATCCACCAGGGCGGCGCGACGGTTTACCAGCGCGTTGAAGGAGTGAAGTGAACCTGTTCGACGACGAACGCGGCGCAGAGCTTCGCGAACTCTTTTTCGAGAGCGCGGCGGAGCTTCTCCAGGCCATGAACGAAGGTGGCATGGAATTTGAGGAGCACCCCAACGACCTCGAAACTCTGCGAAAGGTGCGCCGTGCTGTCCACACTCTGAAGGGCGATTCCGCCTCGTGCGGATACGCCGAGCTCAGCGAAGTCGCGCATGAGTTGGAGGATGTGCTCACTCCAGAGCTGCTCAAGATGAAGCCGGAGTCGCTCGCTGAAGTTGTGCTCGCTGCCGCAGACACGTTCCACGCCATGCTGGCCGCTTATCAGGGCCATTTGCAGCCGCCCGCCGCAAGTGAATTGCGTGCTCTGCTGCGCCGTGTACTTGCTGTCTCCACTGAGCCAGACAACAAAGCGGCCGCCGCAGAATCTCTCCCCGCGGCAGATGCAGCTCCGGTTTGGACCGAGTACGAGCAGTTGATGATTTCACAGGCCATTCATCGTGGGCAGATCGTTTTCTACGTGACCGCGCAAATCGCTCCTGAGAACGCCATGCCTGCGGCTGCCGTGCAACTAATCCGTTCTGCTCTTAGTGCATGCGGAGTAATTCTTGCTTTTCATCCTGAGGACGTTGCTGGTTTGGCTAGGGGTGGCCGAGTCGAGTCGGCAATTGCGAGCCCTCAGACCGCCGAGCTGATCGAACGCAAGTGCAAGATTCCTTTGATTGTGTCGCACATCACGATTGAAAAGGCTGCCGGCGGCGCAGCCACAACGCACCGCGATTTACTTGAGGTCCTGCTCGAATCCGAAGCCAATGCCGTCGCCGCTGAAAATGCGCAGGATGTCGTCGCTCAGGAGGTTCCGACGACCGCACCGGCCGCGGCTAAGCCGGCCGCACACGACGCCAACACGCGCAAGTTTGCATCATCCGCATCGAACGTCGCGCCAGTTGGCGCTGAAAATGTGTTGCGCGTGGAAGCCGCCCGCATCGACAACGTGATGAACCTCGTTGGCGAGCTGATCATCGGCAAGTCCATGCTGCATCGCACCATCATCGAATTCGAAAGTCAGCATTCGAAAGATCCCTTGCGCGGAAAGTTTGCCGACGCCCTGGCCTTTCAGACTCGTGTACTAAACGACCTGCAAAAGTCCGTAATGAAAATCCGAATGGTGCCCGTCGAGCAGCTCTTTCGCCGTTTCCCGCGAGTGGTGCGCGATGTTGCCAAGCAGCGCAACAAAGACATTGCGTTGGAAATGAGCGGCCAGAACACCGACCTTGACAAAGGAATCCTGGACGCACTGGCAGGGCCGCTTTCGCACTTGGTGCGTAACGCCGCTGATCACGGCATCGAATCTGCCGCCGAGCGCAAAACCGCTGGTAAACCCCCGCGGGGAACCATCCGGCTGAATGCCTACCATCAAGGAAACCAGGTCGTCATCGAAGTTTCCGATGATGGCCGCGGTCTCGATCGCGAGCGCATCGTCCGCACCGCGGTTAGTCACGGAATCATTTCCGCGGAAGAAGCCGCCCGCATGAACGAAGCGGAAGCGCTGCACCTCATTTTCAAGCCCGGCCTCTCCACTGCTGAAGAAGTCACCAGTATTTCCGGCCGTGGCGTGGGGATGGATGTGGTGAACAGCGCTCTCGAGCGTCTGAAAGGCTCGATTCGGATTTCCACGCAGCACGGCAAGGGAACCACCTTTTATTTGATGATGCCGCTCACACTGGCCAGCATTCAGGCTCTGATGTTCCGCGTCGGGGGGCGTCTCTACGCCGTGCCACTATCCTCCGTCGTCGAGATTGCCCGCGTGGCGCGCGCCGAAATTTACAACGTCGATCAGCGCGAGGTACTTCGGCTTCGTGACCAGCTCTTCGGCTTGGTGCGTCTGGATACTGCATCCGAAGTGGACGCCCTAACCGAGGGTAACAAGCGCCTCTTCGCAATCATCATGTCCGCTGGTTCACGACGCTTCGGCCTGATTGTTGACAGCCTGATGGGCGAAGAGGAGCTGGTCATGAAGGCTCTCGAAGATCAGCTCGTCTCGTCCGAATTGGTCAGCGGCGCTTCGATCCTCGGCGATGGAACCGTGGTGCTCATACTCAACGTGGCCAGTTTGGTGGCGAGACTTTCGCAGGCGCCGTTGGGAGCCACCGCATGAGCGTGACCACCTATCATCGCCTCAGCAACCGCGTGCGCGTCCTCGTTATCGACGATTCTGCGCTCATGCGCAAACTAATTCCCCAGGTTCTGTCCGCGGATCCTGCGATCGAGGTCGTGGGCACCGCGATGGACGGTGCTTTTGGGCTCAAGAAAATCGCGGAGCTAAAGCCGGACGTGGTGACCCTCGATTTGGAAATGCCGCGTATGGACGGCATCGAGATGTTGCGCGCTGCACTGGGCAAGTATCGCGTTCCGGTAATCATCGTGAGCTCACAAACCGAAGAAAACGCGCGCACCGCTCTCAAAGCGCTGTCCCTGGGGGCGTTTGACTTCGTCTCCAAGCCTTCCGATTCGGCTTCGGGACACATCGACGCTATCGGCGCTGAGCTCGCTTTAAAGATCAAAGTAGCCGCATCGGCGGGTGCGCCAAAAATGATCGTTAGTGCGCCCACCGAAACGATTCGTAACCTGAAAACTTACACCAGCCGCCGCGCCCCAAGCCGCGTCGTGGCCATTGGGATCTCCACCGGCGGCCCGGCCGCACTTCAATATTTGCTTTTGCAGCTTCCTGCGGACTTTCCGGGCTGCTTGCTCGTTGTTCAGCACATGCCCGAGGGCTTTACGGACATGTTTGCGCGCCGCCTGCACGAATCCTGCGCGCTCGAAGTCAAGGAAGCGCACTCCGGCGACTTGATGCTCGCTGGCAGGGTGCTGATCGCTCCAGGCAATCGCCACATGAAGGCCCGGCGCCTGCCGCAAGGTGACATCGTCGTGCTGGACGACACCGCTCCGGTGAACGGTCACCGCCCCTCCGCGGACGTTCTGTTCCGCTCGGTGGCCCGGCAGATCGGAGCTTCCGCCATGGGCGTCATCATGACCGGCATGGGGGATGACGGCGTGGAAGGCTTGGGAGAAATGAAGGGAACCGGCAGTTTCACCGTGGCCCAGGATTCCGAGTCCTGCGTCGTGGACAGCATGCCGCGCGCTGCAATTTCGCGTGGTTATGCCGATAGAGTAGTTTCGCTCTCCGATTTAGCGAGTGTTTTGCAAGCTCAATGCAGTAGTTGGGATCGCGTTACACCTGAACACGCTTCATCAAGCCCCGCTGGTACAACGACTGGCGCTCACGTTGGTGATGGCGTGGAAGTAGAACCTGGGAACCGAAGGAGATCGTCATGAAGCAATTCGAAGCCCTCACACGCAAGCAAGACCAGCAGCCTGTCCGCTATTTGATCGTGGACGACTCCGTCTTCGCGCGCAAAAGCCTGGCCAAAATGGTCGAGGCTTTTGGCGGCACGGTGGCTGGCGAGGCGGGCGACGGCTTGACCGCCATCACCGAATACGCCCGTACCTCGCCAGATATCGTGCTGATGGACATCACCATGCCTCAGATGGAGGGCATCGAGGCCGTGGAGCGCATTGTCCGAGATCACCCGGAGGCCCGCATCGTTATGGTCTCTTCGGTGGGCTATCAGGACAACATTCTGGCTGCTTTGCAAAAGGGCGCTCGCCATTTTGTTCAGAAGCTCCGTGGCCGTGGTATTTGCCGGTCAGCACGCCGTTGGCCAGCGGCGACCACGCGGTCAAGCCGAGGTTCAGCGCCCTGGCCATGGGGATCAGTTCCCGTTCGACGGTTCGCTCGATCAGGCTGTATTCGATCTGCAGCCC
>Ga0209420_1001531_pt1 | contig 10871 bp, 7 predicted proteins | sample BlaSpr_A8_OM1_O1_FD_187972 | JGI IMG/M metagenome (GOLD analysis project Ga0209420, IMG submission 187972) | Forest soil microbial communities from Thunder Bay, Ontario, Canada - Black Spruce, Ontario site 2_A8_OM1_O1 (SPAdes) (version 2) | ecosystem: Environmental > Terrestrial > Soil > Boreal...
CCAACTTCAACGACGAAGACCACCTGTGGGCGGACTCGCTGGACATCAACCTGGCCAAGATCTCCGACGAGGAGCGCGAGAAGCTCCTGAAGGAGCTCACGAAGGCGTTTGACGCGGACATCGCCGACACGGAAGCCTACATCGAGGACGCCGCCGAGCGGATGCGCGCCGTGTGGGAGCTGTTCAAGACGATGGAGCCCAAGCAGATCGAGCACGACGAGACGACCTTCCGCGAGCTCAAGGAACGCTTTGGCTCGCCCTACGGCTTCGGTGAGTACTTCCGCGGCGGCATGGGCGCCGAAGCGATCCGCGACCTGCTCCAGCAGGTCGACCTGGACGCCGAACGCGTAGAGCTCGAGGACCAGGTCAAGACCGGTAAAGGCCAGAAGCAGGCCCGTGCGGTCAAGCGCCTGAAGGTCGTATCCGCGTTCATCCAGTCGGGCAACAAGCCCGAGATGATGGTCCTCGACGCGGTGCCGGTTATCCCGCCGGAGCTGCGTCCGATGGTCCAGCTCGACGGCGGGCGCTTTGCAACCTCAGACCTCAACGACCTCTACCGCCGCGTCATCAACCGCAACAACCGCCTCAAGCGGCTGCTCGACCTCGGCGCGCCTGAGATCATCGTTAACAACGAGAAGCGCATGCTCCAGGAGGCCGTAGACGCGCTGTTTGACAACGGCCGCCGCGGGCGTCCGGTAACCGGCCCGGGCAATCGCCCGCTGAAGAGCCTGTCGGACATGCTCAAGGGCAAGCAGGGGCGCTTCCGCCAGAACCTGCTGGGCAAGCGCGTGGACTACTCAGGGCGCTCGGTCATCGTGGCCGGCCCCTACCTGAAGCTGCACCAGTGCGGGCTGCCCAAGATCATGGCGCTGGAGCTGTTCAAGCCGTTCATCATGGCCCGCCTGGTCGAGCGCAAGTCCGCGCAGAACATCAAGGCGGCCAAGAAGATGGTCGACTCGATGATCGGCGAGGTGTGGGACGTGCTCGAGGAGGTCATCCACGAGCACCCCGTGCTGCTCAACCGCGCGCCCACGCTGCACCGTCTGGGCATCCAGGCGTTTGAGCCGCTGCTCGTCGAGGGCAAGGCGATCCAGGTGCACCCGCTGGTCTGCCACGCGTTCAACGCGGACTTCGACGGCGACCAGATGGCGGTACACCTGCCGCTGTCGGCAGAGGCGCAGGCGGAGGCGCGCATCCTGATGCTGTCCTCCAACAACATCCTCTCGCCGGCGCACGGCGCGCCGCTGGCGACTCCCACCCAGGACATGATCCTGGGCGCCTACTACCTGACGTACGGACCGGAAGCGGAGGAGCTGTCGAAGATCGACCGTGCCACGCACGACCCGCGCCCGCACGTGTACCGCACCGCTCAGGAGGCCGAGCTGTCCTACGAGGGCGGCATGGTCAAACTGCACGACCTGGCTGAGTTCCGCCCCCACGGGCGCGAGGGCGGCCACGTGCTGACGACGGTCGGGCGGATCATCTACAACGACCGCATAGAGCGGGCCTTGGCCGAGGCGCTGCGCGACGAGTGGGACGCGTCCAAGTACACCTTCGTCAACCAGTCGATGAAGAAGCGCGACACCACGCGCCTGATCGAGCTGCTCGTGCAGAGCTACGGCGCGACCACGATCTCGCTCGTGCTCGACGCGTTCAAGGATCTCGGCTTCAAGTACGCTACGCAGGCCGGCATCACGATCTCCAAGAACGACGTCGTGATCCCGCCCGAGAAGCAGGAAATCCTCGACAAGTACGACAAGCTGGTCGGCGACATCACCGACCAGTACGACGACGGCCTGATCACCCAGGAGGAGCGCCACGAGGCGGTGGTCGAGCAGTGGAACGCCGCCACCGACGAGGTCGCCGAGGCGATGATCGCGAACCTCGACACGCTCAACCCCATCTTCATGATGGCCAACTCCGGCGCCCGCGGCTCGTTCAAGCAGATCCGCCAGCTGGCGGGCATGCGCGGGCTGATGGCGAACCCGAAGGGTGAAATCATCGAGCGCCCGATCAAGGCCAACTTCATGGAGGGCCTGTCGGTGCTCGAGTACTTCATCTCCACGCACGGCGCGCGAAAGGGGCTGGCCGACACCGCCCTGCGCACCGCCGACTCGGGCTACCTGACCAGGCGGCTGGTCGACGTGGCCCAGGACGTGATCATTCGCGAGGCCGACTGCGGCACCGAGGAGTACATCGAGATGGCCGTCTTCAAGGACGGCGGGGATCCCAACGACGGCCTCGTCGGGCGCATCGCAGCCAAGCCGATCCAGACCAAGCGCGGTCGCATGCTGGCCGAGCAGGGCATCGAAATCGGCCGCGACGAGCTGGCCGACATCGTCTCGTCGTTTGGCGATCACGACAAGGGCGTGCCGGTGACCGTGCCGGTGCGCTCGGTGCTCAAGTGCAAGGCGCCCAGCGGCGTATGCCAGGCCTGCTACGGCCGGGCGATGGCCACCGGTGCGCTCGCCCAGATCGGAGACGCGGTGGGCATCGTGGCCGCCCAGTCGATCGGTGAGCCGGGCACCCAGCTGACGATGCGCACGTTCCACACCGGAGGCGTGGCCGGAGCGGACATCACCCACGGGCTGCCGCGGGTGGTCGAGCTGTTCGAGGCGCGCCGACCGAAGGGCATCGCGAAGATCGCCGAGCAGGACGGCAACGTGTCGATCGAGGAGACCGACAAGGCGCTCACGGTCGTCATCACCGACTCAGACGGCGAGGAGCACCGCCACGCCTTCCCGCGGCGCACGCGGCTGTTCGTGTCAGACGGCGAGAAGATCAAGTCCGGCAAGCAGCTCAACGAGGGCTCGGTGTACCCGCACGAGCTGCTGGCCATCCGCGGGCGCACCGAGACCGAGCAGTACCTGGTCAAGGAGGTCCAGGAGGTCTACAAGTCACAGGGTGTGGACATCAACGACAAGCACATCGAGCTGATCGTGCGCCAGATGCTCAAAAAGGTGCGCATCGAGCAGAAGGGCGACACCGACTACCTGCCCGGGCAGTTCGTCGACCGCTTCGAGTTCCAGAAGGTCAACGACGCGGTCGTGGCCGAGGGCCGCGAAGCGGCGCTGCCCGAGGACATCATCCTGGGCATCACCAAGGCGTCGCTGAACACCGACTCGTTCCTTTCGGCCGCGTCCTTCCAGGAGACGACCAAGGTCCTCACCGACGCGGCGCTGGAAGGCAAGATCGATCGCCTCAACGGCCTCAAGGAGAACGTGATCATCGGCAAGCTGATCCCCGCGGCGACCGGGCTCAAGCGCTACCGGCGGATCGAGATCGAACCGTCAGAACCGCTGCCCCGGGCGATCGACGACGTCGGCCTGCTCGACCAGGACGAGATCGCCGCCGAGTTGGGGCTGGCGGGCGGCGACGGCTTCAACGGCGGCTACGGGCACGAGTTCGACGCCGACCTCGCGTCGCTGGAGAAGATCGGCGCGGGCAGCACCGATCCGGGCTTCGTCGAGGAGCTCGCCGAGCTGGAGATCCCCGAGGAGCCGCTCGAGGAGGAGTAGTAGGCGCGGATGGGGCCGGGTCGCCGACTCGGGCGGCCCGTCGGCGCATGTGTGAGTCGGGCGACCGCCGGCGCATATGTGTCTTTGGAAGTGGTGTATTACCCCTGCGATACACCACTTCCAAGCGGACTCATCGGTGCCCGGCCGGCCTCCAGCTGCTGTGCCCATGAGGCCAGCAGCGCTGCCTCGCGCTCGGTCAGCCCGCGCTCGGGCGCGGTCGTCACCAGCAGGGTCGGCGCAGGGCGCTCGCGCGCCCAGGCATGGCAGGCGGGGTTGAGCGCGTCGTCGATCCACGCCAACGGCCGTCCGCCGGCGTAGGCGTCGATCGACTCGAGCTTCCAGTGGGCGTTTGAGCGTCCGACCGCGCGGGGGAAGCGCAGGTGGGGCAGGCCGGCGGGTACCCCGAGCAGATGGGGGAGATGTTCGTTGGCGCGCTCCTCCCAGCCGCTCGCCCAGACGACGTCGTACAGCGATGACAGCGAAAGCAGGTGCGCGGCGGCGGTGGACGAAAGGAAGTGGGGTGTGCCGTCGATCGAATGGAGGGATCCCTCGATCTCTGGACGCTGCGCGTGCTCGCGCGCGGGAACGCCGAACAGAGACAAGACGCCGTCGATGTCGACCATGAGCAGCGGCCTATGGCGCTCTGGGACAGGCGTTCGCAGATCTTCGCTCGAGTGGGCGCCCTCTTTAGGTTGCATACAGGTCGGGGAGGGTACTCTGCTGCAGACGGCCGATCCGCCTAGCTGGCCCGAGCTAAGTCAAGAAGCAGGTGCCCATAGCCGATGGATCACACCGTCTCCCCTCTCCACACGATGACTCTAGATCTTGGAATACTGCTCGCCCTTGCCTGCGCGTTCGTCGCGAACCTGGGCTTCTTCTATAAGTACAAGGGCGCCAACTCGGTTGCCAGGGTGCAGGTGCTGCACCCGCTGCGCACGACCAGGAACCTGTACTCGTCCAAGTGGTTTGCCCTGGGCATGCTCACGGCGACGCTCAGCTGGGGCCTGCACGTGGCGGCGCTGGCGCTGGCGCCGATGTCGGTCGTCCAGGTGTCGCTGGCGGCGGGCGTGGTGTTCATTGCGGTGATGGCCGAGCGGCTGTTCGGCCATCACGTCGGCAAGCGCCAGTGGCTGGGCCTGGCGGCGATGGCTGGCGGCCTGGTGCTGCTGGGCGTGACGCTGCCGGCGATGCACGGGGCGCACTCGAGCTTCTCGCCGGCGGCCATGATCGGCTTTGAGGCCAGCCTGTTCGGCATCGGCGGCCTGCTGCTGATGGGCCCGCGGATGGGCGGCCCGGCGGAGCACCACGGCGTGATGCTGGGGGCTGCCTCGGGGATCCTGTTCGGCGTGTCGGACACTGCAATCAAGGCGCTGACGGGGATTACGGGCGCACACGGGATCGCCGGCCTGGTGCTGAGCCCCTGGCTGGGAGTGGCGGTGCTGGCATCGATCTTCGCCTTCTTTGCCTCCGCGCGAGGACTGCAGGACGGCGAGGCGGTCCCGGTGATCGCGGTGACAGGCACCGCGGCGAACATCGCAGGCATCGCAGGCGGCATTCTCGTATTCGGCGATCCTGTGGCCGGCAGCGCGTCCGGCGTGATCTTGCAGGCGCTGGCGTTCGTGCTGGTAGTGGTCGCCTCGGCGCTGATGCCCGCGCCGGTGCGCGCGACGGGCCTGGCCGCCCAGCGCGCCTAGCCATCGCGCTGCCCCTTGCCGGAGCGCTTCACGCGACGGTAACGAGATCGGCTCGTCGGCAGGCCGTTGCGCTGCTAGGATCTGCCCCCGATGCCGACGACCTCGCAATTGGTGCGCAAGGGGCGCGTAGCGCCCAAGAAGAAGCTGGCGACCCCCGGGCTGAAGTCCGGCAAAGGCCGCAAGAAGAAGGTCGCGGCGCCGCAGCGGCGCGGGGTGTGCACGCGTGTGCAGACGATCACCCCGAAGAAGCCTAACTCCGCCCTGCGCAAGGTCGCGCGCGTGCGCATCTCCGGTTCGATCGAGGTGACCGCGTACATCCCCGGCGAGGGCCACAACCTGCAGGAGCACTCGGTGGTGCTCGTGCGCGGTGGTCGCGTCAAGGACCTGCCGGGCGTGCGCTACAAGGTCGTGCGTGGAACGCTTGACACGGCCGGCGTGAGCGACCGCAAGAAGGCGCGCTCACAGTACGGCGTCAAGAAAAAATAGCCGCGACGAACTTCGCCGCCAGGAACGACAGACACACATGCCCCGCCGTGCAGCCGCCCAGATCCGCCCCGTTGAGGCGGACCCGATCTACCGCTCCAAGCTCGTCCAGCAGGTGATCAACAAGGTGATGCTCGACGGCAAGAAGTCGACGGCCGAGCGGATCGTCTACGACGCGCTGGCGCTGTTGGCAGAGCGCAGCGACAAAGAGCCGGTGGAGACGCTGGAGGCATCGATCAAGTCGCTCACGCCCAGCCTTGAGGTCAAATCGCGCCGTGTGGGCGGTGCCACCTACCAGGTGCCCGTAGAGGTCGCGCCGCGGCGCGCACGCACGCTGGCGGTCCGCTGGCTGGTCGAGTTCGCGCGCCAGCGTCGCGAGAAGACAATGGCCCAGCGGTTGGCCAACGAGCTGATGGACGCCCAGTCCCAGCAGGGCGGCGCGTACAAGCGCAAGGACGACATCTACCGGATGGCGCAGGCCAACAAGGCCTTCGCGCATTATCGTTGGTAACGGGCCGCCCACTCGAGCAGAGCCCGGGTCATTCGTCCATAGGGGTTGAAGAACGAACCTTTGGTACCTAACCTTTAGGTACCGAATGTCTTCCTCGGCGACAATAGCTGACCCCGGCTTCCACCCCGAGGCGTCTGACCGGATCGAGCCATACGTCTGGAAGATCGCCGGCGTGGTCATCCTCGGGATGATCATGTCGATCCTCGACACGACCATTGTGAACGTGGCTCTGCCCACGCTCAGCCGTGAGCTGCACAGCTCGATCTCCCAGATTCAGTGGGTGGTCACCGGCTACATCCTCTCACTCGCCGCCGTGATCCCGGTTACGGGCTGGGCCGCGCGCCGTTTTGGGGCCAAGCGCGTGTACATGGTCTCCCTCGTCCTGTTCACGGGCGGATCGGCGCTCTGTGCGGCGGCCACGTCGACCACCGGCCTCGTCTTCTTCCGCGTGCTGCAGGGCGTGGGCGGCGGGATGATCATGCCGGTTGGCCAGCTGATCATGGCCCAGGTCGCGGGCCCCAAGAGGATGGGTCGCGTGATGGGCATCGTCGCGATGCCGGCGATGCTCGCGCCCATTCTCGGTCCGGTTGTGGGCGGGGCGATCCTGCAGAACTTCCACTGGTCGTGGATCTTCCTCGTGAACCTGCCGATCGGCGTGATCGCTTTCATCCTCGGCTGGCGCATGCTGCCCCGCACCGACTCCGGAAATGCCGGCAGACTGGACGTCACGGGGCTGGGCCTGCTGTCGAGCGGCGCGGTCGCCGTGGTGTACGGCCTCTCGCAGCTCGGCACGAACAGCAGCCTGACGGCCCCCGCGGTGGTGTGGCCGACCGTGGCCGGGCTGGTGCTCATGGGTGTCTTTTGCCGGCACGCCCTGCGCGTCGAGCGCCCGCTACTGGACATCAGGCTGTATGCCAACCGCGTGTTCGCGGCCGCATCGCTCACCACGTTCGGCCTCGGCGCGGCCCTGTTCGGGGCGATGATCCTCGTGCCTCTCTACTACCAGGACGTGCGCCATGAGAGCGTGATCCTCACCGGCCTGTTGACCGGACCCCAGGGAATCGGGATGCTGCTGGTGATGCCGCTTGCGGGCCGCTTCAGCGATCGATTCGGTGGCGGCAGGGTGGCCCTCGTGGGCGTCTCGATTCTATGTTTGGGCACCGTCCCGCTCGCGTTCATAGGCACGGGTACGTCGGTGTTGGCGATCTCGCTGGTGCTCGTGCTGCGCGGCGTGGGCATCGGCTTCTCGTTCATGCCCGCAATGACCGCGGCCTTCGCCTCGCTGCGTCCCGAGCATCTCTCGGACGCGACTCCCCAGCTGAACGTGGTGCAGCGCGTCGGCGGAGCGATCGGGGTGGCGGTGCTCGCGGTCGTGCTCCAGCGCGCCAGCGGGCACGCGCCCTCGCTCACCAAGCTCGCGGGCGCGTTCGACACCGCCTACTGGTGGTCGCTGGGGATCTGTGTGCTGTCCCTGGCCCCGTGCCTGGTGCTGTTGCGGGCCGAGAATCCGCGCGCCAAGCTCAGCCGCGCGGCCGCCGCCGCCGAGTCCACGGCCGAGCCGCTCGGCGTCTAGGGAGCCGTTCGATGAGCAGCCGCACGGTCATCGACAAGCCAGCCGAACTCGCGCAGGGGCCCAGGGCCGCCGAGCTGGATGCGCTGGCAATGGCGTTTCGCCATGTCTTTCGCAGCCTCAGCCGCCTGCGCGGGCGCGACACGCACCTGGGCGGCTCCGAGCTCAGCCATGCGCAGTTCGAGCTGCTGATCGAGCTGCATGAGCACGGCGAGATGGCCGCTGGCGAGCTGGCGGCCGCGGCCCGGCTGACGCCGGCGTCGGTGACGCAGATGCTCGATCACCTGGCCGCGCAGGGGCATGTCGAACGGGTCCGCTCGCAGACCGACCGTCGCGTGGTCGTCTCGCGTCTGACCCCGGGCGGGCGGCGCAAGATCGAGGCCAAGCGCGCGGCCTGGCAGCAGCGCTGGGAAGGGGCCCTGGAGGGCGTCGCCGCGAGCGATCTGGCGGCGGCTACGCGTGTGCTGGCGCGCCTTGGCGCGGCGTTCGAGGACGTGCCCGCGGGCGAGGGCTGCGCGCAAGGACAGGACTGCGCGTCGCGTGGCTCGCAGGCCGCCCCGCGAACCCCTCTGGGCTAGCCGATTTTGAGCATGGCGACGTCGCTGCACGGCGGTCTTGCAACCCCCTGAGCGCCAGCAGGCCCTCTGCTATAGTCGGCACGCGTCGGAGGTACGCCGCTTGGGACGGCATGCCTTTGGTAAGCGCAAACATGATGGAGACCTCGAGCAGATAGCGACGCCCACCGGTCAATCGACGACCAGCAGCGCGCGTGGGCCCGAGGGCCCAATTTTTTTGCCCGCATCCGGGCGCACGACCAGCTAGACCACAGCCACCGCCAAGTCACGGAACCCACAGCGATGCCACGCAAGTTCTCCCTGCAAAACACCCGCAACATCGGGATCATGGCCCACATCGACGCGGGCAAGACGACGACGACCGAGCGCATCCTCTACTACACGGGACGCACCTACAAGATCGGCGAGGTGCACGAGGGCGCGGCGGTGATGGACTGGATGGAGCAGGAGCAGGAGCGTGGGATCACGATCACCTCCGCGGCCACCACAGCCCAGTGGAAGGACCACCGCATCAACATCATCGACACGCCCGGGCACGTCGACTTCACGGTCGAGGTGGAGCGCTCCCTGCGTGTGCTCGACGGCGCGATCGCGCTGTTCGACTCGGTCGCGGGTGTGGAGCCGCAGTCTGAGACCGTCTGGCGCCAGGCCGACAAGTACCACGTGCCGCGCATCGCCTACATCAACAAGATGGACCGCACGGGCGCAGACTTCGACATGGGCGTACAGACGATGATCGACCGCCTGGCCGCCCACCCCGTTCCAATCCAGCTGCCGATCGGCGCCGAGGGCGACTTCCTCGGCGTGGTCGACCTCGTGGCGATGAAAGCGATCGTCTACAAGGACGAGATGGGCAAGGAACAGGAAGAGATCGAGATCCCCGAGCGCCTCGTCGACGCCGCGGCGGCAGCCCGCGAGCACCTGCTCGAGGAGGTCTCCCACTACGACGACGCGCTGCTCGAACTGATGCTCGAGGAGGCCGAGGTGCCTGAGGCTACGCTCAAGCAGGCGATCCGCAAGGCGACGCTGTCGACCAAGCTGACGCCTGTGCTGTGCGGGTCGTCGTTCAAGAACAAGGGCGTGCAGCCGCTGCTGGATGCTGTGATCGACTACCTGCCCTCGCCGCTGGACGTGCCGCCGGTGACCGGCCACGAACTGATCAAAGGCGAGGAGCACGAGCGCGAGGTCGTGCGCCACGCCGACGACTCCGAGCCCTTCGCTGCGCTGGCCTTCAAGATCGCGGCCGACCCGTATGTCGGCAAGCTGACCTACTTCCGCGTGTACTCCGGGCATCTGCAGGCGGGCGGGCGCGTGCTGAACGTGTCCAGCGGGCGCACCGAGCGGATCGGGCGCATCCTGATGATGCACGCCAACGACCGCGAGGAGGTCGAGGAGGTCTTCGCGGGCGACATCGCGGCTGCGGTGGGGATCAAGCAGGTGATCACCGGCGACACGCTGGCCGCACCCGACGCGCCGATCCAGCTGGAGAAAATCGACTTCCCCGAGCCGGTCATCAAGGTGGCGGTCGAGCCCAAGACCAAGGCCGACCAGGAGAAGATGTCAACCGCGCTGGGGCGCCTGGCCGAGGAGGACCCCACCTTCCAGGTGCGCACCAACGACGAAACCGGCCAGACCGAGATCTCGGGCATGGGCGAGCTTCACCTGGAAGTGCTGGTCGACCGCATGAAGCGCGAGTTCGGCGTGGAGGCCAACGTGGGGCGTCCGCAGGTCTCCTACCGCGAGACGGTGCGTGGGACGGTGCACAAGATCGAAGGCAAGTTCGTGCGCCAGACGGGTGGCTCGGGCCAGTTCGGCGTGGTCTTCATCGACCTCGAGCCGGCCCCCGGCGAGGGCTTTGACTTCGTCAACAAGATCAAGGGCGGCGCGATCCCGTCCGAGTACATCCCAGCGGTTGAGAAGGGCATCGTGGAGGCGCTGGAGACGGGCGTCAAGGCGGGCTACCCGATGGTCGACGTGCGGGTGACGCTCGTGGACGGCAAGTACCACGATGTGGACTCCTCGGAGATCGCCTTCAAGGTGGCCGGCTCATATGCCATCAAGGAGGCGGCCAAACGCGCCAAGCCGGTGCTGCTGGAGCCGATCTTCTCCGTCGAGGTGGTCACCCCCGAGGACTTTCTCGGCGACGTGATCGGCGACCTGTCGCGTCGGCGCGGTCGCATCGAGGGCCAGGAGCGCCGCGGCAACGCGCTGGCGGTCACCGCGCGGGTGCCGCTGAGCGAGATGTTCGGCTATGCGACCGATCTGCGCTCCAACACGCAGGGTCGCGCCAACTACACGATGCAGTTCGAGGCCTACGAGGAGGTCCCGCCGAACATCGCCGAGAAGGTCGTGGAAGCAAGGACGGGCGAGCCCGTACCGGCCTAGCAGCAGCCAGCAGTCATGAAGACCCGCATTCAGATAGATTTCTCAGGTTCGCCCTCTTAGGGCCGAACGTACAAGCCGATACAGGAGCGAACGAAAAGTGGCGAAGGAGAAGTTCGAGCGCGACAAGCCGCACGC
>Ga0209420_1001532_pt1 | contig 10868 bp, 8 predicted proteins | sample BlaSpr_A8_OM1_O1_FD_187972 | JGI IMG/M metagenome (GOLD analysis project Ga0209420, IMG submission 187972) | Forest soil microbial communities from Thunder Bay, Ontario, Canada - Black Spruce, Ontario site 2_A8_OM1_O1 (SPAdes) (version 2) | ecosystem: Environmental > Terrestrial > Soil > Boreal...
GCGCCGTCCCTGCCTTCCCCCTGTCAAAAGAGTCCTCCCCTTCGCATCGCCGGAATAGTCTGCGAGGAGAACCGGTGGCGGAAAAAGAAAGTACAGCAATCAGCATGGATTTGGATCGAGAAGTAATTCGCTGTCAGGTATGTGGTTTGGTTCAATATCGCACACGGACGGATAACTGCCGTCGGTGCCTGCGCATGCTGCCCCCCAAGGTGTCATTTGTCATACCGACACCGTCACCCCAAGACTTGCCGGGCGATGATCGGCAGCTGTTCGAGAACTGGCCCAACCGCGAGACGGTGGAGAACATCGGCCAGCGGATTCGACAGCTGCGCGAGTCTCGTAGCATGACGCAGAGCCAGTTACAGGCACGTTCGCGAGTTTCGCGATCGTATCTGTCGCGAATTGAGAGTGGGCAGATGACGCCAAGCCTCGGCACGCTGGAGAAAATCGCCGAAGCGTTGGGAGTTGGACTGAACCGCTTCTTCGTGCCGGAAACGAACGGCGAAACAGTGCTCGAGGATCCGTTCATCCAGGGACTTCGACCTTACTTGCGCCAACTCGATTGGACACAGTGGCAAGGCATTTTGAAAAGGTTGCAGGCGATCAGCGAGCACGTAAGCACCAATCACAGCGTGCGTCCCCTAGCCCCGCAACCCATGGATCGTCTCCCTCACAACATGCCCCGGCGGCAACAGCAGATGGGACATTCCGCCGCAGGACTGCACCGCTAATCCGCGAACGCGCGGCACAACGATTATTGAGAACAAACGGCTCGGAAGGTTCGCCAGGGGGGGGCGGATTCCCGAGCCGTTTTTCGTATAACATTACGATTGCCGCGAAACGAGGTCCTGTCGAATTTTCATTCCGCATTTGTCAATTCTTTGTAAAAAGCATCGATTGAAGTGCCGCTTTCGTGGTGCAACGGCATCATTTGGGAACTTTTTCTAGGATTTTATGGAAGCTCACAACGGGGTGCCTCTTGGTTCCGGATTCAAGGGAACTGTAGCTTCAGGATTGAGTAAGGGAATCATTTTTTTGGCAGGAAAGAGCGCGACTTTCGGTTGCACAGGGGGTTGAATTCGCCGGATAGGTTTCGCGCAAGTGTCACGGATGCGGCTCAACTTCTGAATACGAGCAGATCTTAGCGAGATTAATTTGTTTCGTCTTTGCACAACTAAAATAATGTTCCGGGAATCAAAAATTAGGATTTCGTCTTGATTTAAATCGTGGCAAATACCAATGGGAGGAAACAATGAGTAGAAAGTTGCAAGGCCTGGGGCTCGCAGCCCTGCTGGCCTTGGCGCTCAATGCAGGAGCGGCCCACGCGCAGGCGGCCGCGGTCACGAGCAAGTCGGCGATTCCGCCGAGTTATGACATCAGCAAAGAAGTGACTCTCAACGCTACGGTTGAGAGCTTGCCCTCGAAATCAGGCACTGGGCTGCGGCAATCTGGATCGACCGGCTTTGTGCTGCAAACCTCTGTCGGGACGGTGCAGGGAAGTTTGACGCCGTTTGTTCTCCACGGAACTGGGTCACTTTCCATTGAAGCAGGCCAAACGATTCAAGTCACCGGCGTGATGAAGACGGTGACGAATAATAAACAAGTGTTTGTGATTCGGACTATTAAGACCGGCGGGCGCACCTACGCGATTCGGGACCAGCATGGGTTTCCTCTGGAGCATCCAGCTCAGAACACCTCCGCGGCCTATGTGTCGAAAGGAGGTCAGCTATGAACCGCAAATCTCTCTGGATCGTTGTAGCGGTATTGGGATTGTGCATCACGTTTGTGACCGGCTGCGGCAGTTCGAGTTCTGGGATCTTCGTTAGTATTAGCCAAGCGCCCCCTGGAATTGTAACGCCAGGCGCTACCGCTCCAATAACCGCGACGATAACCGGGACCGGAACCGGAGTCACCTGGAGTTGCGCTCCCGGCTCCGGAAATACAAACAGCGCTTGTGGCTCATTCAATCCGCCGACTACCGTTACCGGCGTAGCGACAACGTACACTGCTCCGGCCACTGCCGTAGGCAGCGTGATAATCACAGCTACGTCGGTGAAGAATTCGGCGGCAACTGCAAGCGTCAACGTTACGGTCTCAACTTCCGGCGGCCTCGCCGGCAACTATGCGTTCTATGTTAGTGGGGAAGATTTCAATAGTGCCGTTTACTCGCTTGCAGGAGCAGTAACGATTTCCGCCAACGGAACCCTGTCGGGTGAGCAGGATTACAACGATGCGGATGGGGTCACTTCTCCTTCTGGCGGCGACATGATTACGGGAGGAAATCTGGCGTTCGACCCCGTCGCTGGCTTAGGAACTCTCACTCTCATCACCAACAACAATAACCTGGGAGTGAACGGCACGGAAACTCTGGCGCTTAATTTCGTGAACAACGATCATGCGCTAATCATTCAAGCGGATGAGAGTGCGACCTCCAGCGGAAGCTTTGACTTGCAGACATTGCCAAGTCCGCCAGCGGGAGGATTTGCGTTCGCGGTTTCGGGCGCTGGGAACACCGGCCACACACATTTCTTTGGCGGTGTGTTTAGCGCATCGGGAACCAGCGTAAGTAGCGGCATTTTCGACGAGAATAACAACGGCGACGTCGCCTTTAACAATTCCTTCACCGGAACGCTATCAACGGCAGACTCGTTCGGCCGTGGAACCTTAACCGGCACTGGTATTGCGGGGACAATTGTCTACTACATCGTTGGTCCGGAAGCGCTTCGGCTTATCGATGTGGATTCATCCAGCACTTTCGTGGGATCGGCATTCGGCCAAGGCGCGAGCTCCGGGACTTTCTCTACTGCGTCGATCGGAACTTCCGTCTTAGCCATACAAAGCAATCTAACTGGAATTCCCTACGGCGTAGTCGGGCAAATTGTGCCATCGGCTGCTGCCTTTAGTGGAACCGCTGATATCAACGAAGCCGGGGTGGGATTTGGAGATGCGCAGTCGATCTCCGGGACATTTATGCTTGGTACAAACGGGTATGGGAGCTTAACCATTAGTCCTACGCTCGGACCCGTGAGCGTTCTGGGACTCTATGCGACTGACCCTACCCTTAACTTGAATGATCCGAACAACACAACCACCGGAGGCGGAGGTGCTCTAATCGTCGACCTTGACACTGATATTGCTGGCTCGGGCGTTCTAGTCCCGCAGACGGATATTTCTACGACCAGTTTCTCGGGCAACTATGCTCTTGGGTTTCAAGATTTCGTGCCCGAGGTGGGCGGCGAATTTGATTTCGTCGGGAATGCAACAGCCACAGCCGGCAGCCTTTCGGGAGCCGGGATAGTGAACGATCCGGGAGACGTGTTGGATACAACTAACCCTCTGATCAACACTGCAACAACGTTCTCAAGCACTCTTCTGCCAGACACCTCAAACACGGCCGGGCGTTACCTTCTTGACCCGCTTAACTTCATCTTCGGTGATGGAGCGGCTCCGGTTAGCTTTCAAGGCGTTATCTATCAGGCGAGCGGAGGCCAGTTATTCTGGATGGAGAATGGAGCAGACGATGATGAAAGCGTCTTTACTGGACAGATACAACAGCAGACGTTGCCATTAGGAGCAGCTGCCAAGAAGGCCTCGGCGAAACAAACGCAAAAACCCTAACCGTAGTGCCCGTAGAGCGGCATAGCCGGAGTGATCCGGCTGTGCCGCTTCATTTCTTCGACCTCTGCTCGTGAAACGAAATCGACGAGAATAAGTTCTGCCTATTTTTCTTGGATCCTACTCATAGCGCTCAATGAGCGGCCCACTGCGATTCCTCATGATCCCGAATATTCCCACATATTTTTGGTCCGACCGCTACCAGAGCCAGGGTTAGGGCTGCGGGTTTGCGCGGGCTTCGGCCATGATTTTTTCTATTTCGTCGGGGCTGCGCGGGAGTTTTGCGGTTAGGAGCTGGTTGCCGTCGGCGGTGACTAGGACGTCGTCTTCGATGCGCACGCCGATTTTTTCTTCGGGGATGTAGATGCCCGGCTCATCGGTGATGACCATGTCTGGTTGAAGGGGGCTGGTGCGATCGTTGGCATCATGGACGTTCAGGCCGAGGTGGTGGCCGACGCCGTGAAAGAAATAGCGGCCGAGCGTATTGCCATGCAGGTCGTGTCCATGGGTATTGATGTAATCGTAGGCGGCTTGATGAACGCTCTTGGGGCCTCCGTAGAGCATGGCGCCGGGTTTGATGACGGCGAGCGCGGCGTTCTGCGCGCCTAAGACGATTTCGTAAATTTCGCGCTGGCGAGCGGTGAATTTGCCGCTCGCAGGGATCGTGCGGGTAATATCCGCGGCGTAGCCGCCGTACTCGCCACCTACGTCAATGACAACCAGGTCGCCGTCTTTGATTTCGTTCTTTAAGTCGTCGTAGTGCAAGACCGTAGAATATAGACCGGCGCCGACGATGGGCGCGTATGCTTCGCGCGAGCAGCCTTCCATTTCATGAACTTCCTTCATGCGGGCGGCGATCTGATATTCGTAGAGTCCGGGGCGCATCATTCTCATCGCGGCGAGCTGCGCGTCAACAGAGGCATCCACAGCTTTTTGGATCAAGGCAATTTCGCCGGGAGATTTTATCTGGCGAAGACTGGCCAACGCGGGCGCGATGTCGTCGATGGTGGATTGCGGCAAGGCGCTGCGAACCCAAGTGCTCCAAATGGTGAGGTGCGGATAGCCGTTTTCCTGTTTGGGAGGGAGCTCAGTGTAGAAAGTGGAATATGTTTTTGCGAGATTCACAAGGTCGTCGTGAAGACTGGCGAAAGGCTCGACGGCTTGGAATCCGGTTTTTGTCGCGGCGTCGGGATCATCAGGACCCATCTTGGGTCCCCCCCATTTTTCATCATTGGGATTGCGCGGAGGAAGATAAAGAATTTCGTGCGGGCCCCGGGATGACTTGGCGTCGGGCGAATCAGGGATCAGAACAAGCGCGGCATCAGGTTCGCTATGACCGCTGAGGTAGTAGAAATTTTCTTCCTGAAAGAAGACGGCGACCTCGCCGGTATCCTGGCGGCTGGTGTAGCCGAAAATCACCACCGGACCGTTGATCATAGAACGAAGCTTGGCGCGGCGCTCTTGGTAATCGGCGTTCGGCTGGCGGAAGCGCGCCTGGATAAGAGCTGAAGCGCAAGCAAGGATGAGAAGCAGGAGGCCGAAACGTCGGGCGATCTTGCGAAGTTTCATCGGTGTTTTATTGCTCCATTTAATATTGGGAGTTGGTCAAAACTTCTGCGATCGAATCCTGTGGTTGCGGCCAGGGTAGAAAGGGTTTAGTTGGTTGTTGGCTATAACTTCTAAATTTTTGACCAAAGGACGGATTCGTTACGAAGAAATAGTGTGGCTGGCCAAGATTGGCCACTTTTTGTTGAAGGGCGCGATGTTTTTCTATTTGAATCACGCGGAACGCTAGCACGGCGTTTTGCAAAATTCAAGGAGTCCTGTGGAGGTGATGCTTCGGCGCAGTTTTGCCGTCTTGGGAAACGAATCGAAAGAGCAGATCGCGTCAAGCCGCGGTGTGGTCCGGCGGGTTCGCAGACTGTGATGCCAGCCTGAGTGGCACAGGAGGGCTGTAGACGTGCCAGAAATCACCGTCCGCACCCGCCTTGGCGAACTCGACGGCGACTCGCCTGCGACCGCGAGGTTGCGGATCGACATAAACTACGCGGCATTCGCGCTCTTCTTCGGTGAAGCTATTGACGATGAGAATCTTTTGGCCGAGTTTTACGCGGGGCTTCATGTCGAGCAGCCCGCCGTATAAGCTGACTGCCATCGTGGCGGTAACATCGCGGAAGGGGTGGTTTCGAGGAGTGCGTCCGTAAACCTTGACCGGAATCGTATAGGGGAAGCGCTTGCAGCGACGGCGCTCTACCATCGGAACCTCCTCAGTAATGCAAGAACTGGCGCTGGTTCAAGGTTAAGGGCGGTGTGCAATGGAGGGCAATAGTACTTCGTTGCTTAAATAGATACAGCTATTCCGGCCGGCTTGGCACCGCCGTAATCGTCGATTAGTTTTCGCGGGATATGGATCGACATCAAAACCGGACCTTTGGAACCCCAACGGATCGATTCGGAAGAAATTTTCCAGACCGAGAGCCCAGTAAAGCCCCCGCCGAGCACGACAACATCGGCAGTGATGTGTCTTCGGCGAGCGGCGGGTTTTGAGGAGGCTGACTTTTCGCCCAATAACTTTGGTTGGGTTCGAACACGATTGGCTCGGGCCAGATTTTAGGGGACAGTTCGTTCAGGCCAGCGGATCCCAGCACCACACTGCTTCCAGCGAGGGCGGCCTTTTTTAGAACTAGAAGCCGGGGGCGCCGCTGGAGGCGGGGCGGACTTCGCCGGATTCGACGGTGAACCGGAGGCGCTCGACGTAGGTTTGAGCGAGAGACATGATGCCGGTGTAGAGGTAGCCCCAAACGAAAAGGAAGAGAAAAGGGACGGTAGCGTAGTTTTCATTTTGCAGGGCGTAAACCACCGCGAGCGAAAAGTAAATACCGAGAGCAACTTCGGCGAAGGGCATCAAGCCAGCACTTTTGCGGTAGTTTTTTTTGGCCCAGTCGGAGTTCTTGCTTCCGTTTGCGTTGGCTTCGACGCGGTATTTCGGGGTGCGCACGAATTCTGATTTCACGTTGAAGAGGGCTTCGAGAACTCCCCAGGCATTGCGAACCGATAGGCCGATGCCGACGGCCATTACAAAAGGAAGATAGAGAAAGGTGCGCTTCCAAGTTTTGGGGTAGAGCGCGCGCTCGGCGGCGAGATAGAAGGACGAAATGGAACAGGTGGAGGCAAGGAACAGCGGCAGGTCGATTGCCAGAACCTGGAACCAGCCTTGATAAAAGCGAACGATCATGGCGGGAAGCAAGATGATGGACATGACGACCATGAGCGGATAGCTGATGTTGGCGGTGAGGTGGAAAAAGGCTTCGGCCTTAACGGCGGCGGACTCTTTTGAACGCAGCACGCGCGGAAGGATTTTTTTCGCCGTTTGCATCAAGCCTTTGGCCCAGCGGGCTTGCTGCGATTTGAACGCGTTCATCTCGACGGGTAGTTCGGAGGGGCATTCAATGTTCGGCAAATAGAGGAAATGCCAGCCGCGCAGTTGGGCGCGATAAGAAAGGTCGGTGTCTTCGGTGAGGGTGTCGTGCTGCCAGCCGCCCGCGTCATCGATAGAAGTACGTCGCCAGATGCCTGCGGTACCGTTGAAATTGAAGAAGAGGCCGCTGCGGGCGCGGGCGCAGTGTTCGATGACGAAATGCCCGTCGAGCAGGATGGCTGCGACTTCCGTGAGCGCGGAATAATTGCGATTGATGTAGCTCCAGCGCGTTTGCACCATGGCGAGCTTCTGGTCAGTGAAGTAAGGTACGGTGCGGCGCAGAAAATCGGCGGGCGGAATAAAATCTGCGTCGAAGATGGCGATGAATTCACCGCTAGCCGACTTCAAACCTTCCTGTAACGCGCCCGCTTTGTAACCTTCGCGATTGTCGCGATGGATGTAAGAAATGGGCAAGCCCAGAGCGCGGTAGCGATCCACGCAGTCGCAAGCGATTTGCTGGGTCTGGTCGGTGGAGTCGTCGAGGACTTGAATTTCCAGGAGCTTGCGCGGGTAATCAAATTGCGAGGCCGCTTCGACCAGGCGATCGATGACGTAGCGTTCGTTGTAGATGGGAAGTTGAACGGTAACTTTGGGCCAAGTTGCAATTTCTGGGGGCGGGCCAGGGACATTTTTGCGATTTTTGTAATAGTTGTAAACCAAGGCATAGCGATGAATGCCATAGGCGGCCAGGATAATCATCACGAAAAAATAGGGAAGCATAATGGCGAGATCGAAAGAATTCAGTTGATAGATGCCACGGAACGGATTGGCGGTAGGGTCCATGTTGCGTCGCCAATATTCGGCGAGCGGATTGCCGGGGGCGAGCCATGCGGCGTTGGAGAAAAGCAAACTATGAAGCGCCATAGCGATTGCTGGTTCCTCGAAAAGCTGCGCCCGATAGGCGCTTTAAGCTATTGATTAGCCTGCGATTGCTGGGGAGTCGCGGGGCTCGGAAATGATTATACGGGGGCCTAACGGGCTGTCAATGAAGATGGTTTGCCGCCCGCTCGGGTGACCTGCCGGATTTAGCTCGGATGTTCGAGTACGGAATGGCCGATCCCAGAATCGAGCTACAAGCGTACCGAGCAGAATGCCTGCGTTTGATTAAGTTAGTCTCGGTTTGTTACTTAGCTTCCTTTCCCTTTTGGAATAGGTATTGCGGCTTGCGCACAATTTCAGGCCGGGATCGTAGGACTTAAATCCCCTTAGGAGCGGCACATGAAAAGGTTTCCGTTTTCGCGGCATTTTTTGCTCTTTTGCGCGATGGGATTTGGTCTGGTGGGTGGGGCTGTTTCCGAGCCATGCGCACAGGGACAAAGTGGAACGCCTCTGCCTACGGCCAAGGAGATCGTCGCACGATACGACCAGGCGTTGGGTGGGGAGGAAGCGTTTCGGCGGCACAGTTCCAGTACCATGCGGGGCAGGATGGAGATACAGGGGGCGTCGCTGGCCTTCACGTATTACGCGAAGGCGCCTTATCTTCGACTGGAAAAAGTTTCATTGCCGGGGAATGTCGGGGATGTTCTGAATGGATTCGATGGAGACTTAACTTGGGGGTTCGATCCTCGCAGCGGGCCGCAGATCGGCACCGGCGAGGATTACGAATCCGCGAAACGAGATGCGGATTTTTATTATCCGCTGAATGAACTTAGCTGGTTCAAATCTATGGAGACGGTAGGAATCGAAGAGTTTGAGGCCCGGAAGTGCTACCGGCTTCACGGAATCAACAATTGGAATAAATCAAACGACCATTTTTACGATGTGGAGACGGGATTGTTGGCAGGGTACGAGTTTGAGTCGGATGCGGCGGGCGCGCCTGCACCCACACATGAAATATTTTCGGACTACCAACGAGTGGATGGTGTGCTGGTACCCATGAAACAGGTGGTCAAGATCAAACCTAAGAGCGCGAGCGATTGGAGCGTATTACTGACGTTGACTTACACTTCTGTCACATTCAACGATGTTGATCCGGCAGTCTTTGCGCCCCCGCAGGCTGTGCGCGACCTTGAAGTGAAAGACAAGAAGACCCCCGGAAGGTAGTATTCACCCGTTTCTACGGAAATATCCGCACACCGAATTGCGACGCTACGTCCGTGACACAGCTATTTCGTGTTCGCGTAATAGCCGGGGCCGACGCGGAGGTGATGGTGCCAAGCCAGCGGGAAGGCCCAGAATACGACCGAGCCGAGCATGGCTTGGCCGATGGCGAGAGGGATGATGTTACGGAAGCGGCCGAACATGAAAGCCATGGCGGTGCCGGCGATGAAGGTCAATGGGACCAGGACGGGGTTGGGCCAATGACATGCGGCGAAAATCACGCCGGTCAGTGAAGCGGCGAGCCATTCGTTACCTCCGAGCGAGAGCATACGATTGTGAACCAGCGAATTGAGCGCTACTTGTTGGAGCAGGCAGAAGGCGAAGTAGGTCCACAAGCGATGCCAGGAGATTAGATTGGGCGGGAGATGCGGCCGCGCGCCGAGCGCGAGGCCGATGATGACGAGGCACATTAACATTGCGGAATAAACGAGCAGGGCTTGCTTGGTGGCAGGCCAGAGGTTGTCGGCGCGCCAGCCCAGCGTCTTGGGCGTGTCGCGATGAATTAGAAAGCTGGCGACTATCCAAAGGATGAAGATCATCCAGGTCCATCGCGCGGTGAATTGCAATTTCCAGATGAACCAAAGGATGAAAACGGGGAGAAGCGTTACGTCTGCGATGGAGAACCAGCGCTGGATGCGCGAAGCCATTTTCTTCTTATGATGCTGGATTTGGGCGGTGAGTTGATACGACTCAGCTTTTTCGGCCGAACAAGTGAGGAATTCGCGACGAGTGCTTCGCGGTTTGGGTTTGAGATGTTAGTTCAGCAAGCTTCTCGCGCGCCTGAATATGCAGGGGATTGAATTCCAGGAGCTGGGAATAGATTTCGCTGGCGCGTTCGGGAAGCTGCATTTCCTCAAGCAATTCGGCGAAATGAAGATAGATTGGCTCGCGCCAAGGATCCAACTTGATGGCGGCTTGAAAATGTTCGATAGCTTCCTCGTGGTATTGAGGAATTGTGGAGAGGCTGCGCGCTAATGTAGCGTGGTAAAGCGCGTTGTGCGGGGACAACTGAATACATTTACGCAACCAGACCACGGAGCCGACGAAATTTTTTGCGCGCAGACATTCGTTGGCGCGCTTCAGCCATTCCTGGATGGATTCTTCGGCCGTTGTTTTTTCGCGGTGCATGCTGAATCCGCCGCGGGCGGCCAGGCGTTTGTCGTAGGCGGTGCGTTTCTCTTCGTTCTCAAGAGTTTTGTAAGCTTCCGTGATTATGACCATAAGGTCTCTGACCGGCGCGTCCAACGAGCGATTACCCATGTGGGCGTCCGGATGGAATTTGCGGGCCAGCGCGTGGTAGCTCTTCTTAACTTGGCTGAGGGGAGATTCGGAGGTAACTCCCAACAGTTGATAGTAAGTTCCTTTGCCGGTGAGTTCGATGAGCTGGCGGAGATCGCGTTCGAAGCGGCGCTGGCCGGCTTCTTCGCTCCGGAGCGAAAGGGCGAGATAGGAAGGAGCGGAGTGCACGGAGTGTGCGCTCGCGGGCTTCGCACTTGCGGGCGGCATAACTTGAGAACTGATGGGAGAAAGTTCTGGCAGGGATAAATACTTGTTCAACTTTGCGCGGTCTTCGGGACGCATTTGAACAAACTGTATGCCCATGCCTTTATTGGGTTGCAGGCTGCGCACGATGGCGCGGGCGCGGACTTGTCCCGTGGGCAAATCAAAAATCAGT
>Ga0209420_1001533_pt1 | contig 10866 bp, 8 predicted proteins | sample BlaSpr_A8_OM1_O1_FD_187972 | JGI IMG/M metagenome (GOLD analysis project Ga0209420, IMG submission 187972) | Forest soil microbial communities from Thunder Bay, Ontario, Canada - Black Spruce, Ontario site 2_A8_OM1_O1 (SPAdes) (version 2) | ecosystem: Environmental > Terrestrial > Soil > Boreal...
TGCGTTGCCCGAAGTCGATCTCGTGGCCGGCTTCGGGCAGGCCCTGACCGCCGCGCCGCTCACGCCACCGCCCATGCCGGTGGCGCTCTCCGCTGCCCGGGTCCGTCCACCGATCCGCCCCGGGTCCGTCAACGCGTTCGATCTCCTCGAGCTGCCTCGGCCCTCCGCCCGCGCCCCATGGGCCTACGTGAAGGTGGCCGAAGGCTGCGACCGCATCTGCGGCTTCTGCGCCATCCCGTCCTTCCGGGGCAAGCAACGCTCCCGCCCGGCGGCCGACATCCTGGCCGAGGTGGACGCGCTCTCGGACCCCACGTCAGGCCCCGACCACGACGGGCCGCCGCTACGCGAGGTCGTCCTGGTCGCGCAAGACCTCGCCTCCTACGGGCGCGACCGCACCGGGCCCGACCGGCACGCCCGCATCGCCGGCGGCCCCTCGCCCATCGCCGCTCTCACACTCGCCGTCGCCGCCAAGGTGGTGCGCACGAGGTTGCTCTACCTGTATCCGTCCGGCTTGACCGACGAGCTGATCGAGGCCGTTCTCGGGACCGGCGTGCCGTACTTCGACCTGTCGCTCCAACACGTGTCCCGCCCGCTCCTGGCGAACATGCGCCGGTGGGGCGACGGCGAGCGCTTCCTGCGCCGCATGGCGGACATCCGGGCCGCCGAGCCCGCCGCCACGTTCCGCTCTTCGTTCATCCTCGGCTACCCGGGCGAGACCGAACGCGACCACGATCTGCTCCTGCAATTCCTCGAGGCGGCGCAACTGGATTGGGCCGGCTTCTTCACCTTCTCCAACGAGGAAGGCACGCACGCCGCCGGTCTGCCGGGCCAAGTGCCGCCCGAGCTGGCGCTCGAGCGTCTGCGCGAGTGCTCCGAGCTGCAGGACGCCATCACTGCGGCCAAGCGTGACACCCTGATCGGATCCATCCAGCGGGTCCTGGTCGACGCCCCAGGGCAGGGACGCACCGTGCACGAAGCCCCCGAAATCGACGGCGTCGTGCACGTCCCCGCAGCCATAGCGCCCGGCTCCATGCTCGACATGGTGATCACCGCCGCCGAAGGACCCGACCTCCACGCCCTCCCTGGCGACGGGCTCGCCCCCGACCGCGCCTTCGCGGCGACCGGAGCCCAGCCATGAGCGACGCCGCACCCGAGCACCCCGTCACCCGGCAGTTCGCCTTCGGCCCCAGCGCGTTGGCCACGCCGGCCAACGCCGTCACCTTGCTGCGCCTCCTGGCCGCGCCGGTCTACGTGCTCATGCTCGTCGTGTGGGGGGCGTCGTGGATCAACGTCGTGGTCGGCCTCGTGCTGGCCGGCAGCGACGGCCTCGACGGCTACATGGCCCGACGCCAGGGGACCACCCGCTCGGGCGCCTTCCTCGACCCGCTGGCCGACAAGGCCTGCGTCCTCGGGGCCATGTTCACCCTGGCCGCCCAGGGCCATCTGCCCTGGCTCCCCGTCATCCTCATCAGCATCCGCGAGGTGGGCATGCAGCTCTACCGCTCCTGGGTGGGCCGACGCGGCGTGTCGATCCCGGCCCGCAAATCGGCGAAGATCAAGACGCTGATCCAGGACATCGCGATCGGCACGTGCATCATCCCGCCGCTGGCCCACCAGCACACGCTGCAGGTGGCCACCATCTGGTTCGCCTGCGCCCTCACCCTCTACACCGGCGCCGAGTACCTCCTCGACGGCCGCCGAGTCCTGCATCCGAGCACCTGAACGGATCGATCGGGTGGAGCGACGCGCCGCCGGCAGGGCCGAGCCGGCGCACCGCCCGACCCCGTAAGGTCACCCTCGTGAGAATCGAGATCGTGGCGGTCGGCACCGAGCTCCTGCTCGGGCAGATCGCCGACACCAACTCCGCCTGGCTGGGCGACCGCCTGGCCGCCAACGGGGTGACGTCACAGTTCCATCAGGCGGTCGGCGACAACCACCAGCGCATCACGTTGGCCCTGCGGACCGCGCTGGCGCGCAGCGACGGCGTCATCATGTGCGGCGGCCTCGGCCCCACCCAGGACGACATCACCCGTGAGGCCATTGCCGAGGTCATGGGCGTCCAGCTCGTGCGCGACCAGCAGATCGTCGATCGCATCGCCGGCTTCTTCCAGGCCCGCGGCCGCGCCATGTCGGTCAACAACGAGCGCCAGGCCGACGTCCCCGAGGGTGCCACCGTCATCCCCCAGCAGGTCGGCACCGCACCCGGCCTCATCTGTCCCGTCGGCAACAAGGTCGTCTACGCCGTCCCGGGCGTCCCCTACGAGATGACCGAGATGTTCGAGCGGGCCATCCTGCCCGACCTGCGCGCCCGCATGGCCGAGGCCGGCGAGGAGGGCGTCATCGCCAGCCGGGTCCTGCGCACGTGGGGCGCCAGCGAGTCCGGCCTGGCCGAGTCGCTCCAGGACCGCGTCGACGCGCTCGATGCGGCCGGCGACGTCACCCTGGCCTTTCTCGCCTCGGGGATCGAGGGCATCAAAGTGCGCATCACCGCTCGCGCCCGCACACTCGACGACGTCACGGCCTTGCTCGACAAGGAAGAAGTGGAGGTGCGCCGGGCCATTGAGGCGCGCCTCGGCGACATCGTCTTCGGCGTCGACGACGAGTCCATGGAGGTCGCCGTGGCCTCGCGCCTGGCGGCCCTGGGCTTGACCTTCGGCGTGGCCGAGTCGCTCACCGGCGGCCTCATCGCCTCCCGCCTGGTGAACGTGCCCGGTGCCTCGGCCTGGTTCAAGGGCGGCATCGTCGCCTATGACTCGCAGGTCAAGTTCGACGTTCTGGGGGTTCCCGCCGGGCCGGTGGTGACCGAATCGGCCGCGGCGGCCATGGCCGAGGGTGCCCGACGGGTGACCGGGGCGGACGTGGGCCTGGGCATCACCGGCGTGGCCGGTCCCGACGAACAGGAGGGCGTGGCGCCCGGGACGATCTTCGTGGGCCTGAGCCTCGGCGATGAGCCGGCCCAGACCCGCGAATTGCGGGTACCGGGTGACCGGGAGCGGGTCCGTCAGTACGGGGCCATTTCGGCTCTTGACCTGCTCCGTCGTGCGCTGGAAGGCCATACCGCCTGACCCTCCCGCGTTCACAGGGGACCCACAGCCAGGTCACACTGGACGGGGAAGCCGGGATGCGACCCTGTGGGACAGGGAGGTACGACCAGTGAAGACAGACAACGGACCGAGGGTCCTGGTGGTGGATGACGAGCCCTCCATCGTCGACGCGGTGGCGACGTCGCTGCGATACGAGGGGTTCACCGTCGATGAGGCGATAACCGGCCGCAAGGCGCTGGCCCAGGCACAGGAAGACCCGCCCGATCTGGTCATCCTCGACGTCATGCTGCCCGACCTCGACGGCTTGGAGGTGACCCGGCGTCTGCGCGCCGACGGAGTGCGCGTCCCGGTCCTGTTCCTCACCGCACGCGACACGTTGTCCGACAAGCTGGCCGGGCTGACCGTCGGCGGCGACGACTACGTCACCAAGCCCTTCGCGTTGGCGGAGGTCATCGCCCGGGTGCACGCCATCCTGCGCCGCACCGGCTACGAGCCGGAGGACGACGGCATCCTCCGCTTCTCCGACGTCGAGCTGGACGAGAGCGCGCACGAGGTGAGCCGTGGCGGCAACCAGATCAACCTGACCGCCACCGAGTTCAACCTCCTGCGCTACTTCATGCTCAACCCGCGCCACGTGCTGTCCAAGGCGCAGATCCTCGACCACGTCTGGCATTACGACTTCGGAGGCGACGGCAACGTCGTGGAGACGTACGTGAGCTACCTGCGCAAGAAGCTCGAGAAGTTCGGACCCCCGCTCATCCACACCATCCGCCTCGTCGGTTACACGCTGCGCGAGCCCGAGTCGGCCAACGGAGCGGCCTGAGTGTCCCTGCGGCTCCGGCTCCTCCTCGCCGTCGGGGCGATCTCCATCGTCGCGCTCGTCGTGGCGGACTTCGCCACGTACTCGGCGCTGCGGACGTCCCTCTACAACCAGGTGGACCAGGAGCTGGCGGTGCATCCCCAGGCTGGCTTCCGCGTTGATTCGGCCACCGGCGCGGTCATGTGCCCGTCACCGCACAGCACTTTCGGGGGCACCCCGGTCGAGGCCGGTCCCGGCGAGGGTCCGGGCGGTCCGGGCGGCGGCGATGGCGACGGCAACGGCAACGGCAACGGGAATGGGAACGGCTACGCCAACATCTTCGGCATCAGCTACGTCGCCTACGTGAGCCACAGCGGTACGGTCGTGAACGGCCTCGAGTGCCCCGCCTATGTCGGGGACCACTCATGGCGCCCCCAGCTGCCTTCACCGATCACCGGGTTCACGGCCCAACCCAATGGGACGGAGGCAACCTATTTCACTGCGGCGTCGGTCACCGCTGGTGGCCCCTCCTTCCGTGTCCTGGCCGAGAAGATCCAGAGCGGTGGCGTGCTCGTCGAGGCTGTCCCGCTCACCGACCAGGACAGCACCCTGCATACCCTCTTCCTGACCGAGTTCGCCGTGACGGCGGCCGCCCTGGTGCTGGCGCTCCTCGGCGGCTGGTGGCTGGTGCGCCTCGGCCTGCGCCCGCTCGAGGACGTGGAGCGCACCGCCGAGTCCATCGCGGCCGGCAACCTCGACCAGAGGGTCCCGGGCGCCGACCAGCAGACCGAGGTCGGCCGGCTCGCCCGGGCCCTCAACGTCATGCTCGAGCGGATTCAGGTCGCCTTTTCGGCGCGCGTTGCCTCGGAGGCCCGCTTGAAGGAGTCCCAGGATCACTTGCGCCAGTTCGTTGCCGACGCGTCGCACGAGCTGCGCACGCCGATCGCCGCGGTGTCGGCCTACGCCGAGCTGTTCGAGCGCGGCGCGGCGGAGAAGCCCGAGGACCTGGCGCGGGTGTTGAGCGGTATCCGTACCGAGACGGCCCGCATGGACCGATTGGTGAACGACCTCCTCACCCTCGCCCGGCTGGACGAGGGTGTGCCCATGGAGCAGGCCCCGGTCGAGCTGGTGGCCCTGGCCTCCGACGCCGTGCGGACGGCCACCGCGGTCGGCCCGGACTGGCCCGTGCGGTTCTGGGCGGCCCGCCCGATTGAGGTGAGGGGAGACAAGGACCGGCTGCGGCAAGTGGTCGACAACCTGCTGGCTAACGTCCGCGCCCATACGCCGGCGGGCACATCGACGACGGTGCGGGTCGACGAGGTGGGCGACCAGGCCGAAATCGACGTGCACGACACCGGACCGGGCATGCCCGCCGACGAGGCACGACGGGTCTTCGAGCGCTTCTACCGGGTGGACCAAGCCCGGGCCCGCACCGCTGGGGGCAGTGGCCTGGGCCTGTCCATCGTGGCCGCCATCGTGGCCGCCCACGGCGGCACCGTCTTCGCCGCCTCGTCGCCCGGCAACGGCATGACCGTGACGGTGCGTCTCCCCAAGAGCACGGAGCCGCTGGAACTGCTGGAAACGGGGGAGCGCCTGGAGCCGGTGGAGGCGAGCGGTCCTTTGGAATCCACCACCTAGGGGCTTGCTGTGTTGCGCCGCCGGCGATTCACACCGGAGCCACAGCCGAGGTTCACGGGGTCCGGAGACGGGTCGGCCACCATGCTTGGCATGACAGCCCTGGCCCCCTTCGAGGCCGACGTGGACCCTCGCCGGATTCCGGTGGACGTCGAAATCGTCGTGCCTGTCTACAACGAAGCCCCCCAGCTGGCGGAGAGGATCACCGCCCTGCGCCGCTTCCTCGACGAGTCCTTCCCTTTTCGGGCCCTCGTTACGATCGTCGACAACGCCAGTACCGACGACACCCACGAGGTGGCGACCGGACTGGCCGCCGTCCTGCCCGGGGTGGCCGTCATGCACCTGACCCGCAAGGGCCGCGGGTACGCGCTGCGCTCGGCCTGGTCGACCAGCCAGGCGCCCGTCGTCGCCTACATGGACGTCGACCTGTCAACGTCGCTCTCCGCCCTGCTCCCGCTCGTGGCTCCGCTGCTGTCGGGCCACCGCGACGTGACCATCGGGTCCAGGCTCGCCCGGGGGGCGCGTGTGGTCCGGGGCCCCAAGCGCGAGCTCATCTCGCGCTCGTACAACCTGTTGCTCAGGCTGACCCTGCGGGGCCGCTTCAGTGACGCCCAGTGCGGCTTCAAGGCGCTGCGCCGCGACGCGGCGGAGAAGCTGCTCCCGCTCGTCGAGGACAACGAGTGGTTCTTCGACACCGAGCTGCTCGTTACGGCGGAGCGGTTGGGCCTGCGCATCGGAGAGGTGCCGGTCGACTGGGTGGACGATCCGGACTCCCGGGTCGACATCGTGACGACCGCCACCGACGACCTGCGCGGGGTGTGGCGCATGCTGTTCGGTCGTCCCAAGCAGCTGCGGCGCGTCTGCTCGAACGTCGTGGCAGCCGACCAGCTCATGCGCTTCGCCGGCGTCGGGGTGGTCAGCACGCTCGGCTATCTGTTCCTCTTCATCGCCTGGCGCCCGCTGCTGGGCGCGTTCGCAGCCAACGCAGTGGCCATGGCCATTGCCACCTTGTTCAACACGGCGGTTCACCGCGAGTTGTCCCAGGGCACCGACGGGCAGGCTCGTCGGGGCCGCCTCGTCGCCGTGGTCGGCGGCCTCTACCTGGTCAGCCTCGCCTTTACCACGCTGGGGCTCGCCGTGGCCCAGTGGGTGGCCCCGGCGTCGCTGATCGCCGAGCTGGCGGCCATCACCGTGGCCAACCTGGCCGCCGCCATATTCCGCTTCGCCGTGCTGCGAGCATGGATCTTCCGACCGACCGCCCACGCCGGCGCCGACCCCTTGGAGGCATCCTCTTGACCGACGTCACTCCAGCCCCCGACGCGCCCGTCGGGGTGCTCGACCTGCCGGTCGCCTTGCCAGAAGAGGTCGAGACGGACGCCACCGAAGCGGCGCCGGCCACGTCCAGCACCTCGAACTGGCCGCCCGGTCCGCGGCCCGGCCGCATCGTCCGCTTCTTCCGCGGCAAGGAGAGCGACGCGCCGTGGGTGCGGCCGGCGCTCCTCGCGCTGTTGGCCGCCACCGCAGTCCTCTACCTGTACGACCTCGGCGCCAGCGGCTGGGCCAACTCCTTCTACGCCGCCGCGGTGCAAGCGGGGACCAAGAGCTGGAAGGCCATGTTCTTCGGCTCCTCCGACGCGTCCAACTTCATCACCGTCGACAAGCCTCCCGTCTTCTTGTGGCCGATGGAGATCTCCGCGCGCATCTTCGGCCTGAACTCGTGGAGCATGCTCGTCCCTCAGGCCCTGGAGGGAGTGGCCACCGTCGGGCTGGTCTACCTGTCGGTGCGGCGCTGGTTCAGCGCGCAGGCCGCGTTGCTCGGCGGTGCCGTCGTCGCGCTGACACCCGTGGCCGCCTTGATGTTCCGCTATAACAACCCCGACGCGCTGCTGGCGCTGTTGCTGACCGCGGCCACCTACGCCACCATCCGCGGGCTGGAGAAGGCGCAGACCAAGTGGCTCGTCCTGGCGGGCGCGCTGGTGGGCTTCGGCTTCATCACCAAAATGATGCAGGCCTTCTTGATCCTCCCCGTCCTGGCGGTGGTGTACCTGTTCGCCGCACCGACGGGCTGGTGGCGCCGCGTCTGGCAGACGCTCGTCATGGGCGTGTCCGTCCTGGTGGCCGGGGGCTGGTGGGTGGCCGTGGTGGCGCTCACCCCGGCGGCGGACCGGCCCTACGTAGGTGGCTCGCAGAACAACAGCATCCTGAATCTCATATTCGGTTACAACGGCTTCGGCCGACTCAGCGGCAACGAGAGCGGCAGCGTGGGCGGCGGGAACGTCGGTGGTGCCATGTGGGGCCCGACCGGTTGGACACGGCTGTTCAATCCGCAGTTCGGCAACATGATGTCGTGGCTCCTGCCGGGCGCGCTCGTCATGGGCGCCGTGTTGCTGGGCATCACCATCCGGGCCCGCCGCACGGACCGCGAGCGCGCCGCGCTGTTGCTGTGGGGCGGTTCGCTGGTCAGCATCGGGCTCACCATCAGCATGGCGCAGGGCATCATTCACCCCTACTACGCCGTGGCGCTGGCGCCGCCGCTCGGCGCGCTGGTCGGCATCGCCACCTTCGGCCTGTGGCAGCGGCGCGAGACGTGGGTCGGGCGCATCGGTTTGGCCGCCGGTCTGGCCGCCACGGTGTGGTGGAGCTACACGCTCCTCGGCAAGACGTCCGACTGGTTCCCGTCACTCCGCCCCTTCGTGGCGGTCGTGGGGATTCTGGGCGTCGCCGCCATTCTGGCCTTGCCGCTCCTGCGTGCCGTGCCCAAACTGGCCGTGGCGCTCGTGGCCGTTCTCGGCCTCGGCGCTGCGCTTGCGGCCCCCTTGTTCTCGACCGTCGCTACCGCGACCACCCCGCATCAAGGAGCGATCCCGAGCGTGACGCCGACCCCGGCGGGCGGCGGCGGCTTCCCCGGTGGTGGGGGCTTCCCGGGTGGTGGGGGCTTCCCGGGCGGGGGCGTCCGGCGTGCCTTCGGTGGTGCGGGTGCCGGCGGCTTCCCCGGACGTGGGACCTTCCCGGGTGGCCGAGGCTTTGCTTTGCCTGGCGCAGGCAACGGGACCGGTACCGGCACCGGCGGGTTCCCTGGGGGCGGCGTTCCCGCTGGTGGCGGGGGCTTCCCGGCCGGCGGCTTCCGGCGTGCCTTCGGCGGCGCCACGGGTGGGGGCGCTGGTGGAGGATTCTTGAACTCGAGCACGTCCAACCCGGAACTGACCGCGAAGCTGCAAGCTGACGCCAGCCGCTACGCCTGGGTCGCCGCCACGGTCAACTCCAACAACGCCGCCGGCTACCAGCTGGCGAGCGGTGACCCGATCATGGCCATCGGCGGCTTCAACGGCACCGACCCCGCTCCCTCACTGGCCCAGTTCGAGCGGGACGTCGCCGAGGGCAAGATCCACTACTTCATCGCCAGCGGCGCGGGCGGGGCCGGCGGGTTCGGGGCGTTCGGTGGTGGTGGCAGCGGCGACGACGCGCAGCAGATCACCTCGTGGGTCGAGTCACACTTCAGCTCCCAGGACGTGGGCGGGGACACCATCTACGACCTGTCGTCGGGCGCTTCGGGCTGAGGCTCCGACGCCTCAGCCGAGCAACGCGAGGTAGAGCTCGCTCGTCCGTGCGTCGAAGGCCACGAAGCGGACCAGGGTGACGTCGGTGTCCGCCGCGCCGACGGTGGCCACGGCCAGGGCGGCGGCCTCATCCGGCGGATAGCCGTAGGCACCGGTCGAGATGGCCGGGAAGGCGATGGTGCGCGCGCCGACGCGGTCGGCCACCGCGAGCGAGGCGCGGTAGCACGAGGCGAGGACGCCGGGCTCGCCCGCCGTGCCGCCGTGCCACACCGGACCGACGGTGTGAATGACGAAGCGGGCCGGGAGATCGAACCCGTCGGTCACGACCGCCTCCCCCGGCGGGCACTCACCGATGGCGCGACAGGCCGCGTGCAGGCGCTCGGCGCCGGCGGCGCGGTGGATGGCCCCGTCGACCCCGCCGCCTCCGGCCAGGTGGCGGTTGGCCGCGTTCACGACGGCGTCGACGCGCTCAGCAGTGATGTCGCCGCGGACCGCCTCGAGGCGGGGCGGCACGTCAGCTCGGTGCGGTCGTCGAGGTGGTCGACGTGGCGCCCGACGTCTGGGCCGGTGTCAGCTTCAGCAGCGACGTGCTGTTGCCCGGCGCGGTCTCGTCCGTCTTCTCCCCCCACTTGGAGAAGGCCACGCTGCCGTGGATGTCCGACGAGCTCTTGGCGCCTGGATTGGTGAGCTCCTCGATCGGGAGCGGTGATCCACTGGCCGGCACGTAGAGGACCACGTCGATTTTGGAACCGCTGTCGGTGCTGACGTAGCCATGAACTGCGAGGGCGCGCTCGCCGTCCACCGTCGTGGGCGGACCGTAGGTGAAGGGCCCGCCCATCTGCAGCTCGTCGGGCACCTGCGAGGTCAGGAGCCCCTGGACGAGCGTGGCCAGCGCGGTGTTCGAGGTGGGGAACGAGAGCCACTTGCCGGCGTAGGTGTGCGCCTGCTTGGTGGTCAGCCCGATGACGTTGTGCAAGGCGGTGGCGTTGCCGTTGATGTAACCGGTGGAACCGACCACCATGGCCCGCACGTGCTCGACGGTCTTCCCCTTGGTGACCGTGAGCGATTGCGCGCCCGACGTGCTGCCGGTGTCGCCGTCGACATCGATGCTGACTCCGTCCTGCGTGGCTGAAGAAGCGAAGTGCACGTTCTCGCCGCCGGCCGCCTTGAGCGCGGCCTGGTACAGGGACTGCGCGCTGGGCGTGGACGCCGCGCCGGCGGGCGGCGCAGCGGCGACCGCGGCCATGGTGACGGCCGCGGTGAGTAGCGAGAGGATGGCCACCGCGGCCGTGGCGGCGGGGGGGCGGCTGAAGCGGGGCGGGCGCATGGGCGTCAGGTGCATGGGGTCGGCGTCGCGCCACGCGTGGACGGACCACGACCGGCGGGAGACGAACCTTATCTTCGCACCCGAGGGCCTCCGGCGGGGTTCGGGCGGCCACCGGGGTCACGTGGTGCTGATGTGTCCGATGGAAACCGTGGCCTGCGGTGCCTCCGGTCGCACAGTCTCGCCCCAGCTTGAGTAAGTCACGTGCTCGGCCGGGCTCGGCCGACCGTTGGCGCCGAGCGAGTCCTCCTCCACCGGGACGTGGTTTCCGCGCGCCCGCACGTAGAGGACGACACGCCCACTGGTCTTGCCGAACTTCTGGGTCCCCTCGATGGCGTCGACGGTGTAGCCGTCGAGGGTACGGGGCTTGCCGAGCGCCAGGGGGCCTTTGAGCGTCAGCTCCTTGGCGATGTCGCTCGAGCGGACCCCGGCCACCACGGGGGAGAACAGACTGTTGTCGGTGGCGAACTCGATCCACTGGCCGGCGGCCTCGGTGGCCTGTGACGC
>Ga0209420_1001535_pt1 | contig 10861 bp, 8 predicted proteins | sample BlaSpr_A8_OM1_O1_FD_187972 | JGI IMG/M metagenome (GOLD analysis project Ga0209420, IMG submission 187972) | Forest soil microbial communities from Thunder Bay, Ontario, Canada - Black Spruce, Ontario site 2_A8_OM1_O1 (SPAdes) (version 2) | ecosystem: Environmental > Terrestrial > Soil > Boreal...
TGGGGCCGTCGGCCGACGGCTTCGAAACTTACGGAGTCACGGGCGTTGCGCTGATCACTTTCATTTTGCTCGGCGTGAAAGACCCGAACGTGCAAGTACAGTTGTTGGTTTGGATCTTCGTGATGCGCGTGATGATGCTGGTTTCGAGCGCCGGCTCTTACTTTCTGAATGCAGTCATTGCCAAAGCCAAATATGGCTCGGCCAACGAGATGAACTTCGAGGCGCCGCTCACCTCGCTGGTGTGGATCACATCCTTGGTCTCCATCGGCTTAACCTATCTGATTTCCTACTTCATCATTCCTACGCTGGGAAACGATGACACGCAGTGGTGGAAGCTGGCAACAATTATTTCCTGCGGCACGCTGGCCGGCGCGGTGATTCCGGAACTGGTGAAGGTATTCACCTCAACGGAGTCGCGACATGTGAAGGAGGTTGTGATTTCGGCGCAGGAAGGCGGAGCCTCACTCGGCATCCTGTCGGGATTCGTGGCCGGCAATTTCTCCGGCTACTACCTGGGCTTGGCCATGATGGTGCTCATGGCAGTTGGCTATTACATGAGCACAATGGGCCTGGCACTGGCGGCGGGAATGCTCGCTCCGGCGGTATTTGCATTTGGCCTGGTGGCATTCGGATTCCTGGGCATGGGTCCGGTGACGATTGCCGTGGATTCTTATGGTCCGGTAACGGACAACGCGCAATCGGTGTATGAGCTTTCCTTGATCGAGACGGTCGCAAACGTGGAGGCTGAGATCAAGAAAGACTTCAACATGAACGTGGATTTCGAACGCGCCAAACACCTGCTCGAAGCCAATGACGGCGCGGGAAATACCTTCAAGGCGACAGCGAAGCCAGTGCTGATCGGTACGGCGGTGGTGGGCGCGACCACCATGATTTTCTCCATCATCATGGCGTTGACCAATGGACTGACCGACACCGAAAACGTGGCCAAACTGTCGCTGCTGTACGCACCGTTTTTCCTGGGCCTGATCACCGGCGGAGCCATGATTTATTGGTTCACGGGCGCCTCCACGCAGGCCGTAACCACGGGAGCTTATCGAGCCGTCGAGTTCATCAAAGCTAATATCAAACTCGAAGGCGTGGAGAAGGCTTCGGTTGCCGACAGCAAGAAGGTGGTAGCCATTTGCACCAAGTATGCGCAGAAGGGCATGTTGAACATCTTCATTGCCGTGTTCTTCGGGACACTTGCATTTGCCTTCGTCGATCCCTTCTACTTCGTGGGCTACCTGATTTCGATCGCGATCTTCGGTCTCTACCAGGCGATTTTCATGGCCAACGCGGGCGCGGCGTGGGACAACGCCAAAAAGATTGTTGAAGTGGAGATGAAACAGAAAGGCACGCCGCTGCACGATGCAACCGTGATTGGCGATACGGTTGGCGATCCGTTTAAGGACACGTCTTCGGTGGCGCTGAATCCGGTCATTAAATTCACCACATTGTTCGGACTGCTGGCGGTTGAGCTGGCGGTAAAGCTGGCCAGCGACCAGGGTACGACGTTGACTCGAGTACTGGCGCTGGCATTCTTTGTGGTGTCGTTCTTCTTTGTGTACCGTTCCTTTTACGGCATGCGAATTAAGTCGGGCGCGTAGCAGGGCGGCCCAGGGAACGGCAACGCCATCCGTAGCGATTCGGATGGCGTTCTTATTCGAACCAAGTACCAGGGTTCAAAACTGGTTGCGATTGCGGCTAGCGCCAGCCTAGCTCGCGGCGATCGCGATTCACGTCGCGATATTCGCGGCGCAGGTCCCGGCGCTCATGGCGAGCGGCAGCATAGTTGCCGTGGTTCAGGTCGCGGCGCAACTCGTAGCGATCGTGTGCGATCCTGACCTCATCGTGCCGAATATCGCGATGCAGACCGCGGTCGCCATCCCAGGCAAGGGCTGGGGCCACACTCATTCCAACCAACAAGAGAATTCCAGCAATCGCTCGTTTCATATATTTTGTCCTCCTACCGCAATCGGCGGCTACTGGTTGAAACACGCTTGGTGGCGAGGAGTTTCGGTGCCGCTTCGACGCAGCATCCGTTCAACCCAAAGCCAGCGATTGCTCGGTAACTTGCTGCCGATCCCACTCGTGTCGCTTGCCGAGCGTGAGTAACTCGCTCCTCTCCCGCATGCCGGAACGCTTCCCATGCCGTTCTTGCAAGCTCTGCCGGAGCCGGTCGAAGCGCTTCCGGCAGTTTGGTTGCGCCGAGCACGTTTGTCATGCGCTTGCTGTTGTATGCCATCGTCGCCAGGACGATTCTAAGTCATAAGGTAATGACCTAGGAGGCGTCGGCCCCACCCGGGCCTTTACCTGGACGGTTGGCCTTCGGCCCGGTAAAGCTGCTGTAGTTCGTCGGTCTTCGTCTGTAGGAGACGGGCTGCTGCTTTGACCAGAGACGGATCATCGAGACGGATACCCATTCGCGCAAGAATCGATTGCGGTTCTCGATCGAATCCGCGACGGAGCAGAGCCTCGTACTTTGAGGCGAAGTCCGGGTCGGTGTGCGCTCGATCGTACAGCGCGACCGCGACCACCGCCGCGTACAAATAGTTAACGAGGTAAAGCGGATCGTCGAAGAGGAGCCTTTTGCGCATCCATTCGCGTGATACCCCCACCTCTTCGACCGGCCAATACTCGTAGGGACGTATGGAGGCAGCAAACAGGACGTCGATCCGAGCGCGATCGAGCAGAGCGTCTCCACCGGGCTCGGTGTAAAGACTTCGCTCAAATGCTGTCTCCTCCGCAGAGGTGAAGAGTTCAAGAGAAATCTTCGCCAGCAAGCGTTCCAAGGCAGACTCGCGTTCAGCCCGAGTGCTGGCCAACTGGCCTGCGCGATCCAGCACCAGCAGTTCGTTGAAGATCGCAAAACCTTCGCTGAGGTAGTGGGGGCCATTTCGTTCATAGATAGGGATGCCGCTCGCATTCATCAGTTCACGATGGATGGCGTGGCCGCCCTCATGAGCGAGCGTGCTGGTACTCCTCAGCGATCCGTCGTAACCACCAAAGTAGAGTGCGACCGGGGCGTCGTAGACGGAGATGGAGGTGCCGGAACGAGACCGATGGGTTCCGCCTGACAGGTCGAGTCTGCCGTTGCCGGTATCGAGCAATGCAGCGAAGCGGCTGACGTAGTCCTTGCCCAGCGGCTGAAAGGCATCGAGGATTAGAGTGCCGCTCTGCGCGAGAGACATCGGAGGGGAAGGGGTGTAGCCCAGATCCAACTCCGCCGGGAGAACGGTAGAAAGTCCGAGCTTTTGCGCGGTGTGTTCTGCCAGCACCTGCTGATAGTGGCGGTAGGTCGGAGCTTCCGCCTCGACGGCCGACAGCGTCTGATCGATGAGCTTGGTGCTGAGGCCAAGAGACTGGTATTTGCGGTCAACAGCGTTCTCGTACCCTTGAGCGATGGCGTCTCGGTTTTCTATCTCCAGAAGGCTGCCCAGCAGAGCCGCCGTCCGGGGTGCGGCTTGATTGTAGATATCGTTCTGGTGGTTGATCGCGGCGCGGCGTACGGCTGGGTCAGTTGACGAAGCTTCATTGCTTCTGCCCAACGTCTCGGTCAAACGATCATAAGTGTTCTGGATATCCTGTTCGAACGACGCAGTGACAACCCCTCCATAGCGCTCAGTGTCGGGTGAGAAAGCATGAGCTACTTCCTCTGTGGCCTCCTGTGCCAGCAAAGCATAAGGGCCGAGCGCGGCGACCTGATCCTTAGGCACCAACCGGAGACAGCTTTTGATCGCGGCTTGCAGAACGGACTGATCGGTTTCCACGGCTTCGCCTGCATCTTTCGCCGCTTGGTCCTGCGTGTCCTCAAGAGACCGCACTTTCAGGTAGGCCGAATGGCGCTGAAGGCTGATCAGTACCTGGTCGGACACTTTAAGGGTTCCTGGTAAGGCGGCGGGGTCAGCGAGAGCCAGGTTCCTGACGAGGTCTGTGACACGTACGTGCAGGGCGTTGCGGCTCGCAATCTCCTCAGAAGGCGAAGAGAAATAGAGAGTGGGGGAGATGTGGGCAGCGGAAAGGGCCGGCGTCTGCGTGGTCTCCTGAGCAGACGCCGTCTCGGCAGAGCATGTGACGAGGGCGAGAGCAGCAAGGAACAGAAGAACGTTGAACGGGTTGGTTGTTCGCCCGGCTGCATGACCTTCCAGATGATGCTTTGAATCTCCGAAGCTTGTCCGCCTTCTCCGTGGATATCGCATACTTAGTATGGTGACAGAACAGGACAGAAAGAGTCCTTAGCTCAATGAGCTCGGTTGCACCCCGATTAGCGTCGACTCGTCACTTCGGAGAAGCATCATGACTGCGCTTCGGCTTTCCTCGCATGCGGCAAATAGTCATATGAGCCCCCATCTGCACCGGGACTGCTCATTTACCGTTGTCGTCCGCGGAGGCTACCAAGGAGACCATTCGAAGGGAAGATACAGAACATTTACCCAGAGAGCGTGTTGTCCTACCCGGCTCATCCGGTTCAAGCAAGCTCGTCTTCGTTCCAACAGCACCCTCTCTGGAGGTTTATTCCGGTCGAGGAGTGATGTTCTCCCAAGCACCGTATGTGCGGAGCCCTGCGATGGCTCAACTGTAAGCGTATGACCGATAACGACCGACACCACGCCACTCTCTCGGTGTCGCCGAGTTGTCAGGGTCACAAAACGTCAACAAAGAGTCCACTTGCAGAGTGCCCTTACCGCTGGCGTTTAGATGGGGGTCTCATCGCAGCTTCCAGAACGTCCGCTAATGGAGCGTTCCCCATGTCGCGAGCTGCCTCAGCTGCCGTGTGTCCTTCACGGTCGCGTGCGTTCAAGTCTGCACCCGCCGCAATCATTGCCTTGGCAAAATCGGGGGTGACACAGTGCATCAGAGGTGTTTTACCGAACTTATCCTTCACGTTCAAATCCGCGCCGGCCTGGGCAAGCAACACAACCGCCCGGTCGTCCCAGCAGGCACTGAAGATTGGCGTCCGTCCTTGATCGTTCTTCAGATTGACATTGGCTCCCGCCGCCATTAGGAGTTCGAAAATGCCTTCCAAGTCCGCCGAGGCAGGCGCGCAGGAAGTTAAGAAACGCGACAACGCGGAGTTCCCATTGAAATCCTGTGCATTGATAAGAGAGTGATAACGCAGAGTTTCTTCGACGGCCTCTTTCTTACAATGGGAAGCAGCGCCGATGAGCACTGTATCTCGATCATTCGGATTATCGGAAATCCCGTTGACATCAGCGCCTTTACTGATCAGGTATTCCATCAGATCCACATTGCCGCTGTGGGCAGCAGCACGTAAGGAACGGAACAGGAGTTGAGACGGCAGTTGAGCTTGGGTGTTCACCATGCGCCGAACCAGATCCAGATCACCTTTTTCCGCCGCGTTCACCAGTGGGCTGGCTCCGTCTTTGTTCATCGCCAGCGCGGGCGAGCCGGCTGCAATGAATTGCTGGATCAATTCACCAGACCCGCGCTCGGCAACGCTCGCGAAAAGCGTACGATTCTCGTCGGTGTCAGCGTGAAAATTCCAGTGTTCGGCTACCAGGGCGGTCCAGGTCTTAGAGTTCTCGTTCAGCCACTTTTCGGTTCCCGCCAGTTCGTCGATCTTGTCTTCCAACTCGGTGACGATGTCGGGCATTCCACCCCCGGCGCCGACATGGTCCCCCACAGATTTCTTACGCCCGTCAAATTCGATTGCAGTCGCGTAGGTGGGAACATCGGTCACAAATTGTGAGTACCCGTCCTTGAGGGAGAAGTAGTCGGCGTTGCGGAACGCCTCCAGCAGCTTGATCACTTCCTGGCGGGAAATCCTGTCGTGGTGTTCACCTGTGATCAATACACTTCGTTCGCCGTGGTAGATAACCTCTCCGTTCCCTCGGACCTCGACTGAGTAGGCTGGGCATGTTCCGTAGCATGAGGTTCGCGTTAAAGACATCCGAAGAGTGTTCAGGTCCTTAATTTCAGGGAACGCAACTCTTGTTTTTGACCACTCCTCGGGCGGGACAATCTGAACCCAATCTTTGATGACCGCGCGAACAGATATCCCATCCTGCTCGAAGGACTTAAACTGACGATCCCGCTCGATCGCTTCTGCCTCAGAAAAAAACTTCTTCGGGCCGTCGATGGCATGTGCCGACTCGACATTGCCGCCTACTGAGACAATGACTTCCAGGATCACGGCGGCGCCAAACCGGCGAGCTTCAGGGTCTTGCGAATGGATCATTCTCAGAGGACGGATGTAGTGGCCCCACAGGTCGGCATGCTCAATCTCTACAGGTGCCTGCTGGGCTGCAGAGTTTGAGGTTGCCAAGAACAGAGGCATCGTAACGAAAGCCGTCAACAATGACGCGACCTTGCACTTCGCCCACATTGGCTACCTCCGTGTATCGTGAGATCGTTTGGCTCTGCCTAGTGGTTGTCTGGTAGTTCAAGCTCAAATCGCCCCTCGCCCTCTATGACATCATCGACCGGCAGTGTTTACCAGAGTTCGATCTGGAACAGTACGCGACCAACCTAGTTTTCAGCGTCTTGCCCACGGCTCCGGCGGCCTCTCGGAGGACCCACAACAATTTCCACTCGGCCGTCGTCTCTGTGGCAAATGCTTCAGTCCACTTAGTTCGGACCTTTCATCTTATCTTTCACGCCGCGGGCCAACTTCTCGATCTCTTCGGCCTTTTTAATCACGTCAAGCGAGAGCACGTTTTCGTCGGACTTGTCGACCGACTGTTTCAGCTCGACCGACAACTTCAGCAACCGGTCGGTATCCTGCTTGAGGGCGACAAGGCGCTCTTTGGCAGCCTTCTTGGCCATGTCGCTGGCGATGCGGGCGCGGGCTTCATCTCCATCCGCGATGGGCTCGGTGGTGTCTGGCCGGGTTGCCGGGGGTGGCGCCGGAGTCATCTTCTGAGCAAAGCTTGGAAGGGCGCATAGGTAAAGGAGTACGACCCATGAAAATCTGAAGCGCACGGGAACCTCGCCGAGAGTCGAACGCGACTGCTCAGAAAAATTATACGTCGGAGAAATTCGAAACGTTAGCGGTTAACCTAAAGAGGGCCAGGAGAACCGAAGAACCCAGAGCGGGAGCTCTGGCTTTTCCGTGCTTCTGGTTTCGGTTCTCGAGCAAACATCACAGGGCGCTCATGTTGGCCAGAAATTCACTGTTTCCTCGGGTCTTGCTGAGTTTGTCGATCAGCAATTCCATGGCTTCTACCGGGGAGAGCGGATTGAGAACCTTACGCAGAACCCAGATCCGCGACAGATCTTCTTTTGGGATCAGCAACTCTTCTTTACGAGTACCGGAGCGCTGAATATCGATGGCCGGAAAGACGCGCTTGTCGACCAGCTTGCGTTCCAGGATGATTTCCGAATTGCCGGTGCCTTTGAACTCTTCGAAAATGACATCGTCCATACGGGAACCGGTGTCGATCAGCGCGGTGGCAATAATCGTCAGCGAGCCGCCTTCTTCAATGTTGCGGGCAGAGCCGAAGAAACGCTTCGGGCGCTGCAGGGCGTTAGAATCGACGCCGCCCGACAGGACTTTGCCGGAAGGTGGAACGATCGTGTTGTAGGCGCGGGCAAGACGCGTAATGGAATCGAGCAGGATTACTACGTCACGCTTGTGCTCAACCAATCTCTTAGCCTTTTCGATCACCATCTCGGCGACCTGGACGTGCCGTGCGGCGGGCTCGTCAAAAGTGGATGAGATGACTTCGCCTTTCACCGAACGCTGCATGTCGGTGACTTCTTCCGGGCGCTCGTCGATCAGCAGCACCATTAAAACAACTTCGGGATGATTCGTGGTAATCGAGTTAGCCACGTTTTGCAGCAGCATGGTTTTGCCGGCGCGCGGTGGAGAGACGATTAAGCCGCGCTGACCCTTTCCCAGGGGGGTGAGCAAATCCATCACGCGGGCGCTGGCGTTCTCCCGTGTGGTTTCGAGTTTGAGGCGCTCCTGAGGATACAGAGGCGTCAGATTGTCGAAGAGGATTTTGTTGCGGGCTTCATCGGGCGACTCGAAGTTAACGGCTTCAATCTTCACCAGCGCGAAATATTTTTCGCCTTCGTGGGGAGGACGCACCTGGCCGCTGATCGTGTCGCCGGTCTTGAGGTCGAATTTGCGGATTTGGGAAGGCGAGACGTAGATGTCGTCGGGACCCGGGAGGTAATTGTAGTCGGGAGAGCGCAAAAAGCCGTAGCCGTCGGGCAGGATTTCGAGCACGCCTTCGGCGAAGATGTGGCCTTCTTTTTCGCTCTGTGCCTGCAGGATTTTGAAGATCAGGTCCTGCTTGCGCATACCGCTGGCACCGGGCAGATCCAAGGTCCTTGCGATCTTGGTCAGCTCGGTGATGTTCTTTTCTTTCAGTTCAGCAATGGTCATGATTCACCTGAACCCGTGCACTAGAGCTTCTTCAGTAGTGTCAACGGGAGATTTTTAAAAGGAGGGGACGCAGGAAAGACGCAAATGGTACGAGGCAGGAAGGCGGGGCTGGGTTAAGCAGCCCGCCGTTGTGCCTCAGCAAAATTCTCTGGTTCCGACAAAATTTCTTGCCGCTCCGAGTCAGCGATCCGGTCCAATACGCCGTTCATGGTTTCCTGGATTCTGGTGCTGGGCCGGTGGAACTTCCGCGTGGCCTTGGAGGCAAGCTGACAAAGCATATACCGATTACGTAGAGTCTGTAAAGCGTCAAACACACGATCAGAGCGCATGTGCTTACTTTCTCCTTACTTTATGATTGTGGCCTTCCGCATTCGTCCTTTGTCGAGGAGGGTGACCGAAACCCCAAGATGCGCTATAAGTCACTGATTCCTATCAGGTTGTAAAGGAGTTAGCGTAAAAACTCACTTTTTGAATAGATGCGCAACAGGGTACCGAAGATGCTCGATTTTCTGGGTTAACTCTTGAGATTCAGAACCGAGAATCATCCCCGCAGCTTCCCTAGCCTCTGTGGAACTCGCTAATGTATCTGCAAGGAAGAATGTGGTCAAGTAATTATTTGTAACCCCTTCGCCCTAAGGAAGAGAGGCAAAATTGGAAAAATCACTCTCTGATTTACCCGACCCTCATCCCTTGCGGTCCGTTGCCATCCACCGAGTTCGAGAGAAAAAAATCCCAAGGGGCTGAATCGCTTCACAGGCAGAATATTCTATCCAAAGGACTTATACCCTGTTCACAATCCAATTAAAAGTATTCTCTTCTACGAATAAACCGGGAGATGGTTCAAGTCAATGAAAATCGGACCAGGGAGGTGAAATCCTGAGCTGACGTCTGATTTATATTGCAGTAAGTTCTGTCGCAACAGAATATGCGAAACCTTACTTACCAATCGCGAGGCCGATGAGCTCATGAAAATATGACATTCGGCAAATGGTGGCGTTCCCAAGACACAATTGACCGCGGAACCTAGGCACGGGTGGGGGTTTGGAGGCCATCAGGCACAACCTGGATCGTTTGGTCGGCCACCTACGGCGTTCATCCTCCCTGGGGCTTTTTCAATTATTGGGTGCCGGTGAAGGATGTGGCGCGAATCACCGAAGTGCGCGGAAGCGAACCGGTATTTCTGGGAACGATGGTGGTGCTCTCTACCTTTCATATGTGTGGGCGTGGTCTGAGCGTTTGGCCGGATTTCGGCGGTTCGGATTTCGTGGCCTTTCACTTGTTTCTAGTGGATCGAGAACAGTACACTCTGGGCGCGAAGGACAATCTCAGATTACGGAAGTTCACTCCTCATGAAGAACAATCACATCTCGCGCTCGGCAGTCATACTGCTGGGACTGGTAGCTAGTTTTCCCATTGCATCGAAAGCCGATTCGATTATTTTCAGCGACTTCGGGCCGGGCCATAGCTACAACTCCGAGGCGGGGCTTACGATCGCAGGAACACAGTCCATGCCCGGGTTTGTTGAGTGGGGCGAGCCATTCACTCCGAACGCCAGATTTGACTTAACCGAGATTGAGATGGCGCTGGGGTGGGTCGCTGGCGTGAATGAGGTCACTGTCAGTTTGGACACTAACAACGGTGGCGCGCCGGGAAGGGCGCTCGCATCGTGGTCTTTCGTCGGATTGCCACAAGTTGGGACAACCAACAGCATAGTGCAGACGATGGCCTTCGCCCATGGCATAGTGCTGCAACCAGGTCAGACGTATTGGTTGGTGACGGCGCCATTCGCTGGGAACACGCAAGCGGTTTGGAACTTGAACGCGACGGGCGTCACTGGGCTCGGTGCTGTCAATTTCGGAAATGTTTGGCTCACTACGCAGGTTCCCTCAGGCGCATTTGAAGTGCTTGGGAAAAGCGTTGTTCCCGAGCCTAATATTTGGTTCCTATTCGTCACCGGACTGATTGGAATCCTGGGTGCGATCCGAAAAGAAAAAGCCGCGATACGCTGAACGCGAAGCGCCAATGTACAGGGCCAAGGGACATTCTGAATCGTAGCTGGTGAAAAATTCCGCCATTGCAGGACGAGCCTCGGCTACTGAAGTTTTCCCTTACTTCGAATCTGGCGCCGATGGAGGAATGGACTCCTTACACGCATATCGATCCTCCACACTTGCACGGATTTTTGGTGTCGGAGGGTGGACAGTTCTTGCTCACGCCATTGGCCGACGGAGGCACGCGAGTGGAAGGCAACTTGGTACCGGCATGGGCTTTGGCCGGCCGGATATTGGCGGATGTGGTCGGATGCGATGTTCACCGGATTCATTTCGCGTGCTAAGACACATTCGGGACGGGGCGGAACGGACGGCGAACTGAACCGGCGCATGATTTCGAGCAACGCCACCGGCTGTTTTAGTAAAAGGTTTTCCGGGCCGAAGAGGTCTCGTCCATGTCCGATTTCGGGCATTCCAGTCCGCGAGTGGACGGACTTTGACGGAATGGCGGGTGGTA
>Ga0209420_1001536_pt1 | contig 10861 bp, 13 predicted proteins | sample BlaSpr_A8_OM1_O1_FD_187972 | JGI IMG/M metagenome (GOLD analysis project Ga0209420, IMG submission 187972) | Forest soil microbial communities from Thunder Bay, Ontario, Canada - Black Spruce, Ontario site 2_A8_OM1_O1 (SPAdes) (version 2) | ecosystem: Environmental > Terrestrial > Soil > Boreal...
GGATTACTTACCTGGTCTATCGGCGGTCGCAGCGCCAGGATCGGAACTCAACTAAGTAGTCATTTCAAATGAAGACTGACTATAGCTATTTGCCACGAAGAGGATGGTCGCGATGAGCGAGGCTGCCGCAGTAGAGACCCACGATCACGGCGTGGTCCAGGACCAGTTAGAACCGTCGCTTACGCCGGGGAATCTCGGCAAGCTCGGCATGTGGTCGTTCCTGGCCGGCGACGCAATGACCTTTGGCGCCGCCATCGCGGCCTACGGCGCATTGCGCATCGGCAATCCCAACTGGCCTTCGCCCGCCGCATTTCTCGGCATCACCACCACCGCGATCATGACCTTCATTCTGATCTGCTCGAGCGTCACGATGGTGGAAGCCCTTGGATCGATTCAGACTGGCCGGATGGCGCGCTATCGCAACTTCATGGCGCTGACGGTTCTCGGCGGCATAATGTTTCTCGGGATGCAGGCGTTCGAGTGGCATCACCTGCTCGGCGAAAGAGGGATGTCGATCAAGGTCGATCTGTTCGACGCGACGTTTTTCATTCTGACCGGCTTTCACGGCTGTCACGTTTTCGGCGGCGTCGTGTACAACAGCGTGCTGTTGATTCGCGGCATGACCGGCAAGCTGACGCCGGCCAAAGCGAACCTGGTCGAGGTCGCAGGGCTCTACTGGCACTTCGTCGATCTCGTGTGGATCCTGATCTTCACGTTCATCTATTTGATTTAGGGAGCAACCGCTTTCCAACGACTACGCGCTGGAGATGAAATTCAAATCATGACGACGCAAGCTGCGATTTCAGGGCATCCCGCTGAGCATAGCGACCCGAACTACATTGCGGTTTTTATCTACCTCTCGGTCCTGACGGCGATCGAGCTGGGCGTTTACGCGATGGGCCTGCCGCAAGTAGCCAAGGTTGGTCTGCTGATCGCGCTGGCGTGGGCCAAGGCCGTGCTGGTCGCGATGTACTTCATGCATCTGGCTATGGAAAAAAAGGGCCTCGCGATCATCGCGATAATTCCGGTGATACTCGTCACGTTTCTCTGTTTCATGCTGCTGCCCGATCTGACTACGCGGATGTGGACCCGGTTCGACCATCCGAGGCCGGTGACGAATCCGGCCGAGATGGGTGCGAATCCGGTGGCACCGCCTCCGCCGGCGATCCCGAACAGCCAGAACAATCAGAACAACAACCAGGCGCCGATTCCGCAGCTCTGAGCGCCCAGGAATCCAATTTGGATTCTTACCATTCGCTGGCGCCGCTGAACGCGTTCCTCAACGGATGCGCCACGGTCCTGTTGCTGCTGGGATTCATCTTCATCAAGAAAAGATGGGTGCGAGCGCATCGCGCGTGCATGATCAGCGCGATGGGATTTTCCGCCGTCTTCCTGACGTCCTACCTGATCTATCACTACAACGTCGGCAACGTGCGCTTCAGCGGCGAAGGATGGGTGCGATCGCTGTACTTCTCGATTCTGATTCCGCACGTAATCCTGGCGGGCGTAATCGTGCCGCTCGCGATCACGACGATTGTGTTCGCGTTTCGCGGCAACTTCCGCCGCCATCGACGAATCGCGCGATGGACCTGGCCGCTGTGGATGTACGTGTCAGTGACGGGCGTGATCGTCTACCTGATGTGCTACCAACTGTACACGCCGATATATTCGCTGCCGGCGACGGCCATCGCGCAATCAGCCTCGCGCTGAAGAACGCGCCGGTCGGTCCAGGAGCTCGATTACGCCGGGCTTTGCTATGCGCTTTCGAGAAGCCACCAGAGCGGACGCGATTGCCGTCGCCAAGCTGCACGCTGAGAGCTGGCGGGCCCATTATCGCGGAGCCTATCGGGACGACTACCTCGACGGTGACGTCGTCGAGGACCGGATCCGCGTCTGGGAGGAGCGGCTGTCAACGCCTGCGCGGAATCAATTGGTGATTCTCGCCGAAGAGGATCACCACCTGATCGGCTTTGCCTGCGCTTACGGTGGACACGACGAGACCTGGGGTTCGCTTCTCGACAACATCCACGTCCAACCCGAGTACCACCGGCGGGGCGTTGGCGCTGGGCTCCTGGCCGAGGTCGCGGCGTGGTGTCGCATGAACTACGCCGACTGCGGTCTTTACCTGTGGGTGCTGGAGCAGAACCAATTGGCGCAGCGTTTCTACCAGCGCCTCGGCGCCAGCGACTGGGGCGGCGAGCTCTCGGAGCCGCCCGGCGGAGGGCAAATCCACGGACGCCGCTACGCGTGGAAAGCCGTCCCGGACCTCCCGCGCGCATGAGCGGGTGGGTTCGCACGCGCCGCGAACCGCCCCGATCTTTCCGTCACGCTTAGGTGAGACGAATCGGTACTAGGCTTTGGCGCTCGGGCGGCTCGAAACCGCCTGATGCCATCGCGCGAGGTTCTTCTGATTCTCCTGGATCCTGATTTGAGTCGTGCGCCCGAAGTCGATTCCGATAAGCGCCGTGATATCCGCAATTGTGTAGCGCGGACCCGCGATGAATTCGCGATCCGCCAGCACCGTGTCGAGCCATTCCAGGCGCTTGACCGCCGCGGTTTTGCAAACCTCGCCGTATTCCTTGACCTGCGGGATGCGCCCTTTGAAGAAGTCGCTGGTATTGCGGAATGAGCCCGCCGCCATCCCCAGCACTTCGAACTCCATCCGCCGATTCCACATCTCGACCACGGCCTTGTCCTTCGCGTCGATGCCCATCAGGGGCGGCTCGGGCTTGACGCTCTCGAAATAGCGGCAGATCGCGACCGACTCGGCGATATGAGTGCCGTCATCGAGTTCGAGCACCGGTATCCCGCCCATCGGATTGATCTTCAGGAAGTCGGGCTTGCGATTGTCGGCGGTCGCGAGATTGACCTGCTCGAAGGGAATGTTGTTGATGCCTTTTTCCGCGAGAAAAACTCGCACGCGGCGTGGATTCGGAGCCCCGGTGAAATCATATATTTTCATAATGGTTGCAATTTAAAACTGTGTGATGCTTGCCGTCAACCGCTAGGCATTCGCGCTGGGGCGGCTTGAGACTGACTGATACCACCGCGCGAGATTCCGGAGCGCAGGATCCGCTGTGACGCCCGCCAGCTGCGCGGCGAAATCGACCGCCACTTCGGCGGTGATATCCGCGATAGTGAAGCGGTCGGTCGCGATAAACGGCTTGTTGCCGATTTGCGCGTCGAGCCATTGAAGTTGTTGCCTGGTGGTCTCGCGCTGAGTCTCGCCGTATTCCGGAAACTGTTTGAGGCGCTCCTTGAAGAGCTCATTGGTATGCTGGAACGCGCGCCCGGCGGCGCCAAATAAGCCAAGCTCGACTCTTCGATTCCACATCTCGATCTCAGCTTGCTCACGGCTGTTCTTGCCCATCAGGTTGGGCTCGGGATGCAAGCTTTCGAGGTAGCGGCAGATGGCGACCGACTCGGCGAGGTGAGTGCCGTCGTCCAGTTCGATCACGGGCAGGCCGCCGGCGGGATTTCTCGCGAGCATCTCCGGCGTGCGGTTTTTACCGGCGAAAATGTCGACCTGCTCGACCGGAATCTTGAGTCCTTTTTCCGCCACGAAAATTCTGAGCCGTCGAGGATTAGGCGCGAGAGCAAAGTCGTAAATTTTCATAGTGGTTGCAATCTAAAACTGGTCGCAGTTGGCGTCAACCGTGACTACAACGGGCGGCGGCGATCGAGCACGCGGCGCGCTTTGAATTCCGTGCGCGGGATGGTGCCGGGAGCGGCGATTTGGATTCGCGGCCGCAGCTCGCATTGGCGGATGACTTCGGCTTCGAGCCGCGCACGAAGTTCGCTCGCGTAGACGTCATCGACCGGCGCCGAGGTCTCGACGACGATCGTGAACGCGTCCATCACACCTTCGGTTTCGAGCAAGATTTGAAATTCGTTGCCGAGAGCGTCGAACCCGCGCACGATTTCTTCGATCACGCTGGGAAAGAGTTTCAGCCCGCGGATGTTCAGCATGTCGTCGGCGCGTCCATTGAATCCGCCGCGAGCGCGCGCGAAGGTCCGGCCGCACGCGCAACGGCGGTAGTCGAAGGTCGCGAAGTCGCCGATCAGGAACCGCAGTTGCGGCGATCCTTCGGAATTCAGATTGGTCACCACTGTCAGTCCGCGCGCGCCCGGCGGCACAGGCTCGAACGTGTCGGGATCGACCAGCTCCCAGATTTGTAAGTCTTCCTGCACGTGCGTGCCGACCGGGTCGCGTTCGAGTGCCGCGCGACAGGTGAACGCCCAGCCGGCGGGAACTGCTTCGGTGCATCCGTAAACGTCGTGCAGCTCACTGTTCCAGGTCTCTTCGATCCGGCGGCGCGTCGATGCGATTCCGGAGGCCGGCTCGCCGCCGCAAATCACTTTCGCGATCGAACTGGCGGCCGGGTCGGCGCCGGCCTCGCGCATCGCACCAGCGAGATGGAGCGAATACGACGGCGTCGCGACGAGGATCGTGGGTTGGTAGAGGTCGATCATCTGCAAGCGGCGCTCGGTCGGCACGCCGCCGGGCACAACCGCGACCTTCATCAGGTTGAACGCGTGATGAATCGACCAGAAGAACACGTGCGGATTGTAGTTGGTACAGGTCAGCGCGCTGTCGCCCGCGCGCACGCCCATCGCATACAAGGCGCGGGCGCTGGTCGAGGCCCACAACTCACGATCGAGCGCCGTGTAGCGGAACGAGCGAGGCGTCGCGGTGGTGCCCGAAGTCGAGAAGATCATCCAGCCGCGCGTGCGCCAGGTCTTTTCGTCGATTGGCGTGTACGTCCCCCACGGCCGATTCGCCTCGACGTCGCGCGCCATCTCATCCTTGGTGGTGACGGGGAATTTCGGCAGATCGGCGAGCGTCCTGATGTCGGACGGCTTGAGTTTCGCGGCCTTGAATTTCGCGCGATAGAACGGGCTGTGCTCGTAGAGGTAGGGAATCATCGCGGCGAGCTTTTGTTCCTGGATATCGCGGATACGCTCGCGCGATGCGCACTCGAACTGCGGCGCCCAGTGACGCTTGCTCGCCGGCTCACGTATCGCGTGCGCGAATTTCTCGAGCACATAGATCCATCGATCCCGCGAGTTGAGCTTTTTCAGACGAGGCGCTCGCGATGGTAGGCGAGATAGATTGCGGTGCCGACCGAACCGGTCAGGGATAGAAAAAGATACATCACTATGAAGCTCTTCGTCGGGGGCGGCAGTTGGTGCAGCGACCAGAACAAGACCAGGTTCGTTGGCACATAGAACGCATAGACGATCGCAAGCGGCAGCACCCACGCGCGCAGGGTCCAGGTGCCGTAGGCGTAGATGAGAAGTATGATGCCGAAGATCGGACCGAGGATGAGGTTGTGGGCGACGCCGTGGAGCTTGTGCCCGAGGATCACCAGGCCGCCGACCGCCGGATCGTTGACGAATTGCAGCGCCTTGGTGAAATCGGAAAGCGCGAGCAAGAGGAACAGCACCGTCATCACGGTGAGGAACCATCCACGGCCAGCGGTTTCATTTGCCATGCGCGGGAAGGTAGTCGCGTGCGCATTCAGATTCAAGCATTAAAAGAAAACGGCCGGAGCGTTGGATGCTCCGGCCGTCATTCGATCTGCTGAGACAGTGGTCAGCCCTTCAGGAAGTTTCGGATCGCGGCGACCAGCGCTTCCTGCTGCTCGTACATCACCATGTGGCCGGCATTCTTGATCAGCTCGAGCTTGCTGTTCTTGATGCGGCTGGTGAATTCCTTCGCGTAGGCCGGCGGGATCAGCTTGTCGTCGTCGCCCCACAGGAGCAGCGTCGGCGCCTGAATCCGGTACGCGCGCTTCTTGAGGCCGCGGTCGGGAATCGGCCACAGGAATTTGCTGGCGGTCGCAAAACGCTTGACCCGCTCGACGTACATGGTTTCCAGCGCTTTGAAGTCCGACGGTATCATCGTCATCATCTGCGCCGCGGGCGAGTTGGGATCGTGAAACAGGAGCGGCGCAATCTCGGTGAGCTGCGCGGCGAAGAGGTCGGGTATCGGCACTTCGTCGATCCAGAAACCGGCCGGCGCTATCAGCACCAACTTCTTCGCGCGATGCACGTCGAACGCTGCGACTTCCGCCGCGAGCATCCCGCCCATCGAATGGCCGACGATGTTGGCGGTCGGGATGCCGAGTTCATCCATCAGCTCGTGAAAGAACAGCACTGCGTCGGCGATATCATCTATGTGCTCGTTGCCGGTGGATTCAGCGTAGCCCGGAAATTGCGGCGCGTAGACTTTGAAGCTTTTGCCGAGCTCCTCGAGGAACGGCTCGACCGGCATCAGGCCGCCGGCCCCGTGGATGAACAGCAGCGGCTCTCCGCTGCTGCCGTAGGTCTGCATCTCGAGCGAGAACTTTCCGTTTAGAAGTTTCTGAGTGGTGTTCATTTCGCGCTTCGAACCTCAGCCGACGCCGACGCACTCGCGCGCACCGTGCCGTTTGTCTCGGCCTTCTGGAAATGGACCGGCGCCGGCTTCGCGAAGTCGGCTTGCGGCAGGTCACGCTTGGGCGACCATCGATCCTCGAAGTTCGTCCACAGATCGCGCATGTGCGGCATGACCTCCGTAGCGAACAGGTTGGTGCTCTTGCGCACGAGCTCCGGCGGCATCGATCCGATCTGCTGCAGGATCATCAGATGCCCGCAGTTGAGCGACTTCATCGCCTCGCGCAGACGATCGCGCACGGTCTTGGGCGATCCCGCGATCACGTAGCCCTGATCGAGGAAGTCCTTCCACTTCAGACCCTCGCGGCGCATCGCCGCCTGATCGCCGACCTGGCCGAGGATTCCCGCCTTAATCGTCTTCACCGTGCGATAGCCCGGCGCGTCGGCGAAACCGTTATAGACGTGCAGGCATCGGTTGTAGAAGTAATCCATGTGCGGCGCGTAATCCTTCTCCGCCTGCTCGTCGGTCTCCGACACGGCGACGACCTGCGCGAAGCCGAGGCTGTAAGGATTGAGCTCCTTGCCCTTTTTCGCCATCACTTCCCAGTAGCCATCGGAAACTTTCTTGCCCGCGATATACCCGAAGTAGGAAAGGAAGCTGTACTGGTAATCGTGGTCGGCGCAGAAGTCGTAGGTCTCGACAGATCCGCCGCCAGGAATCCAAATAGGCGGACGCGGCTGCTGCAGCGGCTTCGGCCACAGGTTCACGTAACGCAGCTTGGTGTACTTGCCGTTGAACGAGAAGACGTCCTTGGCCTCCCACGCCTTGATGATCAGGTCGTGAGCCTCGTAGTACTTCTCGCGAATCGTCGCGGGAACTTCGCCGTAGCAGAAGTTCGTATCCATCGAGGTGCCGACCGGGAAGCCCGCGATCAGGCGTCCGCCCGAGATAACGTCGAGCATCGCGAATTCCTCCGCGACGCGAATCGGCGGATTGTAGAGCGCGATCGAGTTGCCGAGCACGACCAGGTTGGCGTTGCGCGTGCGCCGCGTGAGCGCCGCGGCCATGATATTCGGCGACGGCATCAGCCCGTACGCGTTCTGATGATGCTCGTTGACGCCGAGCCCGTCGAAGCCCATCGAGTCGGCATATTCGAGCTGATCGAGGTAGTCGTTGTAGAGGCGATGGCCGACTTTCGGATCGTACAAGTCGCGCGGGATATCGACCCACACGCTGTGGTACTTCTCCTTGAAATCTTCGGGCAGGAACCGATACGGCATGAGATGGAACCAGGTAAATTTCATAAATCCTTCTCCTTTGCGATCGTTACTCTCGCCGCAGGCCCTTATGCCGACGGACGCACGCCGATCTCTTCTAAATTTGGTTCGCTGATTTCAGTGCGCGATTTGCTTCGCGCGCGATTCACGATTCCGCCTCCGCTCGCCTTCCTTCGCACGCTCAGCTGCGACGCGGCGAGATGCGACTCGAGCGCCTCATCGACAAAATGCTCGGGGTTGAGCCCGGTGACGTCGCGAAAGAAGTTGCCGTCTCCCATCAACATGAACGCGCCGTTCACGCTGGCCCATACGACCGCGGCCGTTTTCTTCGGGCCCATCGAGTTGGCGATGACGCCGCCTTCGAATGCGCGCCTGATAGTGCCTTCCCACAGTCCGAAAATCTCGTGACTCAAATCCATCACGCGCTGAAAATTGCGCAACTCGGTCTGGCGCTTGAGCCTCTTGTGAAGCTGCGAGAAGACCACCGAATGCTGCGACAAGGAGATCTCGCGCGATTCGAGCAGATGATCCAGATAGGCGGATGCGATCGCTTTAAGCTCGCCCAGCGGCTCGAGCTGACGCGCGAAAATTGCGAGGTAGCGCGCGCGAAGCTGCTCGGCACGGTCGGCGATAAGATTCAGGTAAAGGTCGTCGCGCGAAGAGTAATAAAGGTAGATCGTCCCGACCGCAACTTCGGCCTCCCGCGCCACCATCTCGATAGTCGCACCCTCGAGCCCATGCTTGGCGAAAACCCTGGCGGCCGCGCCGAGGATAGCCTGTCCCCGCGCATGCCGCTCGCGCCGATGCCGTTCCTGAACGCTCATTTAACGGCGCAGACTCCGCACTGAATGAAGATTCATATTCTGAACTCAAGCTCATAGCGCAGATCGGCAAAAACTGTCAAACAGCATCGGACGCAGAAGAACCTAACCCCTAACCCCTTGGATTGGTGGCAAGGGGAACCGGATGCGGAGAGGATCGGGCGCTTCCCTATGACCAGTTCTAACAGGGACGAAGTTCCCGCATCCTGTTTTTTCACTGGGTGCAGGGGTCACCCCTGCCGAAGGAAGCGTGAAACCCACCGCGGGTTTCACATTAAATGAAGTGATTTACCCTTCCCCGCTCCGCGTATCAAAAGAGTATTCGTTGCGCCGACGCTGCGACCGGCCAGAACGAGCGGCGATGGATTGGCGAGGGGCCCAGTTTGCTCAGACACTGCATGTGCTCGTTGGTGCAGTAGCCCTTGTGCTGCGCGAAGCCGTAGCCCGGATATTGTCCGTCGAGCGTGACCATCATGCGGTCGCGCGTGACCTTGGCGACGATCGAGGCGGCCGCGATGCAGAAGCTCTTGCGATCGCCGCCGACGATTTTGGTCTGCGGCAGTTCCAGGCTGGGGATCAAGCGTCCGTCAACCAGCACGTGGCCGGGGGTGAGACTCAAGGCGGACAGCGCGCGGCGGCTCGCCGACATCGTGGCCCAATAGATGTTGAGGCGATCGATTTCGTTGACCTCGGCGATGCCGACGCCGATGGCGATTGCGCGCTCATGAATCGGGACGAAAAGTTCTTCGCGCTGCTCGTGGGTCAACTGCTTGGAGTCGTGCACGCCGCTGATGAAGGTTTCGGGCGCGAACACGACCGCGGCCGCGACCACCGGACCCGCCATCGGGCCCACGCCGGCTTCATCGACGCCGGCGACCGCGTCGATGCCGAGTTTCCAAAGGCGTCGTTCGTAGCGCAGATCGGGCCGCTTACTCATCGCGCTTTATGCCATCCGCTTGAGGCGCGCCTTGCGAATCGTTTCGGCGGCGTTGTCGGGATCCTGAATTTCATGCAGACGGATGGCGTAGTCGGCGCTGGCGGCTGACGCGATGGTGACGTCGCCCAGTCCGAACAGCCGTTGGAACACGCGCTTGTCGACTTCGACCGAACGGATGTCGGCCAGTTCCATCTCGCGCCGGCGCGACGCTATCAGCCCGCGTTTCTCGATAAGGCGATCGGAAGTAAGACTCCAATTGACGGTGCGCGCGCGAAGCATCGTGACGATCCACAGCAGCACGCCGAAGCCGAGCACGGCGAAGGCCACCTGGATCGGCTGGAATTTGAGGTACAGCATGCGGCCGCCGGCCGTGATGAAAATTCCGCCGATCAGGAAGCCGTTGGCGTAGTACCATAGCGATGGGCGGAAAGTGGCGAGCGCATACTCGCGCACGGCGGACGGCTTGGGCGCGAACAAGCGCGTGCCGCATCGCGCACAAAAGGCGGCGCCTTGCTGGTTGTCGTTACCGCACTGGGGACATCTCATCGCGCGCGCCCGCCTCCGCCCACCGCATCGGGAAGCTAGTCGATGCGATTATGATGATGCGAGGCGCGTCGCGTCAATGCAGAGGCGAGGGGTTGGAAGAGGCCGCTCGATCTAATGTGAAACCCGCGGTGGGTTTCACGCTTCCTGCGGCAGGAGTGACCCCTGCACCCAGTGTTAAGAAAGTAGGGCGCGCGCCCCGCTCCCTACCGTCCGGTTCCTCAGCCGCCGCCAGGTGAGGGTTCTTGGCTTCAAGCTACAAGCGCTCGACCTCGCGAGCTTTCTTGTCTCGTCAAATTTTTGTGTCATTCTGAGCACATTGTCTCCAAGAGGATTGAATTGAATCTATGAAATTCGGATTATTCGGAATCAACAACGGACCGTGTGCGTTTCCCAAGTGCGCCGCCGCTGTCGCGCGGGCGGCTGAAGACGCAGGATTCGAAAGCGTCTGGACCGGCGAGCATGTGATACTGCCGGATCCGCAGGCGCCGCCGTCTCCCGTGGCGGCCGACTACCCGATGCTCGACCCCGCGATCGCGCTGGCGTTTGTCGCGGCGCATACGACGAAGATTCGGCTCGGCACCGGCATCATCATATTGCCGCAGCGCAACCCGGTGGTGCTCGCGAAGGAGCTCGCTTCGACCGACGTGCTCTCGAACGGGCGGCTGATTTTCGGTATCGGCGTCGGATACCTGAAGCCGGAGTTCGACGCGATCGGCGCGCCGTTCGATCACAAGGGCGCACGTTCGGAGGAATGGCTGGCGGCGATGATCGCGTTGTGGTCGATGCCAAAGCCGGAGTTCAGCGGCAAGTGGGTCTCGTTCAAGGGGGTCAATGCGATGCCGCGGCCGGTGCAGCAGCCGCATCCCGAGATAGTCTTCGGCGGCCATACCAAAGAGGCGTT
>Ga0209420_1001537_pt1 | contig 10853 bp, 7 predicted proteins | sample BlaSpr_A8_OM1_O1_FD_187972 | JGI IMG/M metagenome (GOLD analysis project Ga0209420, IMG submission 187972) | Forest soil microbial communities from Thunder Bay, Ontario, Canada - Black Spruce, Ontario site 2_A8_OM1_O1 (SPAdes) (version 2) | ecosystem: Environmental > Terrestrial > Soil > Boreal...
GAGCGGCGCGGCGACCAGTTTGCGCGATTCCTCGAGCACCGGCATGCCGGGAAAAAGCGAAGCGGTGTGTCCGTCGGGGCCCAAGCCAAGGAGAATCAAGTCAAAGCGCGGAACTCCGTAGACGTCCAGCGGCAAGGTATCCCGAAGCTGTTGTGCGTATTCACCGGCGGCCGCATCAAGATCAGGGCGATCCGCGGGCATTCGAAACACATTCGTGCTGGGAATGGTTATGGCGTCCAGAAGGGCGGTCTTGGCCATTCCGTAATTGCTATCGGGATGATCGGGCGGGACGCAGCGCTCGTCACTCCAAAATAGTTTGACGCGATCCCAGTCGACCTCACGCTGGAATTCCGGTGACGCCAGCAAGCGATACATTTCCTTGGGCGTACTCCCTCCGGAAAGGGCGACGCAAAACGATTCACGTTCGCTGAGCGCGTCGAGCGTATCGGCGACGAAACGCTCGGCGGCCGCGCGCGCGACATCGGCGGGCTGCGGAAAAACGAGAACGCCCGGAAGAATCTCACGCGGAGCGGGAGTGAAAGCCATTTCAGGTATTGCGCCAGTGGCGGCCGTCATGCTCGATCAATTCATCGGCCTCACGCGGTCCCCAACTGCCCGCGGCATAATTCGGAAAATTGCGCGGAGGCAAGGCGGTCCAAACGTCGAGCACAGGTTGCACCACATTCCAGGCGATTTCGACAGTATCAGCGCGCTGGAAAAGCGTGGCGTCCCCGATCATGCAATCGTAAAGCAGGCGCTCGTAACCGGTGCTGGGTTCGGTTTTGAAATAATCCTCGTAGCGAAAATCCATGTTGACGGATTCCAAGCGGACGATCGGTCCCGGAATCTTAGCCATGAACTGCAGCGAGATGCCCTCTTTGGGCTGGATGTGCAAGATGAGCTGATTCGGCGAAAGCTTCTCCGCGGAAGTCTTGCGGAAAAGCATAAACGGCACGCGGCGATACTGAATGACGACTTCGGTGATGCGGTCTTTCAGGCGCTTCCCGGTGCGAATGTAAAAGGGCACGTCAGCCCAGCGCCAATTCTCCAAGAGCAACTTCATAGCGACGAACGTTTCGGTGGCGGAATGCGGGTTGACGCGTTCTTCCGAGCGATACCCCGGCACGCGCTTTCCGTCTTGCAGACCCGGACCGTATTGTCCGCGAACGGCGCGATTGAGCACCTCCTGTTCGGTCATGGGCGGGATGGCGCGAAGCACCTTGGTTTGTTCGTCGCGAACGACGTTCGCGTCAAAGGAACTGGGCGGCTCCATGGCCATCAAGGAGATGAGCTGGAAGATGTGGTTGGGGACCATGTCGCGCAAGGCACCCGCCTCATCGTAATAGCCGCCACGCATTTCCACACCCACCTGTTCGGCGACGGTAATCTGCACATGGTCAATGTAGCGGCGATTCCAGGTCGGCTCAAAAATGCCATTGGCAAAACGCAAGGCCAGAATGTTCTGGACGGTTTCTTTCCCGAGATAATGGTCGATCCGATAGATCTGATCTTCGCGCAATTCCTGCTGGATTTCGCGATTCAGCGCTTTCGCCGAGGCAAGGTCACGGCCAAACGGCTTTTCTATGATCACGCGTCGCCAGCGGCCTTCGGACTCGTCTACCAGACCGGCTTTGCTCAATTGCGCGATTACTACGCTGAAGAATTCGGGAGCAACGGCAAGATAGTGCAGAAAATTGCCGCCAGTGCCATGCTCCTGGTCAATTTTCAGGAGCTGTTCCTTGAACTGGCCGAATGCGGCAGCATCGTTGAAGTCGCCGCCGAAATAATAGATACGGCTCAGTAGCCAATCTCGCGTCTTGGGATCGAGGTGCTCGGAGAGAAATTCCTGGAGGGCGTCTCCCATCTGCTTGCGAAAATCCTCGTTGCTGTAAGCGGTTCGGCTAAAACCGAGAATGGCAAATTTCTCCGGCAGCAAGTGTTCCTGCGCGAGGTTGTAGAGGGCCGGAAAAAGCTTTCGCTTGGTCAGGTCGCCGCCGGCGCCAAACACAACCATCAAACAAGGGCCGCTCGGCTGGCCAGGGGCGATGCGCTCGCTTTCATTCTCCACGTCTGTCTGAGTAACCTGCACGGCCATATCGGAAGCTCCTTGAGAATGCCGCTGATTCTATCGCACGTTTATGGATCGTCGGGCGAACGTTCGTCTGCGCGGATTCCCGTTACGATTTTCCCGCGGCCAACTCAATATGCCCGCCGAACTTCTGACGCATCGCCGAAAGGATCTTTTCCGCGAACGTGTGCTGTTGGCGCGAGCGGAAACGCGCGTAGAGCGACGCCGTAATGACTTCCGCAGGAACCGCTTCGGCCACCGCGGCTTCCACCGTCCAGCGCCCTTCACCGGAATCCGCTACATCGCCGGTGTATTCAGAGAGCGCAGGATTCTCGGTCAACGCCATAGCCGTAAGATCGAGAAGCCAGGAGCTGATTACGCTGCCGCGGCGCCAAACTTCGGCGACATTTTCCAGCTTTAGGTCGTAGCGAATGTCCTCGGGTAATTCCGTTGAAGTGGCATTCTTCAAGATATCAAAGCCTTCGGCGTAAGCCTGCATAACGCCATATTCGATGCCGTTGTGAATCATCTTCACGAAGTGACCGGAGCCCGATGGACCGCAGTGGATGTAGCCCTCTTCGGCTGTGCCGCCGAGCTGTTCGCGTCCAGGTGTTCGCGGAATGTCGCCGCGCCCCGGAGCCAGCGCCTTGAAAATCGGATCGAGACGCTTTACGGCTTCGTCCGGGCCGCCGATCATCATGCAATAACCACGCTCGAGGCCCCACACGCCGCCGCTGGTGCCGACGTCGACATAATGAATGCTCTTGGGCGCGAGCATTTTCGCGCGGCGCACGTCATCCTTGAAAAAGGAATTGCCGCCGTCAATCAGGACGTCGCCAGCTTGCATTTTGTCGGCGAGGGATTTTACCGTTTGTTCGGTTGGCTCCCCGGCCGGCACCATGATCCAGATCGCGCGAGGCGCCTTGAGCTTGGAAACAAAATCATCGAGCGATGAGGAGCCGGTGGCGCCCTCAGAGGCCAGTTTCTCCACATTCGCGGCGGTGAGATCGCTAACCACGCACTGATGTCCACCGCGCATCAACCGGCGCACCATGTTGCCGCCCATCCGCCCCAGACCAACCATGCCGAGTTGCATAACCTTTTGCTCCTTTGAAGCCAACCGCGCACTTACCACCCGACGCATTAACTTCTTACGGTCACTTCCTGAAAATTGCGACGGCGCCGTCCGTTTCTAATCGGCTCGCAGCGCTTCTTTCACGGCGCTCAAGAGAGCGGTGAGTCCTGCGGCAACATCCTTTCCGAGGTGCACGCGAAGCGCGCGGCGCCCGCGTTCGGCCAGAATCTGGAAATCGCCGCGAGCTTGAGCCGCCTTGACGACGCCGAACGTGTATTTCTGCCTGGGCACAGGGATGTCTGCGGCATCATCGCAGGTGATTTGCAAGAAGACGCCGGTGTTGGGACCGCCCTTGTACGCTTGACCGGTGGAGTGCAGGAAGCGGGGGCCGAATCCGAGGCAAGTCGCGACCTTTTTGGCGTCGCGCACGGCCAGCCGGATGGTCTGCAACGCCCGCTCGTGCGCATCATTCATTTCGATGTATCCGAGCACGGCAAAATAATCGCCGCCTTCCAAACGGGAGAGATGAGACCGCAAGTAGCCAGCCAAGGAAGGCGAATCACCAACATCTCGCTGCAAGTTTTCTGCATTCTGCGGATCGGCAAACAACTTCACGCCACCGCCTTCAAAAATCGGCTTCTCGGCGGGCAACGCACCGGCCTTCTCATATTCCGAAGTTAGCTTGCGCGTTTCATTCTTGCTGGCTTCCACGTCCGGCTGGTTAAACGCATTGATGCCGAGAATCGACCCGGCCACGGCAGTGGCCATTTCCCAGCGGAAAAATTCCTGCCCAAGATCGCAAATATCGTTTACGGGAATTTGGACTACGGGTTGGCCCGCCTTCTCGAGCTCTTCGATGGCAGCGTCTTGCGCGGCAGCCGGCGCATCATTCAGGCGAAGGTATACGAACACACGGTCATTGCCATAAACGGAAGGAGCGCCCAGCGTTTCCCGATCGACAGGGATCAAGCCCTTCCCTTGTTTGCCCGTGGATTCGGCAAGTAATTGCTCGAGCCAAGCGCCGAGATCGGAAATACCAGGCGAGGTGATGAGCGTCACTTTATCCCGGCCGTGCTTGGCAAGCACTCCAAGGACCGCGCCGAGTTGCACGCCAGGATTTCCATCGGCGAGGACCGAAGCGTCGCAGGCGTGCACCATTTCCGACGCGCGATCGAGAAAGTGCTTCACGTCTATGCCCTGAATCGCAGCGGGAATCATCCCGAAGTTTGAGAGTGCAGAGTACCGGCCGCCGATGCTGGGGACGCCCATCGCAACTTGCCGGAAGTGCTGAGATTTAGCCACCTGCTCGAGCTGCGAACCGGGATCGGTGACGGCAATAAAGCGGTCGCCAGGATCCTTTCCGCCCAGCGCTTGCTTAGCACGCTCGTAAAAATATTGGTGAAAGATGTTGGGCTCGAGCGTCGTGCCGGATTTGCTCGAGACGATGAAAACCGTCTTGCTGAGGTCAAGTTTCTTCTCGATCGCGCGAATCTGGGCGGGGTCGGTGGAGTCCAGGACAAACATTTCCGGAAAGCCCTCGATATGCCCGAAGGTCAGTTTCATAACTTCCGGACACAAGCTCGATCCGCCCATGCCCAGCAATAAGGCGTGCGTAAAGCCGCCCTTTTTGATCTGCTCGGCGAGAGATTTGAATTGCTCTGCGTTGGCGATCTGCTTATCCACAATATCCAGCCAGCCAAGCCATTGGCCTTCGTCCGTTCCAGTCCAAAGGGAAGCATCCCGCGCCCAAAGCTTGCGGACTTTTCCGGACATGGTCCAATCATCGACCATGGATTTGACGGCGCCTTCCATTTCGGCGGACAAGCTCTGCGTTTGACGGTGAACCTGCGGCGGAACGGGGCGCGTACGATTCTTGCCGATGGCCTCAAGAAGTTGCTCAAACGCATCGGCAAAAAGCTTCACGCCTTCGTCGAGCACCTGGGCCGTGATTTGTTTCAGCGAGATGCCGGCGCGCTCGAGATTTTCGAGAGTGGCCTTGGCCCCGGGAATATCTTTATCGATCGTCAGCGCGGCGTTGCCATGATCCTTAAACGCGTCAATGGTGGCTGGTGGCATAGTGTCCACCGTGTCCGCACCGATGAGTTCCTCCACGTATAAAACATCCCGGTAGGCGGGGTTTTTCGTCGAGGTGCTGGCCCACAGCAATCTTTGAGTCTGCGCCCCTTTGGCCCGCAATTTTTCCCAACGCGAGCCGCTAAATTCCTCCTTATAAAACTGATAGGCCAAACGAGCGTTCGCAATGGCAACCTTGCCTAGAAGGCCTTTCAAGTTTGCCTGTTGCTGGTTGTCAGAGGTGGCCTTGATCTTTTCGCCGATCAGCTTGTCCGCGAGCGTGTCAATCCGGCTTACGAAAAAGCTAGCGACGCTGGCGACCCGGCTAACGTCATTGCCTGAGGAGGCGCGTTTCTCAAGCCCGGCGAGAAACGCTTCGGCTACGTTTTCATAGGCTTCCTGTGCGAACAGGAGTGTTACGTTGATGTTGATGCCCTCACTGATCAATTGTTCGATGGCGGGCACGCCTTCCACCGTGCCAGGCACTTTGATCATCACGTTTTCTCGACCCACCTCCTTCCAGAGGCGCCGCGCTTCCGCCACGGTACCCTCCGTGTCATGCGCCAGGAGCGGCGAGACTTCCATACTGATGTAGCCGTCGTGCCGCTGCGTCCTATCGTAGACCGGGCGCAGAATATCCGCAGCATCCTGAATATCGCGCACGGCAAGCGCCTCAAAAATCTCGGCGGCGCTCAGGCTATGCTCGGCCTCGTCTCTTTGCGCCTCGAGCTGGGCGATAAAGTCAGCGTAGTCGGTACTCCCGGAGATAGCCTTTTCAAAAATCGAGGGATTCGAAGTGACTCCAGACAAACCCTCTTCGTCCACCATGCGCTTCAATTCGCCAGTGGTGATCAACTTTCGCCGGATGTAATCGAGCCAGACGGATTGTCCCAACGCTTCGAGGGCCTTTAGGCGGTTGCCGCCGGCCGCGGCATCTCCCATGGTGGTTTGAGCGGGAGTCGTCATTTCACGGATTCCTTTCCCGGCGTGAGCCGGCTTGCAAATTCCTCTTCCATCTTTCGAATCTTTCCCAGGCGGCGCACGTGGCGGGTTTCCCCTGTAAATTGCGCTTTGAGCCAGATATCCACTAATTCGCGCGCCACCGCTGAACCGATTACGCGAGCGCCCAAGGCCAACATATTCAGATTGTCGTGTTCGACGGATTGGTGCGCGGAATACGAATCATGGCAAATACAACAGCGAATCCCTGGAATTTTATTGGCAGCGACGGCCGCGCCGACACCGCTGCCGCAAACGATCACACCGCGGTCGGCACGCTGCTCGCTCACAGCCAAGCCCACGGCCTCCGCATAATCGGGATAGTCCACAGGTGCATCGCTATTGGTGCCCAAGTCCTGTACCTGATGGCCCGCCTGCGCCAACAAGGTGGCAAGATCAGACTTCATTTCGAAACCTTCGTGATCGGAGGCGATGGCAATGCGCACGTTGGCACCCGGCAGCGTCACGGAGGCAAACCTAAGGTCTGCTCCGAGACCTAGACATTATCCTACAAACGTTGGATGTCGCGCTGAAAGATGGGTCGCATAACGCCGCTAAACAGCGGACCTGCGAAAGTTGACCGGAGAGGTCCGTCACGTCCGTCCGCCGCAACAAATCGTCCCTGATAGGGTACTCTTTAGAAATGCGAGAAATCGCAACAGGAACGAGCCTAATTGACCTCATATTCCTCGGCTACCCGGAGGCGATTGGCCTATGCCTCCTCGAAAGTGGCGGCGAACTTGCCTTAGTGGATTGCGGTCCCTCGAATTGTCTGCCGACGTTGCGAAAGGAACTAGCGGGGCGGGGCCTTTCGGTTCGCGATCTCACTTTAATTTTGCTGACGCATATTCATTTGGACCACGCCGGCGCCGCCGGGAGCCTCGTGCGCGAAAATCCCAAGCTGCGCGTTTACGTTCACGAGAAAGGCGCGCCGCATTTGGCCGATCCAGCCAAACTATTACGCAGCGCGGAGCGTCTTTATCACGGCGAAATGCAGACTCTCTTCGGCGACTTTCTCGCGGTGCCCCAGGAAAATATTCGTTCGCTGGCGGGCGGCGAGACGCTGCAGCTTGGTCCGCGCAAAATCGAAGTGGTATACACGCCCGGCCACGCGTCGCACCACGTCAGCTACTTTGACCAATCCACCGGCATCGCGTTTACCGGCGATACTACTGGCCTGCGCTATCCTGGGTTGCCCTTCGTAGCGCCGCTCACCCCACCGCCGGATATTGATCTCGACGCCTGGAAGCACAGCCTCGCCGAGATCAGCCGGCTCAAGCCAGCGAGACTTTGTTTGACGCATTTCGGTCCCGCCGAACCGGTGCAAGGACATCTCGATCAAGTTTGGGAGGGTCTGCAAAGATGGGCCGAGTTCGCCGCGCATATTCTAAGATGCGAACCGGACGAGCGGTCGCAGCTTCCGGCTTTCCTGCGGCGCGCCAATCAAGATTTCGAGCAGCACATGCCTCCCGAAGACGTAAAGCGCTATGCCATGGGTTCTAATCCCACGCTCAGTTGGTTTGGGCTCTCGCGCTATTGGACGAAACGCGCGGCTGCAAATTCGGCCACGCAGGGGGCCTCCTGAGCCTGCAGATTCGCGTCGGCGCCAATTGGCTCCATTGAGCACAACCGGGCCCTGCGCTCTGGCCCAGATTCCACACTTCTGCTAAAATGTATGTGTTGAATTGCACCTGACGGTCCGGGGAGCTTCTTCCGAGCTGCCCTTTCCTCAGCAGCATTCTTGTTTGCGCGCCTTCTCTCGCATACCAGGATTTGCACTGAGATTTTCCGCGCCTGAATGGCGCCTTTGGCATAACTATGAGCATGGAAATCCGGAATATCGCGATCATTGCGCACGTTGACCACGGCAAGACCACTCTGGTGGACGCCATGCTGCGCCAGAGCGGAATCTTTCGCGCGAACCAGGAACTGGTGGAGCGCGTGATGGACTCGAACGATCTCGAGCGCGAACGCGGCATCACGATCCTGGCAAAGAACACCGCTCTATTTTTTCACGATACGAAGATCAACATCGTGGACACGCCGGGCCACAGCGACTTCGGCGGCGAAGTCGAGCGGGCGCTACGCATGGTGGATGGCGTGCTTCTTCTGGTGGACGCGAGCGAAGGGCCGCTGCCGCAAACGCGGTACGTCCTGCAAAAGGCTCTTTCGGCAAAGCTACCTCCAATTGTTGTCCTAAATAAAATCGATCGTCCCGACGCCCGCACCAAGGCCGTGCTAGACGAAATCTACGATCTCTTCATCGATCTCGATGCCAGCGAAGACCAGCTCGATTTTCCGGTGATCTACACCAACGCACGAGAAGGCGTCGCGCACCGCGAACTGGGTGATCCGTCAAAGGACCTCCAGCCGCTCTTTGAAGCCATTGTGAAATCCATTCCCGCGCCAAAGAGCGATCCCGAAGCCACGTTGCAAGTGCAGGTGATGAATCTCGACTACAGCGATTATCTGGGCCGCATTGCGATTGGCCGCGTCTTTAACGGCACACTGGTACGCGGCGAAGAAGTCGGCATCAGCAAGCTCGACGGCACTTTGCTTCCCACACGAATTACAAAACTCTTCACGTTCCGTGGACTTGCGCGCGACGAAGCCGAAGCCGTCCACGCCGGCGATATCGCTGCGATAGCCGGCGTCGAAGGCATTCAGATCGGCGAGTGCCTCACGAGCCTGGCCACACCCACGCCGCTCGAGCCGCTCATGATTGACGAGCCAACGCTCGCAATGATTTTTACGGTCAATAACGGACCATTATCGGGCCGCGAAGGCAAGCTGGTGACGTCGCGCAACCTGCGCGATCGCCTGCAAAAGGAATTGCTGACGAACGTAAGCATTCGCGTGGAGGATACGGACACGCCGGAGTCCTTCCGCGTGCTGGGACGCGGCGAATTGCAGCTTGCGATCCTGATCGAAACCATGCGGCGCGAGGGTTTTGAGCTAATGGTCGGGAAGCCGGAAATCGTGGTACGCACCGTGAAGGGCGTGAAGCAAGAACCCGTGGAACGCCTCGTAGTTGACGTGCCGGAGACTTTTATCGGGGTGATCCTGCAAACGCTCGGTACCCGCAAGGGCGAAATGATCAAGACAAGCCAGCACAGCGGTCACGGGTCCGGGCGCGTGCGCATGGAATTTCGCATTCCGGCGCGCGGCCTGATCGGGCTACGAGGGCTTTTGCTCACGGAAACGCGTGGCACCGCGATTCTACATTCTCTTTTCGATGGCTGGATGGACTACGCCGGCGATATGGCGTTGCGTCCTACCGGGGCGCTCGTGGCGGACCGCCCCGGTCCGACCACGGCATTTGCGCTTTGGAACATCCAAGAGCGCGGCGAACTCTTCATCGGACCTGGGATCGAAGTCTACGAAGGCATGATCGTTGGCGAAAACACTCGTGAAGAAGATATGGACGTGAATATCACGAAGGAAAAGAAGCTGACCAACATGCGCTCATCTACCGCGGACGAAGCAATCCGCCTGATTCCCCACCGCGTGTTGAGCCTCGAACAGGCCATCGAATTCATCGCCGATGATGAATTTGTGGAAATAACGCCGAAATCCATTCGTCTCCGCAAGAAAGTGCTGCAACAGGGCCGGCGCCCGCGCCGATGGCAGGAAATCCGCGCCAGCCAGGAAATCGGGCGGTAACCTCCCTGAAGCCGTAATTACAAGCTGGCCGCTTTTCCCTCAGACCTATTTCAGGGGCGTGGGACGCAGCGCTATGCGCTGGCTGTGAGCTCCATGCCGGCGTATACTCCTCAAAATCTCTCTTTAATATTCGGAGGATCCCGCTGAACGACGACCTGCACAGCCTGCAAGGTACGTGGTACATAGTGTCCCTCGAACTTGAAGGACAGATGATTCCAGCCGGCATGCTCGGCAGCGCCCGAATCGTCATTCAACAAGATAAGTTTGTCTCGCTGGCGATGGGCGCTACTTATGAAGGGACGATTGAAATCGACGCCGGTCAATCGCCCAAGACATTCAACCTGCATTTCACGGCTGGTCCCGAAGCGGGTAACACGTCTCCCGGCATTTATGAACTCGATGGTGAGAACTGGAAGATCTGCCTCGCGCTACGCGGCGACAATCGGCCGCAGGGCTTTGCAACCGCTCCTGGCAGCGGCCATGCGTGCGAAATATTGAAGCGGCAAACCACGCAGTAAAATCACTGTGCAGAAGATTTCCCTCAACTCTTGCGGTTCGGACGAAACGGCGTGACGGCGGCGAGATGCTGCCGGGCTTCCTTGGCCCAGGGGCTTTTCGGATCGAGATCGAGGTAGCGCTGCCAGTGCTGCCGCGCTTCGGTGATTTCGCCAAGCTTCTCGCAGACAAATGCCAGATTGTAGTGAGCGTCCGCAGACCGCTCATTCAGTGCGATAGCCCGGCGGAGGTGGGTGCGCGCTTCACCGAGTTCGCCGAGCGCTTCGAGTACGCTGCCGAGATTGTAATGCGCGAGGGCATTTGTAGGTTCCGAGGCAGCAGCCCGGCGGAAACACTCCGCCGCTTCGGCCAAGCTTCCCTGCTCGTAGTGCAGCGTCCCGAGATTCATCCAGGCATGGACGTGATCGGGATCGGCTTCGAGAACGCGTTCGTAGGCTTCAATGGCAGCCACTTGCGGGG
>Ga0209420_1001538_pt1 | contig 10852 bp, 3 predicted proteins | sample BlaSpr_A8_OM1_O1_FD_187972 | JGI IMG/M metagenome (GOLD analysis project Ga0209420, IMG submission 187972) | Forest soil microbial communities from Thunder Bay, Ontario, Canada - Black Spruce, Ontario site 2_A8_OM1_O1 (SPAdes) (version 2) | ecosystem: Environmental > Terrestrial > Soil > Boreal...
TCCTTGGGGCCGCCGCCCTGGATCAGCACAACCGAGTGTTCCTGCAGGTTGTGGCCGATGCCAGGGATGTAAGCCGTGACTTCCATGCCATTGGTGAGGCGCACGCGAGCGAACTTGCGCAAGGCTGAGTTTGGCTTGCGGGGTGTCATGGTGCCGACCTTGACGCATACGCCGCGCATAAACGGCGAATTGAGCTGGTAGGTACGGTTCTTGAGGGAATTGTGGATGCGCCCGAGCGCCGGCGTGTTTGACTTCTTACGCGGATCGCGGCGGGGTTTGCGGAGGAGTTGGTTAATCGTTGGCATTGTTAGATAGGTTACGGGTGTTAATCTTACACGTCCCCGGCCGGTTCGTCAATCTGGTCGGTCGGAATTTTAGCGACAATAGTGGTGTCTTCTTCAACATCGGCGGCAACATCGGCTTCGAGGCGCTCGTCGGCACTGCCGGCACCTTCGGGCTTGAACCCGGTACCAACCGGAATGAGACGGCCGATGATCACGTTCTCTTTGAGGCCACGCAGATTGTCGGTCTTGCCGCGGATGGCGGCCGCGATGAGCACTCGGGTGGTGTCCTGGAAGCTGGCCGCCGAGAGGAACGAGTCGCTTGAGAGCGAGATTTTGGTGACCGGCAGCAGCAGCTGAGTGAACGTGGCCGGCTGCTTACCGTCGTTTTCGAGCCTGGCGTTTTCTTCAATAACCGATTGGCGCGGCACGATTTCACCGGTAACAAACAGGCTGTCGCCCGGCTCCTCAACCTGCACGCGGCTGAACATCTGGCGAATGATCACCTCGATGTGCTTGTCGGATACAATCTGACCCTGGGCCGCGTAAATCGTCTGTACCTCGGAAATGATGTAGCGCTGCACAGCCGTAGGACCGGAGAGCGTGAGCATCTCCTGCAGGTTGATTGAGCCTTCGGTGAGGCGCTGGCCGGGCGTAACCAGGTCGCCGTTTTTCACTTCCAGATTCTGGAATGCGGGCACTGAATATTCGCGCTCGGTGCCGCCGCTGTGGGTGAGCTCGATGCGATCTTTGTGAACCTTCACGGTGCCTTCGGCTTTGGCCTTGATGGCATTTTTGCCGTTTTCGGTGGTGGCCAGGATTTCGCCGATGGTTACTTTCTGGCCGGTCTTAACTTTGGCAATGCGCTCGCCGAGTTCGTGAGTGGTGACCTTGAGATCAGCCGGCATGATGCGGATGGTTTGCTTGCCACCGGCGTGACGTACGCTTACAACCCCGGCCACGTCGGCCAGAATGGCCTGAGCCTTGGGCGAGCGGGCCTCAAAGATTTCCTCAACACGTGGCAGGCCGGTGGTAATGTCTTCGCCGGCGATACCACCCTTGTGGAAGGTCTTCATGGTGAGCTGGGTGCCGGGCTCGCCAATGGATTGGGCGGCAATAACGCCGACCGGCTCGCCGAGCACCACCAGGCCGCCGCGGGCCAGATCAAGACCGTAACAGAGGCGGCAAATACCCCAGCTCGTGCGGCAGGTTAAGACGCTCCGGATGGGCACATTGGTGAGGCCGGCTTCAGCGATTTTGCGGGCGGCCTGCTCGGAAATGAGCTCACCGGCTTTCACCAGCACCTCTTTGCCATGCTTGATATCCGCGGCAGCCGCGCGACCGGTAAGACGCCGGGCAAAATCTTCGCCGACGTAAGTCGATTGTTCGGGCGCCATGAGTAGACCCGCGGTGTCGCCGCAGTCGTCTTCAGTGATGATGACGTCCTGCGACACGTCGACCAGACGGCGGGTGAGGTAGCCGGACTCGGCGGTTTTGAGCGCGGTGTCGGTGAGGCCTTTACGGGCGCCGTGGGTGGAGTTGAAGTACTCGAGCACGGAGAAGCCTTCCTTGTAGTTCGATTTAATCGGCAGTTCAATCGTGCGGCCCGAGGGGTCGACCACGAGGCCGAGCATGCCGGCGATCTGGTTGGCCTGGGCAGTATCACCCTCGGCGCCGGACTCAATGAAGATGGCCGTTGAGGTTTGGCCCTCCTTGAGGCGCTCGGCCGTGGCCTTGGAAATTTCGTCGTTGGCGGTCTTCCAGGTGTCGACTGTGCGTTGATAGCGCTCGTCCTCGGTGATGAGGCCCTGGGCGTATTGGGAGGCGATGCTGGCAGCCTGCTTTTCGCCGCCGGCAATAATGGTGTTTTTGGCGCTCGGGATCAGGTAATCATCGAGCGACACCGACACGCCGGACTGGGTTGAGTATTCAAAGCCCAGATCTTTAACCGCGTCGATGACTTCGGCCGTACGGTCGCCGCCGTAGCGCACAAAGACCTCGGCCATCAGCTTTTGCAGTACTTTTTTGGTCATGGTGAGATTACGGAAGCCAAAGTCTTCGGGCAGGATCTCGTTAAAGAAGATGCGGCCGACCGTGGTTTCGATAAGCTGGCCTTCAATCGGGACCTTGATGAGCGTTTGCAGTTTGGTGGCGCCGGTCTGGTAGGCATAGACAGCTTCGTTTTGGGTTGAGTAAGCTTTGATGTTTTTGCCCTCGCCAAATTTGAGGAACGTGAGGTAGTAGTTGCCGAGCACCATGTCTTTGGTGGCGTCCACCACAACTTCGCCGTCGGCCGGCTTGAGCAGATTCTTGCTTGAGAGCATAATCTCGCGGGCCTCACGCTGGGCGGCGGTACTCAAGGGCAGGTGAACGGCCATCTGGTCGCCGTCGAAGTCGGCGTTGAAGGCGCGACAGACGAGCGGGTGCAGTTGGATGGCTTTACCTTCGATCAGTTTGGGCTTAAAGGCCTGAATACCGAGACGGTGCAGCGTGGGAGCGCGGTTTAAGAGCACGTACTTGTCGGCGATGATCTCTTCGAGCGTGTCCCAGACCACACTGGTGGCGTGTTCAATCATGCGGCTGGCCGACTTTACATTATGCGCATAGCCCTGCTCAATGAGCGAGCCGATAACGAACGGCTTGAAGAGCTCGAGCGCCATCATCTTGGGCAAACCGCACTGGTAAAGGCGCAGCGCCGGGCCGGCCACGATAACCGAGCGGCCGGAGTAATCGACGCGCTTGCCGAGCAGGTTTTGGCGGAAGCGGCCCTGCTTGCCCTTTAACATGTCGGAGATGCTCTTGAGCTTGCGGCGAGTGCCGGTGGAGCTCACCACGCGTTCGCGGCGGGCGTTGTTGTCGATGAGGGCATCAACGGCTTCCTGGAGCATGCGCTTTTCGTTACGGCGAATCACTTCCGGTGCGTCGAGATCGATGAGGCGCTTTAAGCGGTTGTTACGGTTGATGACGCGGCGGTAGAGGTCGTTAAGGTCAGAAGCCGCGAACCGGCCGCCGGCCAGCTGCACCATGGGACGCAAGTCGGGCGGAATGACCGGCAGCTGGGTGAGCACCATCCACTCGGGGCGGAGGTCGGCGGCTTTCATGCCCTCAAGCATTTTGAGGCGCTTGAGCGTTTTTTTGCGCTTTTGGCCTTGCGAAGCATCGGCTTCTTCAGTGAGGTCAATAATGAGCTGGTCGAGGTTAATCTCTTCGAGCAGGTGGCGGATGGCTTCGGCGCCGATTTCGGCCCGGAAGACGTCGCCGTATTTCAGGTTGAGGTCGCGGTAGCGGGCCTCGGGCAGGAGCGTAAGGCGGCTCAAGCTTTCGAGCTCGCTCTTGGCGTTGGCGCGAGCAGTGTCGAGCTCGTCGATCTCGGCGGACTGAGCTTCGGCCAGCGCTTTCACGTCAGCTTCCGGCTCGCCGGCTCGCTGTTCGTATTGCTTGATGAGCTCATTGCGGCGGTTGTTGAACTCGGATTCGAGCTCAGCCAGCGCAGCGACACGCTTGTCGTTATCAACCGAGGTCACAATGTAGCTGGCGAAGTAAACCACACGCTCAAGGTCGCGGATCGACATGTTAAGCACGAGACCGGTTGAACTCGGCGTGCCACGCAAGAACCAGATGTGAGTAACGGGCACGGCCAGCGAGATGTGACCCATGCGCTCGCGGCGCACAATACTGCGGGTAACACGGACGCCGCACTTGTCGCAGACTACGTCTTTATAGCGAATCCGCTTGTATTTACCGCAGTAACATTCCCAATCCTTGGTGGGGCCAAAGATTTTTTCGCAGAAGAGGCCGTCTTTTTCGGGCTTCTGGGTACGGTAGTTGATGGTTTCAGGCTTGGTGACTTCACCGTGCGACCAGCCCAGAATCATGTCCGGGGAAGCGAGTGAGAGCTTGACGCCGTCAAAGTCGGTGGTTTGGTTGTCTAATAGTTCCATGAGCTTAGCCCTCAATCGTTAATTCTGATTCTTCGGGGTTGGTACCGGCTTCGGCGTCCTCAGCGGCTTCATCATCGAGCGCTTCGAATTCGTCTTCGGCGCCGGAGGCCAGATCCACGAGCGGCATGTCGGCCACCACGGCGTCGCCTTCGAGGATTTTTTCGCTTCCAAAATCGGTGATTTCGTCGTCGAGACGCTCGGAGATAACGCTTTCGGCGTCAACCTCGGCGGTACCGGTGGAGCGGGTGAGGTCAACTGCCAGGCCGAGCGATTGCAGCTCTTTTACGAGCACGTTAAAGCTCTCCGGAATGCGCGGCCCGCGGATTTCCTCGGATTTAATAATTGACTCGTAGGCCTTGGAGCGGCCAACGACGTCATCGGACTTGATAGTGAGGATTTCCTGCAGGGTGTTGGCGGCGCCGTAGGCTTCGAGCGCCCAGACTTCCATTTCGCCGAAGCGCTGGCCACCCATTTGAGCCTTACCACCGAGCGGCTGCTGTGTGACCATGGCGTACGGGCCGATGGAGCGGGCGTGGATCTTGTCGTCGACCATGTGCTGGAGTTTCAACATGTACTTGTAGCCGACGGTGGTGCGCTCCTGGAAGGGGTCCCCGGTGCCGCCGTCGAAGAGCTGAACCTTGCCGTCTTCGGGCAGCCCGGCTTTTTTGAGCTCACCCTTGATCTGATCAATGGTAACACCGTCGAACACCGGCGAAGCCACCGTGTAACCGAGCGCGTGGGCGGCCCAGCCGAGGTGAGTTTCAAAAATCTGGCCGATGTTCATGCGCTTGCCGACGCCCAGGGGGTTCAAGATCATGTCGACCGGGGTGCCGTCTTCAAGGTAGGGCATATCTTCGATTGGCAGGATGCGGGCAATAACGCCCTTGTTGCCGTGGCGGCCGGCCATTTTGTCGCCCATGGTGATTTTGCGCATTTGCGCAACCGAAACGTGATACTGCTCGATAACACCGGCCTGGAGCTCGTCGCCGTTTTCGCGACTGAAGACCTTCACGCCCACGACCTTGCCACGCTCGCCGTTGGGCAGGCGCAGGCTGGTGTCTTTCACATCGCGCGCCTTTTCGCCAAAGATGGCGCGCAACAGTTTTTCCTCGGAGCTGAGTTCCTGCTCGCCTTTGGGAGTAATTTTACCCACCAGAATGTCGCCGGCCGTAACTTCGGCGCCGATGCGCACGATGCCCTGTTCGTCGAGGTCCTTTAATGAGTCTTCGGAAACGTTGGCGATATCGCGCGTGACCTGCTCGGGGCCGAGCTTGGTGTCACGCACATCCACGGTGTGGGTTTCGATATGGATCGAGGTGTAGCGGTCGTCTTCCACGAGGCGCTGGCTCAAAACGATAGCGTCCTCAAAGTTGTAGCCTTTCCAGTTCATGAAGGCCACGAGAATGTTCTGGCCCAGGCTGAGCTCGCCGGCCCTGGTTGACATGCCGTCGGCCAGCACGTCGCCCTTTTTGATCTCCTCGCCACTGGTCACGAGGCACTTCTGATTGATCGAGGTGCCGACGTTACTGCGGGCAAAGTTCGTGAGCTCATAATGCTTGGTTTCGCCGGTTTTATAGGTAACGGTAATGCCACGGGCAGTGGCGGAATCCACCACGCCGTCGGCTTCGGCGAGCACCACCTGGCCGGAATCGCGGGCCACGGTGGGCTCCATGCCGGTGCCCACGATCGGGGCTTCGGGTTTAATGAGCGCCACAGCCTGCTTCTGCATGTTCGCGCCCATGAGCGCGCGCTTGGCGTTGTCGTGCTCAATAAACGGAATCAGTGAGGCGGAAACCGACACGATCTGTTTCGAGCTTACATCCATGTAATCAACCGAGTTGGCGTCGACTTCCTCGGCCTCGCCCTTGAGGCGGGCAGGCACACGCGGCGTGGCGAAGTAACCATTTTCATCGGTGCCGATACCGTAGCCGGCGATGACGGCCTGCTCTTCGTCGGAAGCGTCGAGCCAGGCGACCTTGTCGGTGACGCGGGCCTTTACCGGCACATGCTCAAGGCCGGCCTTCACCAGCTTTTTGGCGTCGGCTTCGGTGAGTTTGTCGCCGGATTTGGCGATCACGGTGTCGCCGGCCTTAATTTGGCCGCGGGCGATCTCACCGGCCGCGTCTTTGGCTGCCACTTCCCGCCGCACGATGCGGTACGGGGTCTCGATGAAGCCATATTCATTCACGTGAGCATAGGTGGAGAGATTGGAGACCAGGCCGATGTTCGGGCCTTCCGGCGTTTCGATCGGGCAGAGGCGGCCGTAGTGGGTTTTGTGCACGTCGCGGACTTCGAAGCCGGCGCGCTCACGCGAGAGACCGCCCGGACCCATGGCGTTGAGGCGCCGCTTGTGCACGACCTCGTCGAGCGGGTTAATCTGACTCATGAACTGGCTGAGCTGCGAGCTGGCAAAGAATTCGCGCACGCTGGCCACAATCGGCCGCACGTTTACGAGCTGGCCGGGAGTAACCGTGGTGGTGTCGTAGACCGACATGCGGTCTTTCACGATGCGCTCCATGCGGGTTAAACCAATACGGAACTTCGACTGCATGAGTTCACCGACCATCTTGAGGCGGCGGTTGGCCAGGTTGTCGATGTCGTCGGCCACGCCGTTGCCGTTATTGAGGTCAATGATTTCGGCCACGATGGCCACGAGATCCTCGCGGCGGAGGGTGCGGTTGTCGGGAGTATTGGGTACATTCAGGCCGAGGCGCTTGTTGAGCTTGTAGCGGCCGACCTTGGAAAAGTCATAGCGCTTGAAGTCAAAGAACATGCCTTCGATAAGGCTCTTCGAGTTTTCAACGGTGGCCAGGTCGCCGGGGCGGATACGGCGGTAAACCTCCATGAGAGCCTCGGAAACGGTTGAGCTGGGATCTTTTTCGAGCGTTTCGGTGATGTATTTCACATCGCCGGTGTCAACGTCTTTAAAGAGCGCCTTGATTTCTTCGTTGGTGGCATAGCCGAAGGCGCGCAGCAGGGTGGAAATGGGGAGCTTGCGCTTGCGGTCGATCTTGACTGAAATAACGCCGCCGGCCGAGGTGTCGAGCTCGAGCCAGGCGCCGCGCCCGGGGATAACTTTGGCTCCAAAGAGCTCGCCGGCGGCGCCGCGCTCGCTCGTGAAGAATACGCCGGGCGAACGGACGAGCTGCGAGACCACCACGCGCTCGGCGCCGTTGATCACAAAGGTGCCGCGCTCGGTCATCCACGGGTAGTCGCCGAGGAAAATTTCCTGCTCGCGGACCTCACCGGTCTGTTTGTTTACGAGCTCGGCCCGGGCCTTGAGCGGCACTTCGAGCGAAGCGTTTTTGAGTTTGGCGGTCTTTTCGTCGTATTTCGGCTCTTCGAAGTGGAAGTCGCGCAGGTAGAGCGCCAGACTGGTGCCGGTGAAGTCTTCGATCGGGTTCACTTCGGCAAAGAGCTCGTTCAGGCCCTCAGTAATAAACCAGTTAAATGAGTTTAATTGAATTTCAATGAGGTTCGGCAACGGGAGAACCTCAGGAACGTTTTTTAATTGCTTGCGCGTACGGGAACCTGGCCTCGCCAATACTCTCACTCCTCATTATGCTTATGTAACGGCTATGTGACTCTCGATAGAGGTTTTTCTAAACACATAAAACTAGGGGCGATAGGCCCTAGTTGTCCGATTTAAGCATCCTCTTGTAATTAAGTTTGGGGCATCGTGCGCGATTTGTCAATGCCCGGATTGCAGGCACCCTGCGACGGGCCTTGATTGCGGTTGAGGTTTTAATTTGTAATTTCATCTCCAATGTGGTATGGTCTCACGGTTGCATCGGATTTTGATCTGATGTCTCGCTTTTCGCACGTTCACACATTCACCCATGGCGCATCGGCGTCTCTATACTGTTTGGGAGGTGAGGAGCGGTGGCTCGACAGCGATACCGAAGGTACGACCCCCGGCCGGCCCCCGGTCCCGGGCCCAGACCCGACTCCGGCAGGTCGGCTACGCCAGAGTCTCCGCTAGTTAGAGCCGAAACACTTGCGCGAGAGATTTGGGACCTTACCCATGCTCGCGTGCAATTGGCCGAAGAGTTGGCCTACGAGCGCATGCGCAAAGTCGACCTGGCACTGGAACAAAGATATGCGGAGTTGGGAACAATTCATTCCTCTGCTGCTCACAAGCTGCGGCGGATGCTCAATTCACCGCCTGAGCCTGCATCGATACCAAGCTGGGGTGGCTCCGGGTCGCTGGAACGAAGGCCGGCGGCGGCAGTAACGAGGGCTGACACTCCTCAGATCGTGCCGTTTGGCGGAAAGGGTTCACGTTCTCGTTCGAGACGCTCGATCGGGGGTAGAATCTGGAGCTGGCTGCCCTGGTGGGCTAAAGTTGGGCTGATCGTGACTGTGATCGCTCTAGGCGCGCACGTGGCGACCGGATTCACTCCTGAGCCGGCAACACCGGCGGCGTCACTTACCGCGCTGCAAACTTTGCAGGCGGATGTTGCTACCGCTTGCAAGGATCCGGCCGTAGTGGATCAGCCAACCGGAGTGAATTTCGCATGTGATCCGCGGTACCAAAAAATGCTGTGGATCTCCGCGGTGATTCTGAGTGATGCTAGTTCCCAGTACACACTCAAGGGAGTCGGTACGGGTTATATTCCGCTCCTTCCGGGTGACGCCAGCGATGCCGCCGCCCTGATGGGTCCGGCCTACGGGGCAGACACGGCGGTTGCCGGTTTGCAACGGGCAGCACGGGTGTTCAATAACACCATCGGCGGAGCGTCGGCAACGTCAAACGGCAAGACGACGATCTATTTGGGCCTTGAAGCTCAGCCGTCGGCGTGCAGCACTTACACCGACAACGCCCAGCAGAAGAAGGTCGGCGGTATCCCGATCTGTGCTGCTCCGGTTACTCCGGGAGGAGCGGTGCAGCTGGCCGCGGCCGTTCTGAACTACTACTACGTTCAGTACTGCAAGGTTGCGATTCCGGATTCATCCTGGCAGCAGGATCTCGCTACGCTGATGACCGACTCGCAGAACAGTTCGCAGGTGCAGGCGGTCCTGGAACGCCTAGGGGTGAAGTGAACGACGTAAGGACCGGGTCCCGATAGTGGCGGACCCGGTCCATGAGGCCACGTTTTTGCGTGGCCTGTTTTGTTATTATTTTTGGCTGACAGTTGCATATTACAGCATAAAAATGGTATTGTAGGCTCCTCCGGAGGTGAGTGGCATGGTGACATTCCGTCATGCTGCCGCTCTTTTTGTTTTGCTGCGGAGACCGGCCAAAATCAGGCCGGTATTGCCCTTTAAAAACCAAATAACCAACTCGTTGCCGATGAGGGAAGGTGATGGAAATGGCAAGAGGACACACTGGGCGAGGCAAAGCTTCGGCCCCAGGTCCACCTACGGTTAAGCGTGCGGCTTACCAAAGGTACGGCTTGGCGGGTTTTCTCGTTCTCGAAGCAGCTAACGCTGCGGCGGTAGGAGTTCCCCGTCTTGGGCCTGCGTCTCACCCGTCCGCGCTGGGTCCGCTCCAGGCGACGACAACTGCGAAAGTTGTGGTGCCCGGCGGCCAGACCACTTCGAGCGCCACTGTACGCGCGCTAATCGCGCGGGTGGCTCTCAGCTCGTTGGGGCCAAATGGCACACCCGGGCCCGGGCCGACGGACGCACAGATGCTGGGGGGCAATAACCCCACGGCGGCCGCTGAAATCGATAACGGCGGCAAATGCGCGACCTTTGCTTCAGATGTCGTGGACAAGGTCGCAGCGATACTGAAGATACCGTCGATCCTTACCGGGGGTGCAACCTACGGCTGGGGATTGCCGGCAGATATCGAGCCGCGCGCAGCAACCCCCACTTCGGTGACTGCTGATGCGGCGAACCCGATTGAATCCGTACGCGGATCGTTCTACAAGGCCGGGTTTTACCATGCCGCCGGGACGTATCGGCCACAGCAGGGAGATCTCGCGTTCTTCGAGTGGGCCGACGGCGGCACCCATGTGGGTATCGTCGTTAAAACGGACAGCACCGGGTTCTGGATTGTCAGCGATTCGTCCGGAGTCAATCTTGATGACACCGAGCAGCAGTACTCTTATGGTGACCCGGACATTACCGGCTACGGAAGTGCCGGCTGGGCCATCAATGCTGTCCAGAGCGGCCCGACGACCGTGGTGGCGCTGGGCGACACGGTACCGGGATTGGCTTCTGCGGTTGCTTCTGCTCCGCCAGGCTCCAGTCCGGCACCGGCCAGCACTCCGGAACCCTGGATGGCGGGCATCGCTCTTATGCCACCATCGGCTACGAGCCCGAAAGCTCCATCGGCTGCGATTCCAAAGGCCAGCGTGGGAACGCCTGCGCAGCGGGCGTTCATTAACGCCATTGCTCCCGGCGCCGTGGCAGGTCAGCTGAAGTATGGCGTGCCGGCGGCGGTCACGATCGCGCAGGCGATTGATGAATCGAGCGATGAATCGGGCTGGGGCCAGAGTGAGTTGGCCCGGATCTACCACAATCTGTTCGGTATCAAGGGCGAGGGTCCGGCCGGCAGGGTTTATCTGCCGACTCAGGAAGAGGTGAACGGCACATATGTATGGGAGAATGCCTGGTTCCGCGTATATCACTCATACGCGGAGAGCATCCTTGACCATGCCAAGCTGCTGCACGACTACTACC
>Ga0209420_1001540_pt1 | contig 10847 bp, 18 predicted proteins | sample BlaSpr_A8_OM1_O1_FD_187972 | JGI IMG/M metagenome (GOLD analysis project Ga0209420, IMG submission 187972) | Forest soil microbial communities from Thunder Bay, Ontario, Canada - Black Spruce, Ontario site 2_A8_OM1_O1 (SPAdes) (version 2) | ecosystem: Environmental > Terrestrial > Soil > Boreal...
TACACCGGCGTGTTGCCGGCCAGGGTGCGCAGCTGCCCGGTGCCGGTGGTGCCGGCGCGGGCGCCGATGAGGGCATCGTCCACGGCATTCAGCAGATCCGGTCCGAGCGTCGGGTCCGTGGACCACATGAGTTCGCCGCTGTCACCGAAGAGCGCCACGCACGAAGCGCGCGGCAGGAGCGAGCGCAGCAGCCGTATGTACGGGTCGAAGCGCGCCTCGGGCTGTGCGTCCGGCAGAACGCTGTGCTCACTCGGATGCATGGTTCCGCACACCATTGCTCTTATGTGCACACGGAACCTTGCTGGAGTTGGCGAATCAGCGTGCCATGCGCACCCAGTGCGCAAAAAGTTGACCGCTGTCACATCCTCAGCGGCGGGCGCAACGCCCCGCGGTTACGGATCCGCGGCGCGGAACCAGGGGCGCGGATCTACGGGCTTACCGCCCTTGCGGATCTCGAAGTACAGCTCCGGCCGGCTGCTGCCGCCGCTGTCGCCGGCCGCGGCGATGGTGTCTCCGGCGACCACCCGCTCGCCGGCCGCCTTGTAGAGCCGGTCGTTATGACCGTAGAGACTTAAGTAGCCGTCGCCGTGATCCACGATGGCGAGCAGCCCCAGCCCCGGCAGCCAGTCCGCGTAGATGACCCTGCCGGCGAACACCGCTTTCACCGGTGTGCCGCGTTCGGTCGCAACCAGCAGGCCGTCCCAGTGCACCCCGCCCGCGCGCGCGTCCCCGAAGCGCGCCACGATATGTCCGCTCACCGGCCAGGCGAGCTTGCCCCGCAGGCGCGCGAAGGCATCGTTGCCCTCGACCGGGAAGCGCTCCATGGCCGCGCGCAGTTCGCGCACCAGTTTTTCCAGCCCCGCCTGCTGGCTGCGCAGGCGCTCGAGGTTCTGCGCGCGGCTGCGCGAGCGCGCCTCGAGGTCGGCGAGCACCTGGGTGCGCGCGCTGCGCGCCTGCTCGAGGGCGCCAAGCTCGGTGCGCTGCTCCTTTTCCAGCTCCGCGAGCTTCGCGTCTTCCACTTCCAGCTGCGTCTGCAGCTCCGCGATGCGCTGCACGTCATCCTCGATGAGCTTGATCTGCCCCGCGCGCGCATGACCGAAGTAGCCGTAATAGGCGAACATGCGGCCGGCGACCTGCGGGTCGCGCTGGTTGAGCAGCAGCTTCAGGGGCTCCTGGCGGCCGATCTGGTAAGCGGCGCGCATCTGGCCGGCGAGCGCCTCACGGCTGTCGGACAGCTGCACCTCGCGCGTGTGCTTTTCGGTGGCGAAAGCTGCGCGGCGGGCGGCGCGTTCGGCGCGTTCGCGGCGGATATCGGTCAGGGACAGGCGCGCCTTGCCGACGACCAGCTCCGCGTTGCGCAGCTCGCGCGTCAGGCGGTCGCGCTCCACCTGCTCCTCGCTCACCTGGCGCGTGATGCGCTCGATCTCGGATTTGACCTCCCTGAGGTCGGCCTCGGCCTTGCTGGCGTCGGTCTCCGGGTGCTGCGGCGCGCCGTGAGCCGGCGTCGCGGCGAGCGCCCACAGCAGGAGCAGCCCCAAGCCGCTATAATGCGCGCCCTTTTTCGCCCCCGGCATGCCCGCCTCCCTCATGGACCGTGTCCTCGAATACCTCAGCCACCACCCGTGGCTCGCCACCGCCACCGCAGTCGTCGCGGCGCTTATTGTTGTATACGAAATGCGCGCGCGCTCGGAAAGTCTTGTTTCGGTGTCGCCGCAGGAGCTGATCCGCCTCATGAACCAGGGCGCGCTGCTGCTTGACCTGCGCCCGCCGGAAGAGTTCGCGCAGGGCCACCTCAACGGCGCGCGGCAGATGTCCGGCGACGAGATCCTCAAGGCCGCCGACTCGCTGAAAAAGTACAAGGAAAAGACCGTGGTGGTCTATGACGGTAGCGGCGGGCTTGGGGCCGCGGCCGTGCGCCAGCTCATCGGGCAGGGCTTCACCCGGGCGGTCGCGCTGCGCGGCGGGCTCGCCGCCTGGCGCGCCGACAATCTGCCGCTGACGCGCGCTTAAGCGTGCACCTGCCTCACCGCGCATGCCCGCCCCCAAGATCGTGATGTACGTAACTTCCTGGTGCCCCTACTGCGCGCGGGCGCGTGCGCTGCTTGAGGAGAAGGGCGTCACCTTCGAGGAGATCGACATCGACGCGGCGCCGCAGGCGCGCGCCGACATGCTGAAAAAGGGCGGCGGCGGCAGCGTACCGCAGATTTTCATCGGTGCGACCCACGTCGGCGGGTGCGATGATCTGTACGCACTGGAGTCCGCAGGCAGGCTCGATTCAATGTTGACGGGAGCATAGACAACCATGGCGAACGAAATGGCCGGCGATCCGGCACTCACGACGGCGGCCGACTCAGCGCCGCTGCTGGTGCTGCAGAACGTGTACCTGAAAGACTGCTCATACGAGGCGCCGCAGGGGCCGCGCCTGGACGGCAACTGGAACCCGCAGATCAATCTTGACCTGCAGAGCGGCAGCACGACCGTGAACGCGGATGTGCGCGAGGTGGTGCTCACCGTCACCGTGTCGGCGAAACAGAACGATGCGACCATTTTCCTGGTCGAGGTCAAACAGGCGGGTACCTTCCTGATCCGCAATCTGCCGGAAAACGAGCTGAAGCGCGCCGTCAGCACGGTGTGCCCCGGCGTGCTGTTCCCGTACGCCCGTGCGGTGGTGTCGCAGCTGGTGTCGCAGGGCGGATTCCCGCAGTTCCTCCTGCCGCCGGTGAACTTCGACGCGTTATACGCCGCGAATCAGGCCCAACCCACCACGACCAACTGACTTCACGAACGCGCCCCCATGAGTAGTCACACGCCCATCGCCGTGCTCGGCGCGGGTTCGTGGGGCACGGCGCTCGCGATCCAGTTTGCACGCAGTGGCCGCGAGGTGCGCCTGTGGGGCCGCGATCGCGCCGCCTTGAGCGTTATGGCGCGCGCCCGACGCAACGAGCGCTATCTGCCCAGCGCCGAGTTTCCCCCGTCACTGCAGGTGGTGGCGGAGCTGCCCGCGGCGCTGAGCGCGGCCCGCGATGTGCTCATTGTCGTGCCGAGCCACGCGCTGCGCGCCGTGCTGCGGGAGCTGGCGCCGCTGCTGGGCAAGGATATGCACGTCGCCTGGGCAACCAAAGGCTTCGAGCAGGGCAGCGGCAAGCTGCCACACGAGGTGGCTCACGAGGAGCTGGGCGTGACGCGCGCTGTGGCGGTGCTCTCCGGACCCACCTTCGCCCGCGAAGTCGGCGCGGGGCTGCCGACCGCCATGACGATCGCTGCCGCGGATCCCGCCTATGCGAGCGCACTCGCCCGCGAGCTGTCATCCGAGAACTTCCGCGCCTATACCTCGAGCGACGTTGTGGGCGTGGAGATCGGCGGGGCGGTGAAGAACGCGCTCGCCGTCGGCGCGGGGCTTTCCGATGGGCTCGGCTTCGGCGCCAACACGCGCGTGGCGCTCATCACGCGGGGGCTGAAGGAAATGACGCGGCTCGGGGTCGCCCGCGGCGCGCAGCCCGACACGTTTATGGGGCTCGCGGGCCTCGGTGACCTGGTGCTCACCTGCACTGACGACCAGTCGCGTAACCGCCGCTTCGGGCTGCTGCTCGCGGCGGGCAGGACGCCCGCGGCGGCGCTCGCGGAAATCGCCCAGGCCGTGGAAGGCTACGCGGCGGCGCTCGCTATCCACGAGGTCGCCGCACGCGCCGCGGTCGAGATGCCGCTGTGCGAGATGGTCTACCGCGTGCTGTACGAGAGCCTGCCGGCGAAGGATGCGGTGCGCGCGCTCATGAGCCGGCCCATCAAGGCGGAGACCGCGTAGGCGGGCAAGCAGCGTGAGCAAAGCGGCGCCGTGCGTGTTGGGGATTGCACCCCACTGCGGTTGGGCGGCGGTGGTGATCCTCGTCGGCACGCGCGCCGCGCCACGGGTACTGCTGCGCGAGCGGCTGGATCTGCTCGACGCACGCCTGGATGGATCAAAGCAGCCCTACCACGCGCTTGAGGGCCGGCCGCTTCCCGAAGCGCAGCAGCGGCTGGCGCGCTTCGTAAAGTCCGCGAACGCCCTGGCGCTTGAGGCGCTGCGGACGGTGACCCACAGCGCCCGGGCCTTGAATGGGGAACCCCGCGCAGCCGGCATCCTCGCCGCATCCGGCCGCAGCGGCGCGACACTCGCGGCGACCCTGGCCTCGCACGCGCTGATTCACAGCGCCGACGGCAATCATTTCCGCGACGCCCTCGAGCGCGGCTGCGAGGCGCTGGGACTTGCGGTCACGCGGGTCACGCGCAAAGAGCTGCCGGCGCGCGCGGGCCTGCAGCTTAAGAAATCCCCGCAAGCGCTCGCCGCGACGCTCGCAATGCTCGGACGGGAACTGGGTGCGCCGTGGGGCACCGATCAGAAGTCCGCCGCGCTGCTGGCGTGGCTGCTGCTATGAGCCACCCTGCTCCTCAATCCTGACCGCGGCGATCCAGTTGCGTTTGCGGCGCGCCAGGCGCGACTCGACCGCCTCACCCTCGAAAGACACCGGCGCACGCCGCAACAGCGACGGCGCCACATTGGTAAAGGCGTTGACGCTGACCACCGCGTACAGGTGCGCATCGATCAGGCTGGTCGCAACGGGCGTCACGCCGCAACGGCCACAGACGTGGAACACCGCCGTGCCCGTGCCGAACGAGTAGCGCGACACCAGCGCGCGCTGTTGCACGATGACCGTGAGGGAGCCCGCGGGGTTGGAGGTCCACACACCACCGTGCCTGGTGCAGAACGTGCAATCGCAGGCGCGCACCGGAATCTCTGCCGGGTCCGGTTCCCAGGTCAGCTCGAATGAGATGTTGCCGCAGTGGCAGCTGCCGTGAATGAGCATGGGTTTATGCCGGCGGCCCCTTCAGCTCGACGGTGTTGCCTTCCGGATCGGTGACGTAAATGGAAGGGCCCTCGCCCTCAGCACCGAAACGCTGTTCCACCGCGCCCGCTGAGGCCCCGTGCCTGCGCAGGTGGGCGCTGATCGCCGCGGCGTCAAACGGCTCGACGCGCAGGCAGAAGTGATCGAGGTTGCGCCCCTGGCTGCCGGGAGCCGCGCCGCCGGCGCGGCCGAGCTTGCCGTCAACGGGCACCAGGTCAATGAGACTGGCGCCGGCGCGCAGCTGCACCAGGCCGATTTCATCCTGGCGACGCTCCACGCTGCAGCCGAGTACCTCGCAATAGAACTGCAGCATCGTTTCCAGCTTGCTGACGCGCAGCACGAGGTGATCGATTTCCCGAATGCGGATCATGTTTCACCGTGCACTATGGACCCGAACCGCCTGCCGGGGGTACGTTCGCATGGCGCCCGTGCCGGAAAACCACGGCCGCTGCCGCCAGGAGATAAGCCATGATTAAAGTAAGTGTGATGTACCCCAACACGCCCGGAGCCAGATTCAACCACGAGTACTACCGTGAGACGCACATGCCCCTCGTGAAGAGCCTGATGGGCGACAGCTGCAAGTACTACACGGTTGACAAGGGCCTGGCAGGGGGAGCGCCCGGGGCGCCTGCGACCTACGTCGGCATGTGCCACATTTTTTGCGATTCCGTGGAAGCCTTTCAAGGCGGCTTCGGTCCGCATGCCAAAAAGATCCTGGGCGACATCCCCAACTACACTGACCTTGCGCCCGTGATTCAGATCAGCGAAGTCGTCGTCGGCTGAAGCAGCGGCCGGCCATGCTCACTTCTTCAGGCGCAAGCTGCCCATAAAATCGCGCTTGCCGATCGGCAGTCCCTTCCAGCGCAGGATGGCGTAGGTAGTGCTCGCGTGGAAGTAAAAATTGGGCTGCGAGAAGGACAGCAGGAAATTCTCGGCAGTAAAGTCGGCGTGGCGCTCCCCAAACGCAAAGCGCATGTCACGGCCGACAAAAGCGTCGACTTCGGAAGCCTGCACGGCCTCCAGCGCCGCAAGCGTGGCGGCGATCCGCGCCTTGAGCGCCGCGAAAGTATCCGGAGGAAGCGTCGTATCAGGTGAGAAGACCCCGCGGCGCACGCCCTCGATTGCGCCGAGCGAGTGCACCGCGGTCGACTTCACCTGATAGGCGAAGGGCTGCATGTCCTCGGCAAGGCGCGCCTGAATGAGCTCGTGCGGTGCCAGCCCCTTGTGCGTGCAAAAAGCCTCGGCCTTCACGATGAGCCCCGAGACCACCTGCAGGATCTGCAGATAGGACGGGACGGTGGCGGCGTACAGTGAAAAGCTCATGGTTCCTCGCCTCAGGCATCCGGGCCGGTGAAATTAAGTTCGACGCCGTTCCCCGCGGGGTCTTCGAAGAACAACTGCACCTGGTCTGTCTGCGGGACCCGTGCAACTTCGAACCTGACGCCCTGCTGCGTCAGCCGGCTCTCGAATTCCTTGCGGCCAACGCAATTGAAGGCCGCGTGATCGAAGCTCGTGGTCGCCCCGTCGCTGGGCGTTACCTCATGGCCGGTTTCACTCAGGTGCAGAACGGCCTGCTCACCTGCGTACAGCCAGTACCCGTAGCTTCGAAACGCAGGACGAACGCCGACTTTGAGTCCAACAACTTCCGTGTAGAAGGTCCGCAACCTGTCGAGCAGCTCCCGGGGAGCGCGCAGGTTGTAGTGACTGAAGCTGATGAGGCTCATGTAATCGCCTGACGCGCGCCGCTCGCCCGGTAACCTAAAGCGAGGCGGTCACGCACGCTTGCGCACAAAGACATGGGTCGCGCGTTCTCCCGCGACTTGTTCCGCGCATTCGTAACCCAACGCACGCATGTCGATGTCCATCCAAAGATGCTCCCCGGAGCCGAGCAGGACAGGCCGGACGGCCAGATGCAGCTCGTCAATCAGCGCGGCGCGCAGATACTGACGAATGGTGGCTACGCCGCCGCCGAGGCGAATGTCGCGGCCGCCTGCTGCAGCGCTGGCCTGTTCCAAAGCGGCGTGAATGCCGCCGGTGACAAACCGAAACTCCGTGCCTCCCGCCATACTGAACGGCGCCCGTGGATAGTGGGTCAGCACGAACACCGGCGTGTGAAACGGGGGCTCCTCGCCCCACCAGCCCCGCCAGCTGTCGTCGGGCCACGGACCGCGGACAGGACCGAACATGTTGCGCCCAAGAATCCAGGCGCCGACGCCGGCAAAGCCGCGCTCCGCGATGCCGTTATCGACTCCGGTCTCGCCGCCGTCCTCGCCGTGCATCCTGCGCCATACGCGTGTGTGGAAAAACCACTCCATCAACTGAAGGCCTGTGACGCCGAGCGGGTTCTGAAGATCCTGGTTCGGTCCGGCACCGTAACCATCGATTGAAATCCCGAAGCCTGCGACGCCCAGTTTCGACACTGCATTCCCCCCGATGCTCAGCCGCTCGCCCCCTGGCCACCGCTACGGCGCGTACTCATACAGCGGTTTGCCCTTGTCGACGATGTGAACCGTGAACAGTTTCAGCGACGTGTCACCCACGACCTTGAAGCCGGCATGCTTCACGTCGCGCAGATTCAGGAGCGTGGTCCCCGTGGCCAGCTCCTTCGGGTCCTTGCCGGGGACTTGCACGCTGGCGCCCTGCAGGACGTATGCAACCTCCACGCCGTGATGGCTGTGCAGGCCTATGGAATCACCCGGCTTGAGCTCGGTCAGGGAAGCGATGACTTCCATGCCGGGCGCGCCCGAAAGATCTGCGCGCTTCTGTTCCACACGTTGCGGTGAATCAGTTGCAGTTCCCGCAAGCTGACCCGCCGCCACGCCGAGACTGAACAGCAAAGTTCCACCTAGGATCAGGGCCAGAGCATTCGACTTCATGGGTTACTCCTGAAATGCATCGAGATATATGGCTCGTCGCCTGCGACCGACGTCAACCATGGCTATACACTTAGCGCGCGTGGCCGATGTTGAACACCAGACCATACGGATCCTGAATGTAGCAACGCGGTAGCGACGGGTCCTCTTCAAGTACCGTGCAGCCGGCCGCAACCAGCCGGCGTTTTGCGGCCTGAACGTCGGCTACCAGAAACTCAAACACCGGCCCGTGTTCGTTGCCCTTTTCAACGTACAGGCAAAAACCGCCCGTCTCAAAGCCCATGAGCGTGCCGCTCTGCTGGGTGACCGGCAAGCCGAGAACCGAACGGTAAAACCTGGTTGCCTCGGCCCAGGCGTCGGTGCGGATAATGACGTCACGTGAAGATCGAAATTCACTTGTCATGATGATCTCCCGTCAGCAACGCCTGGCTCAGGGGCCGCTGGCATGGTGCGCAAGAAATGCGTATGCGGAAGGTGGCACCTCCTTCATGTAATAACCCTGCGGCGTCCGGGTGAGCACCTTGGAATCGAAGAATTGCAGCTCCAGGGTACCGCACCGAACGGTGACGCCCTTGTCAGGCGGCGCGGTGTAGTAGTGACCCCAGGACCAACCCGCATGGTTATCTGCGACCCACTGGGCCAGGGCACGGTAACCGTCACTGGAGGGCTCCAGTGTGTAGTGAGGACCGCCCACTTCAAACACCTGCGCAGGTACATTCGGGGGCAGCACAAGCGGCAACTCGCGTGCACAGCCGGCGACGAGGCTCATGCACAGAGCGACAAGTCGGACAGGCTTGAATACACGCTTCATCCAGGAGGTCGACATTCTCGTGTTGTTACTCGCTACCGGTCAAATCACCCACCGGGGTACGCGCGCATGGTACGCCTGCCACTGCGCGCCGGCGCGGATCAGCATGCGACTTCGGAACTGAGCGTTCACAGCTCATGCGTGTAGACGATGAAGCCGAGGTGTTGAGCGACCTTGTCATACAGGGCTCGACCAGCCAGATTCGTTGTCTGTGTCGTCCAGTAGACGCGGCTGCTTCCGGCCGCGCGAGCAGCCTCATAGACCGCCTGGATCAGCAGCCGACCGATCCCTCGCCCGCGGAATTGCTGCACAGTAAACAGATCCTGCAGATAGCACACGTCATGAAGACGCGTCGTGCTGCGATGAAATAGAAAGTGCGTAATACCGACGATGCAGTCATCCATTTCTGCCACCAGAGCGTGCACGGGTTCAGCCGCGCTGAAGAATCGCTCCCACGTTGACTCTGTTATCTGCTCCGGGAGAGCGGTTGAGCCCGTACGGCCGTAAAACGTGTTGTATCCATCCCACAGCGGTCGCCAGCCGGCGTAGTCCTGACGCCTGATCGCTCGGACGGTGATTTCAGTGGTCATGGTGTTTCTGATTTTTGGAGCGTGACGTCATCCGAGGAGTTCGACTTCGCCCTCAATCTCGACCGGAAGGTTGAAAGGCAGCTCTGCCATCCCGACCGCGCTGCGTGTATGCGCGCCTACCTCAGGCCCGAACACTTCGAGGATGAGATCGGAGAACCCGTTGATTACGCTGGGCTGCTTATTGAAGCCGGGCGCGGAGTTGACCATGCCGAACACCCGCGACCATGCGGCGATGCGGTCCAGGTCCCCGAGCTTCCGCTTGAGACTTCCGAGGATCGATAGCGCCGTCAGGCGTGCCGCCGTGTAGCCCTGTTCAAGCGAGACTTCGCGTCCCAGCTTTCCCAGCGGCTGCGCGAAGGAGCCATCAGGGTTCTGAGGCCCGTGGCCAGAAATCAAGGCCCGGTGACCTACGATCCGCACGAACTGAAAAGGCAGGACTACCCCGGAAGGCGGCTGGGCAGGAGGCGGGAGGGTGAGTCCAAGGCTGCGCAGCTTGTCTTCAATCCTCGGCATAAATGACCTCCGACAACACTCCTGGTGAATACTCTTGAGGTTGTCAGCCCCGCTCCTGAGCGCGACTCGCGCGGATTTTTCCAAGCAGCCACTGCAAGCCCGCAAGATGCTGCTGGTCGTGGCTGCACAGATAATGCACCAGGCTCAGCAGCGACACGGGCCCGTAGCCTTCGAACACTGCGCTCCTGCCGAGCTGCTCTGGCGTCAGGCGGGAGATCAGCTCCACAGTCTGCAAACGCGCGGCGCGAAATGCGCCAAGGGCCGCAGCTGCATCTGAAGTTCCGTAGCAACGCTCCCTGGCGAGGGCCTCTGTGTCAAGGGCTCCGAGCATGGGGTTTACCTCGTTCAGCGTACGGTGGAAGCGCACGTGATACCCATCGACTTCGACATCGCGAACGTGGCAAACCTGTTCGATGGCGGTGAGCGGCATCACTCGGGATGCCGTCCCACGACGGCGGAGCCCAATGCCTGAACCCCGCTGGAACAGCGCCGTAGTGCGCCTCGAGCTGCTGAGGAAAGCCTTTCAGAGCGCTGAGTGTAACGGCATCCATTTGAGTACGCGGACGAACGGTGACAACGCCGACCATAGCCATCCTGATGCATTCATTCCACCCTCCTTAAGATTACCGAGGGTGCGAACGCGAGCGCTCCAATGCATTGACAGGCCCGTTTGCATACAGGAGCAGCTCTTCGCCGCCCGCCTGTGGGGGGCCGCCAGCGTCCTGCTGGCCCTCGTGCTGATTCTGTTCGTGACCGCGCGCCTCCTGGCCCGGTCCCGGCCAGGACGCTCGTGAAGGAGGGAAGCGCCATGTCCACTCGCCGCACCCCGATCAGGCTCGCCGCCGCAGCGGTCGCGGTGGTGCTGTCCGGCCTGCTGGCGGCGACGGCCGGAACGAGGCCGGCCGCCTCGGCGACGTACCCCGTCCAGCAGATCGAGGGCTCGGGCTCGACCTGGGCGGAGAACGCCGTGAACCAGTGGATCGGTAACGTCCAGTCGTCCGAAGGCGTCAACGTCACGTTCAACGGCGATGGCTCGGCCGCGGGCCGCACGGACTTCGCGCAGGGCACGGTCGACTTCGCGGTCAGCGACATCGGGTACCAGGGCAGCAAGTACGGGGGCAGCGACAGCTCCGCTCGCCCGTACGCCTACCTGCCCATCACCGCGGGCGGGAACGCCTTGGTG
>Ga0209420_1001542_pt1 | contig 10826 bp, 9 predicted proteins | sample BlaSpr_A8_OM1_O1_FD_187972 | JGI IMG/M metagenome (GOLD analysis project Ga0209420, IMG submission 187972) | Forest soil microbial communities from Thunder Bay, Ontario, Canada - Black Spruce, Ontario site 2_A8_OM1_O1 (SPAdes) (version 2) | ecosystem: Environmental > Terrestrial > Soil > Boreal...
GATCTTACAATCACAATCCCCCTCCTGCCCGAGGCTTTGATCAAAGGACGCGTCATTCAGTCCGAGGCCGACCCGGCCCTGGGCATCACCGTGCAGCTCTTTTCCAGAGGCGTGCAGGATGGAATGCCCAAATGGGTGCAGACGGACACGGCTCGAGCAAACTCCAGCGGGGAGTTTCGCTTTGCCGAACTCTTGCCCGGAACTTATAAGCTGCTGACCAACGAGTCGATGGACAACGATCCCGCCATCACAGTTCCAGGCGGCCAACAATACGGGTTTGCGCCCGTATATTATCCGGGCGTCGCCGATTTTGCCGCCGCCGGCACGATCCAACTCACGGCCGGGCAAACTGTGCAAGTCGACATACCCCTGACTCGCCAGCCCTACCTCCCTGTCAGAATTCCAGTTGCCAATGGTGAACTGAACGGCAATATGCGAGTCATGGTATCGGTGCAAGGACACCGCGGCCCTGGCTATTCGCTGGGCTACAACGCGGAAAAACGGTGCATCGAGGGACTGCTGCCCAATGGAAATTATCTGGTGGAAGCGACAACGTATGGCCAGAATTCCGCCAGCGGGGCAGCGCATCTAGCGGTCGCGGGTGCGCCCGCCGAAGCCCCGATACTGACGCTGGTTCGAAACAGCTCGATCAGCGTGCACGTGACTGAACAATTCTCTGCAACCGACGGGAACGGCAACATGAGATGGGGTGGCGGCGGGCGATCCTTCGAGGTGCAGGGTCCCCGAGGCTATCTACAAATCAACGCTGAGTCGGCGGACGATTTCGGCCCAGCCGGGCGCGCGTCGCTTCGTCCACCCTCCGGACCGACTGATGATTCTTTAGTTCTTGAAAATCTGATGCCAGGACGATATTGGTTGCAACTGCGTTCCTCTCGCGGATACGTCGCAGCGGCCACGCTGGGCGGAGTCGATTTGCTCCATGAACCCTTGGTCGTCGGCCCGGGTTCGAGCCTCCCCATCGAAGTCACCATGCGCGACGATAATGCGGAACTCGACGGCACAGTGGCTGGCCTCGCTCCTCCCGCAAGCACCGACTCCAGAGGCTCCCTATCGCAACCGCAGGCGTGGGTATATTGCGTTCCCTTGCCCGACAGCCCCGGGCAATTTCAACAGACTGGGGTATCACCAGAGGGAAAAATCAACTCCACGCAAATGACCCCGGGCAGTTACCGCGTCCTGGCATTCGCGAATCAGCAACCGAACCTTCCTTTTCGCGACGCCGAAGCCATGAAGGCTTACGACAGCAAAGGGCAGGTCGTCCATTTCACTGCCGGACAGAAAACCAGCGTGCAGTTGCAGATGATTCCCGGCAACGAGTGAACCATGACGAGTCACTCCATTTCGTTCCGCTCACTTTGCTGGATGACGACTTTCAGTCTGCTGGCTACGCGAGCCGTAACCGCCGCGCAAACGCCAGCCATTTCCCAAACCCCTATTCCCGGCAACAGCTTCCGAATCGCCGGAACCGTGATCAGTAAAGTCGACGCCCATCCTCTCGCCCGGGCGCGGATCACCGTGAGGGACGCAAAAGACGAACACAAGTTTGAGTTCCTGGTCACTTCTGACGATGGGAGGTTTCAGTTCAGCAATGTGCCCGCCGGAAAGTACTCGCTAACCGGCGCCAAGCGCGGGTTCATCACCGCTTCGTACGAGCAGCATGAGCAGTTCTCCACCGCGATCGTGACCGGAGCCGGCATTGACACTGAAACCCTGGTGCTGCGCCTCGCGCCCACCGCAATCATTTCCGGCAAGGTCCTCGACGAAGCCGGGGAACCGGTTCGCCACGCCACGGTGACGTCGTATTTCGACGATCACAGCAGCGGGGTGGACCAGATTCGACAGTCGCACATTACTCAGACCGACGATCTCGGAGCGTACGAAATTACCTCGCTCATGCCCGGCACTTATTTCTTGTCGGCGGCCGCCAAGCCCTGGTATGCCGTTCATCCCATTTCGACTCGATCTGGTTCGAGCCAATCTGCAGACACCGCCAATGCCGACGGCACAACCTTCGATCGATCGCTTGACGTGGCTTATCCGCTGACCTACTACGCCGACGTCACCGAGGCTGACAGTGCCGCGCCCATCCCCATCCGCGGCGGCGAACGCTTGCAAGTGGAGATCCACCTGAATCCCGTGCCCGCCCTGCATCTGCTTTTCCGTGTGCACAACAATGGCAACCGGGGAGGCATTTTTCCGCGGCTCGAGCAACCCGCTTTTGATGGTTCCACATTTCTGCAAAGCGATAACGTTCGCACGGTATCGCCGGGGCTGGTCGAAATCACCGGTGTTCCCGCGGGCCGCTACAACGTCCGCTTCTACGGAGCCGGATCCGGGACCCAAATGAACGGGGTGGATCTCAACAAAGATGGCGAGGAGCTCGACACATCCACCGCCGAGGCCCTGAGCACCGTCAAGATCTCGGTGCACTTGTCCGGCGAAACCTCACTTCCACCGCGGCTTACGCTCGCATTGCAATCAGCGCACAGATCCATGGCCGGCGTCCAGCAAGTCAACCCCCAAGGAGAAGTCGAGTTCCAGCAGATCCCAGCCGGACGATATGAAGTGTTGTTGTGGGGACCGCTGAAACCGTATTCCATCGTGCACATTTCTGCCGAAGGCGCAGAAGTCTCCGGTCATTCCCTGACCGTAGCACCAGGCTCCTCACCGGAGGTTTCGCTAACCCTGGTGGGCGGCAGCGTAAACGTTGAGGGCATCGCCAAGCACGCGGGCAAGCCTTTCGCTGGAGCGATGGTGGTTCTTGTCCCGAAAAATCCGGAGACGGATCGCCAACTTTTCCGCCGCGATCAAAGCGATCTGGACGGAACTTTCAGTTTGCGAAACGTAGTCCCCGGCTCCTACACCCTTCTGGCCATCGAGAACGGGTGGGATCTGGAGTGGTCTCAGCCGGCTGTGATTGCAGCCTACTTGAGTCACGGCTGCACGATCGAGGTCGGCAATCCAGTGGGCAGCACCATGCATTTTTCAGAAGCTGTTGAAGTTCAATCCAAGTAGAACAGCGGCGATCCCAATTTCGAACCTGCTCGATCCAACCCGCAAGTCGTTGTAGGTGGGACAACTAAATTTCTGAAAGAGCGTTTCCACAACCGCTGTCCAAGCCCGTTCTTGCCACCTGCGACTCTCAGTCGTACCATAGCGCCTTCGTTCATCCGCGCCCGCAGGAGGCTTCATGCTCGATCGTCGTCATTTCCTTTCCACCACAGTTACCGCCATCTCCGCCTCACTCGCCTTCCGCGGCAACCTGCTTGCCCAGATGGAGAACGCTCCACCGCTTCCCGCCCACTCGCTCCTCGACAAAAACGAAGACGCCTTCTGGACCGAGATGCGCCGGCAATTCATCATCCCCGAAGACGAGATCTACTTAAACAACGGTACCGTGGGCTCCAGTCCAGTGCCGGTATTGCGCGCCATCATCGACGGCTACAACACCACCGAAAAAATGGACCAGCAGGATCCCGAAGACTATCCCATCTGGGGATATGCGGCCTGGAACGAGTTCCGCGACCCACTTGCCGAATTCCTGGGCTGCAAGCGCGACGAGATTGCCCTGCTGCGCAATGCGACCGAGGCCAACAGCTACATCGCCAATGGTGTTGACATGAAGCCCGGCGACGAAGTCCTCATGACCGACCAGGAACATCCCGGAGGCGAACATCCCTGGGACCTCAAGGCCAAGCGCTACGGCATCGTCGTCAAGAAAATCACGCTTCCCCGCCCCGTGAAGGACGCGGCGCAGGTTCTCAATCTGGTCAACGACGCGATCACGCCGCGGACGCGCGTGCTCTTCTTCAGCCACATCACCACTTTTTCGGGGGTCGTTCTGCCGGCGAAGGAACTCTCTGCTCTCGCGCGCAGCAAAGGAATTCTTTCGGCCATCGACGGAGCGCACGTCCCGGGCATGATGCGCCTTAACGTAAGCGAGCTTGGCTGTGACATGTATTCGGCGAGCCCGCACAAGTGGATGATGGCGACGAAAGGCACGGGCTTTCTCTTCGTGCGCGACGAAGTAATCGACCGCGTATGGAACACGATCGCCACCGAAGGTTGGGACGACAAGAAGATCCGCGCCGAACGCTTTCAGCGCATTGGCAGTTCGAACGTCCCCGCGCTGTGGGGATTGCGCGCCTCCATCAAACTGGCAAACGACATCGGCATCGACCGCATCGAGCGCCGTCACCGCCAACTGGGCGACTACATGCTCGACGAAATGAAGAAGCGCGGAGCCGAATCGTGGACCTCGCCCGACCCAGCCCTGCGCTGCGCGATTGTCACCGTCAATGTTCCCCCGGTCCCTCGTGGAGATCTCGAGAACTGGCTATGGAAAGCCCACAAGATCCGGATTCGCGGCGGCGACCCAAACAAACTCCGGCTCTCGACTCCGTACTATCTGCAGAAGAAAGATATCGACCGCTTCTTAGAGAAGTTCGACGACTATAAGCGGGAGAAAAAACTGGTATAGGTATAGATAAAGATATGACCCGATTCCGATGACCATGACACTCGGGAGGTGGTCCTCAAAACGATTTCGGCCGCCGAATTCACGGCGCGCTGTCGCACCCTGAGGAACGACGTAAAAGACACTCGCGAGCCGGCCGTCATTCCCAAGCGGAGCAAACCCGTCGCCAGATTGGTCCCCGCGTGGTGAAGGTCAGGCGTTCGGCGGGAAAGCCTCAACCAGCGACGGAATCCCTCGCCGCATTCGGTGGGCAGACGAAGATCCGAACACCTCAGATTCATCTTCGCCTCTATCCCTCCTCGATCGGCAGCGTCCCTAGCTTTGTTCGAACCCCACATTGAGCATACTCAGTCGTAGTACTCCAGTCCCAGGTGCGTGATCAGTTCCTCGCCTTTTAAATGCCGCAGCGTGTTTTTCAGCTTCATCAATTGAATGAAGAGATCGTGCTCGGGATACAATCCCGGAGCGGTCATTGGAGATTTGAAGTAGAAGCTGAGCCACTCTTGAATTCCCAGGCCGCGCAATTCGGAACAGCGCTTCGCCAAGTCGAGGAACAAGACGAGATCGAGCACGATGGGAGCGGCGAGAATAGAGTCGCGGCACAGAAAATCTACTTTGATCTGCATGGGATAACCGAGCCATCCGAAGATGTCGATGTTGTCCCAACCTTCTTTGTTATCGCCGCGGGGCGGGTAATAGTTGATGCGAACTTTGTGGAAAATATTCCCGTAGAGGTCGGGATACAACGCGGGCTGCAGGATGTGCTCCAGCACGCCAAGCTTCGATTCTTCCTTGGTCTTGAACGAACCCGGATCGTCGAGCACTTCGCCATCGCGGTTGCCCAGGATGTTGGTGGAATACCAGCCGCTCAGGCCGAGCAGCCGGGCTTTGAACGCGGGCGCCAGCACCGTTTTCATCAGCGTCTGACCTGTTTTGAAATCCTTGCCACAGATGGGTGCTTCGTTCTGGCGCGAAAGCTCCAGCATGACGGGAAGATCGACCGTCAGATTCGGCGCGCCGTTCGCGAAAGGCACGCCTTCCATCAACGACGCGTAGGCATAGATCATGGAAGGCGCAATCAATTCGTCGTTCTCGCGCAGCGCCTTCTCGAACGACTTCAAAGACTGATGCGCCGCAGTCGGCTCAATGTAGGACTCGGTCGAGCCGCACCACATCGTGATCAACCGACTGGCCCCGCTGGTCTTTCGGAAATCGCGGATATCGTCGCGCAACTGCTCGGCCAGATCCATCTTCGTCTTGCCCTTCTTAACGTTCGGCCCCTCGATCTTCTTTACGTAGTTGTGATCGAATACTGCCGCGCGCGGCCTCACCGAAGACAGAAATGGTTTTAACTGCTCCAGCAGTCGATAATCGAGCACGCCCGCGTTGGACGCGGCTTCGTACATGTTGTCTTCAAAAATATCCCAGCCGGTGAAGACCAGATCGTCGAGTCCAGCCAGCGGCACGAACTCCTTAACTTTGGGAGAGCGGCCATCGGTGCGCTTGCCCAGACGCACCGTGCCCATCTGCGTGAGCGACCCGATCGGCTTGGCCAGGCCTTTGCGAATGGCTTCGACGCCGGCGACGAAAGTGGTCGCTACGGCGCCCATGCCGGGGATCATCACGCCGAGCTTGCCTTTCGCCGGCTCGATCACGCCATTTGGTTTGGAACTGCTTCGCGGCTTCGGCTCGGAGTTTTTTCCCCGCATTACTTCTACTCGTGATGTTCTTGCTTTTACGGACTTCTGCCGTGTCGCCATAGATTGGCCGCTTCCTCAGTAAGAATCAGAATGGATGTGCAAACCTAGTATGTTCTCGTATTGGATGGGAGTTTGGCAAACTTACGCGGCCAAGCGTGGAGAATTTCGCTTCAGTGGTGCTGCTTCGTCATTGAGCGGAGCGACCTTCCGGCATTGACTCCAGCGTCGCTGGGCTTCAGCTCTACGCGAGACCGTGGGGGCGGCTGTCGCCACATGATTCGAATGTGGGTCATCACTTCTTTGCGTTGGACTCACAAAGCGAGTTGGTGAAGAATGGAATCACTTCGCAGCCGGCTATGCAGCTGGTTCCCGCGAGGTTGATATTTGCAGGCAGCCCTGCAGCGGCATGCAAATCTTCTGACCCAGTTGATCTCCACAACAATCTGAGCCCACGCCGCCCGGCTTTACCCGGGCAGTGTGCTCATCGGAAACGCTCTTCGCCACAGGAATGCGACGAAGAGGGAACAGGAGATTCCATGACCACGATTCGTAGATTCACATACGCCACGTTGCTGGCGTTTGCCGCTCTGAACTTCGCGCCCAGCCTGGCCTCGGCACAGGAGCCTGCACACGGGAAGTTCACCCTCTCACACGAAGTTCACTGGGGGAATGCGAAAGTTCCCGCCGGGGACTACGAGTTTTCCTTCGACCCCGACGCTGGTGCACACATGTTGAGCCTGAGCAAGATCAGTGGGGCTCGCGCCGGCTATATGCTGCTGGTGCCCACGATCGACGAGACCAAGTCCTCTGATCGAAGCCGGCTTGTTCTCCAGGCAACACCGGATGGGAGCTACGTCAGCGCCATGCAACTGCCGATGTTTGGCATGACGCTGTACTTCTCCGTGCCGTCGCACCCCACCGAGAAGCAGATTGCCAGGGCTGCAACCATGGCCGCGGCATCAGGGCAATAGTCCTTTATTGCCCGTACCCAGCTGAGGGCGGATAGCGAACCTGCTATCCGCCCTCGATCGTTTGCGCTCTTGCGTCTGATGGGTTGAGGGAGACTCAGGGAAAATCCATGGAGGGTGAGAAGCCCTTAACGGCTCAAGCTGAGAAGGACGATACAGCGTTTACGGCCCGACTGAAGTCGGGTCCTTGCCTGCTTCCGCTTACGATCCGACCGAACCTGAGCCCTTTCCAATTTCGCTTCCTCCGAAAGCTGGCGGGATCTGCGAATTTCCCCGGACGTCGTCGCTCAACACAATGGCTTCCGCAATCTCCTTCATCGGTTTGCGCTTTTGGCGGCTCTGGCGTTGCAACGCCAGATAGGCCTGCTCTTCGTTCAGACCGAGATCGCGTTGCAGAATGCCCTTGGCGCGCTCGACAATTTTTCTCGTTTGTAATTGTTCGGAAAGGGTCGAATTGGCTTCTTCCAGTCGCGCCAGTTCGAGTTCCGCGCCCACGAGAAATCCGACCGTCGAGATCATCCGAATCTCGCGCCGCCGGTAGACATGGTGCTGACGGTGCTGCAGGTTGATGACACCCACGACGCGGCCGCGGCACATCAAGGGCACCGACAGAAAAGCCTCGTAGTTGTCTTCCGGTAATTCGTTGAAGAATTGGAAGCGCGGATCGTGCGCCGCCTCCTCCGGAATGGCCACCGGTTCGCGGTGCTGCGCCACCCATCCCGTAATGCCCTGTCCGACGCGCAGTTTCAACCGGTCGACCACATCGGGATGCGAATTCTTCGAAGCTCGAAGCACAAGTTCGTCGCCTTCGAGAATATAGATGAGACAGGAGTCGCACTTGACGAGCGCAGAGGCAAATTCGACAACGCGAGTCAGAACTTCGTGAAACCCGTCCGCGGTACCCAGGCGGACGCTAATTTCGTGAAGCACATCTACGTGTAAGTCCTCAACTGATATGAAGGGTTCCATGTCGTACATTATCGATCTTGTAGAGATTATGTCTAATTCCAAATTTTGATGGCTGCGATAAAGGATTCCGTCGTGATTCTTACGAAGGTTTAACATCTTTTGCGAAGTACGGAGCATCGCCGCTGCGGGTGCAAACGCGACTTCGCGCGGCCCCCAAAAGTCTTCCCCCCAGAAGGCAGGGGAATCACGGGAAAGACTGCAATCGCCTCGAGCGGGTTCCCGCGAAAGGCGGTGCTCCACGGTTGCCCTCTGGGGTTGCAAATATTTAAGGTTTCGCGTCCAGGTCCACGGTCTTCACCGGCAAATCCCAGTGCGCGTCGAGGATTTCGAAGCGCCGCTGCTCTTCGCGCTGGAAAATATCCTGGTCGGGATACATCTGTTTTTGCAGCGCGGCCTCGTCAAAGGCCTCGTTGGCGACGGTAGCGTTGTGAAAGACGATGGTCACGCGGAAATCCCAGCGGCCGTCTTCGGTGGTGTGATAGCGCGGCTGGTCCATCCAGACTTTCGTGATGCGGCCCATCTCGGCTTCTTTTTTCAGCACTGGATAGTGATTTTTCTTAAAGAGCTTCAAGAACTCGTCGGCGTGGCCCCACTTGGTTTTGTAGTAATACTCGACAACGAAAGGCCGGTCGGCGGCAGCCGGAGCAGACTGAGAGTATGAGGCAACCGGCACGGCGATGGTTGCGAACAGCAAGGCGAGGAGATGGCGGCGCATGGAAATCCCTCCGGGAGTGGATTCGCAGGTTGTACACTACCATGTGTTTGGCCCAGTTGCGACCGCTGCGGGCGTTTCGCGTAATCGCGGAAGAACGTTGCAAGCAACCTGTCGATATTGGGGTTTCGCGTCTTTCTTATCATGACCACCAAGCCCGTCAATCTCTGGACCTCGAACCAACACGCCCGCGACTATCTCGAACGTGCCGACTCGATTCCCCATCGCCAGGAAGGCGAGTCGGCGTTGCTCGAGTTCATTCCTCCGTCGACTCGTCGCATCCTTGACCTGGGCACCGGCGACGGACGCCTGCTGAATCTTGTTCGTCGCGAGCACGTCGGAACGGAGGCCGTAGCGATTGATTTTTCGCCCACCATGCTGGAGGCCGCCCGCCAGCGCTTTGCCGGGGAATCCTCCGTTAAAATCGTGGCTCACAATCTCGACGAACCCCTCCCCGACGATCTCCAGGTCTTGGGCAAGTTCGATGCCATCATCTCCTGCTTCGCGATTCATCATCTGATGCACCAACGCAAGCGGGCGCTCTATGCCGAAATTTACGGACTGCTGAACCTCGGTGGCGTCTTTTGCAACCTGGAGCACGTGGCCTCTCCTACTCTGCGGCTGCACAAAGAATTCTTGCATCGCATGGCAGTCACCGTCGAAACCGAAGATCCGTCTAACCAATTGTTAGATGTGGAAGCCCAACTCGGATGGTTGCGCGAGATTGGCTTCGTCGATGTGGACTGTCAGTGGAAGTGGCGGGAGTTGGCGCTGCTGGTAGCCCGTACCCCTGAGCGGAGTATGGGCCCTGGCGAAGGGCGATGACGCTGAAACGTTCAGCCCGTGCTGGGTGAACTTGCCCGCGATATTGTTCCCGCCACCCACTCGCCCGCTTCCTTGGTCCCCAGCACCCCGCCGATGTCCTGGGTGGTTTTCTTCTGGCGTACGGCTTCGAGCACGGCGGCTTCGATCTTTCCTGCTTCCGCGGCCATCCCCAGATGCCCGAGCATCATCGCGGCCGTCAGAATCGCGCCAAACGGATTCGCCATATTCTTTCCCGCAATCAGCGGCGCGGATCCGTGTACCGGTTCGAACATCGATGTCTTGCCGGGATGAATATTGCCGCTGGCGGCCATCCCTAGCCCGCCCTGCAAGCCCGCCGCCAGGTCGGTAATAATGTCGCCAAACATATTATTGGTGACGATCACGTCGAACTGCCGCGGATCGCGCACCATCTGCATGCACAGTGCGTCCACATACATGTGCTGCGCGGTGATGTGCGGATACTCGCCGCTCACTTCCTTGAACACGCGCTGCCACAGGCTCCCGGCGTGAGTCATGGCATTCGACTTATCGCACATCAGCACTTCTTGACGCGGCAAGCCGTCGACCTTGGTGTGCCCTTCACAATACTCAAAGGCATAACGGATGATGCGCTCTACGCCTTTGCGTGTGTTGATGTCTTCCTGGGTGGCGATTTCATCGGGCGTGCCCTGCTTAAAGACGCCGCCCGCATCCGTATAAACGCCTTCGGTATTTTCGCGAAGCACCACGAAGTCCGCATCCTTCGGCTCGACTCCTTTCAGCGGACACAACGCTGCATCCAGCAGTCGCACCGGGCGCACGTTGGCGTAGAGATCCATTCGGAAGCGCATGCCGAGAAGAATTTCTTTAGCGTGGATGTTGGTCTTGACACGCGGGTCGCCGAACGCGCCCACCAGAATCGCATCGAAGTCGCGGCCCAGCATGGCAAACCCCTCGGGCGGCACCGTGACCTGATCGCGCAAGTAGCGATCGGCGCCCCAGTCGAAATGCGTTAGTTCCACATCGGCGCCCGAAGCCTGGATTACCTTCACCGCCTGGGGGATGACTTCCTGGCCTATGCCGTCTCCGGGGATGACGGCGATGCGCCTCTGGCTTTCCTTTTTCGACTCCACGGCAGAAACGTTAACACAATCGCTATAATCGAACTAGGTATG
>Ga0209420_1001543_pt1 | contig 10822 bp, 15 predicted proteins | sample BlaSpr_A8_OM1_O1_FD_187972 | JGI IMG/M metagenome (GOLD analysis project Ga0209420, IMG submission 187972) | Forest soil microbial communities from Thunder Bay, Ontario, Canada - Black Spruce, Ontario site 2_A8_OM1_O1 (SPAdes) (version 2) | ecosystem: Environmental > Terrestrial > Soil > Boreal...
CCGGCCATGCGCTCTCCAGCCACAACCTGCGCAGCTTCTCCGTAGGCGCCTGCTACGCGCGCACCGCGACCTATCCCACGGGCGTGTACTGGGTAGTGCTGTCGCTGGACTGAGCAAGAGCACTGCCGCATTATCTCAAACTCACCGTACTCTGACTGACCGCACCAGTCTTTAACTTGGACCTTGACTCTCTCCTTTCTTACATCTAACATTTAGATGGTAAAGCGAGGGCAAACTGTTTGCAGGTCGAACTCAAGCTGAAACAAGCAAGCGCGGTATTGGGCATGCCCGCAAAGGAATTGCAGAATCTGGTGCAGTTCGGTGTGGTGAAGCCACGGCGCCGCCGCGGGCTCTACGTTTTCGATACAGTGTGCCTCTACCAGGCGCAGGTAGCTGGTCACCTGAGACTCGCCCTCGGATCACCCACAGACAAGCTTGCGGAATTTGTGGAGGCTTTTTCAGAGTTCTTGAAGAGGAGAGATAATGGCGTTCCGGATGTGCTGGTATTCCGGTCCTCATCCAAATACCGGACGCGATCTGTTGAAATAAGACTTCCTTTTAAGGATTTGCGGGAAAACCTTGAGGCCCGACTGCTGCGGATTAACCTGTATCGTGACCTGCCTAGGGGACGGAAGCGGCCAAACTGGAAAGCAGAGTTCTTGGCCACCTTGAAGGAGGCGTCGCGGGATATCAAAGATGCCTCCCCCAAGGATCTCCAGTGTGCCGTTCGGGGATACCGCAAGTCCAAGAAGGAGAAGCCGGAGATCACCGTTGCTGCGGAAACGGAGCAAGTCCCCTAGAGGAGTGGTGGATACCTCAGTGTTACTCGCCGGCGTCGCTGGAATGAAGGCCTCGGCGCGTCAGGGCAACATTGCGAGTGCGAGCTTTATAGTGCGCTGGGTGGAAGACCAGCGATTCGTCTGGCTGATCACCGAAGAAATATTGGACGAGTACAGAGAGGTGCTTGCCAAGCTTGGTGTCCGCCGTCCTCTGATTGGGAAAATCATTAACACGCTGCGTGCGAAAGGCGAACACGTCAACGTCGGACCTGCGCGCAATCTGTCGCCCGATCCCGATGACAACCACATTTGCGATTGTGCTGAGTACGGAAATGCCGACTTCATAGTTACGCTGAACCCAAAAGACTTTCCGCAAGCATCGCTGAGAGCAAGAGTAATTGGCCCGGGTGATCCGCTGCCTGGCCGCCGCACCACAACTCGGCGCAAGGGTTCGTGACTAGGCGTGAACCTGCTCGAAGCTCTTCAGCGTCGGCAAAGACTTGATAGACTTTCCCGCCCTTCGCTGAGCGAGCCGGATTTTATACAGGCTTTGCAGATTGAGCCAGAATTCCGCGGTGGTGCCAAAGAAGTGAGCCAGGCGCAGCGCCGTGTCGCCAGTGATCGCGCGCCGTCCATTCAAAATTTCGGTGATGCGATTGGTCGGAACCTCGAGTTGCCGCGCCAGTTCTGCGGCGCTCATTCCCAGCGCGCTAAGTTCCTCAGCTAAATGTTCCCCAGGATGGACTGCAGTCACTGGCATTCACATTTCTCCAGGCACCCGGCAATCTCTTTGCTCGATGCGGGTTATGACATTGCAGCGGAGAACCGGAGCAGCATCCTCAGTTAACTTCACCACCGACCCCTGCCCGCTGTTTCCGCCTGAATAGATCTCCACATAAACATCTCCAGCCTGGTCCAGCACGGCTCCGTTTCCGCCGTCCGCTGCAATCGTAAGATCTTCCAGAACGCTTTCCGCGCCGTCAGCCGTTACTTTGAATACCACGCCCGAATTGTTCGTGCCGCCGAGAATGCTCGTGCCATAAAAGTTGCCCGAATCGTCAAGCACGAGCGCCCCCGCGGGGCGGGCCCCATCCGTACAGTTGGTTAGCTGGCAAAAGCTGTACAGCACCGACTCAACTCCGGATGGAGTGATTTTGAATGCAGTTCCGTAACCGCTTGACGATGTCGAGCCCCCCGCATAAGTAACGCCATACATATTTCCCGCTGCGTCCTGAGTCAACTTGCCCACCGGATTGCCGCCGTCGCTGCCCCCGGTAAAGCTGTAGAGCACGCTCTCGACATAGTCCGGCGTCAGTTCAAACACCGCGCCCTGATTGAACTGTCCGCCGCGATTCGTTGTCCCATATAAATTTCCCGCGCTGTTGACGATCAGGCTGCCGGCCGGTGCCGAACCATCCGCGCAATTACTCAGCGAACAAAAGTTGTAGACCACTGAGTAAGTTCCATCCGGAGTGACTTTGAAAACGCTGCCATTCGCGTTCGTCGCATATTCGAATCCGTACAGATTTCCCGCCGCGTCCAGTGTCAAGGCGCTCGGGTACGCATAGCCTCCGGTGAAGCTGTGCAGCACAGTGAAGGCTCCATCCGGCGTGAGCTCAAAAACGGTGCCGCAAGAGCAGTTGGCGCTATCTCCGCCCTGGCTGGTGGTTCCATAAAGATTTCCCGCCCCGTCACGAATCAGACTTACGGCGGGATAAGAACCGTCACTACCATTGAAGCTGTGCAACACGCTCACAGACCCCGCCGGCGTCACCTTGAAGACAGCTCCGAGGCTATCGACGCCGCCTTGCGCCGACCCGTAGAGATTGCCGGCCGCGTCAATGATCAGGCCACCGCTGGGCAGTACCGGTCCCTTGGCGACCGAAGGGAAGTTAACTAAGGTGGATTCGCTGTAGGTGCTATCTCCAGCCTGATTGCCTACCTGATTTCCTATCTGATGTCTCATAGAGAGCGGCAGTAGCAGTACACTCAGCAGCAATTTCGTTTGCATTTCTAAACCTCATTCCTGCGGCGCCCGGTGACCATCACGAGCAATCAGCGTAGTTTCAGTGTAGGCAGCCCTCTAGCTCGATGGAATGGCGCATCGGTGGTGTGTGCACGCACGAAAGGACGCGTCTATTACCAAGAAAGGAAATGATCTCACGCAAAAACGTCGAAAGATCCCAAAGCCCAAAGCCCAAAGCCCGAAGCCCGGAACCCGACCTGTGCTAACCTTGCCCCAATCCTCCGTCAACGGCTCCGCCCATGGAATCCTCAGCTCAAGTCCGCGTGCCCCAGGTCCATGCGAAAGATATCCGCATCGGCACCGCTGGCTGGTCCTATAAAGACTGGGACGGCATTTTCTATCCTTCAGGCATGCAGCGGCGCAAGCAGCATCCGCTCGAATATCTCGCCCGCTTCTTCGACACCACCGAAATCAACACCTCGTTCTATGGACCGCTGAAGCCCGAGTGGGCCAAACTCTGGTGCCGCAAAGTAGCGGCCGTCAATAAGAACTTCCTCTTCACCGCGAAACTCTACCGCGCCTTCACTCACTCTCCCATCGCGGTCATGGAGCCCACCTCAGCCGCAACCATCCGTCCCACCGACGAAGACGAAGCCCGCACGCGCGAAGGCCTCGACGCCATCGCCACCGAGGGACGCCTTGGCGCGCTGCTGATCCAGTTCCCCGTTTCGTTCAAAAACACGTCTCTCAACCGCGATTATCTGGAACGCCTGCTGCGCCAGTTCATCGAATATCCGCGCGTCGTCGAGGTGCGCCACTCCAGTTGGAACGACGCCGCCACGCTCGCCGCCTTCGCGCAAAAAGATGTAGGCTTCTGCAACATTGACCAGCCGCTGCTCGGCCGCTCGCTCGCGCCCACCGAGCACGTAACCTCCGCCATTGGCTACGTCCGCTTGCACGGCCGCAACTACGAGCACTGGTTCGCGGATCAAGCTTCTGCGGATCAAAGCCCCGCAGATCAAGGTGCCGGCTCCGACAATCGCAACGACCGCTACAACTATCTCTACAACCACCGCGAACTAACAGGCTGGAAAGAAAAAATCGAGAGCATAGCCGAGCGTGCCCACACGACGTATGTGATCACCAACAACCACTTCGAGAGCAAAGCCGGAGTGAACGCGCTCGAACTGAAAGCCATGCTCAGCGGCAAAAGAGTGCAAGCCCCGCCCACGCTGATCCAGAAGTATCCCGAACTAAGAAACATCGCCGATCCCGCTGAAGATGCGGCAGCAACGAATCCCGCGCCGTTGTTCCCCTAGATTGCGTCCAAACCAATTAGCCACCACCGCCGGGTACATCGGTTGAGCAGTGGGCGGCTGCGTGCTACGATGGCGATCTCCCCCAAATCTCAGACGAGGTGTGTTTATGTACAAGACCTAACCGCAGCAGCTCTCCTGTTGGCGATTTTTACGTTCACGTCCGGAAACCGCTTCGCTGGCGCTACGCCGGCCACTACGTCCTCACCCACAATTGTCGCGAGCAAGGCAATAACGGGACGAACCACCATGATTCCCACAGCTACGCTTTTCGCTGTGTCAACCACCGGTTTGTATCGCTTATCGGCATACACCGCGATGTCCACAGCCGGAACCACGGGTTGTCCATGGGATTTAACTATGGGATGGACGGACGATGCAGGGGCGGAGCAGGCTTCTGAGATTCTGCAACTCTCGGCCAGCGCGAAGCCGCCCAGCGCCTATGGATATGGTGAGAACGCCCTCACGCAAACGGTAATCATGCGGGCAGTGGCTGGTTCTGACATCACCTACAATGTGCCAGCCACAGGTTGCTCCGGCGACAACGGAACCTATGAACTGTTCCTTACCCTGGAGCGGCTCCAGTAGAAGTTGGCGTTTTTGAACTCGGCTGAAAGGAAAAATCAAAATGTCGTCCAAAACGACCGAGAATCCGCATCCCGAAAAGAAGATGAAGACATCTCCGATCGTGTCGCAACAGGAGTGGGAAGCTGCGCGCCAGCATCTCCTTGCGAAAGAGAAAGCCGTCACCCGCTCCCGCGACGCGCTGGCCGCTGAGCGTAGACGCATGCCGTGGATGCTTGTCGACAAGCAGTACGAGTTCGATGGACCGAAGGGCAAAGTCACCCTGCTCGATTTGTTCGAAGGCCGCCGCCAGTTGGTCCTCTATCGCGCCTTCTTCGAGCCCGGAGTCTTCGGCTGGCCCGACCACGCCTGCCGAGGCTGCTCCCTGGGCGCCGACCAGGTCGGCCACCTCGCCCATCTGAACGCCCGCGACACCACGCTAGCGTGGGCTTCACGCGCGCCGCAGGCCGACATCGAGCGCCTGAAAGCACGCATGGGATGGAAGATGCCCTGGTACACAATGGCAACCACCAGCACCTTCGATAAAGACTTCGGCGTCGATCAGTGGCACGGCCACAACGTGTTCTTCCGCGACGGCGACAAGGTCTTCCGCACCTACTTCATCAACAACCGCGGCGACGAAGCCATGGGCAGCGTCTGGAGCTACCTGGACCTAACGCCGCTAGGCCGCCAGGAAACTTGGGAGGACTCGCCCGAAGGCTACCCCCAGACCCCGCCCTACAAATGGTGGAACTGGCACGACAACTACAACGCCGAAGCCGCGCCTGATCAGAAATGGATCGACATAACAACCGACCCAGACGGCGCCTACCGAAAGCGCCTCGAAGAAGACAGAGCAAGATAGCGAAGCCGGCCACTTTGCCAACGAAATAACCGGGTCGGCCCCAGTGAGACTCGGTGCCCACCGCACGGGCAACCTCAGTTCATCCTCATCGCGAAAGGCTTAAGCCAGCCTAGTCTCCAAATACTCCATGAGATGGTGTCGACTTAGACACAGTATCTGTTCCCAAAATGGGACTAACCAACAAAAACGTAAGAATACTTCTTGACATAGTATCGACTCAGGGACCAGTATTTGTGTCCAAGAGACCACTAATGACGGGGTACTTAGTGACATAACAGCGGAATAGGCACAGTATCTGTAACTGCCATGTTACAAGACAACAGTAATGCCAAAAGGAGATAACAATGCCAAGACCACTAACAAAACAAGACGTACCATTCTTAGTCGAAGCTATGGACCGAAAACATGGCCTATTGGGCCATGCAGTGTCACCGGCCGCCGCCTTTGGCGAGGGCGATAAGGTAGACGGCGAGATGAGCATTCCCGAACCTGTCGAGGTCGATGTCGAGGGAACAATGACTCGGGAGGACTACGAAAAATGCTCGATGATCATGGCCGTTTGCACCAACATGGTGCAGCAAACCATCGCAAACGCGGCGGTGGAATCCGGAATTCAGGTTTCTGAAGCCATAAAGAACATGGATGCCTGGGTCACTGGATTCGTGCGTTTCCCATTTCCGTTCTTTACCTTCCAGTCCCAGCAAGATGACAATTATGATAAGAGTGACTTTAGCCTAAAGGTAGATCCAGACGTGGTCGATAAGATCCTGAATATCAAGAATGTCGTCCAGTTGAAGGATGCCGTCCTTGGCGCACTGAAAGCATCGGGGGGCGAGATTGCAAAATACTCAAAGCAAAAACGCGACTTCAAGTACTTCGGCGTTATTACCGCCTACAATGAAACTAACATCTCCACCCGGGTAGTCAAGTACGCACTTCACATGGAAAACACAGACGCCAAGGCGCTCTGCGTCACCTATGCCAGCACAGCGCTGAACAGCACATATGACACATATGAGTTTGTCGGCGACAAATACATGATGATCAAGATGCAAGAGGCGATACACGATAAGTTAATCGAGAAGATTGCACTTAGGCTTCTTGAGTTCATTGACGAGTTTTATGAACAGCAGTTAGTCGACTTCAGGGGCGCCGTGAAGGATATTGTCGCCGGTAAGAAGGCGATTCGCGCGGCATGAAGCGACTGGATGTGTGCCGGAGAGGCGGTTTGAAGAAAAGCTTGTCGAGAGGCAGACACATGCAAGTCGACCGTTTGAAGATCGTGGTTATAGGGGCCATACTGTGCGCCCCCCAGGCGATCGTCCCTGCCGTAGCCGAGGACCTTGCAGATTACGCGAAGGCCTGCAACAAGGCGGTTGGGGTTAAAGTCGAGGCGTTCGACTGTCTCAAGGGCACACTGGTTCCGATGAAAGGGACTGCGGGGAAAGACTGCGAGAAGCCGCCCTATCTGCCCAGCGCCGCCTGCCGGGAGGGCAGCCGGTTGGGCGTTCAAAAGACTAGCGCCGACACCGCCGTCGTGTGGCTGTGCCGGAAGAAAGAGGTGACCAATCCGGGGAGCAACATCTTCGATGACATTGCTGTGATCCAAACGAACTTCTCCAACGGCGCAACTTGCTTCTACCAGCGCCTCGATGACGTCGACGGTAGCAAAGTTCCCGCACCCGAGGATGATAAGACCGGGTTTTGGATGACGCCCAGTAAGGCAGCCGGGGAGGAGTGCGCCGCATGCCATGACGCTGGCCTCCTGCGTACTCCCTACCTCACCCAGGTCGTTGATGGGCATGGAGACAAGGTCCTGCCGAAAGATCTTCGCAAGGACAAATACTGGTTTCCAGGAAAGGATTTCCAGGGCTGGAATGGCAATGTGTACAAGATCGACGACAAAAAACCGGCGACCTGTACGGGGTGCCATGCAATGGGGGCCAATGCCATTGATCCTGATCTCGGAACCTCCACTTGGCTGGGACTCATGGCCACCGGCGAGACGGAAACATACCACCTGCCGGGCAAATATGCATTTTGGATGAAACCCGGTCGCACGGCGCCTAACGACAAAGACAAGGCCGAAGCGAAACGAATGAGCGAGTGCGCGCGTGGCAAGGTCCCCGACTGCAATCGGGGGCCGTGGGGCGGCCAGTTGGAAGCCGTCATGGAATCGTTAAAGGGGCGCTCGCTGCCCAGGCTCCAACGGCCATCTGGGGAAGATTATCCCAAGCCGTCCGAAAAGCAGTAAGTAGCAGTACGTAAAGGACTGCTCTAAACGGTCCCAGCCGTCGGGGAATTGGGGGGAAAACCAGGGCGCACGGGCGTTTCCCATTTAACTCAAGGTTCTGTGAGGATATCCTTTGATCGCGAACTTTTCCACAGGCCCATTGTGACATCTGACCTTGCGCACAGCCCATGACTTGCGCGATCATGGTCGAGGCGGCGGGTGGTCCAGCTTTTGACCTCTCTGGCATCAGCAGCAAAGTGGGTGGGGGCTGGCGCATCTTTGACTTGTTTGTGCGGGCGCGATTACAACTGAGGCTGCCGCACCTTTCGCGGTTTTCGAAAGGTGCGCGCGATGCAGCCGAGAGCGAGAGGATTTTGACTTTGATGGAGTGTGCCGGATGCTCGCTCCCGCTCCCCTTCCTTCCGTCTAACGGTGCTACTTTGGGGATCCAGCCCTCACGCCACGACAGACATTTCCCCATGCTGTTTGCGCGTGGGTCTCACTGTAATTTCCACATCCTGTCCCAGCGCGGTGAGAAACTCCATGAGGCGCTCCACCGAAAAGGTGCCCGAACGGTTGCGCATGAGCACGGAGACGTGGGGCTGCTTGATGCCCAGAATCTTCCCGGCCTCGGCCTGCTTCAGGCCCCGCGCCTTGACCAGCCGGTAAATCTGCAGCGTGAGCCGTGATTTCAAAAGCTCCTGCTCAGGGTGAGGCAGACCGAGATCGGCAAAAACATTCCCGCTACTTTTTTCGGCGCGGATTTTCTTCGCCTTGGTGCTCTTAGTTGTTCTCATGACATCAATTCTGCCTTTCTCGATGCAGTCGCTCGGCTTCCGCCAAACGTTGCCGGATCAGTTCCATGTCCCTCTTCTGCGTGGCAACGCCATTCTTGGATTTCTTTTGGAACGCATGCAGCACGTAAATCCATTCCGCAAAACGAACCGTGTACACCGTCCGCCACGTGTCTCCACGATGGTGCGCAATGATCTCGACGACGGAGCTTCCGCCAAACCCACGCATGGGCTTCGTCGCAGGATCGGTTTCACCCTCTTGCGCGGCATAGAGAGCTCGGCCAATGTCGCGGCGGACTGCGCGCGGAAATGCGCGCAAGTCTCTTCGACTTGAGCCCACCCACACGACCGGGCGCTCCGCTACAACCACGATACATATATACGTCTACACGTATAATCCGTCAAGTATCCAGGACTTCCGCCGAAACCCGCGCGGTAGTTTTCCACAGGCCCATTGTGACATCTGACCTTGCGCACAGCCCATCACTTGCGCAATCATCGTCGAGGCGATAACGGTCGGGTGAGACCAAATCATCGCGTTCCTAAGTGATTGGTACTAAAGAACTTAGTATCTAAGTTCTTTAGACTCCCGATCTTGCGGGGAATTTCCCGCTAAGACCATGATTCCAGAGATTTTGCAAAAAGGGGGGGAGGGGGGTATCGACCCGTTTTTGGTGCATTTTCATTCTAGGAGCGAGCCACCCAACGCCCGCACAACGAAGCCCCAAATTTTATTTTCGGGCAACGCCAGGACGTCACGGTTTTACCAGTGGATCAAGCCCTCAGGGTCCTCCACCAGCACCACGTCATATTTTTCGATCATAGGCATGAGGAGGTTTTCCAGTTCACGCTTCCACAGTTCTCCTTCATAGAACTTGGCCTTCATCGGCTCGCGCGAGGCAAGGTCAGGAAAGCCGCGCATAAAAAAGAAAGTGTCAGGATCTTCGATGGAAAGAAACGGACCGAGTATCTTCATCCCGATCTCCGCATGAGCCGGAATCGACTTCGAGCGGAATATCTTCAGAAACTCGGCCCGCTTGCCCGGCTTAAGTTTGTAAGTGCGCATCTCGATGATCTTCATTTCGACGACTATGGAAACCTCCGCTACGACGATCACAATTTACTGCCCTTGGTATGATGATCGCTATGAGCGTAGCGAAGCAAAATCGCCAGAAGCGCGGATCGGCGAAGGGGGTTTCGGTGCGGAAAGAGCCATCGGTGCAGCTGGAGGGACCAGAATTACGCCGCACTTTAGAAAAGTTCCGTGATACGAAGAACGAACGTAGTGCCAAAGAGCTAAAGAAGGTTATTAGCGATTCGATTTGCAAGGTCGCTGAGAACGAAACGGCTGAAGCGAGGCCCGAAGCCCGAAGCTACCGTCCCGCAACCGCATGATCCGACATGCGCCGCTTGTTATAGCGCAGCGCGACGTTCATGTACACATTCCCCAGAGAAGTTTCAAAGCAGATCATCAGCGCTTCCGTATCTTCGCTGGTCTTGTCGCCTTCGTCACATGTAACCAGCATCGGAGGATGCACGCGGAAGTGAAAGCCCTGATCGTTGAGCGCGCAAACGGCATTGCCAACGACCTGGTTGGCAAGCTCGAAGATGGTCTCTTTGATCAGCCCATCGGACTCCGGCAATTCCGCGCCCGCATAATGGCTGGCCACGCGCAAAGCGGTTTGCGGATCGAGGTCGAGCACAATGCGGCCTTCAATGTCGCCGGTAAGCGCCACCATTCCAGCCACGCCTTTGCGGCGATAGGCATGTTCTTCCATCGCGAGGCTATCCACTTTAGTTGTACCTTGCAGGCCTTGCGACAACACGGCGTCGGCCGCGTTGATGAAAGGCTGAATCAGTTCCATCTTCATGCGACTAGACCCCCGCGTTGGCCGCAGCTGCGACGGCGCCATCTTCTCCCAGAACGTACTTGATGACTTCATACAGAACTTCCGGCTTCACCGGCTTCTGCACGAAATGGCGCGCCCCGCGCTGCAATGCGGCCACAATGTTTTCCTGGTATCCAACGGAAGACACCATGACGACACGGGCTTCGGGATGCGCCTGGACGATTTTCTCCGCAGCCTCGATGCCTTCCATTTGCGGCATGGTGATATCCATGAGCACGATGTCAGGTTGAGTGCGGTCGTACTCGCTGATGGCGGTCAATCCGTCACCGGCTTCGGCCGCGACTTGCCCGCCGAAGCTTTCGATCATGCGGGCGAGATTCTTGCGCGCGAACACGGAATCGTCCACGATCAAGTAGCGGACCGACTGGCCGTCTTTGCTGCGTTTCACTGGTGCA
>Ga0209420_1001544_pt1 | contig 10817 bp, 11 predicted proteins | sample BlaSpr_A8_OM1_O1_FD_187972 | JGI IMG/M metagenome (GOLD analysis project Ga0209420, IMG submission 187972) | Forest soil microbial communities from Thunder Bay, Ontario, Canada - Black Spruce, Ontario site 2_A8_OM1_O1 (SPAdes) (version 2) | ecosystem: Environmental > Terrestrial > Soil > Boreal...
CCCGTCGTCGAACAACAGCTTGGCCGCGGCCTCGGTGACCGCCTTGCTCGCGTCAGCGCGGCGCTGGACCGAGGCCTCGACCCCCGCCTGCGCCGCCTGATAGCGCGCCACCAGGGCCGAAGCGATGACACGTTCGTATTGATGGGCCACGACGCCGTTGGCATCCGGAAGGCCGAAGGGGGTGGGACCGTTGCTGCCACCGAGGAACTCGCTGGCCTCGAACAGCCCACTGTTCTCGTACTCGTCGACGGCGAAGTGGCGCAGGGTGTGCTGCACGGCGAGGTAGTCGTTCTGGGACGTCGAGACGTCGGATCGAGCGATCACCAGCTGCCAGTCCCGAGCGGTCAGCTGGTTCTGGTCGAGGCCGGTGGTCAGGATGGAAACCTCGTAGTTGTGCAGTTCCGACTTCACGTTGGAGAAGACGGAGAGGGCGGACGCCGTGTCGACAGCCGGCTGCGCCACGACCCCGGCGGTCCCGACAATGGCATTCAGGTAGCACGGTTGACCGTCGGCCGAGGGGGCGCACCACTGGCTCTGGTCGACGGTGGCGAGAAAACCTCCCGGCGGCGACACGTTGCCCTCCCGCAGCGCCGCGACGATTGGCCACATGTTGAACTGAAGCATCGTCGCGACCGTCGCGGCGCACCCGGCAGCCCAGTTGGCAAACGCGGGGAACCCGTTCGACGAATCGACTTCGGGCAGGGGCTGGTTGGCGGCGTTGGTGGTCCGGCTCGTATTGAACGGGTTGTACGCCGCCGTGTTGTTGGTGGAGCCGCCCTCGGCGTTTTGCCACGCCGCCAGATTGGAGACGTTGGCCTGGGTGGCCGGTGCCGACAATCCCTGCAGCACGCAGAGCTCCCACCCGCCGGGGAGCGGGGTCCCAACGGTCGACGCCACCGCGCCGGCGGGGCCGGCCGTCGCGGACCACGCGACCAAGGGCGCGATCAGGCCGGCCACGGTCAGCGCCACGGCAAGGCGGACGGTTGAGAGCAGGCGTGTCATGAGAGGTCGGTCCGAGGGGAGCGGCCCAGGCAGTGGGGACGCCTGCTGCAAGTGGGCCGGAGCGGAAGTGGCGTCAACACTTGCACGTCTGGTGCAGATTGCAACTCAGGAATTCTCGGCATTTCCCCCGGCCCCCTGAAGCGGTTCCATCCTCATTGAGGGAACCCTGGTCAGGGCCAGGCCTTTCGTTCCAGCCGCCACGGTTCGGATCTCGAGGCCCCAGCACCTGGTCGGAGGCGGGGTCGACCCGGCCGAGGAGCCTCGGGCTGGCCTCGCGCCAGGGTGGTGTTCCGGTGACGCGGGCGGGCGGGCGCCGCTTTGGCATGCCCGTCACGTCCAGGTTTCAGGGACTCCTGAACGCTCTCCCGACCCAGGGGCGCCTGCCCACGGAGAGCGGCCCTCGGCGGAGTAGAGCCCACACACCGGTGCGGACTCTTCCTTTCGCGGTGCCAGGTGAGGAGTCGCTCGGCGCCGATTGTTGCGAAGCCGTCAGCGAAGCGGTGGTGAACTTGGCCACCCGATCGCATCTTCGTCGCCGGGTTCGGCCTGGGTGCTAGCACGACCTGTTTGCACAGGCTGGCGCCATTGTCGGCGGGAACCGACAGGGACCAGACTCGCCTCAGGAGGTCATGTTGGCGGTCGTCAGAATGCTATTCCGAGCCGAATTCCGCCATCGCTGGCGCTCGTGGATGTACCTGGCCCTCCTCGTGGCCCTGGTCAGTGGGCTGGTATTGGCCGGGATGGCTGCAGGGAGACGAACAGCGTCTGCCTTTCCTCGGTACGTTGCGGCCTACGGCTCCGATGTCGAGGTGTTCAGCTTCAAGCCGATCCCTGCGATCGCGTCCCTTCCCGAGGTCGAGGAGTCGACGTCGGCCGTCATCCCGGCAAACGGACCTCCCGCCTGTAGTGGGTGCCGCCTGTTGGCCAACCAGAACTTCGGGATCGTGGGGCTCGCGCCGCAGGACCTCGCCGGTCATGTGAAGTTGCTGTCGGGCCGCATGCCCGACCAGTCGAACCCCTTAGAGGTTCTGGCCTCGTACACGATGCAGCGCGATCTGGGCATCCAGCTCGGCTCGCACATCCGCATCCGATTCGCCTCGGGGAGCCAGCGAAATGAGGTCCTGAACGGCGCCGAGATCACGCCTGACGGTCCCCTGTACGACTTCAAGGTGGTGGGTACCGAGGCATCCGAGGACGAATTCCCGGCCACCAGCAGCACGAACTACGGCCTGTACACCACCAAGGCGTTCATTCGTTCCATCAACGACAGGACGGTTTTTTTCCATGCCGACTTCGTGCGACTTCGCCATGGAGCCGCCGACATTCCCCGCTTCCAGGCCCAGGCCCGCCAGGACGGCGCGCCGGGCCTGACTGATCTCGACACCGATGCGGCCGCCGTCAACTCGTCCATCCGACCTCAGGCGGTGGGTTGGTGGATCCTCGCTGCGCTGACCTTCCTGGTTGGGCTGATCGTGTTGGCCCAGGCTCAGAGTCGTCAAGCGTCGGTCCATGAAAACGAGTACGGCACGCTACGCACGTTGGGGGTCTCTGGCCGACAGCTCTTCTTGGCGGGATTGGCCAGGACTGCAGCGATCGGCGTGGCCGGCGTCGTCGGCGGTGTACTCCTGGCCTTCGGACTGTCGAGCCTCACGCCGGTCGGTGAGGCGGGACTCGCCGAACCGATGGACGGGTTCTTCTTCGATACCTGGGCCCTCCTGGTCGGAGGCCTGGTGTTCTTGGCCGTCTTCCTGGTTCTGGGGGCCTGGCCCGCTGTCTCAGTCGTGAGGACGGCCCGAACCGGCGGCCGAAACCGCGGGCAACGTCCTTCTCGGACCGTCGGCCTTCTGGCCGAATTGGGTGCATCCCCCAGCACACTGATCGGCGTTCGCCGTGCCCTCCAACGCGGTGGCGGCCGTTCCACTGTTCCGGTTGCCTCCGCCCTCGTGGGTTCGATCCTGGCCGTGACCGCCCTGTGTGCCACCGCGGTCTTTGGGTCCAGCCTCACCCACCTGGTTACGACGCCCTCTCTCTACGGGCAGCGCTTCGATCTCGACATCAGCGTCAACAGCGCTGGTACGCCTGCTCAGGCCGAGCAGTTGGTTGACGACATCGAGCGGGAACGGACCGTCACAGGGATCACGGCTGGCCTCTCGGGCGACGTCAGGATCAACGGCCACACCGTGGCCGCCTTGGCGGGACAGTCGATCCGAGGGTCGCTGCTCTTGACGACAATCACCGGGCGGCTCCCCGACGCACCCGACGAGGTCACGATGGGGGCGGCGACGCTACGAGAAGTTGGGGCCCACGTCGGCTCGGTCGTACGGGTGTCAGTGCCCAATGCGCACGGTGGGACTAGGACTTCGACATATCGGGTGGTCGGAGTCGCATCGTTCCCACCCGACTTCGGAACCGGGGGACTGGGCACCGGCGCCGTCTTCGACTTCGCCGGGTTCGGTGCCCACTGTGCGCCGGGGACGGCGCCCAGTGTGTGTGCCATCGACGAGACCTACAGCGGCGCGGGCGTGATCCTCGTGGATACTGCATCGAGCGCCGCCGGACGATCCGCGTTCAACAGGTTGGTCGCCACCTACGAGGGCGATGTCGGGCTCCCGATGGCGCCGACCAATCTTGTCAACTTCGGGGAGGACGTGAACTTCCCTGTGATCCTGGGATCGGTCCTCATCGTCTTCGGCGTGGCCGCGCTCCTGCACGTGCTGGTGGTGAGCATCACCCGTCGACGCCAGGAGATCGGGCTACTGAAGTCCCTCGGCTTCTTTCGTCGGCAAGTGGCCTCCACTGTGCTCTGGCAGACCACCACCGTGGCCCTGATCGGGCTCGTCGTCGGCGTACCTCTCGGGATCGCGATCGGCCGACTCGTGTGGCGGGCCTTCGCCGACTACCTCGGCGTGGTACCGGTACCGGTCGTGACGCTCCGCGAGATCGGTGCCATCGCTCTCGGAACCCTCGTCGTGGCCACCTTGTTGGCCGCGGGCCCGGCCATCGTGGCCGCCCGGATCCGACCGGCGAGCCTCCTCCAAGCCGAATGAAAGGTCGTCGAGGGGTATGCCATCGCCACGGATCTGGCAGCGACTGAAGTGGCCTCAGGAGAAGCCGCCCGCCGAATAGACGGCGATGAGTAGGCGGCCGCCGTGCGCCGGGACGCTTCCCCCACTCCGCACAACTGCGACCACCGAGACATTTCGGCAACCTCTGCACCGCTGCTGAGCCGGAAGAACACCGTGCCCGGAGCGGGACTCGAACTCCCGCCGGGCTCGTGGTTCCAAGTGGGTCCGATTCCGGTGTCCCCTGGTCATCCGGCCTGTACGACACTCCGTTGCCCGACCGCGGTGGTCCCTAATCCGGAGCGATTATGCGGAGTCTGTGACCAACGTTGTGACCAAACCCACCGCCGGTTTGGGCTACTGAGGTGGCCGCGTGAAGCTCGGGCCGCTTATGCCAGAGCGAGGTCCAGGGCGTTGGCGCTGCTCGAAGGTCGCTCCTGCACGAGTTCGGTCATCTCATTTGGGACGGTCTGGCGAGGGGGCGCCATGTTCCCTACCGTCACCGCGAGCAGTTCCAGAAACTTTGCCGCATCCTCCGACAGCTCGAATCGCTCGGCAACGGCCCTGAAGTCCCATTGCGCCCACGCCCGCAGCACTTCGACGCCAACGGCGTTGCCCTCAGCATCGACGTCGACGATCGTCCCGTCGTCCAGCTCAATCTGCCCCTCGATCGCCTCATCCGACAATCTCACGTAGAGGGACTGAGACTCGACATCAAAGGTCCAACTCATCTCCGCTCGTCCTTCCAAGCCAGTGACACGACGCGTTCCACGTCGACACTGTCAACCCATACTTTAAGTGTCCTATTTCCTAACATGCCGCGTAGCTCCAGAGTATCCGGCCGGTTTCCGGGTTGGGGGGCGCCGATCGGTCGACGGAGTATCAGCTTGACCTGCTCCTCTGTGATTTCACGCTCTGCCATTCGGTCTCGGGCGTGTTTCGAAAAGCTGACCGCCATGTCACAGTTGGGGAACCGTTGTCTTGATCTTGAGACGCTGACTCCAGATCTCGTCCCCGTCCACGACGATGCGCACCAGGTAAACACCGAGTCGGCGGAACTCCAACGGGAGCAAAACCGCCAGCGGAACCCCGATAGGCATCTCGTGGTCAAACTGAGCGACCCTGTCCACCGTAGCGCCAGGGAGGGGGATGTCGATTCGGGCGACCTGCTCAGTACCGTCCTGGTGCTCGACAAGGACCACGACATTGTGGGCAGCGATGGCATCTTCCTCATCGACCGTCAGCCGCCCAACAAGCCAGACCTGCTGGCGAACTGGCAGCTGGGGTCCAAACAGGGTGTCGATAAAACCTCCCAGAGAGGAAACCAACCCGGACGGGTCACCCTGAGCCGCATTGGCCAGAAAGGCCGCTTGGACGCCGATCATCGGGCGGAAACAATAGGGTCGGGACCGGAGGGGCGCCAGGCCCGCTCAGCTCAAGTGTGCACCACGGCGGTCGCCAGTGCCGGCAGGGCGATCACGGCCACCACGAGGACCAGGCATCCGCACCCGCAGCCACGCCGGGCCGCTCGGCGGCTCCTGCGCTCGAGCTGGGCGGCTCAGGCGTCCCAACTGTCCGCCTCGTCGTCATTGACCCAGCGGGCATGGAGCTTTGCGATCACGTCTGTTGTCGAGTCCCCGGTAAGCCCGGCGATCTCTTCGAGGAGCGACACGGTCACCGTGATGAGGCCATTGAGCAATCGTCCGTATCCGGCCGCCCCCCCTCCGAGAGTCTGGATGGCATTAGCGACCTCGTCCTGCGCTCCCAGGGGCTCAACTTCTGGGAGTGCGGTGTAGTCGGACACCAATGCTTTGAGCACCCGGAGCGCCTGCTCAATGTCCTCAGTTTCGGAGCCGGACCCGGAATCGCTCACGCCCGAACGTCCCGCCCCGTCGCCTTCGCCCACCTCTCGACATCGGGCCATGCCCAGACGAGGCCCGACCTAAGGACGGCGACGGGTTGGGGGAAGTCCTTGTGGCGCCGACGCCAGCCGTGCACGGTCGTGGCCTGCTTGATCCCGAGACGGCCGGCGATCTCGGCTGCTCCTACGAGATCAGTCACTTGAACCCTCCTGGCCACGCCGGAAAGTTAACCGAGCACCCTGCTCGAAACCGTTGCACACGACCGTGTGCAGTCCTATGGTAGCTGGTGCACACGACCGTGTGCACGAACAGAGGAGAGAGAGCAATGACCACAACGGCAGAGCGGGTCAAGACGCCCCCGCTCGTACAGGACGTGAGCGGCCGGTGGATACCGACGGACTATGTCGAGCAGCTTGCAAGTCTCCGGGCGTTCATGGCTGAGGACCGGCGGGTGGCAGACCAGCTCGCCACCGAGGACACCAAAGAAGCGCGGATGCGGGCACGGGTCCTGCGCTGCCGGGCAACCAAGGGAGAGAACTGGCTTACCACCTTTGTCGGATGGTTTGGGCGTGCCGAGCCCGACGGTCCGTCGGGCCTTGATGAGCTGAAGCAGAACGAGGAGGTGCTGGCATGACCGCAACGGCAGAAAGCGGTGGGGCAATCGGCCGGTGCCCGGTGTGGTGCAACGGACATACGGATCAGCGCCACTACGCCAATGAGTTCAACTTCGAGGACGGGGCGCCGTGCGACGACGACCACGGCCTCGTGCTGACGTTGGTTGAGCCCCTCCGCTCCGAGGCCCTGTGGGATCACGGTGAACTGGCATCGATACCAGCCAGGTTGAACGTGTCCCTCTTGCAGAAGTTCGGGGCCATAAGACCCACGATCTCGCTCGTCGGCCCGGAGAAGCCATTCCAGCTGACGGTCGAGGAGGCTGAACGACTGCGAGACGCGCTGACCGAGTTGCTCGAGGATGGGCGGCGCGATCTCAGGGCGTCGCTGGAGGCGCGAGCAGGTGAGGTGCCGGCATGACTATCCTCGCCGAAGTCAAAGTCGTGTCCGCCGACAAATGCTGGTGCGAGTTCAAGGACAAGCCTCTTGCGCACGATCGCCTGCTCGGTGTTGAGGGCATGGGCGTCCCTTACGCCGTGGCGCTGGTCGCCGACATCATCAGCAACCTGGACCCGGGCACGGGCAACGAGGGAGACCTGTTCAGCGAGCCCGACGAGATAGCCCGCTTCGTCGCTCAGCACAACTGGATCGACCCAGTTGGTATGGCCGCGCTGGCCGAGGCCGTGCGATATGCGGCAGACCAGGCGTGGTCATGGAGGCAAGCAGAGAAGGATGACGGACGGAGTGTTCCGCGGTGAGCACCAAGCCACGTGTACCCCTGTCGGACGGGATCTGGCGAGACATCAACGACCTGAGTCTCGAAGAGATCCGCGAGGAGATGGACGAGCTGCTCGCCGAGGTAACGGGATTGGTCAGGACCCGCCGACCACCGGAGGAGTAGGCTTCGGGTTCAGGGTGTACACACGCCCGGGACGCATGTGCGAGCGGCCCTCGGCTTCGGTCGGGGGTCGCTTCGCGTCTGACGCCCAGTCAGAAAGCCGAGCGAATCCGCAATGCAGTCGCAATCGCGTTGACACACCGCGCTGATAGACAACGCCACGAAAGCCCGGCCCTCCGTCTGAACTCCCGAAGCCTCTTGGTAACGACGGGTCGGGGCCGGCAGGAACGGCCCGGGGAGCCGGTGGTTTGGCCCCGGGCCGTTCCGCACTAACGGAACCGCCATGAGTTCGTAACGCCACTCGCAGCCCTCACACAGCTTGCACGCCTACGTTTCCCTGGACGCGAGGCGGCCGGCGCCACCTTTGTTCCCCTCCCGGACCCCCCTGGAGACGGCGCTGGCCGCCTCGCGTTCACCGTGACCCCGCGTAACTGCCGAGCACCCCGCCGCGCTGACCCTGCTGGCGTGCCTGCCGAAGCATCCTCTTCCGAACTTCCTCAGCCACCGCGCTACCGACCTCCCCGGCACTGAGGTTGCTCCCATTGACGATGATGTCGCCGCTGTGGTGGTAGGAGTCGCCTCCGCCGCCGAGGTCGGCCGCGCCGAGTTCCGGGCCTGTCGAGAGCAGGTGGGAGAGACCACCGGAAAGATCGCCGAGGGCATCGTTGGGGATCATCTGGCCGCCAAGCGAGGGGATCATCAGCTCTGGGCCGTGCTCGCCCACGACGTACGGCTGACCGGGCACCACCTCTCCTCCCCCCGCAAGGTGCGGGAGGCCGGAGAGGTTGTATAACTCGTTGAGGACGCCGCCCCCACCTCCACCCCCACCCAGGAAGCTGGGCAAGTGGATGGAGTTGAAGGCGCTCTCTACGTCGTGGGCGGCGCTCGCGACGTCGTGCAACGTGTTGTAAAGCTGTTCAAGTTCATGGATCCCGGGGCCCATGTTGGCGAGGGCGCTAATGCCGGTGAGGAACCCGGCTAGATCGCCCATCGCGTCCTTGATTGGCTGCGGGATCTTGTCGAAACCCTTGGCCAAGGCGTCGAGCGCCACGCCGACCGGACGCATCACGTCCGCCATCATCGACATGGCATGTGTGAATCCGTCGAGCAGGGTCAGACCGGTCGGGGTCAGCGCGACGAAGATCTTTCCGAAGCTGTCACCGATGGACTCGAGGTCGTGGCCGACGGTGGGACCGTTGGTGACCAACCAGTCGATGAAGTCCTTGAAGGTCTTTGAATCCGAGAACTTGTCGAGGTCCTTGCCGAGCGAGTCGAGCCCCTTCTCGATCATGTCGATGAAGGGCTGGCCGGTCTCGCCCATCTGGGCGAGTGCCTTCCCGACGTTAGTGATGAAGTCGGTCACGGTTTCGAGCGCGGGCCCAGCGTTGTTGCCCACCCACGTGATGAACTTTTCAAAACTCGGGCTGCTCATGTCCTTGCCAAAGTCTTCGATGATCTTCTCGATATAGGGGGCGGTCTTTTCCGCTATCGGCTCGAGTTGCTTGAAGGCGTCGGCGATGAGCAGGATCGAGTCGTTCTCGATCGGCTTGGTGAAGGGTTTGAGCGCGGTCTCGTAGGAACTCAGCGCGCCCTTGACTGCGTCCCCCAGGACGGAGAAGTCCCCCGCCATGCCGAGGATGACGGCGCCCGCGCCGACAAGGCCCGTGAAACCGATGGCCGATAGCGCTCCGAGTTCGCCGACGAAGGCACCGATGGTCGGAATGGCCGCAAGCAGGGCGCCGACGAGAGCGGGGACGATGACGTCCATAGCCGAGAGACCACTGATCCACTCCTTGAACATGCTCCCGCCGGTGCCCAGGTACTCGATGAAGGTGTTGAGGGCGCCCCCACCCGCACCGAGTGCCTGTTCGAGGACGTCGACTCCCTCGGCGAAATCTTGGAGAACCTCCTCGCCGTCCGCGAGCAATAGCTCAAGGTCTTGGATGGCGATCTCCGCGTCAACGACCGCGTCCTCAGCGTCGGCCATCGCGTCCTCGACGTCGACGACCGAACCCTCGAGCAACTGGAAACCGAGCTCGGCGTCGAGACCTATCTCCTCCAGCTCGGCGATGGCTGTTCCGAAGTCAATGACATTTTCGGTCGCGTCCTGGATGGTCAGGCTGTAGGCCGAGGCCGCCTCGGCCATGTCAATTGACGACTCGTCGAAGGTGTCCAGCGCGCTGATCGCAGCGAGGCTGCCCGCCTCGACGTCGGCGAACCCAGCAGCCGCCGCGTCGGCGGAAGCGCCGACCTCGTCAAGGCCGGCGGCTGCGGTCTCCCCGGACGCGCCCAACTGGTCGAGGGCCGTCTGAAGGGCGAGCAGGTTCGCCAGCGCGTCTTCTCCGAGGTTGGGGCTGAACGCCCCGTTCATCGACGAGTTCGCCTCGTCGAGCTGAGCCGCGAGACGGTCGAGGTCGAGTTCCTCAACGCCCAGTGCGGCAAGCTGCCCTTCGACCTCCGCGTACTTGGCCTCAAAGTCGTCGGTGTCGAGCCCGACCGAGGGGTCCGCGTGGTCGGCGTCGAGTTCATCGAAGCGCGCCGTGATGTCGTCGTAGACCGCGTCGAAGTCGTCGTCGTTGAGGCCGACGTCGGGCTCGGCGCGCGAGTCGTCGAGATCCGCTAGCCGTTGTTCGATCGCGTCGCACACTTCGTCAAAGTCCGAGGAATCCCCCTCGAACAGGGCAATCACTGGCGGGAGTTCCGAGGCCATTACGGCGTCCTTTCTTCTTCACGGGCCGCAGGAGGGAGGGGGGATATCACCAAAGCCCCTCCCTCCCGCTGGCACCGTGTGTGTAACCGGACGAGGTCGAAGGCCCTCGTCCGGCGTCACGGCCGCAGGAGCGCGCAGCATTACGCCCCTGGACCAGATCATCTGATTTCATGCGGACACCGCGTCGTGAGACGCGCCGCAGTGCTGACAGACGCGCGGGGTGTCGCCAACTGGGGGCAACCAATAATGATGACAACGGCGGCGCTTGCGCTGTAGTCGTCGTTCCTCGGTCGCCTCGCGTTGGCGTCGGCGGTCCAGTGTTGTCGGGGTGACGGGTGCTGCAACGCCCTCGGGGTCACTGCGCTTTGCGAGTTCCCTCTTCCAGAACGTCATGAACGCAGCACCCTGCGGCGGGTTGGAGATCATGAGCTTCTCGACGGCGAGGGCCAGCGCGACCGCTCGGTCGTCGTGCTTGTCTGAGTCGTGGTCCATCCTCATGACGCCCGTGCTGACCTCGCGCAATCTGACGTTGGCGAGTTCCTCGAGCAGATCCGGGTCGTCCGGCAGGGCCAGCTGGTGCTCGCGGATGGCGACGTGGAGCGTCGATGCGAGCTTCCCGACCGAGGGCTGACTGAACGTGAACTCCTCCATGGCGATGCCGTGAACGCGCA
>Ga0209420_1001545_pt1 | contig 10812 bp, 6 predicted proteins | sample BlaSpr_A8_OM1_O1_FD_187972 | JGI IMG/M metagenome (GOLD analysis project Ga0209420, IMG submission 187972) | Forest soil microbial communities from Thunder Bay, Ontario, Canada - Black Spruce, Ontario site 2_A8_OM1_O1 (SPAdes) (version 2) | ecosystem: Environmental > Terrestrial > Soil > Boreal...
CCATGGCGCGCGACCAGGTCAAGGAGGGCTCGCACCTCATTGACGTCTGCGTCGATTACACGGGCGCCGACGGCGTGTCCGACATGACCGAGGTGGCGAGCCGCCTCTGCACGCAGTCGAGCGTGCCGATCATGGTCGACTCCACCGAGGGCCCGGTCGTGCGCGCCGCGCTGTCGTGGATCGGCGGCCGGCCCATCCTCAACTCGGTCAACCTGGAGGAGGGCGACGAGCCGGGCACCAGGCTCGACACGTTCCTCCGGCTCGCCCGCGAGTTCGGTGCGGCTGTCGTCTGCACCTGCATCGACGAGGAGGGCCAGGCGCGCACGGCGGAGTGGAAACTGCGGGCGGCCCGCAACATCCGCGACATCGCGGTCGAGCGCTACGGCCTGGCCCCCGAGGACCTGCTGTTCGACGCCCTGGCCCTGCCGCTGTCGACGGGCATGGAGGAGAGCCGGGGCGACGGGATCGAGACGATCGAGGGCATCCGCTCCATCAAAGCCGAGCTGCCCGGGGTGTCGACGATTCTGGGGCTGTCCAACGTGTCGTTCGGCCTGAACCCGGCCGCCCGCCAGGTGCTCAACTCCGTCTTCCTGCACGAGTGCGTGGAGGCCGGCCTCGACTCGGCCATCGTGCACGCGTCGAAGATCCTTCCGCTGTCCCGGATCGACGAGCGGGCCAAGGAGGTCTGCCTCGACCTGGTCTACAACCGCCGGACAGAGGACTACGACCCCTTGCAGGAGCTGCTGAGCCTGTTCGAGGGGGTCAAGGCCAGCACCGGCCCGCCGGACGAGCACCTCGACTGGCCGGTGGACCAGCGGTTGAGCCAGCGCATCATCGACGGCAACCGCAACGGGCTCGAAGCCGACCTGGAGCAGGCGCTCGGGGACGGCCTGGGCGCGCTCGACATCGTCAACGACATTTTGCTGGCCGGCATGAAGGTGGTGGGCGAACGCTTCGCCTCGGGGGAGATGCAGCTGCCCTTCGTGCTGCAGTCGGCCGAGACCATGAAAGCGGCCGTGGCCTACCTCGAGCCCCACATGGAGAAGACGGACCAGGGTGGCAAGGGCACCGTCGTGCTGGCCACGGTCAAGGGCGACGTGCACGACATCGGCAAGAACCTGGTCGACATCATCCTGACCAACAACGGCTACCTGGTGGTCAACCTGGGGATCAAGGTGGGCATCAACGAAATGGTGGCCGCCGTCGAGGAGCACAACGCCGACGCCATCGGCATGAGCGGGCTGCTGGTGAAGTCGACGCTCATCATGCGCGAGAACCTGGTCGAGCTGAACGATCGCTCGCTGTCGACCATCCCGATCCTGCTGGGCGGCGCCGCGCTGACCCGCACCTACGTCGAGCGCGACCTGCGCGAGGTCTATGACGGCCGTCTCTTCTACGGGCGCGACGCGTTCGAGGGCCTGCGCACCATGGACCGCCTGGTTGAGCTGAAGCGCAACGGCGAGGAGGACCCGCTGTTCGGGCGCGAGATCTCCGAGCGCAACGTGCCCAAGCGCAGCCGCCTCGATCCTGACACGTCGCTCGTGGAGGGCCAGCCGGCCCGCTCCGACGTGGCGGCCGACAACCCGCTCTTCCCGCCGCCCTTCGTGGGCACCCGGGTAGCCAAGGGGATCCCCCTCGACGACATCGCCGAGTACATCAACCTGACGGCGCTCTTCCGCAACCAGTGGGGATTCCGACCCGAGAACGGCGAGAACGACGGCGAGTTCAAGGACCGGGTCAAGGGGACGCTGCGCGAGCAGCTGGCCAAGGCCAAGGAGGCCGACCTGCTGGTGCCCCAGGTGGCCTACGGCCACTTCGCCGCCAACGCGGAGGGTAACGACCTGGTCATCTGGAAGGACGAGACACGCTCGTCCGAGTGGATGCGCTTCACCTTCCCGCGCCAGCGCAAGGAGCCCTGGCTGTGCATCAGCGACTTCTTCCGGCCGGTTGGATCGGGCGACGAGGACTTCGCGACGTTCATGCTGTGCACCATCGGGTCGCGGGCCTCGGAAGAGACGGCCCGCCTGTTCGGCGAGGACCGCTACCAGGACTACCTCTTCCTGCACGGCCTCAGCGTCGAGATGGCCGAGGCGACGGCCGAGTACTGGCACCGCCGTATTCGAGAGGAGCTGGGTTTCGCTCAGGAGGACGGCCCGACGCTGACCGGCCTGTTCCGCCAGCAGTACCGGGGCGGCCGCTACTCGTGGGGCTACCCGGCCTGCCCCGACCTGAACGACAACGCCAAGGTGGTGGAGCTCCTGGGAGGGGACCGCATCGGCGTGACCGTGAGCGAGGGGTTCCAGCTGTTCCCCGAGCAGACGACCGACGCCATCGTCTGTCACCACCCGGAGGCCAAGTACTTCGTCGCATGAGGACGAGGCCAGGCGGGGGCGCCGCCGGCCTGGCCCTGGCGGCCGTCCTCGGCCCCGGCCTCGGGGTCGGGGTCGCCGTCGGTGTGGGCGTCGGTGTCTGCCTCGGCCTGGTTGTCGCGCTGGCGCCGCTCGGCGGCGGCCTCGTGGGCGTAGGGCCGTGGCCGGCTTCCTCCGGGGCAGTGACGAGCACAAGCACAAGCACGGCCGCTCCCCCGTCGCCCCTGGCCACCGTCGTGCTGAGCGAACTGGGGCCGGGCTACGCGGTGACCTCGGAGGGCCCCCTCGACGCCGGGTCGTTCGCCTCGAGCGCGCCTGACGCGTCAGCGGCCTCGGGTGCGCTCGCCTCGCTCGGCACGTCGATCTCCACCTACCAGCGCGAGTGGGCCGACAACGGGGGAAGCAACGAGGTCCAGGACCTACTGGTCAAGTTCCCGTCCACCGCGCCGGCGCAGATCTTCCTGGCGGCCATGCAGCGTTCGCTCGACTCCGGCGACATCCTCAGCTCGGGCCCCGTGGCCGGCGTCCCGGGCGCCCGCACGGTGAAGTACTTCGCCGCCACCAGCGCGGAGGGCGTGGGGCAGGCCGTCACCATGCGGGTCGGGGTCTACGTCGACCTGCTGTCATTCTTCTCGGCTTCGGGTGCCGCGCAGCCGATCACGCCGGCCGACGCCGCGGTCCTTGCCAAGGCCCAGCACGCCGCCATGGAGACAGCGACGGGCGGGACGGCGACGGCTCCGGGAGGCGATGCACTCGGCTGGATCGCGCTGGCCCTGGCGGTGCTCGTCATCGTGGTCGTCTCGGTGGTCGTGCACCGGCGGCGCCACCCGCGAAGTGTCACCCCCGCCGGTTGAGTCCGCCTTCGGTCGCTAGCCGGACGGCCCCGTCATGGTGGTGGTGGTGGTCGGCCTCGTGGTGGTCGAGGTGGTGGAGTGAGGCGGGGTTGTGGCGGTGGTGCTGGTCGTCGGGAACGTGGTGGTGGATGTGGTTGAGACGGGCCCGTTCGAGATGGTCGTCGGGGTGGTCGGCGGCGGGACGGTAGAAGCGCTCGAGGTCGTCGTGGTCGTGCCGGGGGCCGAGGTCGTGGTGGTCGTGGCGACCAGGGGCGCACCGGTGTCGGGGCTCACGCACCCGGCCGGAGGCGTGGCCGAGCCCTGCTGGCCGGGCATGAGGACCGTGCCGGCGCAGCCGAAGTCGGACAGGGTCGTCTCACCCATCGAGGTAGAGCTGTCGGAGTACTTGGCGGTGGAGGCCGTCTGGCGGATGTAGCCGCTGCCGTCGATGGAGACCACGGTGCTGACCCCGAGATACCCGTTCTGGGCCAGGACGGCCAGAGCCTGGCTGATGGTGGTCGACTGCTCCGTCGTCAGATTGGGGAGATCCGCCTCCTCGGAGGGATCGATGAACACCCGGTACTGGTCGACGGCGACGCCGTCCACCGTGCCCGTCCCGATGAAGTCGGCACCGGTGATCTCCTGCTGATCGAGATTGAGGTAGCCGGTGGGGCTGGCCAGTCCGAGCATGGCCGAAGCGCCCTCCCGCTGGCCGAGCGTGCCTTCGACCAGGCTGGCGAATCCGGACAGGGACGAACCCGGACCACTGCTCGAACCAGGCGACAGCCCGTAGTCCGCGCCTCCCATCTCCCAAATGTCGTTGGCGTCCGTGCGCAGCGTCACCGTTCCGAGTCCCGGCACCTGCGATGTGGCCACCATGCCGTACGGGTCGGTGTCGATGGTGCCTTGACCCGTGATGGGCTCCCCGCCCAGCGCGTTGGGGCCTTCCACCACGCCGCAGACTTCATGAGTTGCGTCGCCCGGACCGGTCGTGGCCTCCCCGCTCACCGGCTCCACCTCGTTGACGCACTGCGAGGTCGTCGTGGTCGCTGGACTCGTCGGCGAGCTCGCGCCCGAGAACTGATAGGTGATGTTGAAGCTGCCTGAGTCGGTGGTGGCACTCAGCGCGGACAGCACCGATGCCATCGCTGTGCGATCGCCGTGACCAGGCTGGCCTCGGCTGGCCTGCCGGCCCCCACTTGATGACAGCGTCAAGGCAACGGGAACGGCGACCGCCGCCGCGCACACGAGACAGGTCGCGACGACAGCCAATGTGTGCCGGCGTCGGCTGGGCGGGCCAGCCTCCGGCTCGTCCTCCACGTAAAGGGGGATGGGCTCGACCGCCCGGTCGGCATCGGAATCTCCCGAGCGGAACAACACGACCGATCCCTACGGGCCCCTCGTGGTGGTCGTTGTCGTCGTGCTGGTCGGCGCCACCGTGGTCGTGGTCGTGGTCGTGGTCGTGGTCGTGGCCGGCAGCGTTGTGCTCGTGCTGGCCGGCACCGTCGTGGTGGTGCTCGCGGTCGGTGTCGTGACCACTGTGTCGTTGCTCAGGCCCGGGACGCTCGAAGTCGAGATCGTGGTCGACGTGGTGGTCGTCGTAGGCGTGGTGCCCGTGTCCGGGCTCACGCAGCCCGCCGCGGGCCCGGTCGAGCCCGTCTGGCCCGGCATGAGCACGGTGCCGGCGCAGCCGAAGTCGGCGAAGGTCGCCGTGAGCACAGACGTGCCCCCGTCAGCGAAGCGAGTGGTCGAGACGGCCTGGCGGATGAACCCGCTGGCGTCAATGCCCACCACCACCGTCGTGCCCGTGTAGCCCTGCTGGTCGAGCACGGCCACGGCGTTGTCGATCGTCGTCGCCTCTTCCGGCGTGGTGCCGGGACTGGTGGCGAGCTGGCTGGGATCCAACGTGACGTCGTAGTCGGTCACGGCGACGCCGTCCACCGTGCCGGTGCCATCCGGGGTGGCTCCGCTGATCGACGGCAGTGTGAGATCGAGGTAGCCGGTGGGGCTGGCCATGCCCAACATCGCCACCGCGCCATCACGCTGGCCCAATGTGCTCTCGACCAGGCCGGCGAAGCTGGACAGCGGCGATCCGTTCGAGTTGGCGTCGTTGGCCGCGGGCGTCAGGCCGTTGTCGGCGTAGCCCACCTCCCAGTAATCGGTGCCGTCCACACGGACTCCGACGTCGAGCCCGTTTCCCGTGACCTGGGGGTTCGCGCTCCCCACGGCGGCGGACGCCGCCATGCCCGTCGGGTTGGTGTTGATGGTGCCCGTGCCCGAGACCGATGTCTCGCTCGAGTCGCTGCTGACCGATGTCGGTGCGGTCGAGGTGAGCGAGTAGGTGAACTGGAAGCTACCCGAGTCCGTCGTCGTGCTCAGGGCCGACAACACGTCATGCGCGGCCGGGCCCTGGGCCAGCTGAGGGTGCGCAGCATGATGGTGCCCACGCACCGCCACGGCGGCCGGTCCGCTCGAGGTCAGCGCCAGCGCGATCGGGGTGGCCACGGCAGCTAGGCACACGGCCAAGGCGACGACGAACCCGACACGCTTGCCGCTCGGACGCCGCACCGTGCGCTCGACGGGGTCGTCGAGCCACAGCTCGTCGCGGCCGTCACCGGTCGACCCGGGACTCGCCCCGTGTCGGTGCCGCATGGCAACCCCCTTGCTCCATTGCCTCGCTCGGCCCAGTGTCGGGCGGGAGCCGAAGTCCTGCCCGCATGGTACCGCCGCGTCAGAGGGCCGGCGCGACGGCGCGCCCCGGTCCTCCCCAGGTGGAGGACTTAGGCTGCGGCGATGGCCGACCTTCGAGCGGATCCCCACACCGCGCCGGTCCCGGCCGACGGCGACGTCGACAGCGGCGGCGGTGGTGGGGGGGGTGGCGTGCCACCCGCGGCGGCGTTCGGCGCCATCGTCGATTCGGTGCGCTCGGTGTTGTTCACCGAGTTGTCCACCGCGCGCCTGGCGGTCGGGTGCCTGCTCGCCGGCGGCCACCTTCTCGTCGAGGACCTCCCCGGTGTCGGAAAGACAACGCTGGCCAAAGCGCTGGCGCGCTCCTTCGGTCTCGACTTCCACCGGGTCCAGTGCACGGCCGACCTGTTACCGACCGACATCGTCGGCGCCATGGTCTTTGACCATGACGGCAACGAACCCGTCTTCCGCCCCGGACCCGTGTTCACCAACATCCTGATGGCCGACGAACTCAACCGCGCCTCGACGCGGGCGCAGTCGGCGTTGCTCGAGGCGATGGAGGAGCGCCAGGTCAGCATGGACGGCACCAGCCACCCCCTGCCCGACCCCTTCATGGTTGTCGCCACGCAGAACCCCTACGACGCGGCGGGGACGTCACCGCTCCCCCACGGCCAGCGCGACCGGTTCCTGCTCCGCTTGTCCTTGGGCTACCCCGACCCCGACGACGAGGACGCGCTGCTCGCCCGGGCCAATCGACCGGCCGCGGTGGACGCCGTCCGACCCGCCGTGTCGAGAGTCGAACTGAGCCGGTTGATGGACGCGGTGACCGCCGTGCACGTGTCACCGTCGTGCCGCCGCTATGTGGGCGCGCTCGCGCAAGCGAGCCGCCGCCATCCTTCGGTCGCCGTGGGCGCGTCGCCGCGGGCAGCCATGGCCCTGATCCGCACTGCCTCGGCGCTCGCGGTGGCGGACGGACGCGCCTTCGTGACAGCGGGTGACATCGAGACCGCGTGCGAGTCGGCGCTCGCCCACCGCCTGCAGTTGAGCCCCGAGGCGGAGGTGTCCGGAGTCGACCCGGCGGGCATCGTGCGCGAGCTGCTCGACCTGGTCCCGGTGCCCCTGGGCGACGAGGCACCACCCGACCGGGACTGACTGGTGATCCGCGGGCTACGGCCCACGGCCCGAGGCGTCGGGGTGGCGGCGGCGGGGGTGGCGCTGCTCCTTCTCGGCGTGCTGACCAGAACAAACGGTCCCTACGCGCTGGCCGCCCTGGCTTGGGTTCCGCTCCTGGTGGCGCCCGCAGTGAGCTTGCGCCGGGCGCGATCCTGCCGACCCCTGTCGCTGCACGTGAGGGCCATGCCCCCGCTCGTTCCCGTGGGCGCGTCGATCTCCATCGAGGTGGCGGCGTCCAACCGCGGCACCCGCGGTAGCGCTCCTGTGGGCATCGAGTGGCGCCGACCCAGGGGGCCGCGTCTGCTGGCACCGACCGCGGCGTCGTTGCGCCCGTTTCCCGGCTTGGCGCCGGGAGAAAGCACAGCGACCGTCGTGACGCGTCGCATGCAGCGACGCGGCCGGTTCGACGTTGGCTCGGGCCGGGTACAAGTGGGTGACCACTTCGACCTCTGCGCTACCACGATCGCCACCCTCCCGGCCGTCACGGTGTTCGTCCATCCGGTGCCCATCGCCGCTTCGCTCAACGCCGCGGCGTCGTCCCGCGGTGCCGACGAGTTGCCGGAGCCTCACATCGCCCGCGCCCGACAGGACGACGGTGAGCTCGTCGGGCTCCGACCCTACGTGCCCGGCGACCGCCTGCACCTGGTGCACTGGCCGACGATGCGACGGAGCGACGGACCCTATGTAAAGGAGTTCGGTGCCGAGGCTCGGGGGGTGGTGCGTATCGTCATCGACGACCGCGCCGGCACACACCGGCGCCAGCCGTTCGAGTCCCTGCTCGGGATGACCGTGGGCCTGCTGACCGAGGCGTCGGCCCAACGGCTCTCGGTTGAGCTCGCCACCATGTCGGGGCAAGTACGCACCGTGACGCCCGACGCGCAAGCTGCCGCGCGGGCGCTCTCGATGCTCTCCACCATGCGCCCGAGCCGGCAAATCATCGGTCGGTTAGACGGTGCGCCCTGTACCGTGGTGACGACGGCGACGGGAGCACTCACCCTCCCCGTTTCGCTGCGCGCCGTCGCCGCCGTGGTGGTGGCCCCGTGACGCCACACGAACGCGTCCCCGTGGCGCGCGACACCGTCCAGCTCCTCGCCTCCGTGCTGGGTGCGCTCGCCGTCGCCCGCCTGTTCACCGACCCGGGCGCCCCGAGACTGGCTGGGCCCCTGGTCGGGTGCGCCTTCATCGGGTGGCTGGTTCCGGCCGCGGCCCAGCGGCTTCGACTGCCCGCCGCCGTGGCCGTCGTGGTGGGCACGCTCGCCTTGGTGGTCGCGGGTTTGTGGTGGTCGGTGCCAGGCACCGCCGGGCTGCCGGCCAGCCACCACCTGCACGCCGCCTCAGATGCCCTGCGCAGTGCCCGGCCAGAATTGCAGGCGTTCGCCGTGCCACTCCACGCGGCGTCGGGCGCCATTTTCCTGGCGTCGCTCCTGGTCGGCTTCGTCGCGCTGTTCCAACGGCTCCTGCTCGGTTCTGCGACAACGACGCGGAGCGCGTCCCTGGCCTCATTGGCCGGCACGCTGGTCCTGGTGGCCTGGTCGGTCACCGCCCGCCGTGGCGGAGGAGGCGATGCCCTCCTGATCATCGCCTTCGGCGTTGTCGTCGTTCTGTCGGTGGCCACTTCGGCCGAAACGGATCGGGAGACGCCGCGCCGGACGCGGGCGCCCTTCGCTCTGGCCCTGGTGGCACTTGTCGCGGCCGCCGTCGTACTGGTCCTCCCCATCGCTCCCGCCGCCCCCGCTCTCGGGACGCCAGCTGTGGCGCCCACCGGGCTCTCCCTGGTCTCGAGGCTGGTCGACCTGGAGGCCAACGACCCCGACGTCGTGCTCTTCACGGCGCACGCGCCCGCCCCCACCTACTGGCCCGTGGCCGTGCTGAGCGAGCTACGCAACGGCGTGTTCGTGCCCGGGTCGGACGTGACGAGCACGGTGTCCGGTCGCTCCGGCCCGATCGGCGGCGTCTCGGTGATACCGACGGCGTCCTCGCCCGCCTTCTCTTCGTCGGTCACGGTGGTGCATCTGTCGAGCCGGCTGCTCCCGGTCCCCCCGGGCATCCTCGCCGTGCAGGCCGACCCACCGGCCACCATCACGGCCAACGGTGTCGTGGCGCTGGCTCCCACCACGCCCGGGACGACGTACACCGCCCTCGCTGCCGGACCTCCCTCCCCGGCCGCCGTGGCGGCGGACGGGGGTAACGACCTCGGGCTTCTGCCGACCCAGCAGGCCCAGTCGCTGGCCCTGCCCGCCGAACCCGCTCTGGTGGACGCCATCGCGCTCCAGGCCTCGGCGGCCGGCAGCACTCCGCTGACCAAGGCCGAGTCCCTGGTCGACTACTTCCGATCCGGACGGTTCGCCTACACGCTTACGCCGCCGCACCTACCGGCCGGCACCAACCCTCTGGTGGCCTTCCTGACGCAGACCCGCCGCGGGGACTGTGAACAGTTCGCCGGCGCCTTCACTGTGCTCGCCCGCTCCCTCGGCCTGCCGACCCGATTGGTCGTGGGCTTCACCGCCGGCCAGCGCTCCCGCAATCTGACCATCGTGCGCGGGCGCGACGCCCACGCCTGGCCCGAGGTCTACCTCGGCCTCAAACTCGGCTGGGTCTCCTTCGAGCCGACGCCGGGACACATCTCGGGCGAGCTGAGCCCGCAGGGGGTCATCGGTCAGGTGGCGATCGCGGCGCCGCGCTCGACCGTGCCCAGCGCGGCACCGACGACCGCTCCAGCGACGACGGTCCCAGCTACGACGCCTGCTGCGGCGCCCTCCACGACACCGTCGACGACGACGTCGTCGGCTTCCACTGCGACGAGCGCCACGCCGAGCGCCAGCGCGACGGCCAGCTCAGGTCCTCCCATCGTGCTGGTCGTCGTATTGGTCGCCCTCGGCGTCCTCTGCGGCGCGGTCGCGGTGGTCTGGGTGCGGCGACTGCGCCGAAGGCGCCGGCCCCCAGCTCGGCGGATCACCGCCGCATGGCGCTCCGTGGACGTTGCACTGCGGCGTGCCGGAGCGCCCCGACCACCGGGACGCTCACCGGTCCGGTATGCCGACGATCTCGTCGAGGCGGCCCGATCCGCCCGTGGCGCGCTGCCCCGAGAGTCGTCTGCCGCGCCCGACCAGCTCGATGCTGTCCTGGCCGACGTGGGCCGGCTGGCCCGGCTCGTGGAACACGCTGGGTACGCGCCGGTACCGACGACGCTCGACGAGGCCGAGGACGCCGAGCGGACGGCAGTCAGGATCCGCCGGGGATTGCGCGGCCGGTCCGTTTCCGCATTGCGCAACCACGGCCCTTCCGTCACGGAGAGCAACAGGACTACGAGCGTGGTGGGCCGCTAACTCTCATTGACCTCGTCGAGGTGATGCGGGTGATCCGACAAGGTCGCACCTCGACGGACAAAGAGGCCGGACCCCGCCGCCTCGCCCGCCCAGAACGTCAGGTTCATCCCAATCAAGCCGCTGTACTTGGTTAATTCATCTGCGGCTCCCAACTTTTGTCGCGCAGCGCGAGACGGGAGCGACCGTTCACCCGTCGATGGCAGCCAAACTCACAGCGCCCAGCGAGATCCCCTTGGGGTCGGCGGCCGTGGCCAAGATGTCGGCCGAGGAGCTCGTGGAGGCACTCGAGCACTTCTATCGGCAGAAGGCTGTGGCTGAAGCCGGGATCGTCGAGGTGCTGGGCGAGGTACAGCGGCGAGAGTCCTTCCGCCGGGACGGCGCGACGTCGTCCGAGAAGTGGCAGGTGGAACGCTTCGGCCAATC
>Ga0209420_1001546_pt1 | contig 10806 bp, 7 predicted proteins | sample BlaSpr_A8_OM1_O1_FD_187972 | JGI IMG/M metagenome (GOLD analysis project Ga0209420, IMG submission 187972) | Forest soil microbial communities from Thunder Bay, Ontario, Canada - Black Spruce, Ontario site 2_A8_OM1_O1 (SPAdes) (version 2) | ecosystem: Environmental > Terrestrial > Soil > Boreal...
GCGGAATTATTGCTTCGCAGGAATCATCGTCCCCGCCACGGCAGCACTCGCCACGGCCAGAGCCGCACAAACGAGCATTACGATTCGGAACCCGAAGGTGAATGCTTGTGAAATCGACGACCGCACCAGCGCTGCCGTGTCGAGACCCAGTCCAGGTGGTAACTCAATTCCTGCAAGCTTCGTCTCGTTCATTCGAAGGTGATCGAGAACGCCAGTGGGTAGCGACGCGCTTCCAAGGCTGCGATTTAGATTCAGGCTAAATAATCTCACCATCACGATCCCCAGAATCGCTATGGCCAGCACTCCCGCCACCCTCGCCACCGCATTGTTGATCCCCGATGCGGCGCCCGCCCGGTCCTGGCCAACCGCGTCCATCACCACCGTAGTAAGTGGAGCGACGCTAATTGCCATTCCAAAGCCCAGGACCACAAAGGCAGGGAAGAACGATTTCCAATAGCCGGCTCCCACGCTGGGAACCGCAAAGAGACAAAATCCCGCCGCCGCAATAAGCGGCCCGATCACCAGCGGAATCCGCGCGCCATAACGATTCACCAACCCGCCCGACCACCTCGACAAAGCAAACATCAGCAAAATAAATGGTAATCCCGCCGCGCCCGCCCCCGTCGCCGAATATCCCTGCACCTGTATCAAGTTCATCGGAAACAAGAAAAAGAAGACTCCGACCGCGGAGTACAAAAAAAGCGTAAGCAAATTTGCGCCGCTAAAGCTCGCTGAGGAAAACAGTTCCAGCGGAACCATCGGCGCACTCACTTTCTTTTCAACGAATACAAAACTCACCAAACACATGGCACCCATTACGAGCGTGCCCCAAACGAACGGCGAATCCCACCCACGTCCCGAGGATTCGATCAGGCCATATACCAACCCGGCCAATCCAATCGTTGCCATCAGTGCTCCCAGCCAGTCCACGTGGCTAGCTTCAGGATTGCGGCTCTCGGGAATGTGGCGCAGCGAAATTGCTATAACCGCCGCAGCCAAGGGAACGTTAATGAAGAATATCCATCGCCACGACGCATGCTGTACCAACCAGCCACCCAACACCGGGCCCGCCGCGGTGGTGATCGCAGTGAAGCCTGACCAAACGCCAATCGCCTGCCCGCGCGTTTTCGCATCGAAGCTCGCGCTGATAATCGACAAGCTGCCCGGCACCAAAAACGCGCCTCCCACGCCTTGAATACTTCGCGCGATGACCAACTGTTCAATATTTTGCGAAAGACCACACGCGATTGAAGCCGCGGCAAAAACTAAAACGCCCGCCAGAAACATGAGCCGTCGCCCGAAGAGATCGCCCAGCGAGCCGCCAACCAGTATCAAAGCCGCTAACAACAGCCCATACGACTCAACGACCCACTGCACGCCTGCGACAGTTGTGTTGAGATTCACTTGAAGCGCGGGAAGTGCAACGTTCACAACAGTACTGTCGATAAACGCCATGCTCGAGCCAAGGATGGTCGCTGCGAGTACCCAGCGTCCCGTTTGTGGATTGCGTGGACCGCCGGCCCGCAGGGTACGAATCGCTGCTTCGTCGCATGGGGGCTTCATGGAGCCTACGAATGTAGCTTATCTGGGACGACGGTGAGTCAACCAGGTTAAGGGCAGTCAGTTGTTGCGCGGAATTTCAGTCCTTCGATCTTACGTGAGCGCGCCGTGCGCCCGCGCGTCTTTTCCGCGACGACGCAGCGGGATCTTTCGCCGCTTTTGAAGAGTCGCGTTCGTAGGTCAATAGTTGAAGCTGGCTGTCTATAGCATCTGCATCGTTGCGCTTGCTGCTGCGCGCATATTCTCCATTGCTGCGCAGGTACCGTGCTTTCTTTTCGTCTGACCACTGAATGCCCAGAATCTCCTTCAGTCGGCCGACCAATTTCGCATCGGCAACGGGGAACAAAATTTCTACGCGATGGCTCAAATTCCGCCGCATCAAATCTGCGCTGCCCAGATAAATTTCCTCAGCCCCACCATTCTTGAAATAGTAGACCCGGCTATGCTCCAAAAATCGTCCCACAATGCTCTTAACCCTGATATTTTCGCTAAATCCTTCAACTTCAGGCCGCAGGCAACACAGCCCTCGCACCAGCAGGTCCACCTTCACGCCCGCCTGTGAAGCTTGATACAGCAAGCGGATCATTTGCGGATCTTCAAGCGCATTCATCATAAAGATCAGATGCCCGCGCCCGCCCTTCTCCTGAATTTCAATCTCTCTACGAATCATCTTTTCGAGCCGCGGCCTCATGTTGACCGGTGCTACAAGCAGCTCATGGGGATCGTTTTTGCGCGAATATCCCGTGAGGGCATTGAAGAAGAACGTCACATCCTCGGCAATCTGCTCGTTGGCCGTCAGAAATCCATAGTCCGTATAGACGCGCGCCGTCCCCGGGTTGTAATTGCCGGTTCCCATGTGCACGTAGCGGCGAATGTCATCGCCCTCGCGCCGTACCACCAGTGCCACTTTCGAATGCACCTTGAGCCCAACAATTCCATACACCACGTGCACGCCCACGTCTTCCAATGTCCGCGCCCATTCGATGTTGCTCTCCTCGTCGAAGCGCGCCTTGAGTTCCACCAGCACCGAAACTTGCTTGCCTTTCTCAATTGCATCCAACAGTGTCGCGACGATCGGTGAATTGCTCCCCACGCGATACAGCGTCATCTTGATCGCCAGAACATTTGGGTCGCGCGCCGCTTGCTGCAAAAATTCCACCACCGGCTGAAACGATTGATAAGGGTGGTGCAGCAAGATGTCTCCGCGCCGTATAACCGAAAATATATCCTCGCCCGATTCCGCCGAAAGTTCTGGAGGTACATAGGGCAGAAAAGGCTTGTCCTTCAAATCCGGCCGGTCCAGCGCGCAAATCTCCATCAGTCGTGCTAAGCCAATCGATCCCTTGATGCGATAAACATCCTGCGTATCGATTGGTAGGTTGCTGGTGAGAATTTCCAGAATCTTTTCGGAAAAATTCGAGTCCACTTGCAGGCGCACCGCTGAGGAGAAGCGTCGCTGCTTCATCGCCTCCTCGACGCTCTCCAGCAAATCGTCGCTCTCCAGTTCCTGAATCGCGACCTCCGCGTCGCGCGTCACTCGGAACGGATACGCCTCCAGAATCTCCATTCCCGGGAAGAGCAAATTCAAATTGGCGATTATTAGCTGCTCAAGCCACACAAACGTCGCCTGTGGTTTGGCAGGTTTTACCGACTTGCTCTGTTTCGATGTGGAAGGAACCGGGACCAAACGCGGCAGCGAGTCCGGGAGCTTGATCCGCGCAAAATTCTCTGTTCGCTGGTTGTCTCCAACAATCACCGCCAGGTTCAGGCTGCCGCTAGAAATATGCGGAAAGGGGCGCCCAGGATCGAAAGCCAAGGGGGTCAGGACTGGAAATACATGCTGCAGAAAATATGCGTCCATCGCCGCGCGTTCATCGGCCGCTAGGGAACTGACCTCCACGAATCGGATCCCTTCAGCCTCCAACGCGGGGATCAGCGTTTCGCGCAACAAATCCTGGATGTCAGGAACAAGGTGCCGCACTTCTTCGCGAATGAGCTGCAACTGGTCCGCCGCCGAAAGCCCATCCGTGCTTGGTTCCTGAGCGCCACTGGCCGCCTGCCTCTGTAGCCCGGCGACTCGCACCATAAAAAACTCATCCAGGTTCGAGCTAACAATGGAAAGAAACTTGATCCTTTCCAGCAAAGGATTTTCCGGGTCCTGCGCTTCCTCCAGGACCCTCCTTTGAAACTTCAGCAAGCTGATTTCACGGTTTATATACAACTCAGGCGATTCGAGAGTCAGCCGCGGCGGTTCTGCAGATGACGTCGACGATGCCGCTGCGCTAGCAGCAGGCGCGGATAATTCCAAAACTTCCCCCGGTCCATCCGAGGGCATGTCACTTGCAGGTGAGATTCGCATGGGGCTGTTCATATTTTACGCTTGTTACAGCAAGATAAAAACCGATCGCCATTTTTGCCCGCCACATTCCCAACATTTTAGGGTTGCGTGCTAGTATCGCGCCCATCATGAAAATCCCGCGAATATTCTTCTTTATCGCTTTGGCCCTTTGTTTCAGTACGCCGCTCGTCGCGCAAGCCCCGGCCCCCAACTCGCAACCAATCGTCCTGCACGCCGCGCGTTTACTCGATGTTGAATCCGGCAAAATTCTCACGCCCGGCGAAATCCTCATAAGCGGTGCCTCAATAGCCGAAGTCGGCGAGAAAGTTAGTCGGCCAGCCGGCGCCGAAATTATCGATTTGGGCGATACAACTCTCCTGCCCGGACTGATTGATGCCCACGTCCACCTTTTCCTTCACCCTGGCGCGGAAGATTTGCAAACCGTGCAGGAATCCGTTCCCCAGCGCACCATCACCGCCGCACTTGCGGCTCGCGATGACTTGATGGCCGGATTCACCGCTGAGCGTGACATGGGTACGGAAGGCGCCGGCTCGGCCGACACTGCCGTTCGCAACGCCATCGATGCGGGCCAAATTCCCGGCCCGCGCATGCGCGTAAGCGGCAACGCCATCAACATTCTGGGCGGCCATGAAGACGCCATAGGCTACAACCCTGAGCAGCACGTCCTGCCCAACGCTACTTATGCCAACAATGCCGACGAACTCGTAGCCGCGATCCGCGAGCAGTTCAAGGAAGGCGCCGACTTCATCAAAATTTACGAGACCGGCGCCGACAGAATGGTCAACGGGCGCCTATCGACGCCCTATCAATATACGGAAGAGCAACTCGCCGCCGCGGTCCAGGAAGCGGCGCGCACCGGCCATCGTGTCGCCGTTCACGCCACCGGCGAACCCGGAACATTCTACGCGGCGCAAGCAGGCGTTGCATCCAACGACCACGCCCTCCAGCTCAGCGACGAAACTATGCGCATCATGCATGAAAAGGGAATTTTCGCAGTTCCCACGTTTACTATCTTTGAGTATTTTGGGGATCACGCCGCTACCCCCGAAGCTGCGGCCCGCGAGCACGCCATGCAGGATTTGCACATCCGCGAATTCAAAAAGCAGCTCGCCGCCGGTGTTCCGATCGCCATGGGTTCCGACGTCGGCCCCTTTCCTCACGGAACTCAGGCTCGCGAGTTTGTCCTCCTGGTGAAGTTTGGAATGACGCCGCTCGCCGCGATCCAGGCAGGAACACTGGGTGGAGCGAAGTTGCTCGGCTGGCAGGATAAGATTGGCGTATTGAAACGCGGTCATGCTGCCGATGTGGTAGCAGTGCCAGGGAATCCCCTCGACGACATTACCGCCCTGCAGAAAGTTTCATTCGTGATGAAAAATGGCGTGGTGTACCGAAAGCCTTAACGCGTTGCAGCGCAGCGAGCCCGAGGTATTTTCCTAACCCTTCTGATCAATTTATTTTTTGTCTGGGCTGCCCCAGCCTCCGCCCCCCGGGCTTTCGATTCGCAGTACGGCTCCAGCCGTGACGTGCCGTTGGCCCTTGCTCGGTAATTCTTCGGCATGGCCGATAACGGTCAGAGTCGTTCGCCCGCAAGCGCCCGACGCGCCTCCTGATAATCCGTATGGCGCGATGCGCCGCCGATCCGAAAGAATTGTTACCTGAGCCGGGCACAGCAATTCAATCTCGCGTACCAGCCCGTCGCCTCCGCGATACTTTCCCGCGCCGCCTGAACCGCGCCGGTATCCGTATTTCTTCACTCGAAACGGGTAGGCATATTCCAGCGCCTCAATCGGCGTATTCAGCGAATTGGTCATGTGCGTGTGAACGCCGGACACGCCGTCGCGGTCGGGTCGCGCGCCCATTCCTCCAGCGGTCGTCTCGTAATAGGCGAATGGCTGGCTGGTGCGTGGATCGATCCCGCCGATGGTCAGGTTATTCATCGTTCCCGAACTTGCAGCGGGAATCCGATCGGGAAGCGCCTTTGCCAGCGCGCGCAGCAACACATCCACAATCCGCTGCGACGTTTCCACGTTTCCTCCCGCAACCGCGGCGGGCGAACGAGCGTTAACCACCGTTCCTTCAGGAACAGTCAGCTTGATCGCGCGCATCAACCCAGCTGTATGAGCTGCATCGTCCGGCAGCAGGCAGCGAAACACATAAAACGTCGCCGAATACGTAATCGCGTATACCGCGTTGATGCTCCCCGCGACTTGTGGATCGGTCCCGCTAAAGTCAACGCCAGCCGACGCGCGCTTCGGATCGAGCGCTATCGTCACCCGAATCCTGATGGGATCTTTGGTAATCCCATCGTCATCCATGAAATCTTCGGCGGAGAATGTCCCGGCGGGAAGGCGCTTCAGCTCGGCTCGCATCAGGCGCTCAGAGTAATCGAGAAGATCGTGGGTATTTCGCGCCACGCGCGTATAGCCCAATTTCGCCACCAGCTCTTCCAGCCGCTGGGCCCCAATTCTGCACGCGCCGATTTGCGCGGTCAGGTCGCCCTCCCTTTCTCGCGGCGTCCGCACGTTATCCAGAATTAGCGTCAGCAAATCTCGATTCATCACCCCGCGCGTCATGATTTTCAACGGCGGAATGATTACGCCCTCCTGATAAATCTCGCGTGAAAGGCCCATCGATCCCGGCGATGCCCCGCCAACATCCGCGTGGTGTGCACGATTCGCGACGTAGAAAGTCGGCTTCTTCAGCGGTTTGGTGAATACCGGCATCACCAGCGTGATATCCGGAAGGTGCGTTCCGCCCGCGAATGGATCGTTGAGAATGACGATGTCGCCAGGATCGAGTCGATGCCTCTTCAGCGCCGCCTCAACTGACATGGGCATCGAGCCGAGATGCACCGGCATGTCGTCACCCATCGCAATGACGCGCCCTTCGCCGTCAAATAACGCGCTCGAATAATCGCGTCGCTCTTTGATATTTGGTGAGAAAGAAGTGCGGCGTAGCGCCGCGCCCATCTCCTCAGCTATCGAATGGAGCGCATTCTTGAAAATCGCCAGTTCGACTGGATCAGCGCCGGATCTCGATTTCTTGGCCGCGGCCAAATTTCCGCGGTTCCCGTTTCTTGATTCCACGCCTGCATCACGCGTGCCCGCGCGCCGCCGAACGAGACCAGCCCCGGGCCTCTTAGCCATGGCTGACCTCCACGATCAGGTTTTTCCATGGATCCACCCGAACCTTGCACCCTGGCGGAATCACGGAAGTCGCGCTGTACTCAATGACGATCGCCGGCCCGCTGAATGTGTTTCCGGAATTCAGTAGGGCGCGATCGTAAACTGGCGCAATCATCGGCTTCCCGTTGAAGTGCACTGTCCGGCGTTTCAGGATCGCTTTCTCTGCCGAGCCTGCCTTCGCTTTTTGGCGATGAAACTGGACGGGCTTCGTGCTGGCTGTCATCCGCACGCGAAGATTCACAATTTCAATTTGCCGTTCTGGATCGGAGTATCCATATCGCCGCTGATGCGCCCGGTGAAAATGCCCCGCGAGATTTTTTCCCGCTTTAACATTCAGCTCGTAACCCTGCCCAACGTAACGCAGGTCGAATGACCGAAAAGCAATTCCGCGAATGCCCTCGGCCTCCATCTCTTTCGCGCCGCGATGCTCTAGCTCCCGAAAGCTCTTTTCCAGATTCGGATGGTCAAGCGGCAGCATCACCGTTGTCGAATAGTCGCGCACGATATCCGACATAAGAATCCCCAGGGCGGAAAGTGCTCCAGGGAGGCAGGGAATCATCACCCGCGGAATGTTGAGCGAGCGCGCCAGCGCGCAGGCGTGGAGCGGGCCGGCGCCGCCGAAACTCACCAAAGAAAACTCGCGAGGGTCGTGGCCGCGCTCCACCGAAATCATCCGCAGCGCTTTTTCCATCGTAGCTTCGGCAAGTCGCACGATCCCGTCCGCAAACGCTTCAGCGGTTTCCAGGCTCCCCTTGTTTTTCTCAAAGACCTCGCGCGCCCGTGCCTCGTTCAACACCACTTTGCCTCCGAGGAAGCATTTCGGATCCAGTCTTCCCAGAATCAAATTGGCGTCCGTGACAGTAGGTTCACTGCCACGCCCATAACATGCCGGTCCAGGATCGGCTCCGGCAGACTGCGGCCCGACCTGCAATGCGCCCCCGGTATCAAATCTCGCCAACGACCCGCCGCCGGCGCCAACCGTGTGTATATCCAGCGAGGGAACCGCGACTGGAATTCCAGTAATTTGCGACTCGTTGGTAATTCGTAGGCCGGTTCCGTTCGACCCTTCTACCAGAGCGACGTCAGTCGAAGTCCCTCCCATATCGAAGGTAATAATTTGGGAAAAACCAGCCATCCGTGCGACTGCGGCGGCTCCCACCACCCCGCCAGCCGGCCCCGAAAGAATTGTCCGCACTGGCTCGCGGGCTGCGGCGGTGGCGGACACGATTCCGCCCGATGATTGCATCACATGCAGTCGGCCCTCCGAACAAATCTCCTGAAGTCCCGACGAGAGCCGCCCCAAATAGCGGCCCATCTTCGGTGCCAGATATGCATTCACCAGCAACGTCGATCCTCGTTCGTATTCGCGAAATTCGGGAAGAATTTCGTGCGAAGCGGAAACCGACAATCCCAAGCCCGATAGGGCCGCGACGACGGTCTTCTCATTCACTGGGTTTGCGAATGAGAACAGCAGCGACACCGCAACCGATTCGGCGCCGGAACCTCGAATTTCTTCAGCAAGCTGCGCCAATTCCGCGGAGTCGGGCGATTCAAGTGGCGTCCCATCGAACAGAATTCGTTCCTTTACCCCGAAACGCATCTTTTCGCCCGCGAGCGGAGGAGCGGGTGAAGCGAACCAATCGTAGAGTTTTGGGCGGGTCTGCCGGCCAATGGCAATAGCGTCTTCCACCCCCGCGGTGGTCACAAATGCGACCCGGGCGCCTTTGCGTTCCAACAGCGTGTTCGTTCCGACGGTCGTGCCGTGGCGAATTTCAGCTTGTGGGCCGGGGCCGATTTCTCGCAGCGCGCCAAGGATGGCTTCCCCGGGGTCGTGAGGCGTGGAAAAAACCTTCAGAATGCGGATTGCACCCTGGTCCACGTAAACGCAATCTGTAAACGTGCCGCCAGTATCAATGGCGATGCGCATTTCTTAGGCCGCCGTTTCCCTTCGATGTCCTGCCGGGTGCGAGCGTTTCATTACAGTTTGGAAATGCCGACTCTGAATTTAAAGTCTGGCTACTGAGGACGTCTTCGCCCGGTCGCATCCGGATTCACAGTGATGCTTGCTCGTGCGGCCCGGAAAAGCGCTGAATCCGTCTTGCCAAGCAGCTTCTGATTGGTCCAACTGGCGCTCGAATTTGGGACCGGGTCCCACGATGCCGGATCCCGCTCCTTGAAACTCTCGAGCAATTCCGGGCCAGCGATGAGCTGCTCGAGCCGCGCTTCGGTGGAAGTCATGAACAATCCGGCGCTGCGTTGAATCGTTTTGCGAATGTGCTCGGCTGAAAAATGCTGCGCCTGCATCGGATTTCGCGCGCGAATCGCCGCCACGATTTTTTCGTGCTCCTGCACTAATTCCGTTCCATAAGCGTCCATGGCGATAATCAAATAGAAAAACCGCATCAGGTGCGTCTGAATCGACGTGACCATTGCCACTAGGTCGGCGTTCTGCGACGCTTCCGCTATTCCCACATGCAAATGGAAATTGCGCTGCAAGAATGCGTAATAACTCGTCTTCACGCCCACCCGGTATTGATACCGCGCGCATTTCTCCATGGAGCGCAATTGGGCAGGGGTGGCCCTCGGTGCCGCGAGCCCCGCCGCGGCAGGGTCCACGATCAACTGGACCTCGTGCAAATTGTGAAATTGCGCCAGCGTTAGCGGCGCCACGAAGTATCCCCGGAACGAAACAATTTCGATTAGGTCTTCGCGCTCCAGCCGGCGACAGGCTTCGCGCACGGGTGTCCGGCTGGTGTGATATCGCCGGCACAATTCCGATTCCGAGAAGGGCGTGCCTGGCAGCAGCACGCAGGTAGTGATGTCTTGCTTAAGGCTGCGGTACAGATGCTCAGCGGTAGTCATGGGCCGTTAACTAGAAACTTACTGTATACAGAAACCGGAGATTAAACCGCCCGCCTCCGGCCTTGTCAAGCCAATTTAGCAAAATTACCCACAAAACCAAGAGAAAATCGATGTTTTTTGGCGCTTCCGAAAAAGAAATTGACACCATGATGCCGATGAGGTATAAGCCGCGCCACGACGCCCGCCACAACTGTATCTCGAGTTTCGGGCCGCTGGGGGATGAGCGATGCGAAACACCTTTACGTGGGGTAAGGTCGGGACCCAACTAGTTTTATTGCTCGCCATGCTCGTGCTCGCGACGGGAATCGCGTTCGCACAAGCGGGTGAAGCTGAAATCAATGGCACTATAACGGACCCTTCCGGCGCAATTCTCCCGAATGCTCAGGTGACCCTCACTGACGCCAACACTGGCGTCGCTCGCACCGTCACCGCGCAGGATGGCCAATTTCGATTTTCCCCGGTATCGCCAGGCACTTATAACATCACCGTTAAAGCACCCAATTTCCAGACCGAGAACATCACTCATCTGGTCATCGACATCGGCGTCCACGCCACTCAGGACGTTTCCATGAAGGTCGGCAATTCAGAACAGACCGTCGAAGTGACCGGCGCTGTTCCCGTCGTCGACACCGCATCGCAGAGCGTCGCCGACGTCATCACCCAGGAACAAATCAATACGCTGCCCATTAACACTCGCCAGTATCTCAACCTTGCACTCCTCGAACCCGGAACAAGCCAGGACGCCACTCGCACCTTCTACAACAACGTGCAAGTCGGCGGCGGCGGTTACTTCTATGCCAACGGATTCATGATCGACGGCGTGCGGAATACTTGGGCTGA
>Ga0209420_1001547_pt1 | contig 10802 bp, 5 predicted proteins | sample BlaSpr_A8_OM1_O1_FD_187972 | JGI IMG/M metagenome (GOLD analysis project Ga0209420, IMG submission 187972) | Forest soil microbial communities from Thunder Bay, Ontario, Canada - Black Spruce, Ontario site 2_A8_OM1_O1 (SPAdes) (version 2) | ecosystem: Environmental > Terrestrial > Soil > Boreal...
CGAACGCGAGGGCAACAAGGACGAAGGGATGGATACCTACGACCTTGCGTCCGAGGAGCGCGATCGCGAGATCAACTTCATCCTGTCCGACCGCGAGCGCGTCAAGCTGAAGCAAATCGACGACGCGCTCGAGCGCCTCGACGACGGCACCTACGGCGTGTGCGAATCGTGCGGATTGGAGATCGCCGAAGAACGCCTCGAAGCGATGCCGTTTTCGCGCCTGGACCGGGATTGCCAGCAGGACGAGGAGCGCGAGGCAAAATCGCAACGCCGCTTCGACGACGAGCCTAACGCCTATCGCAAAGTCGGTTCGACCGACGCCGACGACGATAGCGCCTAGCCCCGGCCGGCATTGTTTACCGCGCTCCCCAAAACAGTCATTGTGAACAGACCACTAGCGCCGCTATTCGCGGTCCTTGACGATCGTCAGGATCGGCGCACCAGGATCTTAGAAGCCCTTTAATGAGAATATTTTCCGATATTGAGGGCGGTGATCACGCCGGATCATCCGTCGATTCAGCCGGCGTTCGCGATCGAATTCGCACCAATCTTGTTGGCGTCGGCGCGACTATCGCGATGGCGAGCGCGCGCGGCGGGGTCGGCAAGAGCATGCTCGCCGTCAATATCGCGGCGGCGTGGGCGATGAAGGGGCGCAAGGCCGCGCTGGTCGATGCGGACCTGAATTCGCCCAGCCTTGCGGCAATGCTCGGGATGAAACCGCAGCGGCGCTACCCGATGATCGAGGGAATCGAGCTGGCTGCCGGACCGCATGGCTTGCGCGTCGTTTCGAGCGATCAGCTTGCCGGCGGCGAGCCGCCGCCGATCAGCTTTGCGCAGGATTACGATCTGATCGACGGCAACGGCGCCGAGCCGGTCGCGCCCGCGCCGACGCGTCCCGCGGAACTGAGCTATCGCGAAGCGCTGAGCCGAATCCTGGCGCAGTCGCAATTCGGCAGCGTCGATCTGCTGATAATCGATCTCGCCAGCGGCCTCGATAGATTGTACACGCTCGCGTCGATGATGACGCTCGATGGCGTGTTGCTGCTGACGCATCCGTCGGCACAGGACACCAGCGCCGCGCGCCACGCGATGAAGATTGGCCGCGCGATCGGCGCGCCGATCGTCGGGATCGTCGAGAATATGGCCGGCTTCAACTGCGATGGATGCCGCGCGGTACGGCCGTTGTGGCCGGAGGGCGATCTCAATGGCATCGCGCGCGAGGCTGCAGTGCCGATAGTCGGGCGGCTCGGCTTTGAACCGCGGCTCGCGGACAGCACCGATCGCGGCGTGCTTTTCGTTCGCGAGTACAGCGCCACGCCCACCGGCAAAGTGCTCGCCGATATCGCCAGCCAGCTCGAAGTGATCGTCGCGCCGCGCGCTCGCGCCGTCGCCACGCCGGCCTGATTCAGCGCTTCAATCGGAATCCGAATCGTTTTCGTTGTTGTCGTCGGCCGTGGTCAGCACCGAGTCGGCGACCCGCGAGTATTCAAACATCCCGGCTCCGCGATGAGCGCCGCTGCGGAAGCTTGCGAATCCGAGCGACGTGTAGATGCGCGACTGCTCGGGACCGGGGCGCGACAGCGGAATGAAGCATTCCACGCTGCCTTCGAGTTCGCAGGACGATCCGTCGGAGTGCGCCAACGAGGCGAAAATACGATGCGGTGGTTCCTCGACCGCGGCCGTGTCGATCGTGAGATCGCGCAGTTCGCAATGTGACCATCCGGCGGCTCCGAGAATCCTGGCGGTCTGATTCGGCGGGGCTTCAGCGGTCGCGACCGATCGCGCTTCGAGCGCTCGTGGCGCATCTTCATCTTCGAAGCACGCCCAAACCATCCGACGTGCGGTGAATTTCTGCGGGCCCAGTCCGGTGAACGACATTCCCGCGCGCGCAAATCCGTTGACCGTTCGCGTCGCGCCGTCAATGCAGACCTTTCCCGAAACGCGCCCGAACGCGACGCTCGACGACAGGGCGTCCGCGCCGGCGCCTTGCGATGACAGAATCCGGTCGAAGTCGAACTCACCGCCGGCGCGATCGATTTCGAAGCGCATCTCGACTTCCGTGTCGCCGTCGAGCCGGCCCGAAGCCAGCGCGCGTTCGATACTCAAGTACGCGGCAGCATCAGGCACAATGACTGCGGGTCCGCGAAACGCGAGCACGATCGACGCGCCCTCGCGCCGCATCGAAAGCGGGCCATGTGTGACGGCGCTCGCGGAACGCGCCGGCCGTCCCTCGGCGGTGAAGAGCGCCGCCCGATGGTGATCGAACAGCATCATGATTCGTGCGCCCATGCCCGCGCCGCCGACGTCGAAGCTCGCCATCGCGCCGAAGCGTGCCGCGGGATCGTAAAATTCGATGCCGATGCGTCCGGGCGCTGCAACCGTCGCGGCAGCGCCGATCTCCGGTTTGGTTATCGTCGGACGCGGCGCGCGATTTATCACCTTCGCGGTACGAACGACATCTGAATCACACTTTCCTGAAAAAACCTCGACGATCGCGTCCTCGCATCGCGCGCGCAACTCGCCGGGCATCCTCAGCGCAACCGATAGTTCGAGTTGGACCGCGTCGACGACCCCGTTCATCGCGGTTTCGGAAATCGAGCGCAGCGGCGGATTATGACTTCCGCAATGGCGCGCGCTGAACGCCTGCAACAGATTCTGCAAGCCGCCGCCCGGATAACGCATGCCATAGGTCGGCTTGATTCCGTGGCTATGCAGGCGCTCGGCGAGGCCCGCGAGTCTGCCGTTGATGAAATCGTCGCAAGCGGAGACGCAAGCGGAACCCGGCGGCCGCAGTTCGCCGTGCAAGGTTCGCAGTCCGAGTCCGAAATCGAGGCGCGGCTCGATGATGTTCCAGCCGTGGATGAGCAGCACCGTGACGCGGCCGTAGCGCGCGACGATTGCGCCGACGCGCTCCGCGATCATTTCGAGCAGCCACGGCGCGCGCTCGATTATTTGCGAGAGGCGGTTGCAGTCGATCCGGTTGCGATCCATCGCGACGTTGATCAGCGCCGACGCGCCGAGACGCGCCGCGAGTCCGCGCGTGATGTCCGCTGTGTGAAGGTCGTTGACCTTGGGATTCAACAGCGAGCGCGTGCGTGGCTCAGCGCGGCCGCCGTGCGGGGCAATCAGGAGCAGGGGAGAATCGGAATCGATCACTTCGAGCCATGACTCGCAGGCGCCAGTCGCGGTATGAAGCCCACCCGCAGGCATCAGGTGGACGCGGCTCGATTGGACTTGAGCACGAAGAGTGCGTGGAGCGCGAACGACGCGATGAAGTAGTAAGCGATGTAGCTCAGCCCGGCCCACAGCATTATCGGATTCACAATCGGCAGCATCAGCAGCGAGGCGACCGTCAAAAATCCCCAGATGATTCCAAGCGTGAGAGTAATTGGACGGAGCGGGACGGTTCGGTTTGGATAAATGTATTTGAGCGGCATGAACACCATCACGGCGAGAATCAGGAGCACCGCAACGTTGAACACGGTGCTGGCGCCGAGACAGTAGAGATAAAACGCGACGAGGTTCCAGTAGTTCGGGAAGCCGAGGAAGTAGTGGTCGGGGGTTTTGGCTTCGGTGTGGCAGAAGCCGTAGACGCTCGCGAGCATGACGAAACACGCGAGCGCGAGGCCCCATCGCGAATCCGGGATGATCCCGGCCTCGAGCATCAGGAACACCGGCGCCACGGTGTAGGTCAGGTAGTCGACGATGTTGTCGAGCAGTGCGCCGTCGAAGGTCGGTACGCGAATCTTCACCATCAGCCAGCGCGCGAGCGGACCGTCGCTGCAATCGATGATCGTCGCCGCGCCCATCGCGAGGAACGACGCGCGGAAATCACCGCGCGAGGCGAAGAAGATCGCGAGCAGGCCGAGCGCCGCCCCGAGCGCTGTATAGAGATGCACGCCCCACGCGCAGGCCGTGAGAAATTTCTGCCTCGGGAACGCCCGCGGCAAACTTCCGGCTGCGCCTGATGAGGTCAAGTCATTTTTCCGGCTTGTAGTCGCGCGGCCCGAAGTATTCCTCGAGCACCGTCATGAACGGTCCGCACGCGCGATTTTTTTTCACGAGCTTCATCGCTTCTTCGAGAGACATTTGCCGATATGCACGCAGAAACGCAATCGCCAGCGTCGGCGCGCGATTCATCCCGGCGTTGCAGTGCAGATAGACACGCGAGCCCGAACCGACCAGGTCGTGAAGATCGTGCAGCGCCACTTCAAGCCGCTCTGCCATCGCGTCCGCGCTGCCGTCCTGAATGGGCGTCCGCACGTAGCCGATTCCGTGGGCGACGTACTCCGCGCTCAGCCCTCTGTTGTCCAATCCGTTCATGCGCAAATCGTCGTCGTCCTGCAGATTGTGGACCGCCGTAATTCCGTAGGTGTCTTTGAGCCAGCCGATATCGGCCCGACCGGGATATTCGCCGACCAACAATTCATCCGAGATAACGGTGACCGACGGGCGGCGTCCGTTGCGAGTCGGGCGCGGCGCATGGTCAGGGCGTTTGCTGAACCAATCAACCATGATTCAAATGTAACCATCCGGCGGGTAAGTATTCCAGCGGCACCTCGGTTATCACGCCTTGGCGTGGCCTCGAGGCAGCTCCGGCGAGCGATCGCTTTTGGCGTGCGCTTGCGTGGCCGGCTTGGTTTCGTTCGATGTCACAGAATCCGCCTTGGCGGTCAGCGTCAATTTCGGATGCGAACCGGAAAGCGCGACGACCGCGGTGCGCATCAGGTCCGCGATTTTGCGGTACGCGCCGGCGCCTTCGGAACTCTGCGCGATTTCGCGCAACTCGGCCGCGGTGATCGCGCGACCGATGCGGACCTCCACCGGATGCCGCCGCGGAACCAGGCTCCCCTTGCCCATCACGTCGTGGGTGCCGCGAATCAGCACCGGCAGCACGTCGCATCTGCTGCGCAACGCCAGGAATCCGGCGCCGCTCTTGAATTCGTGAATCTCGCCGTCGGCCGAACGCGTGCCCTCGGGGAACATCAGCACGCTTCGCGCCTGCGCGAGCTCGGTGAGCGCGTCTTCGAGCGATTCGAGCTGTGCGCGTTCCCGATCGAACGGCATCATCGACGTAAAGTTGGCGGCCAGGAAGCGCCGCGCCGGCGTGTTGAAGAAATAATCTTTGGCGGCGAGCACGCGGAGGTCGTCGCCAACCGCGCCGAGCGCGTAACCGACCAGGCTGAAGTCGAGATGGCTCGAGTGATTTGCGACGACGATGAAGTTGCGATTGGCCGGGATATTCCCTCGCCCAAGAATCTTCGGCTTCAGCCATCCTTCGAAAATCGCGCGCTCGGCGCCGCGCACCGCGAAGCGCCCGATCCATTTGAGCGGCGCCGGCAGCTTCACGGTGTAGGGCTCGGCGAACTTCGCGTACGACGGCATCCGAGGACGTCCGTTGCCGCCGGGCTGGGTCGCAAGCAGTTGCAAATCCGCGACGGTGCGCAGGTCCGCGAATTCCTCCGGCGCAATCTCGCGGCTCGCGCGCTCCCCGAGCAGCTCGCCGATCTCCGCCAGCGCGAGCGAGTCGAGGCCCAGGTCCTCGATCAGCCGCGTCGCCGGCGTGATGTTGATCGGCTCGGTGGCAATCGCGGTGAGCGCCTCGGCGAGCCAGGTCTCGACCTCGGAGTTGGCGCTATCGGGTTCGGTGGCTGCGTCGCCAGCGCGCACCTCGAGCATCCGCCGCAGCGTCGCGGCTACGTCGGCGCGTTTGATCTTGCGGGTGCGGGTGCGCGGCAGTTCGGCGTCGGTGAAGCGGAGAATCCTGATTCGCTTGTGCGCGCTGAGTTCGCGCGAAACCTTGTCGAAGTCGGTGCGCAGCCGGTCTTCCACCGCGCGCCGGCTCTCGCCGCGCGCGTAAGCGGGAACCACCAGCGCTGCGACCTGTTCGCCTTGGCCGACCTTCAAGCCGGCCACCGCCATCTCTTTCACGAATTCCGAACGGCCGTAAATTTCTTCGAGCTCTTCGATGTAGATATTGTTGCCGCCGGAATCGACGATGACTTCCTTGGCGCGGCCGACGATGTACAAACGCCCGTCGTCGTCGAGGCGCCCGAGGTCGCCGGTGTGCAGCCATCCGTCGCGCAGAACTTCGGCGGTCGCGGCTTCGTTGCGATAGTAGCCCGCCATCACGTTTGGCCCGTGCGCGACTATCTCGCCGATCGACCCTGTCGCCGGCATCAGCTTTATCTCGACGCCGTTGAGCGGCCGTCCTACCGCGCCGACCTGCTTCGTTTCATCGGGCCGCGCCACGCAAAGAACCGGCGCCGCCTCGGTCAGACCGTAACCTTCGAGCAGCGGGATGCCGATGTCGTTGAAAAACTCGGCGACCCGATGGGGCAGGGCGGAACCACCGCTGACCGCAAGCCGCAGCCGTCCACCCAGCGCGGAATGAACCTGGCGGAAAACGATCGAGCCGAAGTTAAGGCCCGAGTTCGCGTCGAGCCGGCGATTGAGATCGCGCAGATTGTCGAACGCCGCGTGAAAAAAAGGTCCACGGGCTTCGACTTCATCGACGATGCGCCGATGGACCGCCTCCCACACCGCCGGCACTCCGATCAGCGCGGTCGGACGAACGTCGGCGAGCGTGCGCGAGAGCGTTTTCGCGTCGACTTCGAGCGGGTAAACGATCGTCGCGCCGCTGGCAATCGGCAGCAGCATCCCGCAGGTGAACTCGAACGCGTGATGCAGCGGCAGCAGCGACAGCACGACGTCGTCGGCGCCGAGCACGAACACGCGCGACAGCATCGCGACCTCGGCGGCGAAGTTGGCGTGCGACAGCATCACGCCCTTCGGCGCGCCGGTACTGCCGGAGGTGAAGAGGATCGACGCGAGCGCTTTGCGCTCCGGCGGCGCGGGCGGAGTCTTTGCGTCGCCGCGCAGAATGAATGGACGCGCGAGTTCGGCCAGGTCCAGCTCTATCAGTTTCGGATGCGCGTCCTTCAGCACCGCGCCGAGGCGTTTGTGAACCGCGCTCGAGCGCAGCGCGGCCGCGGGCTCGGCGATCTTGCACAGCGGCGCAAGTTCCTCGGCGGAAATCAGCTGATCGAGCGGCACCGCGATCGCGCCCGCGCACAGGATCGCGAAATAGCCCAGCACCCAATCGGGCGAGTTCTCGCCGATCAGCATCACGCGATCGCCCGGCTTGATGCCGCGCGTCGCCAGCAGCAGGGCCGCGCGATGCGCGCGGTCGCGCAGCTCGCGATAGGTGGTCTGCGTCTGCTCGCCGGACGGCCGCCGCGCGATCATTGCGACTCGCGATCCGTAACGTTCGGCGGCGCGATCGAGCATGTCGACGAGACTGCGATGACGCGGCAGAGACTTGGGCCGGCCGCGCGCGTGGAGATCGAGCTGCGGGAAGATATGGCGGCGCAGGCCCGGCAGATGGATGTTGATCCAGTAGTCGCGCCAATCGATCAGATCGGGACGAAACGGATGATGCTCGGCGTCGGCCGGCTTGAGCGTCGCGTAAAGCGCGCGAATGTTGCTCGCGTGAAAAGTATAGACCAGCTCCTGGATGTACGGGCGATAGACCTCGACCAGTTCGCGCGCGAGGTCGGTGTTCTCCTTGAACTTGTCGATCCCCGCCTCGATCTTTTTCGCGCGCTGATTCTCCGGGCCCACCACGCTGCGCGCGAACGCTGCCGCCTGCTTGAGAATCTGTGGCAGCCGGTTGCTCGCGAGGTCGTAAGTGTTCTGCGACACGACGACGGCTTCCAGATGCGGCCCCAGCCATCGCATCGTGCCGGTGTCTTTGCGATGCTCGCGGCGATTGCTGAGCGCAGTGAGCTCGACCAGCCGCCGCATCGGCAGCGGATTCCGATCCGAGGTGCATAGCTGGTAGATGGGCTTGTGCTTGCGCGACAGCAGCGCGCCGAGAATCGGAATCATCGCATGCGCGGCAAGATCGACCGGGATCACGTCGAGTACCAGCTCAGCTTTCGCGGGATAGAAGCGGTAGCCGCGGCCGGCGAGATAAGTCAACGGCGCGCTGGTGTTGACCCCCTGGTTCCATCCGGGGAACGGATCGCACAGCGCGCTCTCGATTATCGCGGGACGAACAACGGTTACATCGATCGCGCCGCGATTGGCCAGTACCAACTGCTCGCCGAGACTCTTGGTGTAGCTGTAGGTGTTGGGCCATCCCCAGGTCTGCGCGCGCCTGCGGCCGACCTCCTTGAGCCGTTCCTCGACCCATTGCTTGCGCCGATGCTCGATTGCGGACTCGCGCGGAGCGTCAGTGTCGCCGTCGTGGTCGTGGAACTCAGCGTGACGCAGTTGGTCGCGCGACTCGGCCTGCACGCGCTCGATTGCCGCCAGCGCGTCGCGGATTTCCCGCTCGAGTCGAAACGATTTGCGCCCATCGGGACACCAGTTCTCTGGAATGTCGTCTTCGTAGCGATGACCGTCGGCGGCGCCGGCGACGTAACAGGTCGACACATGCATCATCGCGGCGCCGAGTTTGGCGCAGAACGCGATCACGTTGGCGACGCCGGTGGTGTTGACCTCGATCGCCTTTTCCAGCGACGCCTCGAAGTTCACCAGTCCCGCGCTATGCACTACCGCGTCGAGACTGCCGGGCTTGAACGGCTTCGCTTCTTCGCCGAGCAGGCCGTCGTTGGTGATGTCGCCGGGAACGACGACGATCTTATCTTCGATGTAGCGATCGAACTTGTCTCCGAGATGTTCGCGCAGCGGGGCAAACACCGGCGAGTCGAGAATCTCGCGCCGAAAGCGGCCGACGCTGCTGCGCCGGTCGCCGCGTATCAGCAAATACACGCGCTCTATTTCGGGATGCCATCGCAGCAGGATCGCGAGGAACACCTTGCCGAGAAATCCGGTCGCGCCGGTCAGCAATATGCGACGGCCCTTGAGCACTTGCTCGAGCGGCGGCATCGCGGTTCCGGTGCGTTTGCCGTTGCTACTCGACATCCGCGATCACCAGTGGCGGCAAGTGCAGGTAAGTTATCTCGGCCGAGCGGCCCAGCTCCGAGGTTGCCATCGCGATCGCCTCGTCGAGCGTGTCGGCCGCTTCCCATCCCAGTCGCGCCGCGACTTCCGGCTGTTCGCATCCGGCGGCGATCACGCGCCCAACGTGTTGGCGCGCCGGTTCGCCCCAGTACCACATGTAGAACGGATGCACGCCGTGGTACGCGTTGCCGTAGCGGTACATGTGGATGTAGGTGGGGTTGCGCGCGAACTCCCGCTCGAAATTTTTCTCGAGCTCGACCGCGTCGGTCGTCTCCGCGAGGCATCGATGGAAAAACTCGATGTAACTAGGATGATGCTCCGGATGAAATTCGTCGCGCAGCGGATGACAGATGATCATCGTGCCGCCTTCGCGCACCAGCGGCTTGTTCCGATACATGTTGAACAGGTAGCCGAGCCCGGTGCACTGCACGAGCACGGGATTCATGATCGAGTTCACGTTGTACGGACAGATGTACGGCACGCCGACAATCAAAATGTCCGCCTGACCCTTCACCGGCACCGCGTACTGCTGGAACACCCGCGCCAGCGCCTTCTGATGCACCGTCTCCGTGTCGCCCGCCCACACGCCGATCATTCCGTACGGCGCCGCGTAGTTGTGCAGCACCGTGCGCCGCATCTCGTTGGACATGTTGCGCATCGTCCACTGAAAGCCGCGTAGCCGCGTGCGATCCCAGTCAGTGAAGTGGTCCTCGTTCTTGTGCAGGAAGTCCATCATCCCGCCGTACATCCGCGTGTTCACCGCGGTTTCGATCTGAAAAATGTTGACCGACTCGTGAATCAGCTTGCCCATCCGATCCGACGAACGGTGCAGCGCCGATCGCGTCGGGTCCATGTACGAGTGCGAATCGCGCAGCGTGCCGACGTTGTGGTGATGCCGCAGACTCTGGTACGGCGCCAGTCCCACCGCGACCGACTTGTGGCCGCCGTCCATCGGCACCAGGTTGATGTTGAGATAAATGAGCAGGTCCGACTCCGCCGCGCGCCGCGACAGCCACACTTCCTCGCCATGATCCGTCTTGCCAAGCATCGCCAGCTCCGCGCGATTCTCCGCGTCGAAGTTGTACAGCCGGTCCGGCCAGTACTGCCTGAACGCGCGTTCGCCAACGACGCGCCGAATCTCGGCCTCGGTCATCCGCCGATGCAACGACGTCGCGATCACCAGGTGCACGTCGTCAACCCCGTAGTCGGCCAGCGTCTGCAGTACCTGGTTGAGGAGGCGCTCGCGAATGTCGGGCCGGCGCATCTGCGGCAGCGGCAAGCTGATGTCGTCGATCGCGATCGTCACGCGCATGTTGGGACTGAGCTGCGCGAATAGAGGATCCTGATTCTCCGGATGAAGGAGGGCGTAGCGAATCGCCTGGTCGGGATCGGCGAGCGGGTCCAGCGGCGGTGGCGGATAGATCACGCGGGTACCGACTGGCAGCTTCTCGAACAGAAATTCCGCGCCGTATGGAATGATGCGCCGCTCGGAGCGTCGGTTCACCTTGACGACCAGATCGCTACGCGCGCCAACTTCGTGCCGCAGCTCGGCGGTTTTCAGTTCCTTGAGTCTTGCTTCAGGCCGCGCCATCCGAGCCTCGCGTCGATCGTTCGCTGTCGTGGTTTATGTCTTTGTCTGTGAGATGTTGGTCGCTGTCGAAATCTTCACGCTGCCCGGAATCGGCAGTCTGCTCGAAATGAATCACCGGCCATTGCCGGCTGAGCGCGGCGGCGCGCAATCTGCGGTCGGGGTTGACGGCGACCGGATGTCCGAGCGCGGCGAGAAACGCGGTGTCGTAATGCGAGTCGGCGTAACCCCAGCAGTCGGCGAG
>Ga0209420_1001548_pt1 | contig 10801 bp, 8 predicted proteins | sample BlaSpr_A8_OM1_O1_FD_187972 | JGI IMG/M metagenome (GOLD analysis project Ga0209420, IMG submission 187972) | Forest soil microbial communities from Thunder Bay, Ontario, Canada - Black Spruce, Ontario site 2_A8_OM1_O1 (SPAdes) (version 2) | ecosystem: Environmental > Terrestrial > Soil > Boreal...
GGGCTCGTCGTCGTCGTGGTCGTCGTGGGCGTGGAGGCGTGCGGCGTAGGGGCCGGTCCGGGGTTGGTCCGGACGCGGGGAGAGACCACGTGGGCATCGCCGGTGGACGACTCGCCCAACGATCGGCGCGGCGGCGCGCGGTCGGCCGGCGCCCCGGCGGTCGCCACGAGGAGCGCCATCAGGGCCAGGGAGACGGCGAGGATGACCCACCAGTTGGGCCGGCCCCGAGCCACGCGTGCCCGCAACCGATCCGTGGTCTCCTCGCCTCCACCGCCCACCGGCACACGATACGCACGCGTCATTCCGCCCGCACCGGCGAGCTCAGGCGTACAGCCGGCGGCGCCCACGGTCCCGGCGGGCGTAGAGGGCCCGGCGGTCGCGCCCGGTCGCGGCGGCGAGTTCGGCGATGGAGTAGCCCAAGACGTGCTGGGAGTAGAGGACCTGCACCTCGTCGGTGCGCATGCCTTCCAGCCGCAGATCGATCAGCAGGCGGGCGAGTTGCTCGAGGTCCGTCTCCGAGCGGGCCTCGCGGTCCGCCGCATCGTGGAGCGAGACGGTGCGACCCTGGAAGTCCTTGGCGCGGAACAGCTGGCGCCGGACTCGGCAGCGGATGGCGGACAGGAGGTCCAAGACGGCGTAGCGCCGGTCCTGGCCGGCCCACTCCTGGAGCACGAACCAGGTGGTCGACAGGAGCTCCCCGAAGAACTCCTCTCCGTCCAGCCAGGGACCGCCCCGTCCCCACTGGAGCTTTCGGGCCACCGTGATGAGCCCCGGGACCAGGGCCTGGACCAGCAAACGCTGGAGGAAGGGTTCGGCGTCGGCCTCCCGCAGCAGGATCCTGACCAGGTGCGCGGCCTCCTCGCGCTCGGCCCGCCCCCGGGCGCGGTGCATGCGCGCCAGCAGGTCGCACGGCGTGGGGCAGCAGGCGGACCGGTCGCCGGTCCCGACCACCAGTTCGGAGAGGACCGGGTCGCGTGTCGCCACCCGTTCCAGCGCCGCCACGGCCGGGGACGCCCGGCCGATGGACTGCCACTCGGCGAACATCTGGTCGATGAGGACGACGTGCTTCTTCGATGGGCTGGTCGGCATGCGGCCACGGTGGCGGTGTGCGCTCCCCCGATCCCTCCCCCCGGGCGAGCGCGTCCGGACACGGAGCACGCAGACGGGCGATGGCCCAGCTCGGCGGTAGTGTGCGGCCGATGGACATCGACGAGTTCTACGAGGCCGACCCGCGCCGACGGGTGTCGGCCGAGCTCGAGCTGGGATCGGAGTGGCTCGACGTGGACGGCGTCCGGCACGAGCTGAACTACGTGGAGGACACCGGCGAGCTCTACGCACTGCGGGAGCCGGCGCCCCACGTGAGCGAGGACCCGTTCGGTGGGCTGCGGACCAAGGCGCCGCCCGGGTACGACCACAAGATGACGGTGCACGTCATCGCCCACATCGCCACGAAGGACGACCTGCACCGGATCCTCGACGGGTGGCAGGAGGCCATGGGCAGCGCGGATGGCGCGCGGTGGCTGGGGGACCGCCTCCGGGAGGCCGGTGTGACCGTCGGCCCGCCGGGGGACGCCATCCCCGACGACGGGCCCGACGTCACCCAGGCTTGAGCACGGCAGATGGCGGTGATCGGAGACCCTCGAACGGGGGGCTGACGGGCCGGCGGGCGTCACACTGAGCCGAGACTCCTGGGCGGTTTGGAGCCTGTGGCACTGAGGCTCACGGCGCGGCTGCCACCGCAAGCACTCTCGAGAGAGATCGTTTCCCAGCCAGGATGCGGATCAGGACGTCCACCCGGGCCCGCGCGGCCGACCTCGGTCGCCAGCGGACCTGGGGAAGTTGCAGCATGGCGTTGCTGGTGGCCGTCGTGCCGCTCGTCGTTCTGTCGACGGCGGAGCCGGCCACGGCAGCACCGGTGCCCGCCGAGCATTGGGTGGCGAGCTGGACGGCGAGCCCCACTGACTCGCTCACTCCGTTCGACGCCGCCGGGCTGCCCGTGCCCGAGGTCCTCGACGACCAAACCCTGCGGATGGTGGTCGTCCCCCACCTGGGCGCCTCCGTGCTGCGGATCCACCTCTCCAACCGCTTCGGGGAGGCCTCGGCGCAGTTTGGTGACGTGACGGTGGCGACGGAGTCGGCCGAGGGGACAGCCAACGTCTCCGAGATCACCCCGGTCACCTTCGACGGGGCGCGGTCGGTGACCGTGCCGACCGGCGACGACGTGGTGAGCGATCCGGTCCATCTCGCCTTCTCGGCGTTCCAGCCGCTGGCCATCAGCATCTACCTCCCGGGCCGGCAGGAATTCCCCACCAAGCATTGGAACGCGAACCAGACGTCCCTGTACGCCCCGCCCCTCAGCGGCGACCGGACAGCCGCGGCCGACAACAACGAATTCCCGCTGGCAACGCAGTCCTGGCTGTACGTCGACGGCGTGGATGTCGAGGCCCCGACCTCGACGGCGGCCATCGTGGCTTTCGGCGACTCGATCACCGACGGGTTCGTGGCGTCCGATCCCCTCAGCCTTCCGGTGAGCCAGGCCGTCGCCAACAAGAACGGCCGTTATCCGGACGACCTCCAGCGCCGGCTCATCGCCGGAGGTGTTCCGCTGTCGGTGGTGAACGAGGGCATCAGCAGCAATCGCATGGTCACCGACGGGGAGCCCCTCCTTCTCGGGCCGAGCGGCGTGCAGCGCTTCGGCCAGGACGTCCTGGACGTCCCCGGGGTGCGAGCGGTGTTGGTGCTCGAGGGCATCAACGATCTCGGCATCCCGCCCGCCACGACCACCCCCGCCCAGCTCATCGCCGGTTACGAGCAGGTGATCGCCATGGCCCATGCGGCCGGCATCAAGATCTGGCTCGGGACGATCATGCCGGCGTCCAACGCCGTCCTCGACGGGACCCTGCTGGCGCCGAACAGTGAGCAGTACCGCGAGCAGGTGAACGCCTGGATCCGGACCCAGCATCTGGCCGACGGGGTGGTCGACTTCGATGCCGCCCTGCGCGACCCGTCTGATCCCGCCATCCTCAACCCCACCTACGCCGGCCCGGACAACCTGCATCCCAACCTGCTCGGGTACCAGGTCATGGCGAACGCCGTCAGTCTGGCCATGCTCGAGACGGCCCTACCGGGCCACTGACCGGCCGCTCGGACGAGCCGCCAGCGCCGAGTGCGTCTCAGCCCGGGCTTGATCGGGGTCAGGCGGGCGGGTCGAGCTCCAGCATGACGGCCAGGAGCTGGGTGGCGAGATTGTTGGTCCCCATATCGGCTTCCTGGGGCATGATCTCGCTGTCGATCAGCAGGTCGGCCAGGCGCAGCATGACCACGGCGAAGCGGAAGCCCGCGAAGATCTCGTAGAAGAAGAGGTCGTTCATGGGCCGGCCCAGGAGCTCGGCGTAACGCTCGACGGTGTCCTCGTGGGAGGGGAACCCGGCCGGCCGGGGGACGCCCAGCGGGTCGGTGAACTGGCGGTCGAAGTAGAGGAACCAGCCCAGGTCCATTTCGGGCTGGCCGAGCGAAGCCATCTCCCAGTCGAGCACGGCGGCGCAACGGAAGTCGTCCCAAATGATGTTGCCGATGCGGCTGTCCCCCCAGCTGAGCACCACGTCGCCCGCCTCGGCGGGGCGATGGTCGACCAGCCACTGCCAGGTGGACTCGATGACCGGGACGGTCAGGCCCTTCGCCGCCCAGTCGAGGAAGTCCCTGTAGTAGGACATCTGCTGCTCTATCCCGGGCTTGCCCCGCGTGGGCATGCCCAGCCAGTCGAGGCCGAGGGTGCGCCAGTCGGTCCGATGCACGGCGGCCAGGGCCTCGATCCCGCTCCACCACAGGCGCTCCTGCTCCTCGGGCGTGGCCTCGATGACCCAGCCCTCCATGGTGTAGGGGATGTTGTCCGAGGGCACCAGGCCCTCGACGTGGTCCATGGTGAAGAAGGGCACGCCGAGGTACTGCGGGTCCTCCTCGTAGAAGCCGAGCCGGGGGAGGGGGACGCTGCTGCCGCCGTCCGCCAGCGCCTTCATGACGCGGTATTGGGTGGAGAAGTCGGCGTCCATGAAGAGGAGGTGCTCGGTCGGGGCCACCCGCACGACCAGGCGCCGCTCCTCGCCCCCGGCCGAGCGGGTGCGGCAGAGGATCGTCTCGTTGGAGAACCCGTTGGAGGCCGGGGCCTGGACGTCGAAGACCTCGGGGACGGCGCCGTCGGTCGACTTGGTGGCCAGCCAGCGTCCGAGGACGTCCGCCACCTCGGCCGGGTCGCGCTGGTCGATGTCGGGCATGCGGCGGCACTCTACCGATGCGGGGGCCCCGACGGAGGTTGGAGGTAGCGTCGGCGGCGGTGCTGATCCTCATCGACCTCGGCGAGTCCCGGGTCCACCTGCACGATCCCGACGACTTCACCCGCTTCTCGGTGGCGGTGGAGGGCGCGGGGGACAGGGCGGCGCTGGAGCGGGTGCTCGACGAGTCAGGACTCGGGCGCCTGCGGGAGGACGGCGAGCACGTGGTGGTCGACCCGGCCGCCCTGCGGGCGCTGGCCGGGAGCGCCGCCACCGATGCCTGGGACGAGGGCTTCTCCGGCATGTGCGCGTACGCCGCCGGGAAGGGCTGGATGGAGGACGACGGGGTGGTCGCCCACATCGAGCGGCGCGACGAGGTGCCCTGATCCGCGGCGGGGCGGGTCCCGAGTGGGTGGCGGCGGACCGGCGTGCCGGCGTGGCGGGCGGGCTCCCGGAATGGGTCGGTCGGAGGCCGCCCCGCTAGCCTTTTGGCGCCGCGTCGAGCGGCCGCGGGGGCGGCGGCGTCCCCCTGAGCCCCTGGGAGGGACGCATGGCGATTCGGGACTACGACCGCTTGTTCATCGGTGGCGACTGGGTGGCCCCGGAGGGGTCCAACACCATTGAGGTGATCTCGCCGGCGACCGAGGAGGTCGTGGGGCGGGTGCCCGACGGTACCGAGGCCGACATCGACAAGGCGGTGGCCGTGGCGCGGCGGGCCTTCGACCACGGGGAGTGGCCGCGTCTGGCCCCCGCCGAGCGTGGTGAGATCCTGCGCAAGGTGGCCGCGCAGATCACGGCCGAGCTGGGCGACATGGCCGCCATCATCACCGAGGAGATGGGCGCGCCGATCACCTTCTCGACCATGGGGCAGGTCCTCGCCCCGACCATGATCTTCAATTACTACGCCGACCTGGCCGGCACCTTCGCCTTCGACGAGGTGCGCGCCGGCGTCCTCAACCCCGAGGTGCTGGTGACCAAGGAGCCGGTGGGCGTGGTGGGCGCCATTGCGCCGTGGAACGTGCCGCTGTTCATTGCGGCGGCCAAGCTGGCCCCGTCGCTGGCCGCCGGCTGCACCGTCGTCTACAAGCCGGCACCGGAGACGCCGTTCGACGCGTTCCGGCTGGCCGAGATCTTCGAGGCGAACGGGCTGCCCAAGGGCGTGCTGTCCGTGGTGCCGGCCGGGCGCGAGGTGTCCGAGCACCTGGTGACGCACCCGGGCGTGGACAAAATTTCGTTCACCGGGTCCGGTGTGGGGGGCAAGCGCATCGGCGGGCTGTGCGGGGAGCGCCTGAAGCGCTGCACGCTCGAGCTCGGGGGGAAGTCGGCCGCCATCATCCTCGACGACGCCGACCTGGCGACGGCCATCCCGACGCTGCTGCCCAACTCGATCATGAACAACGGGCAGGCCTGCATCGCGCAGACACGCATCTTGGCGCCGCGGGCGCGTTACGGCGAGGTGCTCGACGCCGTGGTGTCGGGTGTGGCCGCCATGAAGGTGGGCGACCCCATGGACCCGGCGACCGAGGTCGGCCCGGTGGTGGCCGAGCGGCAGCGGGCGCGTATCGAGGGGTATCTCGAGAGCGGGCGCGAGGAGGGGGCGACGGTGGCGCTGGGCGGCGGCCGACCTTCGGGGGCCGAGTACGCCCGGGGGTGGTACGTGGAGCCGACGGTCTTCTCCGACGTCGACAACAAAATGAAGATCGCCCAGGAGGAGATCTTCGGCCCGGTGCTCGTGGTCATCCCCTACGACGGCGACGAGCAGGCGGTCGAGATCGCCAACGACTCCAACTACGGCCTGTGCGGGTCCGTGTGGACGTCCGACAACGACCGCGGCCTCGGTGTGGCCCGGCGCGTGAGGACCGGGACCTACATGCTCAACTCGTTCGCCCCGATGGACTTCGCCACGCCCTTCGGCGGCTTCAAGGAGTCCGGCGTGGGGCGTGAGTTCGGGCCCGAGGGCCTCGAGACCTTCCTGGAGTCGAAGTCGATCGGCCTCCCCGCCGGCTACACGCCGAAGGTGTAGGCCGGCCCGGCCGTTTTCCATCGAGCAGGCAGCAGGTCGACAGGGCTCCGGGCGGGACGGGGCGAGACGAGTGACGGGGGCGGGTCGGTCATGAGCACAGCAGAAGCCAGGCGCACGCCGGAGCGGTCGCCGGCGGCGGGCGCCACGGGGGAAGGCCCGGCGGCCGACGCCGTCGAGCAGGGGTCGGCCAAGCGGCGGGCGGGCCGCACGATCGCGGTGACCGACTGGCCCATGTGGGTGATCGGGTTCACCCTCATGATCGACGGGATCGACCAGTACATCGTCCGGGGCGACAGTGACCAGCTGAAGGCGGCGTTCCACGTGGGCGACACCGCCATCGCCGTCCTCTTCTCCGCCTTCATCCTGGTCAACGGCCTCGCCACCCTGCCCTCGGGCTACCTGGCCGATCGCTGGAACCGCACCAAGGCGATGGCCGTCACCATCGTGTGCTGGTCGGTCATCAGCGCCCTGGGCGGGCTCGTGCCCACCTCGGCCTTCCTCCTGCTGGTGGTGATCCGGGGCTCGCTCGGCTTCGGCCAGGCCATCACCGACCCCTCGGGCAGCAGCGTCATCGCCGACTTCTACGGCACCGAGAAGCGCGGCAAGGCCTTCTCCATCCAGCAGTGCCTGAACTACGTGGGCCTCGGGGTGGGCCTGGTGATCGGCGGTGCGCTCGGGCCGCTGTTCGGCGGCCAGGGCTGGCGGGTGGCCTTCTTCGTCTCCATCATCCCGGGCCTCCTGGTGGCCTGGATGTGCTGGCGGTTGCCCGAGCCGCGGCGGGGAACGGCGGACCGCGCCCACGTCACCCACAGCTCGGAGATGGAGGTCTCCGACGAGGAGCTCGCCCCGCTCTTCCCCCACGGCGTGCGCCAGTTCCTGCGCGACATGGTGTCGGGGCTCTGGCGCGACATGGGCGTCATCATGAAGATCCCGACGCTGCGCTTCGCCCTGGTCGGGGTGTCCACCGTCGGCTTCGTCGTCACGGCGGTCGGTACCTGGATGCCGAGCTTCTACCAGAACCAGCTCGGGCTCTCGCAGGGCCAGTCCACCGGCATCTTCGGGCTGCTGCTCGTCGTTGGCGGCATCCCCGGGACGGTGTGGGGCGGGTGGATCGCCGACCGCTGGGTCCACCGCTTCCTGGGCGCCCGCGTGGTGATCCCGGCCGTCTGCATGATCGTCAGCGCCTCGTTCTTCGTGCTGTCCTTCGCCCGGATCCCGCACGGGCTCATCTTCCTGCTGCAGCTCTTCGGCCTCATTGCGGCCACGGCGTCGGTGCCGGCGCTGCGGGCCGGGCTCTCCGACGCGGCGCCGGCGCATGTCCGCGGCGCCGGGTTCGCCGCCTTCAACCTGGCCTCGGTCGTGTTCGGCTCGGCGGCGGCCCCGTTGGTGACGGCGGCGGTGGCCGGGGCGTTCGGCGAGGACTACCGCACTGCCTTCCTCATCGTGATGCCCATCGCCTTCGTCGGTGCGGGGTGCCTGCTGCTGGCGCGCTCGCATATCGAAAAGGACTCGGCCAAGGTGTTCGAGGCGGTCGTCATGGCCATGGCGGCCAACCAGGCCGAGGAGGCCGCGCTGGCCGCCCACGAGGCGCCGGCGAACCAGACCGCTCAGGACGACGAGGCGGCGGGGGCGGGCGGGGGCGACGTCGGCGCCACGTAGCCCGACAGCGGCGCGTTCTTCTGCTTGGCGTCGGCGAAGGCCTGATTGGTGCCGGCCTCGACGGCGCTGTAGGCCGTGCGGTCTCCGTCCCCGTTGATCACGTCCGGCGCCCGGTCGTTGCCGGTGGCAGCGGTGACGACGGCCACGTGCACGGCCGTCCCGGCGCCGACGTCGAGGCCGTAGACGGCGACGTCGCCCGGCTGGGGGGTGTAGCCCGAGCCCACCGGGTGCCAGGTGCCGTGGCCCACCCCCCAGACGTAGAAGCTGGCCGAGTTGCCGTTGAGGTACCCGGGGGCCAGCTGGTAGTCGACGACGGCGCCGGCCTGCTTCCAGACCCAGGCGGCGAAGTCGGCGCACCACTCCTCGTCGAGGTTGTCGTTGCCGCAGTCTTCGATGCCGGCGTCCCAGTACGCGCTGAACTTGTTGCAATAGGTGTCGGGTGGGTCGGTCTGGTAGCCCACCTGGTCCTGGGCGATGGCGACGATGCGGGCGCGCAGCGGGCTGAGCCCCGGGCCCCGGGTGAGGGCGTAGGCGGCCGCGGCGGCCCCGGCCACCAGCAGGACGGCCAGGAGGGCGGCGGCGCGCCGGTGCTTCGGCACGGCGGGGGCGCGCCGGGGCAGGGGCGCGGCCAGCGGGCGGGCCGAACGGCGGCCCGAGGAGCTGGCCACCAGCCGGGTCGGGGGGCGGGTCGAGCTCAGGAGGCCCGAGGGTAGCCAGTGGCCGGGCGGGGCGGGGTGGCGCCCCCGGTCTGCGAGAATGTCGGTTTTCCCCGGCGTGCAGAGGGCGCCGCCGGCCGGACCGAAGCAGGAGGGATGGGCCCGATGCAGGACGACGAGAGCGCTATTTCGCACACTCGTCTGGCCTACCTCCCGGCTCTGGACGGGGTGCGGGCCTTCGCCGTCGTGGCCGTCATGATGTTCCACGGCGGCATCCCCTTCTTGACGGGCGGGTTCATGGGGGTGGACGTCTTCTTCGTGCTCTCGGGTTTCCTGATCACGTCGCTGCTCCTCGGCGAGTGGCGCCAATCGCTCACGATCCGGCTGGGGGCGTTCTGGGCCCGTCGTGCCCGGCGGCTGCTGCCCGCCCTCTTCCTGATGCTGCTGTTCGTGGCCTTCTTCGCCTCGGTGATCGTGCCCAGGGGGACCTATGCCGCGCTGCGCCTCGACGCGCTGTCCACCTTGCTGTACGTGAGCAACTGGCACTTCATTCTGGTGGGGTCGAATTACTTCAACGAGACACAGTCGGCGTCGCCCCTCATCCATACCTGGTCGCTGGCGGTCGAGGAGCAGTTCTACCTGATCTGGCCGTTGGTGGTCCTCGGCGTGTTGCGCCTGACCCGCAGCCTGCGCGTGCTGCTCGGGGTCTGCGTCGTGGCGGCCGTGGCCTCGGCGACCGAGATGTACGTGCTCCACCGGCACGCCATCAACATCAACCGCGTCTACCTCGGTACCGATACCCGGTCGCAGTGCCTCTTCATCGGGTGCGCGCTGGCGGTGGGATTGGTGATCGTGACCCAACGGCACCACGACGAGGGCCGCCTCGCCGCCGGGGAGCTGTGGCGGCCGAGGAGCGCCCGGGGACAGCTGGCCTGCGCGTGCGGGGGGGTGCTGGGCGCGGTGGGTGCGATCGCCATGTGGACGCTGACCAACTCGACGTCGACCTTCCCCTACACGGGCGGGTTCTTCCTCGTCGGCCTGGCCACGGCGTGTGTCATCCTCTCGGCGATCGGGTCGCCGCGCAGCCTGGTGCCGCGGTTCCTGTCGCTGGCGCCCGTGCGCTACGTGGGCCGGATCTCCTACGGCCTCTACATCTGGCACTGGCCCCTCTTCCTGTGGGTGGACCACGCCCGGACGGGGCTGACCGGGTACCCGCTCTTCGCGGTGCGCGTGCTCGTCACCTTCGCCGTCTCGGTGGCGTCGTTCCACCTGGTCGAGCGCCCGATCCGCATGGGGACGTTCCTGCGCCAGTGGAAGGCGTGGGTGGCGGTGCCGACGGCGGTGGTGGTGGTCGTGGCCGCGATGGTGGCGGCCACGACCGGGACGGTCGCGGTGGCCAGCACGACCTTCCCCAGTTCCACCGTGACGAGCGGACCGACGACGACCACGACGACGGTGGCGGGGGCGCCGGCTACGGTCCAGCCGGTGAACGTGCTCCTCTTCGGCGACTCGGTCGCGCTCACGCTCGGGATCGGCCTCCAGGTCCCGAAGGTGGAGAGCACGTACGGCTACGTACTCTCTGACAAGGGGATCCTCGGCTGTGGCGTGACGGACGGGCCGGCCGTCGAGCTGCTGGGCCAGGTCGACACCACGCCCTCGGCCTGCAACGGCTCACCGCTCACGCCGGGTGAGTCCGACACCAACAAGCCCTGGCAGATCCAGTGGCTGGAGGCCATGGGCACGGTGAAGCCCAACGTGGTCGCCGTCCTGGCCGGTCGCTGGGAGGTGGCGAACCGGGAATACCAGGGCAAGTGGACCAACATCTTGAACCCGGTCTTCGCCGCCTACGTGAAGTCGCAGCTGGAGATGACCTCGAAACTGGTCACGGCCACCGGGGCCTACATCGTCTTCCTGACTGCGCCCTGCACCGACGAGGGCGAGCAACCCGACGGGGCGCCCTGGCCCGAGGACAACCCGACCCGCCTGGCCGTGTACAACAAGCTGCTGCACGAGGTGGCGGCGGAGCACCCCACGACTGACTCGGTGGTCGACCTGAACGCGGCGGCCTGCCCGGGCGGCAAGTTCACCCCCACGCTGCACGGCGAACCCATCCGGACCACCGACGGCATCCACTTCACCGACGCGGCCGGCGTGGTGCTGGCGCCGGACCTCATGCCGCCCATTGTGGCGGCGGG
>Ga0209420_1001549_pt1 | contig 10794 bp, 12 predicted proteins | sample BlaSpr_A8_OM1_O1_FD_187972 | JGI IMG/M metagenome (GOLD analysis project Ga0209420, IMG submission 187972) | Forest soil microbial communities from Thunder Bay, Ontario, Canada - Black Spruce, Ontario site 2_A8_OM1_O1 (SPAdes) (version 2) | ecosystem: Environmental > Terrestrial > Soil > Boreal...
CTGCCGCAAGCGTCCAAAGCGTTCAAGCCGGACAGCAACAACAACTGGTGGATAGAACAGGAGCATTTCGCGGCTGACTTCGCAGCGGACATTTCGCCGGAGAAGGCGTGGTTCATGGCTATATCGCAGGTGCCGATCTCGACCGACTCGTTCACCCACCAGGTTAAGTCGCCCGCCTGGAAGAACAAGCCCACTTGGTACATGGTGGCCACCCTAGACCGATCGATCAATCCGGACCAGGAGCGCATGATGGCAAAGCGCGCGAAGGCCAAGACGGTCGAAGTGAATTCCAGCCATGTGGCCTACATGTCTCATCCGAAGGAAACAGCCAAGCTTATCGAAGAGGCTGCCACATCTACGGCTACCATGCATGCCGCCGGCTGAACCCGCCTCGCACGATAGTGGGCCTCCGCCGATCCAGACGACGCCATTGGTGGAGGCCCGGATGAACGTCTTCATCTGAGGAGAACACAGTGAAAGATCACATCACGATAGCAGGACATGACGGCGCTTTCGCCGCATATATCGCGAAGCCGAAAACCGTGCCGGCTCCTGCGATCATCGTTCTGCAGGAGTTGTTCGGGGTAAACGCCGACATCCGCAAGCATTGCGACGAACTAGCAGAACAAGGCTTCGTTGCGGTCGCGCCAGACCTATTCTGGCGCCAGGAGCCGGGCGTCGACCTCACTGTTACCTCCGAGGCCGACTGGCAACACGGCCTTCGTCTGTACGCGGCTTATAACCGAGACGCGGGCGCAAAGGACGTCAAGGACACCGTCAACGCGGTACGCAACCTCCCGGAGTGCAACGGCAAGGTCGCCCTCCTCGGCTATTGCCTTGGCGCGCTGATGGTCTTCCTGACAGCCGTGCGGTGCCACGGTGTCGACGCCGCGGTCGCTTATCACGGCGGCGATACTGAGAAATATCTGGGAGAGGTCGACGGGCTTAATGCGCCGCTTCTGATGCATCTGGCCGAGGAGGATGAGTTTATTTCCAAGGCTGCGCAAGCTGCGATTAAAGCGGCACTTGCTAAAAAGCCGAACACGGCAGTCTACAGCTATCCGGGTCAGAATCACGCCTTCTCTCGGCATAATGGGACACACTACAGTGCCGCGGCGGCAGCGCTTGCCAACGGACGGACAAGCGAATTCCTCAATCAACAACTGCGATGACCTTCAGTGGCTCCAGTCTTTTCGGGCGACTGGAGTCCGTTCGTCTTCGGGCAGGGCGGCGATTTTGCCGAGCTCAAAAAACGCAGTCGAGAAAGGCCTGAGCAAAGCACGAGTAGCGCTGTTTATGCAGCTTGGATCAAGGCACGGTTTGTGTGTAAGCGATTCGACATGATAAACAAAATCGAGATCGAGCGATTCAGCATTATCTCCTCAAAACCGTTCGATCAGGTTGTGGCGGCTCTTGATGCCGCTATCGGCCATCCGGACATGTCTGAATTTGCGAGGTCAACTCGCGAAGCGCATTCTTTTGCCGAGCTGAAAAGCGCAGTCGAGAAAGGCTTGAGCACAGCAGGACTGATGCTGTTCATGCAACTTGATCACGGCGCAGTTCTGCGCAAAGAAACAGGTCGCGACACACCCAGAATGATCCGCTTTATTATCGGCAATCCACTCATCATGAAAGAAATGGCCAAACATGTTCCAGACGCGGGCTCTTACGCGCCGGTGACAGTGCTCGTCGATGAGCGAGCCGATGGCGTGCATCTCTCTTATGACAAAATGGCGAGTTTCTTAGCTCCCTATGCAAATGCCGCCGCGATGGAGGTCGCTCGCGAGCTGGACAGAAAAGTCGAAGGGATATTGCAGCAAGCTGCGGTTTGAGTAACGAGCGTATCCGATCACGCAGACTAACTAGCTTCCGTGCGCGCCAACCTGACGGAGAAGACTCCTGTAATCAGTCCGTATCCACTGAGGCGATGTTCAACGCTCTCCAGGCAGCCAGAGAGTCCATGTAGTCTCTCCAATGGATTATTTTTCTCTTCTTAATCGTGATGACGGAGATGAGCCTGTTGTCATAGGGTGCGCCGCTCGAAAGAATCTTGCCGTGCACTTCGTACTCAAGGATCACGACGCGACGATCTTGCGAGCGGTGCACAACAAGTGCGTCGCCGGAGTGAAGCTTGATCGTCTTGCCGTATCCGGCCAAGCTGGCCATCAGATTGGCGCGTCCTCGAATCGTCGTGGGCCAGCCGGGAAAGTGATAGCGAGATTCGAAGACTGCGTCTTCGGCAAACGTGTCGAAATAATGTTTGCCATCGACGAGTCCGCGTAGTCCCTTCAATACAACTTTGAAAAAGGGATTCAGAGCTTCAAAGACAGCAAACTCATCCTTGGTCATAAGCGGCGTTACATCGTGAGGACGGCGCGGAATCGAGCTTTGCCTTCCACAACGCGCTGGTATGCCTTCGGAGCCTCCGCTAATGGGTACGTCTCGACGATCGTTTTAACTTTTCCTTGCGCTACAAAATCAAGGGCTTCGTAGAGGTATTCGGGGCCGTTTTGCTGGCTGCCGATGATCCGAATGCGCTTGGAGATGAGGTCCATCAGCGAGATCGAAAGCGGCTCCGCGTCAGCTCCCATGGTGACGAGCCGGCCGTCCGGCCGCAGCCCCTGAATGCTGTCCACCATCGACTTGGTCGAATTGGAAGTACTGAGGATCACGTCGGCGCCGCCTGTCGCGGCAAGGCCCTTTCCGTCGCGGACAATTTCATCCGCGCCGAGATCGCGGATCATCTGGTCTTTATCGGGGGAGTGCGAAATCGCGATGGTCTCGAATCCCGTAGCCTTCGCGTACTGTACCGCCAGGTGCCCGAGCCCACCGATTCCCAGCACGGCCACGCGCTCATGCGGCTTGGGATCGGCCCAGCGCAGGCCGCTATAGACGGTGTAACCAGCGCAGAAAATTGGGGCGGCTTGCTCATAGGACACCTGGTCCGGAATCAGGTAGGTGGCATCGGCATTCATCAACATGTACTCGGCGTGACCGCCTTGCACGTCGATCCCGGTGCCCTTCATATAAGGACAGAACATCCTTCGGCCGCGCTGGCACCATTCGCAGCGTCCGCACGTAGATTGAATCCACGCGGTGCCCACTCGGTCGCCTACTTTTCGCGTGGTAACGCCGGGAGCCACGGCGGCGATCTCGCCGACCGGCTCGTGGCCCAGGATTCGCGGAAATTGCCCTGGAAGATGTCCGAGGGTTTCATGAACGTCGGTATAACAGATGCCGCTTGCGTGCATCTTCACCAACACTTGATTGGGGCCGGGTTGAGGTTGTGGTACGTCCTTAATCTGCCACGAACCGCTGACCGCAGGCACGACCGCAGCTTGCATGGTGACTGCCTCCTGCCATTGTTCGATGACGATATCTTCAGGTTTGGCACACGATTCTTATATGCGCTTCGAACTATCGACGACCGCACATCAAATCGCGGTGCGCCCACCGTCGACGGCGAGATTTGCACCGTAAATGAAGCTGGAACGATCCGTCGCCAGGAACACAATGGCCTCGGCAATTTCGTCCGCGGTAGCCGGACGCCCCGCCGGCGCCTGAGCGGCTAGTTGCTCCAGACCCTCCCCCATTGCATCGGTGCCTTCCGTGCGCGTAGGTCCAGGACTCACCGCATTGACGCGGACGCCGCTTGGACCATATTCAGCCGCCCACGATTTGGTCAGTAGGTTGATCGCCGCCTTGCTCGAGCCATAGAGACTCATTCCCGACACTCCGTAATCGGCAACCATCGTAGATATATTGACGATCGCCCCTTTTCCCCTCTTCGCCATCAATGGAGCAAGCTCCGCGACGAGGAAATATGGCGCCTTGACGTTGAGCGAAAACACCCTGTCAAACTCCTCTTCCGTCATTGTATCGGTCGGCCCGAACGGGAACACTCCCGCATTGTTGATCAGAATATCGACATGGTTGTTTCCTAGCTCGATTGCTCTTTTCGCCACTTCACGCGCGCTCGACGCGTCTCGCAGGTCGGACGAAATAAAGTCCACCTGGCCTCCTGCTGCGCGGATCTCGGCAACCGTCCTCTCGCCGCGCTCCACACTGCGGCCGACGACTAAGACATGAATGCCAAGGTGGGCGAGTTTATTGGCTGCCGCGCGGCCGATGCCGCTCGTTCCCCCGGTAATGAGTGCTGTTAGTGCGTCAGTGGCCATTTCCCGATTCTCTCTCTGCTCCTTGCTCGTATCAAGCGTCATGGGTGGGGATCCCGTGTGACCGACCAAGCCGAGGTTGGCCAAACCAGTCAATACAGGCGCGTTTTACGGTACTTATGTATTCTCTGGCCGTTCGGGTAGTCTTGGAGTGGAGAAGTCACTTGAGCTTTACAAAGAGGACTCAATCATGACGAATAGAGAACGGAATCAATGTAGTCCGCGAAATGATGGGCGACCAGGCGGCCGCAAAACTCAGCGCTTCCGCTGACTCAAACACCTTCGGTGCCCCGATCGCTGCCTACGCGCTCGACCAAGCCTTTGCAGATATCTGGACTCGTCCCGGTCTGGACAGGCGCTCCCGCAGCCTAGTTTCGATATCCGTCATGATTGCCATGCGTCAGCCCCATGAATTCGCCATCCACATGGGGGCCGGGCTCAATAACGGCCTCACATTGAAAGAAATCGAGGAAGTTCTCATCCAGGCGCTGCCATACGTTGGCTATCCTGCCATCGCAACAGCACTGGCTGCTGCTGCCGAGGTCATCAAGGAGCGTGGTCTGGACGTCGACGAAAACTACGCTGGCCACCGCGGCCTGCTTTGACACGAAACGGCATCCGCACTGCCGGTGTTGAACGACGCTTGACTGTGCAATCCGAAGCTATCGTTCGTGAACCATGATAGGCACCGATAGGTCGGCATCTCGCAAGCAATCCGTGCGTCACAGCTATCGCGTTTGCCGGTACTATCCACACTGGGCGAGCCGATCACTGTTATCCGGATGTCAGAGTCACGACCACTTTGTATCGCTCCGCCGTTTGCTAAATTGATTCGGGGTAGTTGGTTTGCTAAGGTCGTCGTCATGCCCGAGCGTTCCGTGGAGCACATACGCGAATTGCTCGACTCCCTTTATCGCGTGGATTCGGGACGAATCCTGGCCACTCTGATCCGGTTGCTCGGTGATTTTGATCTTGCCGAGGAGGCGATGCACGAAGCCTTTGCGGCTGCGCTGAGCGTGTGGCCGAGGAGTGGAGTACCCGGCAACCCTCGACCATGGTTGATTTCGACGGCCCGATTCAAAGCCATTGATAGTCTGCGCCGGCGGGCACGATTGGATGCGTCCCAAGACGAGCTCGCGCGATATCTCGAAGCGCAAAGGAGTTCGGCCCAACGTCCCGAGGAAGAGGACGATCTCGAGGATGACCGGCTGCGCCTGATCTTTACGTGCTGTCATCCGTCTCTAGCGCCGGAAGCGCACGTTGCGCTCACCTTGCGTGAGGTGTGCGGGCTGACCACCGAGGAGATAGCAAAGGCTTTCCTTATCACTCCGCGCACGCTGGCGCAGCGCATTGTGCGCGCCAAGGCAAAGATTCGAGAGACACCGATTCCGTACGAAGTGCCGTCGCCGCAGGAATTGCCGGAGCGACTGAGCGCCGTGCTTCAGGTCATCTATCTCGTCTTTAACGAGGGTTATTCGGCTGCGGCGGGTACGCAGGTAACGCGGGCCGAATTAACGGGTGAGGCGATTCGACTGGGCCGATTGCTGGCCGAGCTCCAGCCGGAGCCGGAAGTCATAGGGCTGCTTTCGCTGATGTTGCTGCAGGAATCCCGACACGCCGCGAGAACCTCTCCGGCTGGAGAGCTGATTTTGCTCGAGCATCAGGATCGCTCGCTCTGGAGCCGGAAGCAGATCGCGGAGGGAGTGGCATTGCTGGAGAAAGCCCTGAGGTCCCGCCGCTTCGGCTCCTACACCCTGCAGGCGGCGATTGCGGCCGTTCATGCAGAGGCGGAATCTGTCGCGGCGACCGACTGGCGGCAGATTGTTGCGCTCTACGACCAATTGGTAGGAATCGAGCCTTCGCCCGTAGTGCGGCTAAACCGTGCGGTGGCCATTGCCATGCGCGATGGTCCAGAGGCTGGCCTGGCGCAGATCGACGCGGTGTTGGAGCATGGCGAATTGGCCGATTATTATCTGGCACATTCCGCCCGCGCCGATATGTACCGCAGGCTCGGCAGGACGGCTGAGGCTCGGTCGTCTTATGAGAAAGCTCTGGCGCTGACGCAACAGGAACCCGAGCGGCAATTCCTGCAAGAGCGGATTCGGCAGCTTAAATAGAAGCTTCGACGACTTGTCGAATTCAGGTGCGGCCGTTCGACTATATGGTGAAGGCCCGGGCAACCGGCCCGCAAGAAAGTGTTTCCGGGGCGATACGCTACCCAAAATTCTTAATTCGCGTGTCGATCCTCGGCCACGCCGTTCGACTAGTAAGTGGAGCTGCACCGCGCACCCGGCACGTCACAACTCTCCAGGCCCAGCGCGGGCCGACCTCCTACATAAAAGTAGCGGCCCTGACACAGTGTCCGCTCAACGCTCAAGGAGAACACCATGCGTTTTATGATGATCGTGTTTCCGAAAGAGTACTTAACTGCAAAGCCCGGCTGGGTACCCGACCTCGCAAACATTGAGGAGATGAGGAAATACAACGAGGAACTCGCCGCAGCCGGCGTGCTGCAAGGGCTCGACGGCCTGACGCCGCCCGCGACGATGAGCGCGCGCGTCACCTACAAAAACGGAAAATCGAAAATCACCGACGGCCCGTTTACCGAAGCGAAGGAAGTGGTCGGCGGCTACTGGATCATTGATGTGAAGTCGCGCGAAGAGGCGCTCGAATGGGCCGCGCGCATTCCCGGAGACGATGAGGTCACGATCGAAGTTCGCCGGCTCTTCGATATGAGCGACTTCGCTCCCCCCGTGCAGGATAAACTCACGGAGCTCGAAGAGCAGCAGGCCGCCAAGTTCGGCAATAAGCCGGGCCAGCAGTAAAAACGGCTCTTGAGTCACGGGAAACAGGGAGGAATTGATGAAATACATCTGTTTGGGCTATCTCGAGCCCGGCAAGTTCGAAAACATGTCTGAGAGCGAGCGCAACACCGTGCTGGACGAGTGTTTTCGCTACAACGACGAACTGAGGAAGAACGGACATTTGGTCGCTGAGGAACCTCTGCAGCCCGCCAACACGGCGGTGACCGTGTATTGGAAGAACGGAAGGGTTGCAGTGACGGACGGTCCGTACGCGGAAACGAAGGAGCAATTGGGTGGAATTCAGGTGCTTGAAGCGCGAGATCTGAATCACGCAATTCAGCTCATTTCCGAGTGTCCGGGAGTGAGGTTGAACTGTGGAACAATCGAGATACGTCCAGTGGCGGATAATAGCGAACTGATCCGGGAAAGCGAGCGGCGACGGCGAAAGGATACCTCGCGCTGAGGACGGCCACGAGGGAAAGAAGGATCAGAATCGCGGCCGGCGGGCCGGCCTGGAGGCAATCCTGGCTTTCCGCTGACTGCGACGCATGGAAACTCGATGTCCACTCAGGTGCTTTCTGTTAGATCCAGAAATGCTTTAGTATAAAGGCCCTCTGCCGCGCGCCCGTAGCTCAGTTGGAGAGAGCATCTGCCTTCGAAGCCTTCTTCAACGAAGAATCAGCAGGTTGCAGAAATTGCTACGATTTGCGATGCATTGCCGTTACTTGCTTACTCTTCAGGAGATACGGCGAGTCGTATCGCAACCGGTCGCACTCAGTCGGGGTTGCTGGTAGGCACAAAATTGGCACACTTGTAGCCGGACCAAATATTCGTGCGAACCGTGAACTCGGCAACATCGCAACAGTACAAGAAGAAGAGAATCGAAAAATGGTATCTGGAAACCGCTCGCAACACGGGCTCGATGATTCCGGGCGGGGTCGTCGTGGAATTCGAAGAGCCCGATTTCCAGATACAGACTTTGACTGGCGTCTTAGGCATCGAACTGACCGAATTCTTGCCTCCTGGCGACGGCGCTTTGCCCGTCGAGGCGGAGGCAATTCAAAGCCGAGCTTTGAAAATCGCCGAAAGGCTATATTATTCGTCGCCCGATGCTGTGCCAGTTCGTGTGTTCACCTACCGCAACCTCGCCCAAGCTCGAAAACTCACTCCCCATGGGATGGCGGTCGAATTGGTTGAATACGTGAAACTGCAACTTCGGAGAACCAAGAAGAGCATATTCACTAAGTTGGACAGGGTGCCAGAAGGTTTTGGGATAATCCAGATTGACAGGCGCGGCGGCAAAGAGTGGAACTGCGGTCGAACGCACCATGGCGACTACAGCAAAATATTCGCAGCATTTGCCTCACTGGTTAGTACAAAGAATTCATTGGTTCAAAGGTACCGTACCAACCTGCCTGGGTCAGAAATCTGGCTGCTTGTGTACAGCGGCGTTCAGGTTGCCCGCAGCGTGTCAATTCCAGCGGGCGCTGACAAGTGGGTGGTCCCGACCGCGTTCGATAAAGTCCTCTTCTTTTCAAGCTTGTCGAACCCGCAATTAATCGAGATTGCTCGTAGCTGATTTTATTCCGAGCGAAGGATATGACGCGGCGTGGGTGAACAGAAGCTGGATAAACTTGAGGTTCGGAACGTGGAAATGATGATTCATTTCGTACCGATACTCTTCTGACCAAATTTCCTAACGAAGTCATCGAGTCGCTGGAATAGTGATTTTTGCGCGCCGCTGCCAATGCCATCGCACTTCTCACACTTCCCTGTCCCAAAGCAGACCACACATTTCGAAGTGAGAGTCTTCCCGCTTCCGTCACACACTGGACATTTTCCGCTTCCTCGGCAGCGAGTACAGTTCGATACGATAGGCATGGCTTTATAGGTAGTATAGAACTGATTGTGAATTCCCGACCGAACGGAATCGCAGTTAAAGCGCCAGAAGGGACAGAACCGACAGACTCGTTGAATTCGAACCCTAGTCCCAGGTGACGTGTAGGAGACGTAAGATCGTCGATATCTGTTAACGGTTGCTTGGTAAGTGTCGAATTCAAGATGTAAAATTAACAATCAATTCGAATCTCTGGCCATGCGCCACGCACTAACCCTCGTGTTCCTGCTTGCTCTCTCATGCGTAGCAATCTGCCAGTCGAAACCTTGGCCACGTCTCGATAGCCTCGTTTCCGCTCCCGGCCAGCGCCTCGACCAAGCCGGACTCTCCCCTGCTGAACTTAAGGTCTTGCGCGCCACCCTTGGCAAACTCTCCAAAGGCTCCGGCTGTCAAAACGAAAACATCCAGACGTGTGGTGCTCCCGAAGGCCTCTTCCTCGCTAAGTTGAAGATCAGTACAAATGGTCATGCGGCGTTCGTCGTGCGGTCCCAGGCGGCCTGCGGCACTCTCGGATGCCCTTTCTGGTTCATCGACACTTCTAGCGCGGGGCTCGTTCTCATCGACGACTTCGGGTGGGGCTACCGCATCTTGCCGTCGCAATCGCATGGCTACTTCGACATTGTGACCGCGGCCGGCAACCACGAAGTAAGCCTAAAGATGTGGAGTTACGACGGTCACACTTACAAGGTCATTCGTTGCGGAATCACGGAAGCGACCGACGAACCGGGCGTGAAGTCGCCCATCGCCGAACATATCTGCCCGTCCTCCACGCCATAGCCGTCCTGAGCGTGAGGGCGGACCGCCGTGAGAAACAGGGCACCCACAAGACGGATTTATTTGCCCCGCTCCGACTCAAAGCGGACACATCGAACCATCGAGCGTTCGGTAACAGCACGCGGGCGTTTTCAAAATCATCAAAAAAAACAATCCAAACAATCTTATCCGGCCTTTTGTTTTATACTGCTGGCGACATACGTTCCTGATGCGCTTGGGACAGTCAGATTGCGACGTTTGGACGCTCGCAAGAGTGGCCGGACATAGCTCAATCTCTATTCGAGCCGGTATGTCCATCCGTCCGATGAGCCGGTTCTAAACGCGATTTCGAACATGGGTGGGCACAAAATTGGGCACAGTCCGAGCGAGGCCCTTTCGTTGCCCGCGGCTAGAATGCAGTAAACACTGCACGATGAAGTGCTTCTGACCGCGCGCCCGTAGCTCAGTTGGAGAGAGCATCTGCCTTCTAAGCAGAGGGTCGGGGGTTCGATTCCCTCCGGGCGCGCCATCTCATTGATGTGAAAAGATTCGGGAGAATGTTTCTTCACCGGCAAAGCGAGTTGCGAACCCATTGACAACCGAACGATCTCTTGTGTGCCCACTGCGCTCCACGAACAAAAATGTAGCTTTTGATTTTTCCTGGTTATCCAAGTAACGACGAGACAGGCAGTCGCCACGCGTTCGAAGCCAAGTTTGGCGAACATGTCTCTAAAATCTGCGGTGATGTTTTAGAATTTTTGCATGAAGGGGGTTCGTATGTCTCAGAAAGCCAGTGCCGCAAAGAGTGCTCAGCAAAGCGAAGCCCGGCCTCACCAACTTGGGCAGGAGGTTTTCAAACCCATCTTGCCCGATGACATGGATTGGAAGCCGTTCCCGGCATTCCCACCTTCCGTCCGCCTTGCCGTCCTAGTAGGTCAGCCCTCGGAGCCCGGCCCCTACACCATCAGGGTCAAATCGCCCCACGGCGCGAAGCTAATGCCTCACAAGCACCCAGAGGATCGCGTCTACACCGTAATTTCTGGCGTCTTTTATATCGGACTGGGCGATGAATTCGACGCCAGTAAGTTGGAAGCCTATCCGCCCGGCGCGGTTGTCATTCTTCCTGGTAGCACGTCCCATTTCCACTGGGCGAAATCCGGCGAGT
>Ga0209420_1001550_pt1 | contig 10793 bp, 11 predicted proteins | sample BlaSpr_A8_OM1_O1_FD_187972 | JGI IMG/M metagenome (GOLD analysis project Ga0209420, IMG submission 187972) | Forest soil microbial communities from Thunder Bay, Ontario, Canada - Black Spruce, Ontario site 2_A8_OM1_O1 (SPAdes) (version 2) | ecosystem: Environmental > Terrestrial > Soil > Boreal...
AGCGACGGCGGCATCTTCAACTACGGCGACGCCGGCTTCTTCGGCTCCGCCGGCTCGATCTCCCTCGACAAGCCGATCGTCGGCATGGCGATCCCCTGATCTACCGCAACAGCGCGGCCAGCCCGAGCCCTCCGACGCCGAGTGCCACCGGGCCGACCAAGGGGCCGATCGACGTCAGGCGCCAGGCGCGACCAGGGACAGTGTGGGCGAAAGGGCCAAGATCCGGACCCGCGGGACAACCGGCCCGACCACGCCGGACGCGTCGGCCGCCCTGCACCGCGCCCCAGCTGACCAGCCCTCTCGCCGCGGAGCAGATCAGGCTGAGCACGCCGCGATTGTGCCTTGCTGGGCCTTCGCCGCTCCGAGCGTGAGCGCTGACAGGAGGCGATAAGGTGCCGCCCCATGCACACTCAACGGATCCACGAGGTGCTGGCAGAGGCGATTGTCGGGCGTCACTTGCTCACGCACCCCTTTTATCGTCGCTGGGAAGCCGGCACTCTCTCCGACGGTGAACTCGCCGCCTACGCGGAGCAGTACCGGCACATCGAGCGCGCGCTGCCGGTGACGCTCGAAGCGATCGCGTCGGCTCTCCCGGAGGGGCGCGCCCGCGACCTGGTCGAGGCGAATCTGGCCGACGAGCTCGGGACGCCCGAGCCGCACGTGGTCCTCTTCGAGTCCTTCGCGCAGGCGGCCGGTGCCCGCCCGGACGCTCCTGCCACCCCCTCGACCGCCGCCCTGCTCGCCCTGGTGCGGACGGCGGCGGCCACCGACCCCGCCCTGGCGTTGGCCATGGTGGCGGCCTACGAGGTGCAGGCATCGGACATCGCGGCGTCGAAGTCGGAGGGGCTGCGCCGGCACTATGGACTCGACGAGGACGGCACCCGTTTCTGGGACGTCCACCGTGCCCAGGAGCTGGAGCACGCCGGATGGTCGATGGAGGCCCTGGCCGAGCTGGGCGCCGATCCGGACATCGTGCAGGCGGCCGCAACGGTCTCGGCCGACTCCTGGTGGCTGTTCCTCAGCGAGCGGGACGAGCTGGCGCCCGCCGAAGCCAGCTGCTGACCCGGCTCAGACGAGCGGACCGCAGCGGGCGGCCGCCCGGGAGAACGCCTCGGCCCGCTCCCGGTAGTCGCTGAACCGCCCGAAGCTGGGGGCGGCCGGCGACAGCAGCACCACCCCGTTGCCCTCTCCATCCGCCCAGGCGTAGGCGGCCGTCACGGCCTCCTCGAGGCTGGGGGCGTCGATCACGTCCGTGCTCGGCGCGGCCTCCCGGACGGCGGCGCCGATTCGGGGCCCGTTGTCGGGCATGGTCACCACGAGCGTCGGCGCCGGGCGCGCCGCTACCGCCTGGCCGAGCGGGGCGTAGTCCACGCCGCGGTCGTGCCCCCCGACGAGCAACGCCACGGGCCGGCCCGCGAACGCGCCCAGCGCGGCCCGCGCCGGCAGCACGTTGGTCGAGAGGCTGTCGTCGACGAACTCGACAGAACCGACGCGGCCGAGCGAGTGGCAGCGGCTGGGCAGCCCAGCGAAGTCCTTCGCCGCATCGGCCAGCCGCTCGTGGTCCGACGCCTCGATGACGCCGAGACCCATCAGGACGGCCCGCGCGATCGACGCGTTACCCGCGTTGTGCGCTCCCGGGAGCCCCAGCGCCCGCGACCAGTCCAGGTCCCGCTCGACGTCGGACGGGCCGACCCATTGCAGGTGCGGGCCGAGCGCCGCGGCGTGGGCTCGGAGGACGTCGTCGGACCCGTCCGCCACGGCCAGTTCGACGCCGGGCTTGGTGCACAGCGACAGCTTGTCGGCGTAGTAGCGCTCCACCGTCCCGTGCCAGTCGAGATGGTCGGGCGACAGGGACGTCACCGCGACCACCCGGGGTGCGGTGGTCAGATCCGGGACTTGGAAGCTTGAGGTCTCGATGATCCAGTAGTCGGGCTCGTCGTCCTGGGTGACGTCCCAGGGCGGGTGGCCGATGTTGCCGCCCGCCCGGGCGCGGTAGCCCAGGCGGGTCAGCAGGTGGACGGCGAGCGCGGTCGTGGTGCTCTTGCCCTTGGTGCCGGTGATGCAGGCGACCCGGTCCGGATCGGCGTCCTGCAGGAAGAGGCCCAGGCCACCGCACACCGCGACGCCCGCCGCCTCGAGCTCGGCCACCTCGGGACGGTAGCGGCTGATGCCCGGGCTCTTGAGCACGACGTCGCAGTTGGTCAGTGCGGCCAGCCCGCCCGCTGCGGTGGCCACGACGTCGAGGCCGTCGAGGCTCGGCGACGCCGGGGCGTCGTCGACGAGCACGGGCGCCACTCCGAGGGAACGCAGCCGACGGATGCTGGCCCGGCCCTCGACGCCCAGCCCCCAGACGCCGACGGACGCGTCAGCGAGCGCGGACCAGGAGATCGGCTGGCGCATAGCGATCCGGGATCAGGTGGGTGCCGCGCGGGGCAAGGACGGTCGCCGGATCGACGCCGCCGGGGGCGGTCGCCTCGAGTTCGCCGCGGAGCCGCTGCAGCAACGCCGTGCCGGCGCGGTCGGCCCGCTGCGCGGCCAGGCGCAGGGCGGCCCGGCACTCGTCGACGTCGCCCACGCACTCGAATGGCCGGGCATCGGGGGCGAGTCCGACCAGGGCGCGGAAGCGCGCCTCGTTGGCGGGGTTCTCCAAGGGTTCCTGGCCGGCGAACACGGCGACGAGGTCGGGGCGGCTCATGAACGGGCTGAGGACGAGGTCGATGAAGCAGCACTTGTCGCACGTGCCACACCAGTGGTCCAGCCGCTCGGCCGGGTCCTGACGGAAGGCACGGTTGCAGCTGCGGAAGGCACCGTGGAACCGGGGCAGCCGGGCGAACTGCTCGGCCACCCACAGCTCCGTCCGCGGCCGCAGGTACGAGAAGACCGAGAGACCCGGGCCGAGCGCAGTCGTGACGATCTCTTGGAACCCGCGCTCGAACTCGTCACCCTTGGACCACTGGTGGTTGACCGGCCGGCCGTCGACGACCAGCGTCGGCACCGAGGCCGACCACTCGTTGGACAGCACGATGGCGTCGCGGCGCTCGAGCACGGCGGCCACCACGGCGGCGGCGGTGATGACCGCGGTGATGGGGACGTGCCCGTTGAGGAAGCCGAGCTCGCCGGAACGCGCCACGAGCGGGTCGATGGCACGGGCGATGCGCACAACCGGCAGGCCGGTGACGGCTGCGGCCTCCTCAATGGCGTCGAAGCGGTCGCCGGGCGGGTGGACCACGCACAGCGCGGCCCCGGGACGGGCGCGCGCCACGGCGTCGACCGTGACGATGGAGTCGATGCCGCCGCCGAAGGGGATCAGCGGGCGGTCGGGATCGGGCCGGTAGCCAGCGGCAGTCGTCGCGGGGTGCGGCCCGGCTTCCGGCCCCGTGATCTCCAATCCCTGCAGGTCGAGGCCGTTGCGGTAGGCGAATTCGCCGAGTCCGTTGACGTAGTACGTGCGCAGGAACGCCCGCTCGGCCGCCGTGGTGGAGGTCTCGCCGAGGTCGATGCGGGGGGCGGCCGTCGTCTTGTAATAGGAGACCCCGGCCAGTAGGTAGAGCAGGCGGGCGGCTGCGGCGACGGCCGGGTCGTCCCAGGCTGCGCCCGGCCCGAACGCGAAGCGCTCAGTGAAGGAGTGCTCGCCGGTCGAATAGGTGCAGGTGACCAGGCCGCGGCCCGGGTCGAGGGCGAGGCCGTCGTAGCGGAACTGGTCGGGAGGAGGCATCGCAGACAAGAGGACGGCCTGGCCGGCCGGTCCCATGCTACGGGGCGGCGGGTGGTGCTCCGGACCTCATGAAAGGAGGCGGGCCAGCAGCCCGAACCGGCCACAGGGGCGGGCGGCGCGATCGCTGAAGAACGCGGCGTCGGTTGTGGTCAGTCCCGAGCGGGTGACGTGCTCGGGGGTCACGCCACCTTCGAGCAGCTGCTGGTGGTTGGCGGCCGCCAGGTCGACCAGCCAATGATCCGCCCCGTCGGGCCGCGCCACGTCGGGCGCCAGCGGCGCCGGGTGGACGGCGTCAGCCAGGGCGTGGCGCACCAGGTCGGTCACCTGGTAGCGCCGCGGGTCCACCGCGGGCCCGACGTAGGCCAGGACCCGCTCGGGCCGCGCGCCGCGATCCGCCAGGGCGCGCAGCGCGCCGGACACGGCCGCGCCGGCCGTCCCGCGCCAGCCGGCATGCACGGCGGCCAGGACGTGGGCTGCCGGGTCGACGAGGGCGATCGGGACGCAGTCGGCCACCAAAATGGCGAGCGTGACCCCGGGCGACGAGGTGACCAGGATGTCGGTGTCGGCGATGGCGTCGTCCTCCGAGGTCGTGCCGCGCCCGCGGTCCTCCGGACCGACCCAGGCCGCCGTGGTGCCGTGCACCTGCCGGGCGAAGACGATGGTGTCGAGCGGCACGCCGAACGCGGCCGCGGCACGGGCCCGGTTGATGACAACGTCGCCCGTCGTGTCGCCGACGTGGAGGCCGAGGTTGAGCGAGTCGTAGGGCGGCGCCGACACGCCACCCTGGCGCGTGGTGACGGCGACCGACGCCCCGGCCTCGCCTGCCGTGTCCCACCAGAAAAGTGGGACATGGTCGCGGTCGGGCACGCTCCGAGGTTAGGAGGCCTCGGTTTCGTCCCACATCGTCGTCGGCACGAGGGCCAACAAGGGGCGACGCACGCCCCGCCGGCGCGTCGGCTGCAACTCGGCGAAGCCGTAGAGCTCGGCCGCGTCGGCGTCGCCGTCGACCGGATGCGGGTCGGCGGCGGGCTCGGGCACACCGAGCGCGGCGGCCAGCGACAGGCCGGCGTCGAGGGCCCGGAAGAGGTGGTCGAGCGACTCGAGCGAGAACCCCTCGGCCTGCAGGCGCAGGATGGCCGACAGACGCTGGAGGTGGTCCGGCCCGTAGAGGCCGGTGCGGCCGCGCAGGGCGGGGCGGGGCAGCAGGCCGAGGGTCTGGAAGGAGCGGATGCGCCGGCTGGTCGTGGCGGCGGCGGCCGCCAGCTCGTCGATGGTCAGTTCCACTTGACAAGTATGACATAGATGTATGTAACATCAAAGACCGTATATAGAGAGACGACTGAAGCGAGGTGTGAGCGATGGGACTGAATCTCGATGCCGTGGGGTCGACCTCCGATCCGGTCGAGCGGTCGTGGGACTCGAAGGACGCGCTGCTCTACGCCCTCGGGGTGGGCGCCGGCGCGCTCGACCCGACGGGGTTCGAGCTGGATCTGACGACCGAGAACTCGGACGGGGTGACGCAGCGGGTGCTGCCGACCTTCACCACCATCATCGGGCAGGGTGGCGGACGTTCCTCGATCGGCGACTTCGATCCCGCCATGCTCGTCCACGGCGAGCAGTCCATCGCGCTGCACGGCGAGGTGCCGACCAAGGGCACCGTGTCGATCACGACCACGGTGGCCGGCATGTACGACAAGGGCTCGGCGGGCCTGGTCGTGTTGGAGAGCGATTCACGCCACGCGGACAGCGGCGAGCTGGCCTTCACCACCCGTACCGCTCTCTTCATCCGCGGCGCCGGCGGCTTCGGCGGGCCGCGCAACCCCGAGGGGGACACCGAGACCGAGCTGGCCTCGCTGCCGTTGCCGGCCCGCGAGCCCGATGAGACGGTGACCTACACAACGCGGCCGGACCAGGCGCTGCTGTACCGTCTCAGCGGCGACCGCAACCCGTTGCACTCCGACCCGACCTTCGCCAAGCGGGCCGGGTTCGACAAGCCGATCCTGCACGGCCTGTGCACCTACGGCTTCACCGGGCGGGGCCTGCTGCACATGGTGTGCGGTTCGGACCCCCTCCGGTTCGGCTCCATGCGGGCCCGCTTCTCCAAGCCCACCATGCCCGGCGACGCGCTCACAATTTCGGTGTGGGACATCGGAGCCGAGGCGGCGGGCTTCTACCGGTTCCGCACCGAGACCCAGCGGGGCGAGACGGTCATCGACGCCGGACTGTTCCAGCTGGCGGTCTGAGTAGGACCGTGGAGCTGATCCGCCCGGCTCACTCCCCGAAGAGCAGTGAGTAGTCGGCCCCCCGGCGCAGGTGGTGGCCCCCGTCGATGCCCAGGGTCTCACCGGTGACGAACGACGACTCGGGGCCGATGAGGTAGCGGACGCCGGCCGCGACGTCGTGCACCGTGCCGACCCGGGCGAGCGGCATTTGGGCGATGTAGTCGTCGAGCAGCGGCCCGCCGGCGGTAATGAAGGACATCAGCTCGTCGTCGATGATGCCCGGGGCGACCGCGTTGACCCGGATGCCGAGCGGGCCCAACTCTTCGGCCGCCGTCTCGGCCAGGAAGGAGATGCCGGCCTTGGCCACCCCGTAGGCCCACAGGTGCGGGTGGGGGAAGCGGCCGGCCCCCGAGGACATGAGGACGATGGCGCCCCCGTCGCCCTGGGCCTGCATGGCCGCGGCGCCCTGTTTCACGCAGATGACCGATCCCATGAGGTTGAGGTCGATGGTGGCCCGCACCGCGGCGATGTCGGCCGTGAGGACCGAGCCGATGTGCGTCGACCCGCCGGCGCAGGCGAAGAGGCCGTCGACCCGGCCGGTCGGCTCGGTGGTGGCAGCCACCGCCATGCGCACCTGCTCCTCGACCGTGACGTCGGCCACCACGTAGCGCGCCGTCGCGCCCCCGGTCGCGGCGGCCCCGATACGCGCCGTGGCGTCGGCCAGCTTCTGCTCGGTCCGCCCGCAGATGGTGACGTGTGCGCCCTCGGCGGCCAGGTGTTCGGCGGTGGCCAGTCCGATGCCGCTGCCGCCGCCGGTGACCAGGATGGCGTGGCCGGCGATGCCGGGCATCAGGCTCCGCCGGCGCCGGCGCCGAGCGGTGCCGTCGGGGCGAACTCGATCGGCATCTGCTCCAAGCCCGAGATGAAGTTGGCCTGGCGGCGCGGTAGTTCGCTGCGATCGACGGCCAGACGTACGTCGGGCAGGCGGGCCAGCAGCCGCTCGAACATCACCTTCAGCTCGAGGCGGGCCAGCTGGTTGCCCAGACAGAAGTGGGCGCCGAAGCCGAAGGCCAGGTGCGGGTTCGGTGTGCGAGTGATGGTGAACATCTCCGGCTCGTCGAAGACCGTCTCGTCGCGGTTGGCCGACGGGTAGAGCAGGAGGAGCTCCTGGCCGGCGCGGATGGTCTCGCCACCCAGCTCGACGTCGTGGGTGGCGGTGCGGCACATGTTCTTTATGGGCGACACCCAGCGCAGCATCTCCTCCACGGCGCCGGGCAGGAGGCCCGCCGGGTCGGCGGCCAGCGCGGCCATCTGGTCGGGGTGGGCGAGCAGCTCCTCGAGGCCACCGCTGATGACGTGACGCGTCGTCTCGTCGCCGCCGATGAGGATGAGGAGTGTCTCGTGCACCAGCGAGTCGTCGTCGAGGGTGTCACCGTCGATCTCCGCGTGGCACAGCACGCCGACCAGGTCGTCGGCGTTGCCGCTGGCCTTGCGCTCGGCCAGGACCTGGTTGATATACCCCGTGTACCCGACGAAGGCCTCCATGGAGCGTTCCATGGCGGTCGGGTCGGGCGAACCCTGCGACTTGAGCATGGCGTCGGACCACTCGAGCAGCTCGGCCCGGTCGCCTGGGGCGACGCCGAGCATGTCGCCGATGACCGCAATGGGCAGCGGCGCCGCGATGTCGGCCACGAAGTCGCAGCGGCCTTTCTCGCACACCGTGTCGAGGATGGCGTCGCAAGCCACGCGGACCGAGTCCTCCATGGCCCGCACGCGCCGGGGGGTGAAGCCCTCCGAGACGAGCCGCCGGCGCCGCACATGCTCGGGCGCGTCGAAGTCGATCATCATCGGCAGCGCCGGGTACTTGGGCCGGATGCCCTGCGCGCTCGAGAACGACTCGGTGTCCACCGAGGCCTGCTTCACGGCGGCGTAGGTGGCCGCCGCCCACAGGTCGTTGGCCTCGTCGTAGTACACGGGGGCGTGGGCCCGCATCCAGGCGTAGGCGTCATGGGGCTCCCGGCCGTAGAACGCGCCATCCATCAGGTCGATGCCCAAGTCGGCCGGGGCGGTCGTCACGGCGGAGACCATATCCCCGGGGTGGGTAGGGTTGACCCATGGCAGACCAGGCGACCTTCACCGACGTCGCCATGGAGTTCATGCCGGGCCTGTACTCGGCGGCGCTCCGGATGACGCGCAACCGGGCCGATGCCGAGGACCTGGTGCAGGAGACCTATCTCAAGGCCTACCGCTCCTACGGGTCCTTCCAGGAGGGGACCAACCTGCGGGCCTGGCTCTACCGCATCCTCACCAACACCTACATCAACTCCTACCGGGCCGCCCAGCGCCGCCCCGAGACGACCGACGTCGAGGATGTCGAGGACCTCTATCTGTACAAGCGCCTGGCCAGCTCCGGCGGGAGCGACCCCGGGCGGTCGGCCGAGGACGAGGCTCTGGACCGCTTCACCGACGAGGACGTGAAGGCCGCCCTGGAGGCCCTGCCGGACGCCTTCCGTATGGCCGTCCTGCTGGCCGACGTGGAGGGCTTCAGCTACAAGGAGATCTCGGAGATCACCGACGTGCCCATCGGCACGGTCATGAGCCGGATCCACCGGGGAAGAAGGGCGCTGCAGAAGGCGTTGCACGACGTGGCTGAGGCGCGCGGCCTGGTGGGTAGCGTGCAAGGGGGGTCGAGGGAGTGACGGACGTGAGCAAGGGCAGAGAGACGGACACCGCCGGACTGTTCGGCGTGTCCCTCGACTGCGAGGGGGCGGTGCACGAGCTGTACACGTATCTCGATGGCGAGCTGACCGAGGAGCGCCGCGAGGTGATCCGGGTCCACCTCGACTTCTGCGGTCCCTGCGGCGGGGCGGCGGAGTTCGAGGCCGAGCTGCGCCGGGTGATCGCCAACCGCTGCAAGGACCGGGTACCCCAAAGCCTCATTGAGCGGGTGGCGGCGGCGATCGACGAAGAAAGCCGACAGCACGACGTCGAGCACTGACATCACGACCGCTCAGGGTCCGGCCATGGTCGACTGGGCGCTGGCCCAACGCGTCTCCGCGGGCGCCCTGATCCTCAAGCCCGCGTCGGCCTCTTACCGCTCCGCCCCCCTGCAGGCGCAGTTCGACGAGCTCACGGCGCGCGCCGAGACGTTGGTCAGCGAGGCCACCGGCCTGCACTCGGCCCACGGGACGGCCCGGGCCAAGGTTACCGATCGCCCCGGCTGGGCGGCCGCGAACGTCCGCTCCATCGAGCGGCTGGTGGGCCCTGCTCTGGCCGAGCTCCAGCGCGCCCGTGGCTCGAAGATCGGCGGGCCGTCGCTGGCCGTCGGCCGCGTCGTGGCCGGAACGCAGCTCGGCCTCATGCTGGCCTACATGGCGACGCGCGTCCTGGGCCAGTACGACCTGCTCATCAACGACGAGTCTCCCGAGGACCAGGACCTCGTCTCCTACGTGGGGCCGAACATCGTGGCGGTCGAGGAGCAGTACAGCTTCGCCCCCAGCCAGTTCCGGCTGTGGCTGGCCCTGCACGAGGTGACGCACCGGCTGCAGTTCACCGCCGTCCCCTGGCTGCGCGACCACTTCGTCTCCCTGATCACCGAGATGCTCGGCCCACTCTCGGGCGACCCGTCCGGCCTGGCCGAGATGGTCAAGCGGGTGGCCACCGAGGTGCGTGCCGGCCACAACCCGGCCGGCGAAGCCGGCGTGGTCGGCATGCTGGCCACGCCCGAGCAGCGCCGGGCGCTGTCGAAGATCTCCGGGATGATGAGCCTGCTCGAGGGGCACGGCGACGTGACCATGGACCGCGCCGGCGCCGGAGAAGTGCCCGGTGCCGCCCACTTCTCCCGCGTCCTGCACGAGCGGCGGACGAACGCCCGCGGGCTGACCAAGCTGATGTCGAAGGTGCTCGGCCTCGATGCCAAGATGCGCCAGTACGCCGAGGGCGAGCGCTTCGTCGAGTCGGTCGAGGCCGCCGGCGGGCCGATGCTGTTGGCCCGAGTGTGGGAGGGCCCGGAGTGGCTGCCCAGCCTCGAGGAGATCCGCGACCCGGCCGCCTGGGTGGCCCGAGCTGGTGGGTGAGGGAGGAGCCACCCAGCTCGTCTGCGACCTCCTGGCCCGGTGCACTTTCCCCCCACCGGGTACGCCTGTCGCCTGCGCCGTGTCGGGCGGAGCCGACTCGCTCGCCCTGCTCGTGCTGGCGGCCGCCGCCTGCTGCGAGGTGACCGCCTACCACGTGGACCACGGGCTGCGGGCCGGATCGGACACCGAGGCCGAGGTGGTGGCCGGCGCGGCGGAACGGGTCGGCGCCCGCTTCGAAAGCCGGCGGGTGTCGGTGGCGCCGGGGCCCAACCTCGAGGCCCGGGCCCGGTCCGCCCGTTACGGCACCCTGCCCGCCGGCGTGGCCACCGGGCACACCATGGACGATCAGGCCGAGACCATCCTGGTCAACCTCCTGCGCGGGGCGGGTGCCGACGGTCTGGCCGGCATGGAGCCGGGCCGGCGCCACCCGCTGCTCGACCTGCGCCGGGCCGAGACCCATGCCCTGTGCGGCGCCCTCGGGTGGGAGCCGGTGCACGACGCCACCAACCTGGACCCCGCTTTCGTGCGCAACCGGGTGCGCCACGAGCTGCTCCCGCTCTGCGCGGAGGTGGCCGGACGCGACCCCGTCCCGATCCTGGCCCGTCAGGCGACGCTGTTGCGCGACGAGGTGGCGCTGCTGGACGCACTGGCGGCGGCGGCGCTGCCCGACCCGGCCGACGCGCGCGCCGTGGCGCGCACCGAGCGGCCGCTGGCGCGGCGCGCGCTCCGGCAATGGCTGCGGGCGGTGACGCCGGTCGAGGGGGGCCATCCGCCGTCGCT
>Ga0209420_1001551_pt1 | contig 10793 bp, 9 predicted proteins | sample BlaSpr_A8_OM1_O1_FD_187972 | JGI IMG/M metagenome (GOLD analysis project Ga0209420, IMG submission 187972) | Forest soil microbial communities from Thunder Bay, Ontario, Canada - Black Spruce, Ontario site 2_A8_OM1_O1 (SPAdes) (version 2) | ecosystem: Environmental > Terrestrial > Soil > Boreal...
TGTAGTGCATATTGATACTTCAACATGATGTGAGAAAGGAATGGGCAGGACAATGCAAACCAAGCAAGGCAAAAGCAGTGGATGATTGCCTGCATATGAATAACCTGGCATGCCCCAACCCTGATTTGATACCATTCAACTTCCTCCCTCACCAAGTGCTCAACCCACAAATACCTTGTTGACCTCTGCTGCATCTACCCTTCCACTCACTGTGGCCAGGAAATTGGGAAGTGCCCAGAAAAGACAACAAACAATGGACCAATGATATTGTTTACCAGAGGTCACCCTCTCTACGCCTACCAGGCTGGACAACTACACCTGGGGCTGCCTGCTGTGCCTGATGAGTGTAGGAATGGAGCCTGACATTAGTCAGTAATGATGAGATATCTGGAAAATGAAACATCATGCTTACATCCTGTCACTAACACCATGGTGGTCTTTGTTGTCCTGGATGACCTTCCTTCTGCCTGTGGCTGCCTTCTGGCCACTAGTACCAGCACTACCATCATCCTGTGCTCTCTGAACACTCCAATCAAAGGTGTAGTCATACTGGTAGCCTGCACAGATGAAAAGACAGCAGAAGAGTTTGCAAAGGTAAGAATAATCAGGTTTGTTGTTGAAGTGGAGTGCACAAGTGTAGTTGAGGAAGACACCAAATTCATTGGGGAAACCATGGCAGAGCATATTGGTGGGGGTGGTCGCCTTCTTCTCCATAATGTGGTTGTACTTCTGCTTCTTGGTAGCAGCCTTGAGCCCTTGCCATGAGAGGGCACTGCAGAGGAAGTACATCAACATGTAGGCAAGGGATTTGAGATTGTCATGGCAGGCTTGCTCAACACCCAGATGGATGTAGGGCTGGCCACCGTAACCATATACGGTTACGACCGTACACTATACGGGTAATTGATGGGTGCAAACCGTCCTGTCTACATACTGTATGTAGCGCATCTCAAGGCTTCAACGGTATGGCGACAGTCTCTTGACGGCCGTCACACAGGTTATATGGTTCATACAGAGGAAGCCATATGTTATAAACTCATAGGAGCATGCATTTTACCTAAATTTCGTCAGATATGAATAGCAGTGCATGCGAGATGCGGGTGCTGATTTATGAGCATCAAAGTCCTGATAGTTTCAGGCTTTATATCCGCACAATATATTGATATTGTGTCGTGACCTACCGGAAATGTGTTCAACAGCAACAGCAAAACCTGTAAATATTAATAGCTACTACATCATCATTGGCGAGACAGTTCAAAATCAAGACAAAGAATGACTTACCACCGGGATGTATGTTCAACACAGTCCAACCCACCGATAAAATTGTGAAAATTTCATTTCCTCTGGGAGATATCGTCACAGTAGTGAATTTGGTACATGCCATCCCAGGTAAGTATTTTATGCATTATATCCATGTCGTTTCGGATTACTAAACCCCTTCAACTCCTCTAGCTATGTTGGCCTATTTTCCCCTTTTCACCTCTGCGTGCTCCACTCCTTGACAACGGGTGGGGGGGGGATTAATTATCCCTCTTTGGACGTCGTTACTGGTGTGTAATTGGTTTATTATATGCGTTTAAATCGACGATACTAACCTATCTTATGGCTATAGGTTTTGTTTTCGCTTTTTTTCCCTGCAGGCTCCACTTCTTGATAACGGCTTAGCGGATCTATTAGCCCTCTTCGGACATCCTTACTGGTATCTATTTGGTTCATTCTGTCTGTTTAAATTTATGATACTAACCTATCCTTCTGTTGCAGGTTCTATTTTCACATTTTTGCCCTTTCCACCCCCTGTAGGCTCCACTCATCATCAATGGGTGGAGGGATCCATTATCCCTCATCGGATATCGTCAATGGTGTTCAATGAGTTCGCTATATCTGTTTAAATTCATACTAACCTATCTTATGGTTACAGTTTTGTTTTCACTTTTTCGCCTTTTTCACTGCTCCCTGCAGGCTCTACTACTCCCCAATGGATGGAGGGATCTATTATCGCTCTTCAGACATCTTCACTGGTATCTATTTGGTTCATTCTATCTGTTCAAATTGGGGATACTAACTTATCCTTACTGCTGCATGTTTTATTTTCACATTTTTGCACTTTTCACCCCCCTGCAGGTTCCACTCCTCATTGATAGGTGGGGGGATCCATTGTCCCTCTTCCGACATCATTAGTGGTATTTAATTGGTTCATTATATCCATTCAAATCCACGATACCAACCCATCCTAAGGTTGCAGGATCATTTTACCTTTTTCAAACTATTCCTCATTGACATTTGGAAGCCTATCATTGCAGGTAACTGTGTTGTATCACCGTGGATTCGGAGGAGCAGCAAATTTTTATATTGATACCCGTACATCCATATATGAACTGTATATGGCTGTCTAACATACAGTTATGGATGGTCATCCACAACTCGTACATCGGATACGGTCTCGCCACCGCTATACCACGACCGGTACGGTGGACAGGAGCCGTATTACAGGCCCATACATACGCCTTGTACGGGTGACGGTGGCCAGCCCTAGATGGATGTTGATGTAAGTGTAATGAGCAGTTCCAGTCAAGTTTTTGTTCTCCCTGTACAGGATATGAAGGTGCATCCTTGGGTCCCTGAATTTCTTTGCAAGACTTAAATCAATGACATTGACTTGATTACCATGTTTGCCAATGCCCATGAGGAAGTTGTTGGGCTTGATGTCTCTGTGAATGAAGTTTTTGGAGTGAATGTACCCAATATGTGAGATCTGCAAGATACAATAATTTGTGCTGAATCATTGCAATGGCCAAACAAACCCCCCAGCCATACCAATTGATCTGCGAGGAGCAATACAGTCTTCAGGCTGAATTTACAGTTGCAAAACTTGAAAAGGTCCTTGAGCAAGAGACACAGAAGGTCCATCACCACAGCATTATAATCACATTCAGTTCTGAACCATCAGATACAAGCACTCCAACACCACCTGCAAGAGTCTTATAGACTTTGGACTCATACTCAATCTGGGGGTGCTTGGCATTTACAGATTTGGGTTTTATACCAACCTCCTCTTCAAAGATGATGTTGATCCCACAGATACCACCTGAGACTGAGAGTGTCAGTCCACTATTAAGATGAAAAAAAGACAAGCATGATGAAGATGCCCACTGAAGGAACCAGAACCAATCTTCTTGTCAAGTCTGTTCACCATGCTGGTGGCAAGGAACATGATGGCAGAAGCTGTGCCCTCACATGCAGTAGGTGTATGGAAAACACTTGGGGAGGAGTAGGAGCTGCTCATACATATGGTAGTGGATGATGCTGGGACATGAAGGTAACTGACAGGAGATGAAGGAGTAGGGACTAAATGGCTTGCATATGAGTCGCAGGTGGAGCTTGATGGTCACTTTGTGTAAGGGCAACCTTTCAGTGCTGAGAAAATCACTCAAGCTAGCAAGGGGTGATCCAAAGAGAATACTCTGAGGAAACCCTGCTAGGATGATGAGACACATACACAGAAAAGAGCATGGGAGTGGACTGTACAGTGGTGTGCCTGGAAGAGGTGCTTGGATGTATAGTGGGAGCTCTGGAGGTCTTCTGGAGTGGTCCAGAGTAGTCTGGAGTTTCTGAAGTTTCTGGAAACTGCTCCAGAAAGTGCATAAAGGTCCAGGATGTAAGAGAAAGAGTAAGGAGGTAAGGGGAGTCCCTTTACATCACCCCCCCACTAGGGAGTGGCAACCTGACATAACAATTTCATAGTGACCAGAAGGCAATGTAGTCAAACTGAGCCCTATGGATTTGATGGGGGGCTTTGGGATGGGTGGAGTAAAATTCCACAACCAGCTCTGGAGAGTGTACTTCCCTGGCATTTTCCCAGTTATTGTGTTCACAACCATACCCTTTCCATCAGATGAGATATTGGAGTCGTCCCCGGAATATGCGGCTGTCCAGTATGGTCTCAACTTCATATTCTTTCTCTCCATCAACAAGAACTGGGTTGGAAGGTGGGCTGCTCTGCCTTCCCAGAATTGGATCCACAGGTGCAGGCATGAGTTTGACCACCGCGAAGACTGGGTGCAACTGGCTCATGGACCAGGGCAGTCAGAATCAGTAGGCATGGTGTCCAACCTGATATACTACCATGTATGGGCAGGAATTGATGTGCCAGGTTCTTGAATGGCTGGGTGGTCTGAATATCACTCCCATCTAGATACACTCTGTCTCCCAGGGCATACTTGGGTGCTGGTTCACTGTGCTGGTTGTAATAGTGGGTCATGTCATCCTGAGCCTTAACCAGAGTGGACTTTGCCTCTGAAAGTGTGGAACACATCTGGTCTGTGAACTCATTGATCATTTCCAGTCAGGATGGAGTCACAGATTCAAAACCCATGCATGTATGCTGTCTGGAGTCCAGGAAGAAGGGTGTCTGTTGAGTCCTGGAGTGTACGTGGTTATTGTACTGGAACTCTGCCAGTGGTAGGAGCTCATGCCAGTCATCCTGATGTTCGTTGACAAAGATCTGGAGATACTGTTCCAGTTCCTGGTTAACCCACTCTGTCTGCCCATCTCCCCAAGGGTAGTATGTGGTGGTGGTCCACAGAGTGATGCCTAGGAGCTGGTACAGTTCCCGGGTGAACTCTGCTACAAACTGTGGGCCATGGTTGGACACAACACTATGTGGAAGGCCATGCAACTTCCAAACGTTCTGCAGGAATAGTCAGGCGGCTCCCAGAGCAATGGTTGTGGTAGTAGTGGGGATGAAGTGACCTCATTTCCCTGCAGAATCTACCACATTCATGATTGCATCATGTCTGTGCACATCTGGGAGTTCTCTAATGAAGTCCACACTGATGATGCTCCAGCAGCTCTCCAGGATCAGGAGTGGGTGGAATTCTTTGGTGGGACACTGTTGTTGAATCTTGGTCCAGAGGCAGAGGTCACATGTCCCAGTGTACTGACTGATGTAACAGGATATTTGTGGCCACCAGTAGTTCTGGGATACCAGTTCCAGTGACCAGGGTGTCCCACAATCTTCTTGTCATGATGCTGCAAAGTAATGTGATGACAAAGCTCCAGATTGTTCAGGACATAGATGCAGTCTTGGAAACAGAGTAATCCATCACATTCTGACCACTCCGGCACTCAAATGGACTTCCCCTTTGATTTCTGGAGTTCCTCTGCAGCTTTTGCAACAGCGTCTTCCTGTCTTCCAGAATGGTTTCCACTCCGGATTTCCTGGAGCATGACCTGTTCATCTCCTTCTAATAATAATCCAAAGAGGGCATGGATTGCATGGGCTGCAAAGAATTCTGGACAGAGCAATGTGAGGTTGTAATTATCACCCCCCCCCTCATACCATGGTCCACTTTGTGAGACACGGCATCAGACTTGCCTATTGAGCGTTCTGGGCAGTGATGCATGGCAAAATTGAACCTGGAAAGGTATAGGGGACCACTAGGCCTGATGATGGTTGAGATTCTTTGCTGTCATGAAGTATTTCAGATGTTTATGGGTCTGTCCAGATTTCAAATTTGTGCCAAGCACCCTCAAGGAAGTGACACCAATCCTCCAGTGCCTGGATGATAGCTAGCATTTCCTTGTCATAAATCTCATAGTTCCACTCCACAGGGTTGAGGCTTTTGGAGTAGTATGCAACTGGGTGCCACTTGTCATCTGCCGGTGACTGTTGTGAGAGTACTGCTCCAGTTGCAAAGTTAAAACTGTCTGCTTCAACCCAGAATGGTTGGGAGTCATCGGGGAACATCAGGATTGGTGTGGACACAATCCGCTCTCTAATGGATTCAAAAGTGGAGCATTCCAGATTGTCGCAGTGCCACTTGGACTCATTCTGGGTGAAATCAAAGAGTGGGCGGCAAGGTGGGAGAATCCCTCAATGAACTGGTGGTAAAAGTTGGTGAATCTTAGAAAGGATTGCACCTTCTTCTTGCTCTCTGAGGTGGGCCATTCTGCAACCCCTGCAATCTTCACTGAATTTATCGCTGCTTGCCTGTGTGAAATGATCAGTCCGAGGTACTCAATTCAGGTCTTTGCAAATTCACACTTGTTGTGGTGCAGGTACAGCTTGTGCTGCTGGAGTCATTCCAACACCAAGTGTGTCACTCGGTCATGCTCCTCCATTGTTTCTGTGAAGATCAGGATGTCATCCAAGTAGACCAAAAACCACTCCCTCAGAGATGAGGTCCTGGAATATGTCATTCATCATGGTCTGGAAGGTGGCTGGACTGTTGGTGAGACCAAAGAACATGACCAGTGGTTCAAACAGTCCCTGGTTGGTCTGGAATGCAGAGAATACTCTGAGGAAACCCTGCTAGGATGATGAGACATGTACACAGAAAAGAGCGTTGGAGTGGCCTGTACAGTGGTGTGCTTGGAAGAGGGCCTGGATGTATAGCGGGAGCTCTGTAGGTCTTCTAAAGTGGTCCAGAGTAGTCTGGAGTTTCTGGAGTTTCCGGTAACTGCTCCGGAATGTGCATAGAGGCCCAGGATGTAAGGGAAAGACTAAGGGGGTAAGGGGAATAATGGGGAGTCCCCTTACACAAAAGTGGCCAGCTCAGGAGAGGTGCTTTGAGATGAAATGGGGCTAGTAGTTGGATTTGCTCATAGATATTCAAGCTTCTGCTGATTTCAGCAGTGTGTCTTGCAGCCTCCACAGCATGAAACTTGTTGACAGCTTTTGTTTGGGAAGATAGAGTGGCCTTCTCAGAATGCTGAAGGAGAATGGCAGTAGAATTTGTTTTGCATACTGGGTGCTCCACATGAGGCTCTTTCTCGCCATCTGTGACAAAAGTACCAGTCATTGAATGTTAACAGGTAGATGTCAGGAGAGAGGATACAGTGGTTCTCAAATTCATGCTGTGTCCTGTATATGTGGGCAAAGTTTCTGTAGCACCAAAGTAAATACCATCGATCTCTGAGACTTCAAAGAGTACGATGTTGTTGGAAGCAATGCACTATTTGTTTAGGTGGTAATTAAAACATCATGTGAATTGATATTGATCTCAAAAATGCAGAAAGGGTCTGGATTAGGTCGAAATTATTTCATAAAATTATTTGTCAAGGGCTCTCTCATAGAAATATATTCAAAAACCATGGCCTGAGCTGCCAGGTTTGGCTTTCCAGGATCTCAGGCCAGGCCAAAGCCATTGTGAGGCCATGACTTTGGCTTGGCTTGGCTTGGCCCACAGTCTGAAGCCATGCACATCACTAGCGACATGAACATATGGGACAGAAAGCAACAAATACCAAAGCCAAAGGGGTCATCAGCATCCTCTTTGACAACTGTATAACCAGGTGGGATTGCAAACCATTTGGTACATGCACACCTCAAACTTGGACCAAAGAGTTTCCTCTAGCACATTTGGTGGGTCACCCCCAACCATTGGTGGGGCTGAGAAATAGCATCCCGTTCCATCAGCAAACCTCCTTTCATAGCCAACAGTACTAGTATGTTTCACAGGTGGTGCACCCAGAGCCTTTTCAAGTGTGTTCCTCTTCCTTTTCACATCCAGACCTTTCCACACATGCACTTTCACTGTACTTGAGATGGATTGGATCACCAGGATGACTGCCAATTTCTTCAAGTGCTGAGTCTGCAACTTTATGTAGAATGTCTCAACCATAGCATTTACAGCATAGAGGCAATTAATTGAGCAAGGCATCACCAACACCAAGAACAGTTTTTGCATGGGAAAGGAATCAGGTGAGTTGCAATAGAGTGGGGATGTTTGGAGAATTGATTGCAAGTTCATGAGTTGGTGCATTGCAGATTGGGTGTGGGATTCACAAGTCCACTGATGTCTTTGATCAAATGCATAAAGGCCTCAATATTGTTGTATTAGAGGGCAGCTGCAACAGGAGTTTCAGGCATAGTTGGCATCCCATGTGAATGGCAGGGTTAAATACTGCAAGATGTTTTGCAGGATCAAATATGAAGGTATTTGGTGGAACTGAAGTTGAGGACTAAATATGCTGTCATACTGTGATTCCTGTAAGGCCTATTGTAACTTATGCAGAAGAATACTGACCGAAGCACAAGCCCATTCCTTGAGCATGTAATGAGTCAGTGGAAGGGAATAACTTGCATCCAGTGTGTAATAACTGACCAAGTTATCATGGTCATGTCCCTCCTTCTTCTCAGGCAGGATGCAGAAGTGTGCAAGTTTGTAGTTGACTCTCAAGCTCAGTGGTGCCATCTGTGTCAAAGGTTTCCTGTAAGATTGCAAGGTCACCAGAATGCAATGGATAAAACAACAATTAAACTTGTGACTTTGTCCACCACCAATGCTGAATATGTCACCACCACTCATGCCACCAAGGAACTTATCTGGTTTCAGTGCCTTATAATGGTAATGCTCACTCAACTCATATACCCTTTGATTTTTTTAATACAAAATCCTCTGCTTGTCCGTTCCCCAAGTACCCAGAATTTTTACCCACAGTTAACAACAATCAAGAATGCAAATACAAAATAAAATTCACACGGTAAACCAAAAGACTATAAATTTTTGGGTTTTTTCCCATGTGCAAAGCTCAAATTAAAGACAACTCCTTAGGGTTGCCACAAGTGTCGACATCACCTTGCTTGTTTCATAGTCAGCTTAGGAGCCGCATGAATAATTTTCATACATGCTATGTATATATTCAAATTGTACATTTATGCAATGGGGACTAGTTCTTGTCCAATTTTGTAATATACATTATGAAATAGCGATGGAGTCTAGTTTTGTTAGCGCTCGAAGTGAAATATTCTTGCGCACAACTGGGTTGGGATTTCGTCATGTCAATCATGAATCATTGGCAACAGATGCTTACCTGTAAGGGTATCAGTTGGTCCTTGCAATTTATAAATCATAGGCATTTTGGGATTGTAGTTGATGCACATGTCCAGACGGGGATTGTACTCATTGATAAACCATATCACATGCAAGTGTGTAGTTCCTCTGTCTGAAGATTTATGAGTGGAAGACGAACAGCTGTGAACTCTGGCGAATGACACTCAGGGGGAGTTTGAGATGGGTTTTTACAATTTCACTTAGCGTCTGTTGCCACACATTAAATTTGTATCTATTTGTTTTCTGCACGTGCGCTTAAATGCTATGTAATTATGAGGTTGGAAGGACCTTGTCAAGCAAGGTGATTTGTTAAATATTTTGGCCACTCAAACACCCCATTATTCTTCACTTAGATAACCAATCTTCCATTGCACTGGCTCATTTGCAAGGGCAATTCTATTCCTGCACAAAACATATTGATATTTGGTGGCACTTCATATACCACTCAGTTGAAAATGATACTATCATTCTTACCAAGCCACTTCCTAGTGTCCAATGACAACACATGTGAGATCCCAGACAAATTTTGAGCAACAGCTTTTGCTACAGAAATTTATGTCAATTATCACATACTTAGAATTAATTTGATTAAATATGATTAGATATGAATATAATAAGGGTACAATATGATACAAATATGTACCATAGATGGTCAAATACAATACAATTACATTATGTTACCAGAAATTTAATTTAATTGTAATTGGACAGCCCTAATCTCAAAATGATAATTTTGATAGTGTTACCTCTTCTATTGCATCATTTGAATTTATGTTAATTTCATTATGAAGTCAGACACTGAATCTGGTACATGAAATAATTTTTTTACAAAGAGAATCAAGGTATTTGGTGAAGGAATGAGCCCGCCATATCAGTTTGTCACAAGGTGGCAAACATGTAGAAACAGCTAAGTCCCGTGTTTGAGTCTGTTTGTTCCATGTTTGTCCTAACTCCCACTCAACGAGGCTCGATTGCCTCAAGCCCAGTATCCCTGCCTCTCACCTGTTACAACACAACAGCAACAGCAACTACAACTACAACAGCAGCAAAACTACAGCAGCAGCAGCAACTACAGTAACAACAAGCAATGACAAAGGCGACATGGACGACAACAGCGACAACGACGATAAGGCAGCCGACAACGCAAGGAGAACGAGAGTGATGTACAAGAGTGAAGGTGGATAAAGAGGACAAGGTATGCCTCACACATACGTTTTTGATTGAATCCTTCACTCACCCCCCCTGGTGCACTACTGCATGGAGACCACCATGCCCATCACACCCCACCACCCCCCAACAGTGCAACAAAACTGAGCCCTGTCGGCCTGGTCCTGACCTCAGAAACAACAACAGGGACTCCCATCTTCCAACTCAAAGTACCCTAGCGGCAGCCACGGTCTGGTCCCCTACACCTATGACTGATGACGACATGCTGCATGACCCCGCCAGCAGGGGCATGACCACATCAATGTTCGCATGGCACGGGTTTCTGAGTGTGCCCGGACAGTAGCATATCACATCATACCTTGCACGTAGCCGAATCACATCAGCGTCACATCAATTTCCCCTCAACACCCCTCCTCTCTTCCCATTTATTTGGGACTTGTCTCATTACCCAACATTATCAACGGACACGGGGTTTCATTTTTCTCAGGGCTTAGTGGGGAGCGTGTATGACACGGACTGGGAAAGTTCAGTCCCTCAAGCTGCCTCCACAGAGGGGTGGGGTGAGGGAACCTAGGCGGCTCTCGTAGGTTTCCATCTGGTTCTGAACTGGATTATATCCCAGATACACGTTGAAATGACGATTTACTGTTTGGTAAACAGCAATCACAGGCTAACTGGTCCAGTATCTGGTCAAGCTTCGCCTGCTGTTCGAGGTGTCCTAATCTGGGATACTCCTATTGATGTCCCTAGACTCAAACAAGTGAACTGGTTGGTGAACTATGTGGCGTGGGA
>Ga0209420_1001552_pt1 | contig 10791 bp, 4 predicted proteins | sample BlaSpr_A8_OM1_O1_FD_187972 | JGI IMG/M metagenome (GOLD analysis project Ga0209420, IMG submission 187972) | Forest soil microbial communities from Thunder Bay, Ontario, Canada - Black Spruce, Ontario site 2_A8_OM1_O1 (SPAdes) (version 2) | ecosystem: Environmental > Terrestrial > Soil > Boreal...
GAACGCGGACGTTACGATTGTTTTCGCGAACCTCGATCCCACGCGCGGGCCGAACGGCGTAACCGCATTTCTAGTTGACAAAGGCACGCCGGGATTTGCCGTGGGCAAGAAGCTGCACAAGATGGGATTGCGCACGTCTCCCATGGCAGAGATTTCTCTGCAGGACTGCGAGATTCCCGTTTCGAATCTCCTCGGCAAAGAATTCGGCGGGCAGGCGGTTTTTACTTCCTCGATGGAGTGGGAACGGATCTGCATCCTGGCCAGCCATCTCGGAGCCATGCAGCGCATCATGGAAACTTGCGTGAAGTACGCCAAGGAACGAAAGCAATTTGGCGAATCGATCGGCAAGTTTCCGGCAATTTCGAATATGATTGCCGACATGGATGTGCGGCTTGAGACGGGGCGGCTGGCGCTGTACAAAGCTGCCTGGATGAAGAGTCAGGGACGTCATCCGTTGCGTGAAGCGTCGATTGCGAAATTGTACGTGGCCGAAGCCTGCGTGCAGAGCTGCCTGGAAGCCATCCAAATACATGGCGGCTATGGTTACACGACGGAATATCAGCTCGAACGCGAATTGCGCGATGCCATCGCCGGAACCATATACTCGGGAACTTCGCAGGTGCACCGGGTCATCATCGCCAACATGCTCGGGCTGTAATTCGTTTTCTTCAGTTATTGTTTCCAGCTTTATCTCCTCCGGTCAGACCTTTTTGGATGTCGATCAAAATCAAATCTAAAGGGACCAGGTTCTAAGTCATGGCATACGTGTTGCAGCAATTGCTCAGCAAGAGTGCGAAGGCGTATCCGGAGAAGATTGCGGTGTGGGCTCGAGGCCGGAGCATCACCTATCGCGAATTGGATGAGCGATCGAACCAAATGGCTCACCTCCTGCGCAAACAGGGCATCACGAAAGGCGACCGCGTCGGACTGTTTTTCCCCAAGTGCGTGGAGTCGGTCGTGAGCATGCTGGGCGTACTCAAAGCGGGCGGCGTTTATGTTCCTCTCGATCCGCAAGCGCCGGCAGATCGCGTGGGCTACATTATCGGTAATTGCGGCATTCGCGTGCTCATTACGAATCACGAAAAGCGTGAGGTTCTCACTCCGGAGACTCTGGAGCTTCTTGAGAGCTGCATCTCGACCGATCAAGCCGAGAATGGAAAAGACGGAAAACTGATTCCCTGGTCGATGCTCGCCGAGTTTCCCGCGGATCATGCTCCGGCAGTGAGCTTGATCGAAACCGATCTTGCGTACATTCTTTACACGTCAGGCTCGACCGGCCGGCCCAAAGGTGTGATGCTCTCACATCAGAACGCGTTGACATTTGTCGAGTGGTGCGCGGAAGAATTTCACGTTCGCAGCGAAGACCGGCTTTCCAACCATGCTCCGTTGCACTTCGATCTCTCGGTGTTCGATGTGTACAACACGCTGGAAGCCGGCGCCACGGTTTACTTAATCACCGAAGAACTCGCATTGTTCCCTACCAGCTTGGCGAACTTTATCGAGACGCAGGGAATCACGATCTGGTACTCGGTGCCCTCGGCCTTGATGCTTCTGCTTCTGCACGCTCACCTGACACCGGAGAAGTTGAAGAGCGTGCGCACTATATTGTTTGCCGGCGAAGTATTTCCCATGAAATATCTGCGGCAACTGGCCGAGATGGCACCCGCCGCGGAGCTTTATAACCTTTACGGACCGACGGAAACCAACGTCTGCACTTATTACAAAGTAGAGCGCGAGCGGCTGGCGAGCCTCGAAAAACTGCCTATCGGAATTGCCTGCGCGAATACCGAAGCCTTTGCAGTAACCGATGACGGACGCCGCGCCGCTCAAGGCGAGACTGGTGAGTTGTACGTGCGTGGACCGGCCGTAACCTACGGCTACTGGGCCGACCAGGAAAAGACGCAGAAAATGTGCGTGCCCAATCGCTTCGAACAGAACTTCGAAGAAAAGATGTACCGCACCGGAGATCTGGTCACGATGGCCGAGGACGGCAACTTTTATTTCCTGGGCCGGCGCGACAGCATGATCAAGAGCCGCGGCTACCGCATCGAACTGGGCGAAATTGAGAGCGCTTTGCTGAGTCATCCCGGAGTTCGCGAAGCGGCCGTGCTCGCGGTTCCAGACGAGATTGTGGGAAACCGCATTCGCGCAGTGGTGGCCATTCACGTTCCCGATTCGCTCAAGCCCATGGACCTGCAGCAGCACTGCTCCACACGGGTTCCGAAGTACATGATTCCGGAGGTCATCGAGCTTTGCGTCGAACTTCCGAAGACATCCACTGGAAAGATTGATCGAGTGAAGTTGGCTTCGGCGAAAGAGCCGGTGAGTGTCCGCTGAAGTTGCCGCAGCACGTTATCAGGTTTGTTGCAAACGCAGTATATTCCCAGCAATTGGAGAAGAAACATGATCGAGTCAGCAGCGGTGAAAGACCAGATTCGCGAATACGTTCTCGAAGAATTCGCGAAGACCAAGGGTATTAATCAGATCACAGACCAGGAAGTGCTCACCAAGAACGGCATTATCGATTCGATGGGGATTTTCCGCCTGGTGGCTTTTTTGGAAGAAACGTTTAACGTCCGTATCGGCGACGAAGAAATCACGCACGACAACCTGGAAAGCATCGACGCCATTGAAAAGCTGGTGATCTCCAAAGCGAAAAAATAGCCGGTCCACCGGCACCTTAATGGGCGGCGCATAGATCGCCCAGGGTTCGCTTTAGGTTTGCGGTTTCATCTCCCTCCCCTCCCCGCTCCAACCTTGTAGCAATTTCCTCAGGGATCTCTCATGGGCATAAATCGTAAAGTGTTTTCGAACGGCTTCAAGGTCTTTGACCTGCTGCTGATGGTGTGTGCTTTCGGAGTTTCCACTCTGCCCTTGTTCCACCGCGTGGGCAGATTTAGCTTGGCCGAGTTTTTCGAGATGCGCGTAAAACTCGCCAACTTACTACTTTTTTGCATCTTCCTGCTCGTCTGGCATTTCTTGTTCACCGTATTCGGCCTGTATCGGTCGATGCGTTTGTCGAGCCGATGGGAAGAAGTGCGAGAAATCTGCGGCGCGACAACCCTTGGGACCATCGTCATCGCGGCGGCGGCTCTGACGTTTCGCATTTGGGTGGTCAATCGAGTCTTTTTACTTTTGTTTTGGGTGCTGACTACCAGCCTGGTGATTTTGAGCCGCATGATCATTCGGGCTGCGCTTGCCTATGCCCGAAGGCATGGACGAAACACGCGCAATCTCCTGGTGATTGGCACGAATGCCCGGGCATTGACCCTGGTGGAGCGTATCCAGGGTAAGCCAGACTTGGGTTATCGGATCCTCGGATTTGCCGATGAGCAGTGGGATGGGTTAGACGAATTCAAGAAACAAGGATACCCGCTCGTCGCCGATCTGGAGACGCTGCCGGCGTATGTTCGCCGCAACGTCGTCGATGAGATTGTGCTGGCGTTGCCCATTCGGTCGTTTCACACTTTGGCCTCGCGCATCGCGTGGGTATGCGAACAGCAGGGCATCATCGTAAGATTCATGCCGAACATTTTCGACCTGAAGGAAGCCAAACATCGGGCGGACGAGTTCGGCGGCGACGAACAGCTTGTCAGCCACGACAGTACGATCACTGACGCCTGGGGCTTGGCCATCAAGCGGGCAATTGACATCGTGCTTTCGGCGGCTGCGATCATTTTCCTGGCGCCCGTAATGATCATCACCGCCGCGCTGGTGAAATTGACCGCTCCCGGACCCGTCTTCTTTATACAAAAGCGCCTCGGCCGCAACAAGAGGATGTTCGACATCTACAAGTTCCGCACCATGGTGGTGGACGCGGAGAAGCGGCTCAAAGACCTCGAAGACAAGAACGAAGCGGACGGCGCGGTATTCAAGATCAAGAACGATCCCCGCATTACGCCCCTTGGCCGCTTCCTGCGGAAGACCAGCATCGACGAACTTCCGCAACTCTTTAACGTATTGAAAGGCGATATGAGCCTGGTCGGCCCGCGCCCGCTGCAAGTGCGGGATTACGAACTGTTCGACACGTTCTGCGAAGACTGGCAGCGCCGGCGTTTCAGCGTTCGTCCGGGAATCACCTGTCTTTGGCAGATCATGGGCCGCAGTTCGATTCCCTTCGAAAAGTGGATGGAATTGGATCTGCAATATATTCGCACCTGGTCGTTGTGGTTGGATTTAGAAATTCTTGCTAAAACCGTCCCCGCGGTTTTGAGAGGCTCTGGGGCAGCCTGATAGCTCCCAAGGGTAGAATGCAATCAGTCAAATCTTTAAGTCTTCGAGCTGATATGACACCGAAAATTGCGTACGCACCGGGAGCCCCCTGCGTTGCTGAATTGGTGGCACAGCAGGCGGTCGCGAACCCTAGCGGGATAGCTGTCTCCGCTGGTCACGAAGTTCTCTCCTACGCGGAGCTTGATCGCAGGGCTAATCGCCTGGCGAATTATCTCTGCTCTCTTGGTGTAAGCCGCGACACTGCCGTGGGCCTTTATCTGGATCGTTCGCCTGCCATGGTGGTCACGGCTCTGGCCATTCTCAAAGCTGGCAGCGCCTACATTCCTCTGGACCCGGCTCAGCCTCCGGCGCGCCTGGCTTTTATGCTGCGAGATTCAGAAGCGCGGGTGGTGGTCAGCACCACGGCGCTCGCCGAGAAATTGCCTGTTGGTTCCTGGCAAATTGTCGCGCTCGATGGCGATGCGGAGAAAATTGCAGCGCAATCGGAGAGCCAGCCCGCGATTAAGGTGAGGCCAGAGGATCTGGCTTACATCATCTATACGTCCGGCTCGACCGGACAGCCCAAGGGAGTAGAGCTAGTTCACTCCGGACTATCGAACCTGGTGGCCTGGCATCGACGAGCTTTTCAAGTGACCTCATCCGATCGCGCCAGTGCGCTGGCTTCGTTGGGATTTGACGCTTCAGTCTGGGAGCTGTGGCCGTACCTGGCTTGCGGCGCGAGCGTACATATTCCCGAGGAGCGCGTCCGAAGCGATGCCAAGGCATTGCGCGACTGGACGGTGTCGCAAGGCATCACTGTCTCCTTCGCTGCCACGGCCATGGCGGAAAGCCTGATGCAGGTCGAATGGCCGAAGACGACGGCTCTGCGATTCCTGCTCACCGGAGCCGACACGTTGAAGAAATATCCTTCGTCGCGCCTTCCATTCGTCTTGGTAAACAATTACGGCCCAACCGAAGGAACCGTCGTCAGTACCTCGGGTGTGGTTGCGGCGGATAGTTCGGCAAACCAGCCGCCATCCATCGGCCGTCCGATCGACGGGGTCGAGATTTATATTCTCGACGAGCGTCAGCAGCCGGTCGCCGAAGGCGCCACGGGAGAAATCTACATTGGCGGCGCTGGCTTGGCGCGCGGCTACAGAAATCGTCCCGATCTAACGGTCGAGCGCTTTATTACGAACCCCTTCAGCGCGGAACCCAACGCACGCCTTTACCGCACGGGAGATCTGGCGCGCCGGTTGCCCGACGGGCAGATCGCGTTCCTGGGCCGCGTCGACGAACAAGTGAAGATCCGCGGCTACCGCGTCGAACCAAGCGAGATTGCGACTGTTCTCGGCCAGCACGCCGCCGTTCGAACCAGCGTTGTGATTGCGAGAGAAGATGCGCGGGGCGAGAAAGAGTTGGTGGCCTATCTGGTTTTAGCTCCTGGCGCCGAGTTGAATGCCGGAGAACTCCGCGATCACCTCCGAAAACGATTGCCCGATTACATGGTGCCCGCTGAGTTCGTATCCATCGAAAGCGTGCCCGTAACCGCGAACGGCAAACTGGATCGCGCGGCACTGCCAAGTTCCAGCGGAAACCGGCACAGCGAGGCCTATGTTGGGCCGCGAACCGCGGTGGAAGAAGAGCTGGTCAAGATCCTGGCTCCGTTGCTGAAGCTGGAACGGGTTGGAGTGAATGACAACTTCTTTTTGTTAGGCGGTCATTCTCTGCTCGGAACCCAGTTGATTGCCAGAATCAGCGAAACCTTTGGAGTCGATCTGACTCTTCTGAAGTTATTCGATCATCCCACCGTCGCCGAGATGTCAGTCGAAATCGAAGACCTCATTCTTGCGCGCGTTCAGGACGTTAGCGAGTCGAAACTCGCAGGAGAACATCACCGAAGTGTCGTCTAGCATAAAAACTTCACCTAAGCCGGAAAACCGGGACGCGGCATTGAGCCTCTATCACCTCCTTGAACCGGAGGTGTTGGCCAATCCTTACCCGCTTTTTCGCCGCCTGCGCTCCGAGGATCCCGTGCATTGGGATCCCTTTCTTCACGCCTGGGTGGTCACGCGCTACCCCGACGTGCTCGAAGTGCTGCTGAACTTCTCCGCCGATCGCACGCCCACTCCCGCCCAGCTTGACGAGATGGGACTTTCGTCGCTGAGCCCGATCGCTCGAGTGATGGTGAAGCAAATGCTGTTTCTGGACGCTCCCGCCCACACCCGGTTGCGCAGTCTGTCGTCCAAGGCGTTCACTCCTGCGCGGGTGGAAGAGCTGCGCGGGCACATTAAAGATATAGTCAACAATCTTCTGGATGGAATTCAGTCGAAGGGCGAAATGGATGTGATCGCCGACCTCGCCGAGCCGCTGCCGGCAATTGTTACGGCGGAAATGCTCGGGGTTCCCACCAGCGATCATGTGAAGTTGAAGCTGTGGTCCGCGGACTTCGCCGAGATGCTGGGCAATTTCCAGCACAATCCCGAGCGCTACCCGGCCGTGTTGAAAGCAGTTGCGAGTTTGACCGAGTACTTCCAGAATGCCATACACGAGCAGCGCGAGCATCCGCGCGAAGGTTTGATTCACTCGCTGATGACCGCGGAGATTGACGGCGACCGGCTGACCGATGAAGAAGTGATCGCAAACTGCATTGTCACGATGGTCGGCGGGCAGGAAACTACCACCAATTTAATCGGAAATGGCTTGCTCACGTTGCTGCGCAATCCCGCTGAGATGCAAAAGTTGCGCAACGATTCCTCGTTGATTCCATCTGCCGTCGAGGAAATGCTGCGCTACGAGAGTCCCAGCCAGCATACGGCTCGCATGTGTCCCTCAGACCGGGAGATGGGTGGCAGGCTGATACGCAAGCGCCAGGCGGTGATCGCTGTGATGGCCGCCGCGAACCGCGACCCCGAGCGTTTTCCCGATCCCGACCGCTTCGACATCACCCGCAAAGACAATCGCCATCTGGCTTTCGGCTATGCCGCTCACTTTTGTTTTGGCGCTCCGCTGGCGCGCGTCGAAGGTCAAGTCGTGTTCGAGGCGCTGTTGCGGCGGCTCGGTGATCTCACACTTGTGCCGGAACCGATCGAGTGGCGCTCGAATCTGGGATTGCGCGGACTGAAGTCGCTGAACGTTAAATTCGGCGGAGCTTCCGCAGCCAAGTCGCCAGAGCGGCCGCAACAGGTGAATTCGACAGTTACACCGCCCGTAGCGCAAGGCCGCTGTCCATTCGAGGCGCAGGAATCCGTGCAGAAGAAGATCACACAAAACAGCAGTGAAGAAAACAAGCAGGATCTAATCCGGAAATATTTGCAGTCTCGAATGTCCCGCAAAGTTGAAGATGCGCCCACAATTCCGCGCAGCAATCCGGGGCCCGCGCCGCTTTCCTTTGCTCAGGAGCAGATTTGGCTGCACGGGCAGTTTGCGCAAGGTCTCTACAACGAATCGGTAACGGTTTATCGGCGCGGTCCGCTGGACCTGCCTACACTGCAGCGTAGTTTGGCTGAGATCATCCGCCGCCACGAAGCCTGGCGTACGGCCTTCAAAGAAATCGACGGACGCCCGGTGCAGATCGTTCAACCACCCTTTGAACTGAACATCGAAGCCGCGGACCTGCGGGAACTGGCATCCGATCGGAGAGAACCTGAGGCCTTGCGTCTGGCGCGCGAGCAGGCCAGGGTGCCGTTTGACATGGAACGCGGACCGCTGCTGCGCGCCATGCTTGTCCGGTTGGGCGACGAAGAGTATCGCCTGTATCTCTTCCTGCACCATATTATTTTTGACGGTTTCTCTATTTACCGCGTCTTCTTACCGGAGTTGGTTACCGTTTACAATGCGCTCCTCGCTGGCAAATCTTCTCCGCTTCCGGAACTACGCTTGCAATATTCGGATTTCGCCCACTGGCAGCGGGAATCGCTGGGCAGCGCTCAATTAAACGCGTCCCGCGCATACTGGTCGGCGCAGTTGGATGGCGAGCTTCCAGTTCTGGAGTTGCCCACCGATCATCCCCGCCCGGCCACACAAAGCTTCCGCGGAGCCATGCAAAGGTTCGCGTTTTCCCGAAATCTTTCCGACCGTCTGCACGAACTCGCGCAGCGCGAGAACACGAGTTTCTTTACCACGATTCTCGCAGGCTTCACAGGTCTGCTGCGGCGCTACAGCGCGCAACAGGATTTCGTCATCGGCACGGTCACCTCCGGACGCAAGCGCTCGGAATTGGAGGCGCTGCTCGGTTGCTTCCAGAATCCGCTGGCGCTGCGCTTGAAATTAGATGGCGACCCCAGCTTCCGCGAATTGCTGGCGCACGCGCGAGAAGTCACACTGGGAGCGCTTTCCCACGACGACGCGCCGTTTGAACGGCTGGTCGAAGAACTTTCGGTGCGCCGCGACACCAGCCGCAACCCTTTGTTTCCGGTCATGTTCTCGCTGGTTCCCCCTACTTCGGCTTTCGAGACAGGATGGGATCTGAATCAGCTTGATCTCGAAATCGGTACCGCTAAATTTGATCTCGATCTCGAACTCGACGACCGGCCCGAAGGCCTGTTCGGCCGCTTTGTCTACAGCACCGATCTGTTCGATGCCAGCACCATGGAGCGCATGGCGGGACATTTCCAGACCATGCTCGAAGCAATCGTTGCCGATCCCGAACAGAAGCTTTCTCGTTTGCCCATGCTGACTGCCGCCGAGAAACGGCAGCTTACGGATTGGAACCGCACCGACGCCGAATTTCCGAGCGAACTCTGCGTGCACGAGTTGGTCGAAGCGCAAGCGGCGCGAACTCCGGGAGCCATCGCAGTTGAGCATGGTGACCAGAAGTTGACCTATCGCGAACTCGAACAGCGCGCCAACCAGTTGGCGAATTTCCTGACCAAACGCGGCGTTGGGCCCGAGTCGAGAGTTGGTATTTGTTTGCGTCGTTCTCTTGAATTGCCGGTAGCCTTGCTCGCGGTGCTGAAAGCTGGCGGAGCATGCGTGCCGCTCGATCCCGCCTATCCCAAAGAGCGCCTTACTTACATGCTCGAGGATTCGCAGACTTCGCTGGTCCTCACGCAGCCTGGCCTGCTAGCGGAAGTGACTGACTTCGATGCGGAAATCATAGCCCTCGATCCCGGCTGGAATTCTTTCTTTGCCGAAAGCCGCGAAAATCTCCGCAGCGCCGTTAAGCCGGAGAATCTGGCCTACGTCATCTACACATCGGGTTCCACCGGCAAACCGCGCGGAGTGCTGCTCAGCCATCGCGGCCTGGTGAATCACAACACTGCAGCGGTGAAACTATTCGGCATCACGCCCTCCGACCGGATGGCGCAGTTCGCATCCATCTCGTTCGACATCGCAATCGAGGAAATCTTCCCGACATGGATTGCCGGGGCCGCGCTCGTGATTCGCGAAGAAGACGCATCACTCGCTGTCGGCGACTTCTTGCGCTGGGTGAGCGAGCGAAACGTTACCGCGCTCGATCTGCCCACAGCCTACTGGCACGAACTTGTCGGAGAACTTTCGGAATCGACTCTGCAACTGCCCGAGAGCCTGCGAATTGTAATCGTCGGCGGCGAGAAAGCATCGTCCGCGGCTTTGGCTGCGTGGCACAAGCTCGCGGGTTCGCGCGTGCGCTGGGTCAATACTTACGGTCCGACCGAAACCAGCGTGATCGTAACGAGCTTCGAGCCGCGCAACTGGGACGCAATTCCACCCATCCTTCCGATTGGCCGTCCTATCGCCAACACGAAGATTCACATTCTTGACGAACATCTCCAACCATTGCCTGTAGGAATCCCCGGAGATCTCTTCGTTTCCGGACCAGGATTGGCGCGGGGATACCTAAATCGCCCGGAAATCACGGCCGAGAAATTTATCCGCGATCCCTTCACCACCGAGCCTGAAGCGCGGATGTACAAAACTGGCGACCGCGCGCGCTATCTGGCGAATGGCGAGATTGAGTTTGCCGGCCGCACCGACGATCAGGTCAAGATCCGCGGCTACCGCGTGGAATTAAAAGAGATAGAATCCGTGTTGGGATCGTACCCAGGCGTCCGCGAAGTCGTTGTCGTCGCGCGGGAGAATGCGCGCGAGAACGGTCCCGGCGACAAGCATCTCGCCGCTTACGTGGTGCCCTCGCGCGAACAGGCGCCCACCGGCAGCGAACTGCGGTCACACCTGAAGCAGAAACTTCCGCACTACATGGTGCCTTCCGCATTCGTTTTACTGGAAGCGATGCCGAAAACTCCCAATGGCAAAGTGGACAGGCGCGCCATGCCGTCTCCTCAGCCCGCCGATTTCACCGAGCCGAACGAGTACGTCGCGCCGGCAGACGATCTCGAGAACAATCTGGTCAGGATCTGGTGCACTGTTTTAGGCAAAGAAAAGATCGGTACTCGCGACAACTTCTTCGATCTCGGCGGACATTCTTTGCTGGCGGCCCGGCTCATGCATCGTATCGAGCAAACTCTCGGTCAGCGGCTTCCTCTGGCCGCGCTGTTGCAAGCGCCCACGGTCGAGCAATTCGCGGCGCTGCTCCGGCAGGAAGGATGGTCGGCCTCATGGTCTTCGCTGGTCGCGATTCAGCCCGAAGGTTCACGG
>Ga0209420_1001553_pt1 | contig 10791 bp, 7 predicted proteins | sample BlaSpr_A8_OM1_O1_FD_187972 | JGI IMG/M metagenome (GOLD analysis project Ga0209420, IMG submission 187972) | Forest soil microbial communities from Thunder Bay, Ontario, Canada - Black Spruce, Ontario site 2_A8_OM1_O1 (SPAdes) (version 2) | ecosystem: Environmental > Terrestrial > Soil > Boreal...
CCGAACGAAACAAAGAAAGCCACCACCGACGAAGACCAGGATACGGACCAGGAAAACAATGGCGACCAGAATCAGCGCCAGGGCCAGCGCGGCGGCCGCGGTGGACGTGGCGCCGGAGCGGCACCTCCCCCTCCGGGCGCGCGGACGATTTATTTCGATTATGAGTTGGCCACCGGCAACATCAAGCTCTTGGATGCTTTCGATGCTCCGCCAAAGAAGCCGACTTGGGCCTCCGTCTCCCCGGACGAAAAAGTGATTGTGTTCGCGCGCGGCGAGAACCTCTACATGATGGATGCGGACAATTTCAAGAAGGCGGAGAAGAAAGCGGACGACGCCACGGTCACAGAAACGCAGCTCACCACCGACGGCATTGCCAAGTACAGCTACGCGCGGGTGCTGCTGCCGGAAGACGAAGATCAGCTCAAGAAAGATGACAAGGGCGACGCGAAGAATAAGACCGGTATGCGCCGGCCCGCCGTTCAGATTCACTGGTCCAAGGATTCAAAGAAATTTGCGCTGGTTCGCCGAGACGAACGCAAAGTGGGCGAGTTATGGGTAATTCACACGCTCGCGAGCCCGCGCCCAATCCTCGAAACCTACAGCTATTCCATGCCTGGCGACGAGAATGTCGCCATCCCTGAGATTCAGATCTTTGACGTGGCGAGCAAGCAGCGTCAGATGGTTCAGCCGAAGAAATTCGTGAATGAGACGCTGGCCATCGAAAGCGCTCCGCTCACGGCAAAAGATCGCGAACAGGGTGGTGGCGGCGGACAAGGCGGAGGAGGCGGGATGGCTGGGGGTGGCACGTCCCGCTGGCTCGCGGACGGCTCCGATAAACTCTACTTCACCATCATGAGCCGCGACTTCAAACATTGGGACGTTTGCGTCGCCGATACTTCGAATGGCTCCGTAAAGGTACTTTTCGAAGACAGTTCGAACGTGTGGATGGATTCGCGCCCATTGCGTCTGGCCAATAACGGCCAAGGCTTGATCTGGTGGTCGGAACGCGACGGGTGGGGTCACTACTACCTCTACGACGCGGACGGCAAGCTGAAGAATGCCATTACGTCCGGCGAATACATGGCAGATCAGGTCACCTATGTGGACGACAAGGCGAACGCCATGTATTTCACCGCGAACGGCCGCGAGGAAGGGGAAGATCCCTACTACACGCATCTCTACCGCGTGAATCTGGACGGTACTGGTTTGAAGATGGTTGCGGGCGGAAGCTTCTCGCACGCAGTCACGGCACCCGACTCCGGTAAGTATTTCCTGGACAACTTCTCACGCGTGGACACGGCCCCCAAGTGCGTGCTCTTCGATCAAGCGGGAAACCAGGTGATGGAGTTGGAAACGACCGATATCAAGCGGCTGCTGGATGCCGGCTACAAAATGCCGGAATTATTCCGCGTGAAAGCGGCCGACGGCATCACCGATCTTTATGGTGTGATGTTCAAACCTTTTGATTTCGATCCGTCGCGGAAGTATCCGATCATCCTCTACGTATACCCGGGTCCGCAGACCGAAAGCGTGCCCAAAACCTTTGCAGTGAAGGCCGGAGCCGATGAGGCCAATGTCGCCATGGCCCAGTTGGGTTTCATTGTGATCGATGTCGGCGCCCGCGGCGGCAGCCCGCAACGCGACAAATGGTATGACAGCTATGGTTACGGCAATATGCGCGACTATGGCTTGGCGGACAAGAAAGCAGCCACCGAAGAACTGGCCGCAATGCATCCGTATATCGATATCAACCGCGTCGGCATCTGGGGCCATTCGGGCGGCGGATTTATGACGGCCGCGGCTTTGCTTCAATATCCCGACTTCTTTAAGGCTGGCTGGTCCGAATCCGGCAACCACGACAACAACGTTTACAACACGACGTGGAGCGAGAAATACCACGGCGTGAAGGAAGAGGACGAAAAGGACGGCACCACTAAGTTCCTCTACAACATAGACAAGAACTCAGAGATCGCGAAGAACTTGAAGGGCCATCTGATGCTCACGTCTGGCGACATGGATAACAACGTCCACATGGCCAACACCATGCGGCTCGCCGATGCGCTCATCAAGGCCGACAAGCGCTTCGAAATGCTGATCTTTCCGGGAATGCGTCACCCCTATACGCCCATTAACGACTACGTAGTGATGCGGCGTATGGACTTCTTCGCGCACTGGCTGCTCGGGTCCTACGATACCCAGCCGGACATGGACGAGCTACAGCGTGACAAGCAGGCAACTCCGAGTACCGGACACAACCTCGGCGAGGGTGTTGGTGGCGGGGGCGGAGGCGGCGGGCGGCGCGGCGGTAACTGAGGGCGTTTCTTAATATCAGGCGGGGCTGAATCGAATTGAGGCGCTCTGCCAAACGAAGGTTGAGAATGGGCCGTATGGGTGGCGATGTTGCTGCTCGCGCGGCCCATTTTCGTCATTTCACGAAGAGCTCTCCCGCCCGGTGCCACGCCATTTTGGCGGTTGACCTAACGCAAGCGATTTAGCGACACTATACCGTTGCGCCACGAGCGCGAGCCGGCAGGGACGTGTCCCCTTCGCAGGCTTTGACCTCAATGGCACGCATCGAGGAACTCGCCATGAAACAACCGTTAGGGGAGCTTGCTCCGCCAACTCGCTTGATGCTCACTCCCGGCCCCACGGTGGTGCATCCGCGCGTATATCGCGCGATGTCGACTCCGCTCGTGGGTCACATGGATCCCTGGTTCAACGATGTGCTCGTGCCGGAGGTGCAGGACCTGCTGAGGGACGTCTTCCAAACGCGCAATCGCACCACTTTCCCCATTTCCGCTTCAGGATCCGGCGGGATTGAGGCAGCCGTCGTGAATCCGCTCGAACCCGGCGATGAGGCTATCGTGTGTGTGAACGGCTGGTTTTCACAGCGCATGGCCGAGATTGCCGAACGTACCGGCGCGCGCGTCACTCGCGTGGAATGTCCTTACGGCGCGACGGTCGACCCCGAAGACGTTCGCCGCGCTGCAAAGGGGCACAAGATCAAGCTCATCGGGCTGGCGCAGGGAGAAACTTCAACCGGCGTATTCCAGCGAATTGAGGATTACCGCAAGGTTGCCGATGAATGCGGTGCCCTGATTGTCGTCGACGCTGTCGCTACCTTGGCCGGCATTCCCCTCGACGCGGACCGTCAACGGATTGACATTTGTTTTAGCGGCACACAAAAGGCCATTAGCGCGCCCCCGGGCATGGCCCCGATAACCGTCAGCGCCGAAGCAGAAGCCGTCCTCAAGAGCCGCAAGACCAAGGTCCAAAGCTGGTATTTCGACTTGACCACCACGATGAATATGTGGGGCAGCGAACGCGCTTATCATCACACTCCTCCTATTTCGCTGATCTATGCGCTCCGCGAAGCACTGCGCATGGTTTTTGAGGAGGGCCTCGAGGCGCGATGGGAACGGCACAAGCAGAACCAGCAAGCTTTGATTGCTGGACTGGAAGCCATGGGTCTCGAAATGTTTGTCCCCAAGCCGGCCGACCGGTTGATCACCGTGACGCCGATCAAGGTACCCGCCGGTGTGGATGATTTGAAGGCGCGCAAACAATTGCTTTCCGAATTTAATATCGAGATCTCCGGCGGATTTGGCCCGTTGAAGGGGAAGATGTGGCGCGTCGGGCTCATGGGTCATGGCAGCCAGCGAAATAACGTGCTTCTATTCCTGGCGTCCTTGGAAAAGGTACTGTTCGATCACGGCTATCGCACCGCGCCAGGAGCAGGCGTCGGAGCCGCAGTGCGGGCTTACGCGCAAGATGTGGCCGTCGCCGTGGGCCAGCCGAAGTAAGGGAGCACCCAGGACTTCGTGAGCAAGCACGCGGTAATTCCCAATACCGGCAAGATGAGCGACTTCATCGGAGCCTTCGATGTGCCTTCGAAGCTCACCGACTTGGTCTATCACTGCCGCTTTTCGCACTTGTGGAATGGTATCGCCACGCGCCACAGTGACTCAGTCGACACGAAATTCTTTGTAGATGGCCGGTATGTTGTCGTGGGCTTGGCGCACACGGCTTTTGCCGAATTTGCTACTCGCTCGGGCCGAGACTTGACCGATCGCGAAGCCAGCTACGTGGCCGCGGAATATCTTCGTGAGCGGCTTGAGGAAGAAGACGAGCACGATCTCTACGATGTACCCCACGCGGATGTTGCGCGCCTGATCAAGCGGTTGGGCACGAGCTAGACGCTCATTCCACCAGAGAAATAATTCGAAGCGTTCAGGCGTCCGAGAGCGACTCACTGTCGCGCGCGTCGTCGAAATTCGCCTTGGCGGGCTGTTCCTGCGTGGGCTCTAAGATCTCACCGCAATCGAGGCATTCGCGATACTCGGTCTCTTCGTCACGGGCAATCAATTGCGTTCGCAGGTGTTTGCAGGAAGCTGGATCAACGAAGGTAGGCATGCGAGTTTCCTTCTGAAAAGTATAGCACTCCTAATTGCTGATGGGCCGCGCTTCCGAGTGCCACGCTGATAGCGCCGCGTGCCGCATTCCGTCGCGTTTGACGAAGTAGACTACCAAAAACATGCATAAAGCTCCGATAACCATTACGGCTACGGCCACTTTCAAGCCGATCAGCAGGTCGGACATATCGTCAATCATTCCTATCACCACCGGTCCAAGCATGCCGCCGAACAGTTGCGTGACGAACATATACATCCCAACGGATGTCGAATGCGCGCTCTCCGGCATCAGGTCGTGTATCACCGCGGTAACCGGGCCGTGATACCAAGACATAAAGAAGCCTGCGATAAAGAAGGCGATGATTACGTCTTGCTTTTCTTCTGTGGCAATAGCCCACAGCACGGCTGGCGCAGCCGCGAGAAACCCGATGATCACGGTATAGATGCGGCCGCAGGTAAGGTATTTTTGCAAGCGGTCGGCTACCGCTCCGCCTATCAGCACGCCCAGCAGCGATGATGTGAATAGCGTGGCGCCCAGCGAAACGCCTGCCTCGCGCAGACTGAAATCCTTGTACCGTACAATGAAATCCGTGCCCCAGGTGGCAAATGCCACCACCGAAAAGGTGATCAGAACGCCGCTGATCAGCATGCAAACGAAGGCCGGCACGCGAAATAAAGCGCGCGCCGGCATCACGGCCACATGAGTGTGCCGCGCAGGCTCCGCGACGCGCAACACCGTAAACGCTAACAACACTCCAGGAACACCGATATAGAAGAACGCAGCGCGCCAACCCTCTGTGCCGCCAATCACACCGCCTAGCGCCTGCGCGGCGGTACCGCCGAGCAACATTCCGGCCGCGAAAATCGCCTGCGCGACGGCCCGCCGGTTGGCTGGAACAGCGCTGGTAATCATGGATTGCGCCGCGGGGGAATACGATGCCTCGCCGACGCCGACGAGTGCCCGCATCACCAGTAGCATCAAGTAGCCCTGCGCAAAGATCGTGAGGCAGCTCGCCAGGCCCGCGAATAAGATGCCGACGGTAATGATGATCCGGCGGTCCATGCGGTCGGCCAAAAGGGCAAAGGGAATGGTCGCCACCGCCAGCACGATTTGGAGCAGGGTTTGCAGCCATCCGAGCTGCGCGCTGGAAAGATGGAGGCTGAGACGCAGCACGGGAAATAGCGGCGGCACAATCATCCGCTCGGCAAACGCGATCAAATTGATCAGCGAGAGCACCAGCAGCAGCCGCCATTGTTTCGAGGTTAGCGACGGAAGTTTTGGATTCATGAGCGGGGCATGATGAGTTTGGGCGTGCTTCCCGCTAGGCGTAAAACTCGACGGGGATTTGATTATATACTTGCACCCCAGGTTGCCGATGACGCGCGCGACACAACATGACCGGTTCGCCAACCTGCTGTTTTATGCCCTCATTCTCCTGCTCGGCTACCTGGCGTACCGGATCTTCCTGCCGTTTTTCGCGCCGCTGGCCTGGGCCGGCGTCATCGTGGTGGTTTGCTACCCGTGGCACAAACGGCTTGAGCGGCGCTGGGGAAAGACGAGGGCCTCAGCCGCCAGCACGTTTGCTGTAATTTGCCTGTTGATTCTCCCGGTCATGGGTCTGGCCGTAATGTTCGTGCATGAGACCGTGGAAGCGGCCGGCCGGATCGAGCAGGCTTACTCGAGCGGCAGCATGCCGTCGCTCGATCGTGCGGGGCAATGGCTTCTCTCGAACTTACCCGGTAATTCTCCGGATGTTAACTCCTACCTTAGCAAAGCGGCGGCTTCGGTTGGCAGCTATGCGGCCACGACCGTGGGCCTCGTTGTGAAGCACACATTCGGCTTCGTTTTTGATTTTTTCGTGATGATTTTTGCCGTTTTCTTCTTCTTCCGCGATGCAGCTTCGCTTACCAGGCGCATCCGTGCTCTGTTGCCCTTTTCGCATGAACAGCGCGACGACATGTTGGCCAACACCAGGGAGCTGATCCAGGCGACGGTCGTGACGAGTCTAACGATTGCGGCGCTGCAGGGCGCCGTCGGAGGTGTCAGTTACGCGATTGTTGGCCTCGGGACGCCGCTCTTTTGGGGTGTCTTGATTGCTTTCTTTTCGCTCGTTCCTGTGGTCGGTTCATCCATCATCTGGATACCCGCAACCGTATGGCTGATCGCCACCGGGCACTTAGGGCGCGCTATCGCATTAGCTTGTTTGTGCGGCGGGCTGATGAGCCTCGTAGAGCATGTACTGAGACCGATCCTGTTGAGCGGCCGCACACAAATGAACGCATTGTTAGTCTTCATCAGCATCCTGGGCGGCATCAGTGTTTTCGGTATTCTCGGCATTGTGGCCGGTCCACTGATCGTTGCTACTGCTGCGGGTATCCTCGAGACATACGCTGAGGAAGGGGCGCCGGGCTCTTAATCCGCGTGTTTTGTCCCGGTAATCGCGTTCTCTGGAACTGCAATCGTTGGGTTGGGAGCGCTGCGACGGATGTGCTAGAGTACGCGCCTGAACAGCGTTCCATGGAACACAGACCCGCTCCCACACCCGCTGAACTCGCTCCCGAAAAATTGCGCTGGCGTTGCGATCCGGCACGAATTCCATTCGAAACCACGGCGGAGGCTGAACCGCTCGAAGGCGTGATCGGCCAGGACCGTGCATTGCGCGCCCTGAAAATGGGTGTGGAGCTCCAAGCGCCGGGTTACAACGCGTTCGTGTGCGGTTTGGCGGGGACTAGCCGTGGTAGCACGATTTCCGCCATCCTCAAGGAACTGCGGCCGGAGACGAGCGACTCGCGCGACCGTTGTTACGTGAACAATTTCAAAAATCCCGATCGGCCCCGGCTTCTGACGTTGGCCCGCGGCCGTGCCAATCCCTTCAAGAAAGATATGGAATCCGGTGTGGAGTTTTTGCGCCGGCGTATTCCCCAGGTGTTCGAGGGAGAGCCGTTCCAGCGTCAGAAGGCCCGCATCGTGGATCGCTACACGGCGCGCGAAAAAGAGCTGATGGATGATTTCACACGGCGCATCGCACGCGATCAATTTGCGCTCGGCCACATGCAGGTTGGCGCGGTGGCGTTGCCGGAGATCTTCCCCGTTCTCGAAGGACAAATGGTCCCCATCGAGGACATTCCAAAAATGGTGCACGAGGGCAAGCTCGAGTCGCTTGCGGCCGAAGCGCTGGAACGCAAATACGAACAATTTCGACAGGAATTTACGGTTGTCTATCGAAAGACTTTGACGCTCTCGCGCGAATTGGCCAGCGAGCTCAACTACCTCGAGCAGGAAGCTGCGTCGGTGCTCGTGGATGGCGTGATCGAGGAGTTAAAGGAGAAGTACCCTGGATCCCCTTCGGCCGAATATCTCGAGGAAGTGCGACTCAACGTTCTCGATAATCTCGAGCCTTTTCGAGAGCGGGAAGGGGAAGAGGAGGAGCCGCAGCAACAGCCTTCTACTCCCGAAGTGCCGGTAAAAGGTTTGATGCCCGAGCGTGATCCCTTCCGCGTTTACGGCGTCAACGTTATTCTCGCGCACGACGACGGCGAAACGGCGCCAGTGATTTTTGAGACTACCCCCACTTACGCCAATCTTTTTGGCACAGTGCAGCGGAACTATGACTGGCGGAGTTCATCCAACTCCGATTTCATGGATCTGCGCGCCGGTTCGATTCTTCGCGCGGACGGCGGCTTCCTGATTCTCTATGCCATGGATGCGCTTGGGGAGCCGGGCGTCTGGAAGACGCTCAAGCGCACGATGAATCACGGAAAACTCGATATCCAGCCGCATGATTTACTCTTTCCCATTGGCTCTTCGGCGCTGAAGCCGGAATCTATCGATCTGAACGCAAAAATCATCTTGATTGGTGACCGCGAGCTTTACGAAATGCTCTACGCGCTCGAGGAGGATTTCCGCAAGATTTTCAAAGTTCGAGTGGAATTCGACGACGAAATGCCGATGGCGGACGAGGTCATTGTCGAGTTCGGCGGCCGTTTGCGAAAGCTGTGTGACGACGAGCGCCTTTGCCCCTTCGACCGTACCGCGGTCGCTGCCTTGATCGAATACGGCGTTCGCCAAGCGGGACGCCGCAATAAGGTCACGGCGCGCTTCGTGGACTTGGCCGATCTCGCCCGCGAGTCTTGCTATCTGGCGCGCCAGGAAGGCGAATCGCCGGTTACAGCCGCGCACGTGCGCTGCGCGCTGCGATCCAAGATCGAGCGCCACAACCTGATCGAAACCAAATTCCGCGAGATGATAGAAGAGGGCACCCTGCTCGTGGATACGGACGGCTCACGCGTCGGGCAGATCAATGGCCTCACTGTTGTCGAAATCGGGGGTTACAGTTTCGGGCGTCCCATTCGCATCACGGCCACTGCGGCACTTGGCAAAGCAGGGCTGATCAACGTCGAGCGCGAGGCCAAGTTAAGCGGAAGACTGCATGATAAAGGCATGCAAATCATCGAAGGCTACATGCGGCGCATGTTTGCACAGGATAAACCGATGTCGCTCGCGGCCAGTATCTGCTTTGAACAAACGTACTCCGGCGTAGATGGCGATAGCGCCAGTTCGACCGAGGTTTTCGCGCTGCTCTCAGCTCTCGCAGGATTGCCCATTCGCCAGGACATTGCCGTCACCGGTTCCGTGAACCAGCAGGGGGACATGCAGCCGATCGGTGGTGTTAACCAGAAAATCGAAGGGTTCTACGATGTATGCCGTGTGAAGGGAATCACCGGACAACAAGGCGTAATGGTTCCGGTGCGAAATGTGGAAGATCTGATGTTACGCGAGGACGTTGTGGATGCGGTTGCTGCGGGCACATTTCACATACTTCCTGTGGCGACCATCGAGCAAGGAATTGAGATCCTTACTGGTGTGCGCTCTGGCGATCGCCAACCCGATGGAAAATTTGAAGCAGGTACAGTGTTCGGCTTAGCCGACGGGCGCATACGCGAAATGGGAAGGATTCTACGCGAGGCCGAATGGCCGCCTTCGCGTGTCGGCGCCGGAACGAACGGAAAAGAGTAGCGGCGATCACGCTGTTCCCCGCTGGAAACGCGCGCATCGCCGCTGAGTGCAGCAATCAGTTTTCTCTTACTGTTGAGGTTTTGCGGACGGCGCCGCAGTTGCAGCCACATCTTTCGGCGTCGAAAGATATCCGCTTACTTTATCTTTGCCCACTTCGAATACCACGATTTCGTAGGGAGCACGCGCTCCCCGCACGTAGAACTGCACGGGCTCATCCGCGGTCTTGTCTTTCTTTTCGATCTGTTTGTCGTCTGCGTAAACGAGCATCGTGTACTTATAGTGCTTGGTATCCACCTTCTCGAGCTTCAGTTGTACCGGCCCGATGCGTTGCGGCGTCTTCGCTCTTTGTAGCGAGAAATCATAGATGTTGCGCTCGCCAAGCCGCTTCAGCTCTTCCACTTCCTGCTGGTTGCGCGCGATCAATCCACTTTGCACGCCCAGATCCCCTACAGTGCTCGCCAATTTTCCTTTGGTATCTTCTAGATCCTTTTTGGTTCCGGCAATGTCCGTCTTGGCGCCGTCGAGCGCCGTAGATACCGCGCCGATCTTGGCTTCGCTATCTTTCTTTACTTCGCCGATTTGCTCGCCAAGTTGTGCGTCGCTGACTTTTTGGCTCTGCTGGATCTGCTGCGCCAGGCTGTGAGCGCGAGCCACTTCCGCCTCCGTGAGACCGAGTTTGTTGCTGGTCACGTCCAACTGTCCGCGCAGATCCGCGATGCGGGAGTTCGCCTGATCGAGACGGGCGGAGAGCTGATCGGCGCGGTCGCTTGATTTCGAGAGATCGCTTTCCAGTTTGGCACGCTCGTTGTAGCCGCTATAGCCGAGGTACGCGATGCCGGCAAATAGCAAAATTAGGACCACGTAGATCCATCGCGGCGTCGAGGCCACCTGGTAGGTCGCCGGCGGTGGCGGGGCGGACTCCGGCAAATTTGGCGAAGGCGTTATGCTCATCTTTCCACCTCATGATTCGAGTGGCGCTGTGGCCACCGGAAGGTACGTGCATTATCCATGGTGCTAAGAAAATTGTCTATCTTGTGTCTCGTGCGCCGCGGCCCGCCGCCGATCGGGGCCAGCGGGCCTCGACAGTCGTCGTCAGACCGCCGCGCGGGGTGAACTCGCCCCGCACCACGCACCAAGCTGGACGCGTCGCCGCGACAATATCACGTAGCATTCGATTCACTGCATTCTCATAAAAGATGCCTAGGTTGCGGTAAGCCAGCAAGTATATTTTCAGAGCCTTCAGCTCCAGGCACCATTTTCGCGGTTCATATTCCAGAATGATCGTTCCGTAATCGGGCATGCCGGTCTTTGGGCACACCGAGGTGTATTCGGGAAACGTCGTCGTGATCCGGTAGCCGGGGA
>Ga0209420_1001554_pt1 | contig 10790 bp, 8 predicted proteins | sample BlaSpr_A8_OM1_O1_FD_187972 | JGI IMG/M metagenome (GOLD analysis project Ga0209420, IMG submission 187972) | Forest soil microbial communities from Thunder Bay, Ontario, Canada - Black Spruce, Ontario site 2_A8_OM1_O1 (SPAdes) (version 2) | ecosystem: Environmental > Terrestrial > Soil > Boreal...
ACGTCACGACCAGCGCCGCCGCGGCGAGGCGAGGGAGACGCGTGGTCCACATGCCGTAATGCCTAGCACCCGGTACCCCGGGCTCAGCCGTCACCGCGTTACTTGACGGCACCCGCCGTGAGGCTGCGCACCAGCTGTTTTTGGAAGACCAGGAGCAGGATCACCAGGGGCACGAAGGCGATGACGGCACCGGCCAGCGACACCGGAATTTGCGACACCTGGGTGCCCAGCAATTGCTTCAGGCCGATCTGCACCGTGTCGAGCGGCGTCGTGCCCCCGGTCGACACCAGGGGCCACAGGTACTGGTTCCACGCGCCGAGGAACGAGAACACGGCCAGCGCGGCCAACGAGGGCCGGGCCAGCGGCACGGCCACACGCGTCATGAAGGCCAGGTGCCCGTAGCCGTCGAGCTGCGCCGCCTCCTGCAGGTCGCGGGGGATCTGCAGGAAGGCCTGGCGCAGCAGGAAGATGCCGAACCCGGTGGCCAGGAAGGGGATGGACAGTCCCTCGTAGGAGTTGAACCAGTGCAGCGAGGTGACCGTGTCGAGGTTGGTGATGAAGGTGACCTCGAACGGGATCATGAGCGTGGCCAGACAGACGACGAAGAGCGTGCGCTTGAAGGGGAAGCGCAGGAAGGCGAAGGCGTAGGCGGCCAAAATCGACGTCACCACCTGGCCCACCACAATGATGGCCGTCATGACGGCCGACGTCGCCACATAGGTCGACATGTGTCCGGCGGTCCACGCCGTGGCGTAGTGGCCCCACTGCGGGTCGGTCGGGAACAGCGGCGGCGGCTGTTGCACGAGCTGGTCGGGCCGGATCAGCGAGTTGACGATGGTCATGTAGATCGGGAAGAGCACGACGATGGCGCCGGCCGTCAGCGCGGTGTAGCTGGCGACGGTGCGCAGCCGCCGACGCGGCCGCCGGTAGGCCGGAGGCGGCTGCGTCGCCTCGGCGTCGGGCATGACCGCCACGTCGTCCCGCGCGCCCTCAGCGCGCATAGTTGACCCGCCGTTCCAAGAACCGCATCTGGATCACGGTCAGCCCCAGCATGATGAGGAACAGGGCGGTGGCCATGATGGCCGCCGCGCCCGGGTTGTTCTCGATCTGCAGCGTGTTGACGATGTTGTAGATGAGCACGTTGGTGTGCAGGCGCACCGCGTCCTGGGGCCCGATCAGGATGTCGACCGCGCCGAAGGCCTGGATGGCGTAGATCGTGCTCACGACGAGGGCGAAGAAGATCGTGGGGGAGAGCAGCGGGACCGTCATGCGCCAGAAGCGCGTCCACGCGCCCGCCCCGTCGATGCGCGCCGCTTCGAGCAGCTCGTCGGGCACCGACTGCAGCCCGGCCGACATGATGATGAAGGACAGCCCCAGGAACTGCCAGATGGTGATGAGGGCCACCGACGGCAGCGCCCACGTCGTGCTCTCGAGCGCCGGCGGGCTGGGGTTGATGCCGAGCCAGGGCAGCAGCCCCACCACCGGGTTGAGCAGTGTCCCGAAGACCACCGAAGCCACGGCCACCGAGCTGACCACGGTCGAGGAGAAGATGGCCCGGTAGATCGCCATCCCCTTGAGCTTGCGGTGGGCCGCCACGGCCAGGGCCAGGCCGAGCAGGAGGCTGAGGGGCACCACCATGATCATGAAGACGATGGTCGTGATCAGGCTCTGGGTGAACTGGGTCGAGCTCAGGGTCGGCCAAATCTGGTGCAGCCCCACGTAGTGCGCCGGCAGTCCGGGCACCGGCGGCGTCTCGTAGAGCATCAGCTTGAAGTTGCGCAGGAAGGGATAGAAGGAGAAGACGGCGAAGAGCACCAGGGCCGGCACGAGCAGCAGGTAGGCCAGCCCCGCCTCCTTGCGCCGCCGCGCCCGCAGGCCACCCGGCCCGGCGGTCGCCCCCGCGGCGCCCGGCGCCTCGGCCGCCACCGTCATGCCGCCCCCCCGCCCAGCCGCTCGCCCGTCGTCGCGTCGAAGAGGTGGTACGCCGCCGGGCCGCCGTCCACGGCGACGTGCACCGTCTCGCCCAGCGCCGGCTTGGGCGCGCCCGCCGCCTGCCGCACAATGAGGCGCGTCCCGTTCTCCGTCTGGCAGATGACGTGCGTCTCGGCGCCCAGCAGCTCCACGATGATGACGCTGGCCGCGATGGCGCCGCCCGGGTCGAGGCGCAGGTTCTCGGGTCGCAGGCCCAGCACCACCTCGGGCCCGGCCCCCCGTAGCGGGTCGCCCACCTCGGGCGGCAGCGGCACCGACGCCCCCGGGAAGGCCACGCAGAGCACGCCCCGCGGGCTGGCGTCCTCGCCTTCCGACGGCCCGCTCTGGACCAGCATCCCCTCCAGCAGGTTCATGCCCGGGCTGCCCAGGAAGTGGGCCACGAACGCGTTGGCCGGCTTGGCGTAGAGCGCCTCGGGCGCCGCCACCTGCTGCAGGCGGCCCTCGCTCATGACGGCGATACGGTGCCCCATCGTCATGGCCTCGACCTGGTCGTGGGTCACGTAGAGCGTGGTGGTCGCCAGCCGCGACTGCAGCTCCACGATGTCGGCCCGCGTCTGCACGCGCAGCGCGGCGTCGAGGTTCGACAGCGGCTCGTCCATCAGGAAGACCAGCGGCTCGCGCACGATGGCCCGGGCCAGGGCCACCCGCTGGCGCTGGCCGCCCGAGAGCTGCGCCGGCTTGCGGTCCAGCAGCGCGCCGAGCCCGAGCGTGTCGGCCGCCTGCTTGACCTTGGTCTTCCGCTCGTCCTTGTCCACGCCGCGTTGGCGCAGCGGGAACTCGATGTTCTTGGCCACCGTCAGGTGGGGGTAGAGCGCGTAGCTCTGGAAGACCATGGCCACGTCGCGGTCCTTGGGGTCGACGTCGTTCACCACCCGCTCGCCGATGGTGACGGTGCCCTCGGTCACCTCCTCGAGGCCGGCCACCATGCGCAGCGCCGTCGTCTTGCCGCAGCCCGACGAGCCCAGCAGGACCAGCAGCTCGCCGTCGAGCACCGACAGCGTCAGGTCGTCGACCGCGGTCGTGTCACCGAAGCGCTTGGTGACCCCGTCGAAGCCCACCTGTGCCAACGTGCCCCCTTTCGCGCGGCCGACGCCCTGCCATCGGGTCCCTGGGCCGCACGGTAGCGGGGCCCGGAGGGGCGGTTCGGACCGACGGCGCCGGCCCCCCCGCCTGCCTCAACTGGCCGGGATCTGCCACCCCATGGACTCGGCGATCTCCTTGCAGGTGGGGCAGAGGCCGTAGCGGGACGGGTTCCGCCCGGGCACCCACTCCTTGCCGCACAGCGCGCGCACCGCCGTCCCGTTCACGATGCCCTCCACCACGCTCGGCCCGAGCGAGACGAATTCGCCGCTCTCCTTGGGCGTGTACCCCTCGAGAACGATGTGGGCCATGCGGTCGTGGTCCCCTTCGTCGAGGTCGGGCGCCGGCCGGGCCGGCGCCAGGGTGGTCGCTCCAGCCTGCTTCGGCTCAGCGTCGGCCATGCGCTCAGTCGCCATAGGCCCAGCGTAGGCCCCTGGAGGGGCCGCCCCGCCGGCCTGCCCCGGGTCGGCGCCGGGGGCCGGCCCCGTACGGGAACAACCACGCCACCGATATGGTTGACCAGTCAGAGGAAATTTGCCATTACGGCATTACAGAAAGACTGCCCGATGACCAACGAGAACGTGACACTCCCATTGCTCCCCCTCAAGTCCGGGGTCGTACTGCCGGGGATGGTGTTCACCATGGCCCTGGAGTCCGAGGAGGCCAAGGCCGCCGTCGAGTCCGCCCGCTCCGCCGGGGGCCGGCTCCTGCTGGTGCCCCACATCGAGGGCCGTTTCGCCGCCGTCGGCGTGATCGCCGAGGTCATGGAGGAGGGCGACCTGCCCGGTGGCCTGCCCGCCGTGGCCCTCCGGGGTGACGGCCGCGCCACCATCGGCACGGGCGTGCCCGGCACCGGCGACGCCCTGTGGGTCGAGGCCGAGCCGGTGGTCGAGCCCGAGCCCACCCCGACCGCCAACGAGCTGGCCCGCGAGTACCGGGCCGTGCTCGAGAACATTTTGCACAGCCGCGGTGCGGGGCGCATCGCCGCCGCCCTGCGCGACGTCACCGAGCCCAGCCGGCTGGCCGACATGGCGGGCTACTCGCCCGACCTGTCCTTGAGCCAGAAGGTCGAGGTGCTCGAGACCATCGACGTCGAGCGCCGGCTGCGCCTCGTCCTGGGCTGGGCCCGCGACACCCTGGCCGACGTGACCCTGCGCGAGAAGATCAAGACCGACGTCGAGGAGGGCATGGAGAAGACGCAGCGTGAGTTCCTGCTGCGCCGCCAGCTCGAGGCCATCCGCAAGGAGCTCGGTGAGCTCTCCGGCAACGGCACCGAGGCCGACCCCGACGACTACCGCACCAAGGTCGCCGAGCGCGACCTGCCCGAGCACGTGCGCACCGCGGTCGAGCGCGAGGTCGACAAGCTCGAGCGCACCAGCGACCAGAGCCCCGAGACGGGCTGGATCCGCACCTGGCTCGACACCGTGCTCGAGGTCCCGTGGGGCACCGAGTCGGAGGACCGCCACGACATCGCCGAGGCGGCGCGCATCCTCGACGCCGACCACGACGGCCTGAAGGACGTCAAGGACCGCATCCTCGAGCACCTGGCCGTGCGCAAGCTCCAGGCCGAGCGCGGCCTGGCGCCGGTCGACGGCCGCGGCTCGGGCGCCATCCTGGCCCTCGTCGGCCCCCCGGGCGTCGGCAAGACGTCGCTCGGCGAGTCGGTGGCCAACGCGCTCGGGCGCAAGTTCGTCCGGGTGTCGCTCGGCGGCGTGCGCGACGAGGCGGAGATCCGCGGCCACCGCCGCACCTACGTCGGGGCCCAGCCGGGCCGCCTGGTCCGCGCCCTGCGCGAGGCCGGCACCATGAACCCGGTCATCGTCCTCGACGAGGTGGACAAGATCGGTTCGGACTACCGGGGCGACCCTTCGTCGGCGCTCCTCGAAGTGCTGGACCCGGCGCAGAACCACACCTTCCGTGACCACTACCTCGAGGTCGACCTCGACCTGTCGCGGGTGCTGTTCATCGCCACGGCCAACGTCACCGAGACCATCCCCGGGGCGCTGCTCGACCGCATGGAGGTCATCCGGCTCGACGGCTATACCGAGAACGAGAAGGTGTCCATCGCCAAGCACCACCTGATCGGGCGCCAGCTCGCCCGGGCTGCCCTGCGGCCCGACGAGGTGGAGATCAGCGACGACGCCCTCCGCACCATTGTGGCCGACTACACGCGGGAGGCCGGCGTGCGCAACCTCGAGCGCGAGCTCGGACGGCTGCTGCGCAAGGCCGCCACCGCGCTCGCCTCGGGTGAGCGCAGTGCGCCCGTCGTGGTCGACGCACCGGACGTGCGCGAGTGGTTGGGCCGTCCGCACTTCTTCTTCGAGGCGGCGGACCGCACCAGCGTGCCCGGCGTGGTCACCGGCCTGGCCGTCACCGGCGCCGGCGGCGACGTGCTCTTCGTCGAGGCCAGCGTGTCCGACGGCCCCGAGGGGCTCACCCTCACGGGCCAGCTGGGCGACGTCATGAAGGAGTCGGCCGAGATCGCGCTGTCCTACGTGCGCTCGCACGCGGTGGAGCTCGGTATCGACCCGGGCGCTTTCGCCGGCAAGCGCTTCCACGTGCACGTGCCCGCGGGCGCCGTGCCCAAGGACGGCCCGTCGGCCGGCGTCACCATGACGACGGCACTGGTCAGCCTGTTGCGCGACGTCCCGGTGCGCCCCGTGGTGGGCATGACCGGCGAGGTCACGCTCCAGGGCCGTGTGCTGCCCATCGGCGGCGTCAAGCAGAAGGTGCTGGCGGCGCACCGGGCCGGACTGACCGAGGTCGTCCTGCCCGAGCGCAACGGGCCCGACCTCGAGGACGTGCCCGAGGAGGTCCGCCAGGTCATGACGTTCCACCTGGCGGCCACCATCGCCGACGTGCTCACGCCGGCGCTGTCGTCCGAAGCCCCAGCCGTCCCTGCCGATTCCGCCGGCGGGGACGAGCTGGGCGCGGCGGCCTGAGCGCGGGCAGACTGTCGCTCGGACTGGTGATCGGAGCGACATGGACGACCAGGAGATCGTGGCGCAGATCGGCGAGCTGGCTGCCGAGGAGCAGCGGCTCGAGGAGGCGCACGTCGGCGAGGGCCTGACCGACGACGAGCGGGCGCGCAAGCGCGAGCTCGAGATCACGCTGGACCGGCTGTGGGACATGCTGCGGCAGCGGCGGGCCAAGCGCAGCGCCGGGCAGGACCCCGACGACGCGCACGAACGCCCGGCCGGCACCGTGGAGGGCTACCTGCAGTAATCGCCGTGGCGCCGCTCAGCCGGCCGGCATCCTCCGGTTGAGCGTCGGCGCCACCAGCCCGACCAGCCCGCGCAGGTTGCCGATGGTCACGTCGAGCCAGTCGAACGAGTCGCGCCAGACCGCGATGCGGCCGTCGCGCACCACGAAGCGCCCGTAGACCCAGAAGCGGGTGGCGAAGCGCCCGAAGTTGAGCTCGTCGATGCGGTCGGTGATGACCACGTCCCCGTCGGCCGCCACGTGGTTGAAATGGACGTTGAAGCCCATCCGCCCCGGCCGCAGTACGGGCCGGGCGATGGCCTCCAGGCGGTCCCGCCCGTGCACCGTCGGCAGCGAGACGTTGATGTACTCCAGGTCGTCGGTGACCAGTTCGAGCGCCGCGTCGACGTCGTAGCGGGTCAAGGCCCGCAGGAACGCCACCACGAGGTCGGCCGGGTCCGTCGTTGTCCCCGCCGGGCGGGACGGCTCAGGGCTGGCTGCGGTCGTCATCGCACCCCATTGTGCGCCCTGCGCCGGTGCCGGTCGAACGGGCACGGCCGGCCAGACCGCCGAACCATGACGGCGACCCGGTTCGAGTGGGCACGGCGGTGACCGGGAGAACCTGACGCTGAGCCGATGCGTCATTGTTGACACGATGCGACGAACTGCCTTGGCCGCGCTGGCCGTCGGCCTGGTCGTCCTGAGCGGTTGTTCCTCGCCAGCCCCAACCGGTTCGGTCACCGGCCTCTTCAAGACGGCCGGGGGTGCACCCGGATACGGACCCCATCCGTTGCCCGGCACGGTCGTGTTCAGCAGCCCCCAGGGGACACAGGTTTCGGTGAGCGTGGGTGCGGATGGGTCCTTCTCCGCGCACCTGCCGGTCGCCACGTACGCGGCGGTCGGTCACAGCCCGCGGGTGATGTCCGACGGACACGAGATGACCTGTAGGTCGTTGAGACCCGTTGCAGTGTCTGCTGGCCGCACCGTGAGCGTGACGGTGGAATGCCAGTTGATGTGACCCATCCCAGCTGCCGCCGGCGCGAGTGCGCCAATGATGTTCGCCGCCGCGTCACCCTGAGGCGGAAGCGCCCGAGTGGTCGGAACCGTGGCCCGGGTAGGCGCTCGGCAGGACCGCCACGGTGGCCTGGAGCTCACGGTGGTCGCTCCCGGGTCCCGGTTCCGAGTGGATAGTGGTCACCGCCAACGCCGAGTTGGTGAGCACGTGGTCGATGCGGATGAGCGGTGGCAGAAGGAAGAAGTTCTGCGAGAAGGTCATGTCGAAGGGCTCGCCCTGGGCCGCCGCGGCATCGGTCAAACCGGTGTCCAAAATGGCCCGGAAGCCGCGGTTTCCCCACGTGGCGTTGAAGTCGCCCACCATCAAGAGGGGAGCCGGCTTGCGTGTCTGCAGCGCCTGGTCGATCTTCTGGAGCTCTTCGTTCCAGTCCTGCACCCCCGGATTCGACGGGGCGGTGGTGTGTACCACCCACAGCGGGATGGTCACGCCGGGGAGCTTGAGCGTCGTCCGGATGAGGTAGGGCAGCTCCCCGAAATTCTCGGGGAAGCCGCCCGGGGACCCACCGCCGGGCCCACCACCGAATCCGCCGCTGGACCCGCCACCGGGTCCCCCACCGAATCCGCCGCCCGGGAACCCACCGGGGAAACCACCCGGGAAGTGGCGCTGGAGGGAAGAGACGGTCGACGGGCCGAGGGGATAGCGGCTGGCGATGAAGAAGGCGCGGGCGCCGGAGCGGGAGACCGCGAAGCGGTAGGGCAGCCCGCGCAATGCGCCCGACTGCTCAATCTGTGTGACGTCCGAGGGCGGGCACTCCTCCATGGTGACCAGGTCGGGGTGGTACGCGCGTATCTGTGCGATGTAGCCCGTCATCGACGTGTTTCCCTGGTAGACGTTGGCGTCGAACACGCGGAGCTTGAAGGCGTCACGGGCGGCGGCCGGCACCGGTGTGGCGGCGGTCAGCTCGGGCAGTCCGAAGACGAGTTGTGCCGCCACCACGAGCAGGCAGGCCCCCAGGAGGAACCACTTGCGGGTCACCCCAGCGGCCACGCCGACCACCCAGGCCGGAAGATAGAGGAGCAGTCCCAAGCTGTCCGCGTAGGCGAAATACTGGATGTCGTCCCAGGCGACGATGCGGAAGAAGACGATCACGAGCAGACCTGCCGCGATCGCCCAGCCGATCACGTGCAGAACGAGGGCGACCGTGGCGAGCGGCGATCTCGTGGGGGCGGCGGGCGGCCGAATGTTCTCGTCCGGGATCACGTCGACGGGGCTCATGCTGGCTCGCTGGCGTCACGACGGCGGTGGCGCATCCGGTTTTCCGCGATGGTCCAGATGGCCAGGGCGACGAGGACCAACAGCGCCAGGGCGAACAGCACGGTGTAGGACCCGAAGCCGCCGTAGCTGAAAGTCACCGTGTGCACGCCCGGCCCGACCACGACGCCGACCAGCGCCGGCGCCACCATGACCGTCGGGGCCGGGTGCCCGTCCACCGTGGCCCCCCAACCGGGGTCGTAGGACGCGCTCAGGACGACCGTGGCCCGACGGTTCGCTTTGACCACGGCGCGTGCCTCTCCGTTGGCCAGGTCGGCCGTCTGGACCACGACGTGGCCCGGCGACCCGGTCAGCGCCTCGGCCTGCGACGCCGTGGGCTGGGCCGCTCGGCCCCCGTTGAAGGCGACCGTGAGGTCGCGCTGCTCGTCGGTGAGCGGCGAGTCGAGCAGCTGCTCGCTCTTCGTGCCGACATCGGCCCGGGTGGCGTCCAGCACGCCGGTGGTGTCGTAGACGTGGATGTAACCGGGGTCGGGGAGGGCCCAGAGGCAATAGTCGCCCGAGCAGCCGACCCGTTTGGCGTCGACCGGCGGTGCCATCGACTCGGGCGTGACGATGTAGCCGATGCCGAAGAGCGGGTAGTCGCCCGGGTTGGTGTCATCAAAGAAGTACTCGGGGTCGGTCATGAGGGATGCCGTCCGCAGGGTGTAGCCGACCTCGTCGACGTCCTGGTTCTCGAGGTACTTGAAGACCGGCACGGCCCCCACCAGGAACTCGTTGCCCCAATTGGTCGGGGCGCCGGCGTAGACGCGACCTCGCGGGTGGGCCTTGACGTAGTCGATCAACGAGTTGATCTGCGGTTCCTGTTGCGCGTCGGCATCGGCCTGGAGGCCGATGTTCGTGGCGTTGTGCGCGTCGTAGGTGTCGAGCGACGTCCAGGCCGGCGCCAGCACGATCACCAGCCCGACGATGCACAGCCCCGCCAACACGCCGCGCCAGGCGGGCTCGCTCGCCCAGCGGCGCCGCTCCTCCGGCAGCAGGCGGGTGATGCCGTCGAGGACCAACCGGCCCAGGAACACGATGCCGATGCCCGCCAGCAGGATCCCCGACAGCTGCACTCCCATTTGGAAGCGGCGGATGAACACGTCGCTGCTGCCGGGCACGATGTCGTAGAGCGCGCCCCACGTCGTGCGCCCGAAGGTCATGAGCAGGGTCGCCACCCAAATGGTGATCAGGGCGCGCCCGGCCACGTGGGTGCGCCAGCGCCCGATGCAGACCCCGATGCCCACCGCCACGAGGACCGTGACCACCGCCACACGCCCGTAGTCGTAGAGCTGTCCACGGAAGAGCCAGCTGAGGATCTGACGGGCCCCGTAGCCGTTCTCGAGCCCGGTCCCCTCGAGAATCTGGTTGCGCGCCGCGTAGTGCGACTGCGCCAGCAGCGGGACGATCACCCAGACCGACGCCAACAGGGCGCACCCCCCGACGACGGCCGCACGGCCGAGCCGACGCCACACGTCGGAGGGGACGAGGAACGGCCACACCACGAGAGGTACCAGTGCCAGGTACCCGGTCTCGTAGTGCAGCGCCACCGTCAGCATGATGAAGACGACGGCAGGGAGGACGAAGCGCAGCGACGAGAGGGCGCGGTAGGTGAAACCCCAGGCGAGCGGGAGCGTCCAGGAGGCCCACAGTTGCGTCCACACGCCGTAGCCGACCCAGACGTAGGCCTTCGTCTCGTAGCCGATGCCGGCGGCCGAAGCCAGGAAGGGGGACACGGCGGCGGCCGACGCCGCGGTCCAGCGGCTGAGCCCGAAGAGTCGGCCGCACCAGTAGACGGCCAGGGGCCAGAGCGCCAGGAGCAGGTACATGGACCAGCGGAAGACGGTGTCGGGGTTGATCACCGTCCCGATCAGGCCCGAGGCCATCGACGGCAGGCTCTGGTAGTGCAGGTACTGGGGCGATCCGAGCCCGAGATAGGGGAACCAGCTGGTCAGGGGCAGGTGCCCGTTCTTGATCCGGTCGGCGGCGAAGCGGACCATCTGCTCGTGAATGGAGCTGTCGTCCAGGTACGGCACGGCGCGCAGTTCGGGCCGGAGTTCCCATAGTCCCCACGCCAGGGCGATGGCGACGAGGAGCCACGGGCCGAACCACGCCCAGGGCGACGCCGGCGCTGGCGGCGCCGGGGCCGCCGTCTGCGCCGGATCTTCGGGCTCGGTCGATGCCTCGGCCG
>Ga0209420_1001556_pt1 | contig 10773 bp, 5 predicted proteins | sample BlaSpr_A8_OM1_O1_FD_187972 | JGI IMG/M metagenome (GOLD analysis project Ga0209420, IMG submission 187972) | Forest soil microbial communities from Thunder Bay, Ontario, Canada - Black Spruce, Ontario site 2_A8_OM1_O1 (SPAdes) (version 2) | ecosystem: Environmental > Terrestrial > Soil > Boreal...
AGAATCCCTCGCAGAAATTGATGCAAGCGGTGCCGCTGGACTATTACGCCTTCGATCTGATGTACGCCGACGGCTACGACTTGCGAAAGTCTCCGCTGGCGGAACGCAAAGAATTGTTGCAAAAGGTTTTGACCGGGAACGAGAAAGTTCATTATTCGGAGCATATCGAGGAAAAAGGCGAGGCACTGTTTGAGGCTGCGCGCGCGAAAGGCCTGGAAGGGATCATCGGGAAGATCAAAGACAGCACGTATTCCGGAACACGCACGTCTTCGTGGCTGAAGCTGAAGATTGTGAATGAACTGGATGCGGTGGTTGCCGCTTATACAGAGGGCCGGGGCAGCCGGAAATATTTTGGCGCGCTGGTGCTGGGTCTTTATGACCAGCGCGAACTGAAGTTTATCGGCAGCGTGGGAACCGGATTTGATGAAGGGAAACAACAGTCGCTTTTCGACCAGATGGAGAAATTGCGAACCTCCAAGTGCCCTTTCGCGCAAGCGCCGGTCCTTCGCGAAAAAGTAGATTGGGTCAAACCGGAATTGGTGGCGCGGGTGAAGTATGCAAACTGGACCATGGACGATCACCTGCGAGCGCCAGTGTTTTTGTCGCTGCGAAACGATCGCCCACCGCAGGATTGCACGTTTGACGAAGCCAAGCCTGCGAGCGCCGAAGAAACGGTATCGCAAGAATCGGAAACCACGGCCGGCGAGAAAAAAACGGCGCGGAAAGAAAAGGTAAAGGCCGGAACGACCAGGAAGTCCCTTGCAATGGAAGCCAGCGAACCCGAAACGGCCGGGCCGGAGAATTTCCCTGCGACCACAGAACGGAACGAACCCGAACAACCGGCGGGAAGCCGGCGCGCCAACGCCCGGGCAGCGAGCGGGGGCGCGACCGCCCCGGCAAAGATGTCGAGCGATCAAGAAAAGGAACTAAGAACCGGCCGCGCGGAAACCATGGACGTGGAATCGGACGGGCTTCGCGTTCATTTAACGCACCTGAACAAGATCTATTTCCCCGAAGCGGGTCTGAAGAAGCGTGATCTGCTGGCCTACTACTACCGCATGGCGGAGTACATTCTGCCGTTCCTGAAAGACCGGCCCATGGTCTTGCGGCGGTATCCGGATGGAGTTGGAGGCAAGGCGTTTTTCCAGAAAGAAGCGCCCTCGTTTCTGCCGGAGTGGATAGGCACCGCAACGGTCGAGTCCGAGGAGCGCGGCGGCGAGATGCAGTACATCCTCGCGAACACGCGTGCGGCGCTGTTGTACCTGACCAATCTGGGCTGCATCGATCACAACCCATGGTCAAGCCGCGCGGAGAGTCAAGACAGGCCCGATTATGTTTTCTTCGATCTGGATCCGACGCCGGGGACACCATTTTCGGACGTCATGCATATCGCGCGGGAAATTCATTCCATGCTGAAATCGATCCGCATGCGGTGTTTCCTGAAAACCTCGGGCGCGTCAGGATTTCACATCTTCGTCCCGCTCGAACCGCTTTACACCTACGAGCAGACCCGCACATTCGCGGAGGTTGTGGGGCGGCTGGTGGCGGCGGAGAATCCCAAGCTCACAACGTTCGAGCGCACCGTCAGCAAGCGGCCGAAGGGCCACATCCTGATCGACGCGCTACAGAACGCTAGCGGGAAGCCGCTGGCGTGCGCGTATTCGGTGAGGGCCGAGCCTCAAGCACCGGTTTCGACGCCGCTGGCTCCCGAGGAACTAAGCAAGAATATTGCTCCGGACACATGGACGCTGAACAATTTCGACGAACGAATTGAGGATGTCGGCGATTTGTGGAAGGATTTCTGGAACAAGCGGCAAACCCTCGACCGCGCGCTTGAATTGCTAGCCGGGAAATTCCCCAAAAGCAAACTCGCGGCGAACTAGGGAATCTGGCCTGGACACCCTTGTGATGGTGTCCGGACTGTCTTCAATCCGTGTCGCCGGCCCTTGGGTGTCCATGCGCCGAACTGCGATCCAACACGGTTTGTACCAAATCGCCTAGTTGGTCGGCGGTGTACTCGTTCCCTTCGAGATTTACCACCAGTTTTCCGGCTGGATCGATGATCGCGGTATGCAGGGAATGATCCATCAGGCCCTCATCGGGGAAAAAATCCACGCCGAAGGAGGCACAGATGCGCGCAACTTCCGGAGGCGGGCCGGTCAAAAACCGCCAATTCTCCGGGTCGGCGTGCCAGGTGCCGGCGTAGCGCGCCATGGCTTCGGGAGTGTCGTGGACTGGATCGAAAGTCACGGTGAGAAAAATCAGGTCCTTGCCCATGCGCGGCCGGAAGCGTCTTTGCAGCACGCCGAAGTTGTTGCTGATCCGCAGGCAAAAATTCGGCAAAGCGCAACGCGTGTAAACGAAGTTGACCAGCACCACCTTGCCGGAAAACTGCGAGAGCTTCACGGGCCGCCGATTCTGGTCTATCAGCGTAAACTCCGGCACCATCTGGCCGGCTTCCAGAGCTTTTACGGTGGGCGTGCCAAAGGCCCCATCCAAAAGCTTCAAGCGCCGCGTGGTGTCCGGATCTGGTTCGACGCTTTGGTATTTGCGCACGCGGACGTCGGCGGCGTAGGCCGCGTCTTTCTCGACCACCAGCGTAAAGTCGATGATTGTTCCCGGTACGAGTCCCTCGAGCGCCTTCGCGTCGCGCACGGGGAAGGGCATGACCATCGCGTCCATGTAACCGGGAATGGAGTCGCAGGAAACTACCAAGGTCTGGCGCGCCTGATCCACTTTCAGCACTAGTCCCGTGGCGGAATATTTTGTCTGGGGCAACGCGGAGTCAGGGCAGAGGCACAGCAACGCAAAGCAGGCCATCCATACGATGAGGGCCATGGCGCGTCGTTCACTGCGCGGACGCGGTACGTTTAGGCTGCGTCGCGGCATTGCTGGTCGCGCCTCCCAGGTGGTACGGCTTGCGTTCGAGCTTGGTGTAGTCCTTGTCGAATTCCTTGATGCCCAAGGTTTGATTCCTGCCAACGTTGGTAAAAGTCTGGATGGTGTTGCTTACCGGCCACCAAATTTCCAGGGCTTCAATGGTAGCCGCTTCGCCAAGCCCGATGTGCTGTTCGAGTGGTGACGCCCCGAACGAGCCGCCGCTGCCAACCCAGCGATAAATGGATCGCGCCGCCCGCCCCTGGTTCCGCACGGTCACTTTGATGCGCGCTCCGATGGCGGCGCGGTTGGTCTTCACTCCTACCAGCTTGACGCTGATCCAGTCGTTGGCGTTGCCGGGATTTGCGAACAGGCGGAAGGTGTGGCTGTCGCCCGGTATTGCTCCGCCCATCTCCGCCAGGATGGCTTCGTGGCCGCTGTGATCGATGTCCGCGAATGCCACGCCGTGCCCTTTGTGCAGGTCGCCGGTGCCCGAAGACGCCGTAACGTCCACGAAATACTTGCCGTCGTGGTTGCGGAGGAGCACGTTGGGAACCAGCGACCCGAGAGACGGGCTGCCGGTTCCGAGGTAGATGTCGAGAAATCCATCGTTGTCGATGTCGCCGAAATTGGCGCCCATGGGCATGAATCCCTTATCCAGGCCGGTCTCGTGCGATACATCCTTGAATTTTCCGTTGCCCAGATTCTTGTAGAGCTTCAGGGTTGGACCGTTGTTGGGCGCGCCCGTATAGGTGCGCATCGTCTCGTCCACAGAGATCGAGAAGCCGGTCACGAAAAGGTCCGGCAAACCGTCGTTGTCGTAGTCGAAAAACCAGGTGGCAAAAGACTGTCCCGGGCCGGTGACGCCGGCTTGTTCCGCCACTTCGGTGAACGTGTTGTTGTGATTGTTGTGGTACAAGAAATTCCGACCGAGATTGGAGACGTAGAAATCCACGTAACCATCTCCGTCATAGTCCGCTGCGACGACGCCCTTGGTGAACGCAATTTGGTCGATCCCCGCTGCATGCGAGATGTCCTCAAAGGTGCCGTCCCCTTTGTTCAGGAAAAGCCGGCTTGGGCCGTTTTCGTTTCCGACAAAGAGATCGAGCAAACCGTCGTTATTGATGTCCGCCCACACGGCAGCCTGCGTGGAGAGCGCGGCACCACCCAAGCCGCTAGCGTTGGTTACGTCTGTGAATGTCCCGTTGCAGTTGTTGCGCAGCAGGGACATCCGCTGAGGATCCTCCCACGCCCCGCGCAGCATTAGAATATCCAGACATCCGTCGTTGTTGTAGTCGGTTTGAATCATGTTCAAAGCGCCCAATTGGTCCGCAAGCCCGGCTTCTGCGGTTTTGTCCGTGAAGGTACCGTTTCCATTGTTGTGAAAGAAATGCATCGGCGCGCACATGTCGAAACTCGAGGTCACCACGTCGAACAATCCGTTGTCTTCCAGATCCTCGACGACCAACCCTCCGGACATTTCGAACAAGCCCAAGCCTGCTTCCGGCGCCACGTCCTGGAAACGGCCGACACTTTCTTTCGACTCGAACAGAGACATGGGCAAAAGATATTTCTGCGGAACACCCACCGGGTACTTTCCGATCGTCATATAGGCCAGGTTCAGCAGCCACTTCACGTCGAGTACGTCGGGTTTCTTGTCGAGATATTTCTGAAAGTAAGCAATAGACTTCTCGGAATCCCCGGTCTTCTTGAAGGCATTGCCGGGACGCATCGGAAACAAGCACCGCTCACCCGGGTTGCGGTAGACATCGTTGTCCATCTCCGATTTGTGCAGGTACATGATGCCCAGTGTTTCTTCCATGCGGGGGATTTCTTCCAGGACGCTGGACTGTGCCACCTGGTAGGCTTTCTCGAATTCCGGAAGGGAAACATCCATCCTGCCCGCGTACGCATACAGGCTCGCCAGGAAGTAGTGCATCTGGAGCAGGTCCATCGGGCTGCGGGACGCCAGTGCGGCTTGATTCTCCGGCGCCAGCAACTTCTCCAAGTGGTCGATCGCGCCCGTCAGGGATGCTTTGCGTGCATCGCAGGTTTTGTGGGGGTCAAGCTCCCAGCCGGGCGGCTTGGGATAACGGCGCAGAGCAGCCTCCGCTTCCGGCAGTCCGGACACCAAAAGCATCGGCTTCACAGTCCCCCGCGCGGCCAAAGCCAACGTCTCCGCGGGGTCGGTGCTTTTTGCGCTTGTGGACGGACCGCTAATAATTTTCAAGATCGCATAACCTTCCGGTATGCGTACCACCTTGCTCAATTCGCCGGGCGCAACGCCTTGCAGCGCTTCTCTCAACTCGGTACGCAAATCTGCCGTCGCAAACTTGCCCATGTAGCCGCCCGCGCTTGCGGTGGGATCGATCGATTTTTCCCTGGCGAGCGCGGCGAAGTCCTCGCTCTTGTTCAGCCGCTGCAGAACCTGCTCGGCTTCTTCACTCGAGCGCACCACAATCACTTGCAAAGTGACTTCATTGGACACGGAATTCGCGCCGGCGGAAGGCCGGGCGGTCTGCGCTACGGGACGCGTGCCATCCTGCGCCGACAAAGCCGCCGACGCCGCCAGGAGAAGGTACGCCGCCTTAACAAATCGACCGCACATGCGTAAACCGTACCCTCAGCAATCGAGGATTGTCTATGGCAAACAGCCGAGGCAGCGTATTCAGGGACGCGGAGCGGATTGCGAGGGGAGCAAGCGGATGGAGATGACGAAACTTCCGCGTTGCTTGCCTGCCAACTGAAACCGGGCCGTGTTGTTCTCTCCGCCGGTGCTGGAGATGCGCGAGGGATTTCCGCCGGTGAGTTCCGCAATATCCGGAGCGAGGTTGTGGGCTTCGAGAGCAATCTTCGCGGTGGTGCCGCGGACGCGGACAGTTAGGGTGCGATGGTCGCCCGGCGCGAGCGGCGAAGAATCAGCTTCGAGCGTCAGTTCCACGAAGCGGATCGAGAAGCGCGGGGAGTCGTTTTTGCCACAACTGACGACGACCGAGGAATCGCCAGAGTCGAGCTCCGGCGGAGGTAGAACGACCAGCGCGGTTGGCGAGGAAGCCAGGACCAGAGCGGGGAGGCCGGCGATGGTCACTTTGTTGGCGTCGGCGTCGCCGCAGAACGAGCGTCCCGACAGTTCGAAGCGATCGCTCAGGGATGCGACGCGCGGCGCAGCGGAAATTTCGATGGAAGGCGAGGCGGCTTCGGTGGGACTGAGGATGGTGGTGTAGACGCGACCAGGGTGGCCGGGGAGAACCGCGGAGATTACCCCCGCATTCAACGGAGCTACGAACAGTGCGCGACCCGTCGTGTCGGTCGTAACGCGGTCGCCGTTGGAGAAGTCTACGCGCGCCCCGGGAGTCAGGCGGCCGTTTACGTCGAGGACCGCGAGAGTGGAGCGTTCGCCGGAAACGATCTTGCGGGGGAGCAGGAGGATGCGGGCGGCGGAGGCGGGGGGCGGAGACTGCTGCGCAGCAGTGGAGAGACGGATACAGGGCGCCAGGACGCAAAGAAACGCGAGCACAGCGGGAATGCGGCGCCAGGACATGTTTGGATTGTAGCGAAAAATGGAACGTATTACGTCAGGGGCAATTGCTCATGGGCCCGGGCAAGCCAGGGGGCGCACGAGTTCCTGCGCTCATCCAAACCAGGAGACCAGAGCGGTACGCGAACTGGCGTGAGACCTGTGGCCAAAAGGTGAGTAATTAGTAGGGTTCAGTGTCTACCGCGGGGTTGCGGGGTCTGCTAGCGTGGGAGCAGGTTGCCAGGCATGGGTGTGGGCAGAGTGTGGGTAGCTCATAAGAAAGCCGGAGGAGCCTTAGTGGATATTGTAAGCGGCGGCGTGACGAACGTCGGGCGCGTCCGCACGAACAATGAGGATTGCTTCCGGATCGTGGAACCGCTGAATCTGTTCGTTCTGTCGGACGGCATGGGCGGTGAGGCACACGGGGAAATCGCCAGCGCGCTCGCGGTGGAGACCGTCGTGCAACATTGCCAGGAGACGGAAAACGATCCGGCAATGACCATCTTCGGCGATATGCCCGCAATCTGGAGCGAGAAAACGAAGCGGCTGGCGAGCGCAGTACACCTGGCCAACAAGAGTATTTACGACTCCGCGCAAGCGCATCCCGAGCAACGAGGAATGGGAGCGACGGTGACAGCGGCGTGGATCGATGGGACCAGGCTCAGTATTGCGCATGTTGGCGACAGCCGGGCTTATCTTCTGCGCAGCGGCAACTTGCAGCAGCTGACCAGCGATCATTCCCTGGTGGCCGAGCAGGTGCGCCGCGGCATCCTGACGCCGGCCGAAGCCGAGCGCAGCGATATGCAGAGCGTGTTGTTGCGGGCGCTGGGCGCGCACCCTGAGATAGAAGTGGACTCCGAGGAGCACGTGCTGTTTGCCAATGATGTGTTGTTACTTTGCTCGGATGGATTGACGCGCATGATCACCGAGCCGGAGATCGCGGGGACGCTGCAAGCGGACCCCGATCCGGCCAAGGCAGCGGACAGGCTTGTGCAATTGGCAAACGAGCAAGGCGGCGCGGATAACGTAACTGCTGTGGTGGTGCATATCGGCGGACAGTCCAAGGGTTGGTTCTCCTGGCTGCGCCGCGGGCCCCGTAAAGCGGTACGAAAGAATGGCTCGGCAGGAGGAAAGTAAAATGGCGAAGCTTACATTGATGTTTGAGGACAAACTGGTAAAACAGGTGCCCATTGGCACCCGCCCTGTGGGTATTGGGCGCTCGCCGGACAACGACTTGCCGGTCGACAACCTGGCGGTATCCAACTATCACGCGCGCGTCTACGTGGAGGCCGGACGCTTGGTGGTCGAAGACTTGGACAGCCTCAACGGGACGTTTGTGAATGATCTGCGCGTAGAGCGGGCCACGCTGCACGACGGCGATTCCATCTGGGTGGGAAAGCACCACATCAAGGTGGACGCCTCGGGCGACACGACATCGCTGGGAGACACCGGAAAGAAGGGCGCCGTCGCTCCGCGCATCAACGAAACAATGGTGCTGGACACCAAGGCGCGACGCGACATGCTGCAGCAGGCCGCCGCGATGGGCGAGCGCACGCAGTTTGCAGCGAGTCGGCTGAAGGTGCCCACACTCGTGGTGCTGAGCGGGAAAACCGATCAAAAGGAATATGTGCTCACGAACAAGCTCACGGTGATTGGCAAGTCCAAGATGGCGACCGTGAAATTGAAGGGGTGGTTTAAGCCGCAGTTGGCGGCGCAGGTTAATCAACGCGATGACGGATATTACGTTGGGCCGGGCGACAAGGTGCCGGTGGTCAACGGAGCGCCAATCACCGGTCCGTTGCGATTGAATGATGGGGATGTGGTGGAAGTGTGCGGCTTGCGCATGAATTTTATCTTCCGGGACTAGCGTAACCCAGTCCCCCGGTGGGCCAGCGACAAGCTGACGCCGGCCGCAATCGGTCTAGAGAATCTTCCCCAAGTTCCATTGGGAATGCTCGGCTTCCTGTTTCCGCAAGGGAAGGGCGTTATCCGGCTGTTTTGAACTCCTTCATCTCCTTAACCGTCCAAAACAGTGCAGCACGCGCCCATAATATAACGAGCGCCAAAATATGGGCATCCAACTTGATGGCATGAGGCCCGGCAGTGAACCGCTGTTTTTCTTTCAAGTATTTGGTAATACAGGATTTACTGGAATTTCCCGGTGACACTCCATTGGCATTGGAATTGCCAACCTAGGTTAACCCGGGGATTCTGGCTGGACCGAAGCCCTGTTCGTCGAAACCGGGAAGTCGGGCATCAAAAAGGGGCGGCGTACCCATACAAATGCGTCGGCGAATCTAAGAAAACAGTATCCGATCAAATTGACGGGGATCGAGCCATTGGGCGGCACCCGCGGATTGTGTCACTGGAACTGAAAAGACATGTGGATTGTCCGATTAGCACTCGCTAGACCTTACACGTTTATCGTGATGGCGCTGGTCATTGTGTTGTTGACGCCGGTGGTGCTGTTGCGCACGCCAACCGACATTTTTCCCGACATCAACATCCCGGTGATCAGCCTGGTTTGGAAGTATCAGGGGCTCGAACCTCAGGAGATGGAACAGCGTATCACTTCCAACTCCGAGCGCGCCGTAACCACGCTGGTAAACGACGTCGAACACATCGAGTCGCAATCCCTGAACGGAACGTCGATTGTAAAGATTTTCTTCCAGCCCACAGCGAACATCCAGACGGCGCTGGCGCAAACGACCGCGATCGTACAAACCATTCTATTTTCGCTGCCGCCGGGGACCACGCCGCCGCTGGTGGCGATTTTTTCGGCGTCCACGGTACCGGTCATTCAGATCGGGTTGACCAGCGACACCCTCAGCGAGCAAGCGATTTTCGACTACGGAAACAATTTTATCCGCACCCAGTTGGCCACCGTGCAGGGGGCGGCGCTTCCCTTCCCGTATGGCGGGAAACAACGGCTCGTCTCGGTCGATATCGATTCCCAGGCGCTGCAGTCCAAGGGGCTTTCCCCCGTAGACATCGTAAACGCCGTCAATTCCCAGAATCTGATCCTGCCTACCGGCACGGCAAAACTGGGAACGCTGGAGTACACGGTCGAGATGAACGGCAGCCCGCAAACGATCGCTGGATTGAACGATCTGCCCATCAAGACCGTCAATGGCGCAACGATCTACATGCGGGAGGTCGCTCACGTTCGGGACGGCTTCTCCCCCCAAACAAACACCGTACTGGTGAACGGACAGCGCGGCGTGCTGATGTCGACGTACAAGACCGGGAGCGCCTCGACGTTGGACATCGTGACGCGCGTCAAGCAAACGCTGCAGGACTACTCCGGATCGTTGCCGCCAGGCCTGCATGTCACGATGTTCTTCGATCAATCCCTGTACGTGCGGGCTTCCATTCAGGGCGTGATCCGTGAAGCTTTGATCGCCGCTTGTCTCACGGCCATCATGATCTTGCTTTTCCTCGGAAACTGGAAGAGCACGCTGATTATCGCTACGTCGATTCCCTTGTCTATCTTGGTGAGCATTTTGTTGCTGAGCGCGCTGCACGAGACCATCAACATCATGACCCTCGGCGGCCTGGCGCTGGCCGTCGGCATCCTGGTGGACGATGCCACGGTCGAGATTGAAAACATCAATCGCAACCTGGCTATGGGCAAGGAAACCGTTCAAGCGATTCTGGACGGCGCACAACAGATCGCCGTGCCGGCACTGGTATCGACCCTTTGCATTTGCATCGTGTTCCTCCCCATGTTTTTCCTGTCCGGCGTGGCCAGGTACTTGTTCGTGCCGCTCGCGGAAGCCGTTTCGTTTGCCATGCTGGCGTCGTACGGGTGGTCGCGGACAATCGTGCCGACCATGGCGATGTATCTGTTGAGCTCGGAGGACGAATACATTCCCGAGGAGCATCGCGGCGAGAAACAGGGATTTTTCCGCCGCTATCAGCAGGTGTTCGAGCGCAACTTCGAGAGATTCCGGGAGGGCTACCGGCACGCTCTGGGTTTTGCTCTCGAAAAGTCCGTGGTGTTTTCCGCTTGTTTTCTGACCTTCTGCGTCTTGTCGGGCGGCTTGATTTTCGTGTTGGGCCGCGACTTTTTTCCGAAAGTAGACGCAGGCCAGATTCGCATGCATTTTCGGGCGCGTACCGGCTTGAGAATTGAAGAGACCGCTCGCCTCGCCGACCAGATCGACGGCGTGATTCGGCAGACCATTCCTGCGGACGAGCTGGATACAATCTTGGACAATCTCGGCGTGCCCTACAGCGGAATCAACCTGAGCTACAGCAATTCGGGCACCTACGGCACGGCCGACGGCGAGATCCTTGTTCAGCTCAGCGAAAAGCGCGGGCGCCCGACCAGCGAATACATCAACCAGTTTCGCGAGCGGCTCCCGCAGGAGTTCCCC
>Ga0209420_1001557_pt1 | contig 10773 bp, 15 predicted proteins | sample BlaSpr_A8_OM1_O1_FD_187972 | JGI IMG/M metagenome (GOLD analysis project Ga0209420, IMG submission 187972) | Forest soil microbial communities from Thunder Bay, Ontario, Canada - Black Spruce, Ontario site 2_A8_OM1_O1 (SPAdes) (version 2) | ecosystem: Environmental > Terrestrial > Soil > Boreal...
TCCCACTTCCCCACAGCCGCGACGGCGGCGGGTGATTAACACTCAACCGGACAACTCACTTACTACAAAAACCGGACCTTTTAACTTGCTACGAACAGGTGAGAGTTTTCCTGCGGCAAAAAGCGCCTTGCTCACTTCTCTGGCCAGGGCCAGGGATCGCTGCTGTGGATTTGCGAGCGACGGCCCATTGGTCCGCGGGATTGCTGCCGGCGTGGACGAGCGTGAATGAACACCCAGGAGAACAGTAGATTTTGGTGATCGGCTTTCGTGGACACGAGACCTCTAGGTCTAAAGAACATAAGCGCCCGAGTTACAATCTCAATTCCCCATCCTTCCAGGTGACAGTGCGAGCTTTCCGCCGTCGGTCAAGGAGCCGCAGCGATAGATGCTCAGCGGGTCCGCGATCTTTGACCACGGATCTGAATCCCAGGCGAAGTAAATGGCGGCGATCAAACGGCGCTGCTTTGCGAGTTCGCGAAAATCTTCCATGGTTTCTTTAATGAGAACGATGCGCGCGGAATCGTTCAACGGGCAGGACATGTCTTTGTTCGCGATACCCCACTCGGTAATCCAGCAAGGTTTGCCTTCGCGGGAATTTTCCGGGCTGCATTCCGCTACCGCATATTTCTCCAAATGCATTTTGCGGCGCGCGGGAGTGCTCTCCCAGGGATAGGTGTGAATGCCGTAGGCGTCCACGAGTTTGTCCAGGCCGTTGGCACGAAGGAACTGAATGGTGGCGTTGATGCTGACGCTATCGGTTTTGGATTTAGGGCGCGGGCCTTCAGCGCCGTCATCGGCCAGGCCGGCCAAGATGATGGGCGTGTGCTGGTTCAGTTTGGAGTGATCTCGCACATCTTTCAATTGCGCCAGAATTTTCAGGTATTGCAGATAGCCTTTGGCGATTTGCCTGGCTTCCGAATCGTGATACAGGTCATCGAGTCCGAAATTCATTCCTTTACCAGGCAAGGGAAATTCCGGATTGAAAGCTGTCCAGTTAATTTCGTTGCCGAGTTCCAATCCCGCCAGAACGATGCCGTTTGCTTCCAGCTTGTCTATTACAGACCGAAAGTAAATTTTGGAGAGTTGCGGGTCAGCGAAAGAGAGAGGATGACCGCCCCACATGTTGGGGAATTCTTTTGCTTGGTAGGGCCGCGACGGCGCATTCGGAGGAAACTGGGGGCTCAATTGAAATTCGATTTTGATTTCTTGCGCGTAAACACGTTTGACAAAGTCGATGGCTTTATCGTCAGGCGACAGAGGCGCACGGATTAGGCGAACGTGGGCGGCTTTTAGTTGGTCAATCAGCGCGTTTTGATTAGCTGCGCTCGCGCGCATCGGATTTACAACGTTCACGCCAACTTCAAGCTGGCGTGTTGATGCGGGGGCCAAAAGAAAACCGGCAGCAAGCGCGTAGGGCAGAACTTTTGGGGAAAGTAAATGTCGAGCCGAGATCATCGAACTACCTCAGGGCAAGCAAGCGTTCTGATTTCATCTGTCCTTCCTGAAGGACTGCGAATGGCGCCGCTCTTTCTTTGCATGCTCGCAGGAACCCGCGGCATGGGGATAAGTTTCGTTGTGAAGGATACAAGAGAAAGGCGCCCCTCTGAAGACCGCCGCTACAAAATCAAATCCAAAGACCACGGCGAACAGCAGATTCCTCAAAACGTCCGTACAAAGCGCGGATCGGGATGACAACGTTGGGAGAAAAACAAAAAAAGACAAAGCGAACGCTGAAGAAAGCGCTGCGACACATGCGTGTCGCTATTGAGATGGCGATAGTGTGAGGGCTTGCCGGAATAGGACGCGGTCGTACACATTATCGTTGTTGAGGCGGACGTAGTAGAGGAAAGGGTTGTTGCCGATGATGGAGAAACTTGGGTCCGGGGCGTTGGGATCGATCAGGGAAAAATAGGCGTAGAGGAAGCTGCCCTTGGGATCGTTTGCGCGAAGCTTGGCCAGGGTGACTACGAGCTTGGGCGTGGTCCAATGGATCAAGTCAGTAGACGTGCTGAAATACAAGCCTGGGGGGCCTAATTCATGGTCCCAGTAATCCCAGAGAGTGGCGACGACTACATTGGAAGGCTGATAAACATTTAGTCCGTTTATGAATTGCATCCACTTGACAGGGGTAAAGATGTGTTGCTGCGGGTTGATTACCGGGCCGACGTAGGGATCGACGAAAGAGACGGAAAAATCAGTGCCGTTCCAGGCGCGCCACGAAGCGGGATTGAATACGTCGGTGGTACGCATGGGGGCGCCACCCAGCGGAACAACACAATGATGCGGGCCCGTTGTGCCGGAGCAGTTTCGAGGCCAAGGCCAGTCGGTAAGCATGGCGTAATACCAAGCACCGAAAGAGATGATGTTGGAATCCACGCTGTAACCCATGGGGCCGCGGTCTATTTGATACTTCTCGGGAACTCCGGCTACGAGATTGGCAGGCGCTTTGAAACCGTTGAAATGGTAACCGCCATCACTGGACTGGTGATAGGTGTCGGAATCGTATTCGCAATAAAAATAGTTGTTGGGATTCTGTTCCGTGCATTCGCCGGGATGCGACCAGCCGTGGTATTCCGTGTGTGAAAGAGCCGCGATTTTTTTTCCGTTGAGAGTGTAGAAAGAATCGAGCCAGACTTGATCGTTATAGTCCGCTGGATCCGCTTCGTTCTTCGAAACGTAGGCCGCTTCGCAGCTATGTTGGAGGCTCTCGAGAGTTGGGCCGAGGCTTTGGTAAGTGATCGAGCTGGCAGAGATGAAATGGATTATGCCTGTGTCATCGCGGAAGGCGCGGGCCATGGCGTCGGGAATGTCGTCAGAGGAGCAGGAGTCTTGAGGCGTGGAGAAGACTGCGGTGCGATCGCCGTCGAGGACGGCCTTTATGATGGGCGTGCTGGGCTGCTGGGCTTCGGTGGACATGGCGCTCTGCGCTGCAGTTGAGAGTGTTAGCAGGGCGAAGGCGCTTAGGGTTGGGAGCAGGCGTCTCACGTTCATCTCCGTGGATATGGCTTACCGAAGTAACGCTGGAGGCGGCGAATATACTCGGGCTTTCGAGCGCTATTTTCTCACGATTTGCGTGCGGGAGGAGAGGGACAAAGCGAGCAGCGGGTCCCGTCTAGAGGCCGGGTTGAAGGCCGGGGCGCTACATTCAAACCTTGAGGCGCTAAAAACGTCTGAGCGAGATGACGATTTAATCTTTTGGTTTATGGGTCAGGCGGGATTGCTTTTCTTCCAGGAGGCGGTTGATTTCTTTTATTAGGGCGATCAGCTTGTCGGGGTCTTGTTCTTTTTCGGCTAACTCGCACAACTCCTGCCAACGCTCTTTATTTTTGCCAATCATGTAGTCTGTGTACCCTCCCGGCGAACACACACGTGTAGCACAAAATGTTAAGGCTGTGATGTTCAAAGTTAGACAGTTGAAAAAGGTGAGGAGAAGGCTTATTCCAGGCAGTCTGCAAGCATGCCGTCGGGAGCGGGCCACTTGAGGCGCTGCGTTTGGATCTTGAGCAGCTCTTTACAGGCTTCACGAATGGCCGCCGATTCGTGATTGCCGCCGGGGGAGGTCACTAGTTCCTGCATGCGTTGAAAAATCGCGGTCTCGGCAATGGCCACTTTTTCGGCTAGTTTTTGAAGGTGGGGTTCGCTGATGGCGTCCTGCAAAGGTTTTTGCCACGACGGGTATTGAAAGTCGCTCATAGGCTTCTCCAGGATTCCAGCCAAAGCTCGAACGAACATGCGTATTTTACCAAAACCGCGATTGGTGGTGTATAGCATGCTGGCGGTTTTTCGGTATGTCTGGTGGCGTACAAAACAATAATCTGGGTAAAGCAAATTGAATCCTTACTTCGGACCTGTCTATGGAACGTAGTTAGCGGTTTTTTCAAAAGATGAAGGGTTCGGCGGTGACCAGTTCGGGGATTTCGATGTGGATTTGGGTGCCCTGGCCTTCCTGGCTGTGAATGTCCATCTTAAATTGGTCGCCGTAGAGTAGACGGAGGCGTTCGTGCACGTTACTGATGCCGATGCCGCCGCCGTAGACCTCGGCGAGGCGTTGGGTGGAGATGCCCATGCCATTATCTTCGATTTCGATGAGCAGGCGGCCTTCCAGGCGCCGAGTGCGGAGATGGATTTCGCCTCCTTCGAGGCGCGGAGCGAGTCCGTGCTTGATGGAATTTTCAATCATAGGCTGAAGCAGCATGCTGGGGACGAAAGTCTCGAGAGTCTCGTCGTCGATTTCCTTGAAGATTTGCAGCTTGTCGCGGCCGAAACGTATGACTTCGATGTCGAGATAATCGTCGATGAATTCGAGCTCTTCGCGCAAAGGGACGAAGGTTTCGTGTTTGCGCAGAAGGCGGCGGAGAATGTTGGAAAGTTTTAGGACCACGCCGCGGGCCATGTCGGGATCGAAACGGATGAGCGAGGAAACCGTGTTAAGCGTGTTGAAAAGGAAATGCGGATTGATTTGGGAGGTGAGCGCGTCCATGCGAGCTTTCAGCAGGAGCTGCTGATTGGCTTCGAGGTTCATCTCGATGCGCGTGTTGTTCCAAATTTTGATGGCCATGGCGACGCACATCACGGACGAGAGGACGACGAGCAGATCGTAGCCCCAATTCTCAGGACGGAAATCAAAGAGCCAGCGCGGTGGAACGGCTTTAGCTAATTCCAATTTTCCTACGGCCAGCGCTGCACAGGTGAACAGCGGCAGCATGGCCCAATTTGCTTTTCCGTATCGCACGAGGCGCCAGATCCATTGAGGGATACTGAGAAAAAGGAAGGGGCCGAAATGCCAGATGTCTTCTTTCTCGGGCATGATTTCGCGGACCATTCCGGCGACAAGTCCAACGAGGGCGGCGGTGGGACTGGCAAGCCATTCGTGGTTACCAAATGCAGGGAGACTAATGAGCGAACCACCGAGAAGTCCGACGATGCGGCCGCCGATGAGGCCCATAAGGAAAGAACCTTCGAAGGTAAGGTCAAAGAAACGGTAACCGAAAATGCGCAGCACGACTCCGACGGCGAGCGGCGGAGTGAGGAAAAGCAGGAGCATGACTTTTTGGTCGGAGTCGCGGACTTCTGTAAATAGCATGCTGCGGAAGGAACGGAAACGGACGAGCAACGCGGCTAGGGATGCCGCGAAGCCGACCTTCAGCACCAAGGTGAACAGCAAGTCTTGTACGCCAAAAAGTGTGCCCATTTTTGCTCGCGAACTGCGGAAGCTGAATGCTTCGGTTTACGTTAGCCAAAGCTGGGTGCGATGTAAAGAGATGGCACCAGCGGGAGTTTGCTTCTCGTGGGAGCTGTCGGGGAGAGTACTCGCGGAAGATTTACCGCGGAAGGTAGGCGCTGCGTGGGGCTATTTCTGCCAGAGCAGAAGCTCCGGCCCGCTCCAGAAGCGACGCGGCGGAAGCGGCGCCATGACGGGCCCAAAAGCCCCGGCGCTCCATTGACACCTAAAGCGACGATCGTCGATGGGTCGCCCTTAGCGCGGATTGGAAACGCGGAGATTGTTCGGACTGCTATAATGTTTGATTCCTGTGAAACAAGGTAAACAATCCGCTAGGCGAGGGAATAGCCGAGCGGCAGGACGCCGGCGTCATAAACCAGTGGCGCAGCCTCGTGCCGGTCGCACGAGGGTAGGCACGCGTGAGACGCGAACCCGAGGTACGCAGGCAACACGGGCGCGGGGGCCAGTTCGTGTGGGGGCGCGGCTTGTCGCGCGGGCGCAATTGCCTACTAGTTTTGGGGATTTTAACGTCGTGGGGATCGAAGGGCGGCCGGGGGAAGAGGCTGTTGCGATTCTGCGCGGTGAGTTGAACGGGACATCGCTCGGAACCTCGCAAGGGAATTCGCGAAAGACTCCGCGGCAGAGATCGCAGCGCGGGACGGCGCCGCTGGTGCGGGTGCATTCGCAATGTTTGACTGGCGACGTGTTTACTTCCGAGCGCTGCGATTGCCGGGCGCAATTGGAATTCTCATTGAAGCGAATTGCGAAGGAGCCGGCGGGCGTTCTGCTTTATTTACCGCAAGAAGGGCGCGGGATTGGGTTAATCAATAAATTGAAGGCGTATGAGCTGCAGGATAACGGGCTCGATACAGTGCAGGCCAACAGCAAACTTGGATTTGCGGCGGATTCTCGGGACTACGAGTTTGCGGCAGAGGCGCTGAAGGCCTTGGGCGTTTGCGAGCTGCGACTGCTATCGAACAATCCGGACAAAGTTGAGCAACTTGAAAGCGCGGGGCTTCGCGTGGTGGAGCGAGTTCCCTGCCGGCCGCGCACGAGTCACCACTCCAAATTTTATCTGCGCACTAAGAAAGATAAGATGGGGCACCTTCTGGCGTAGTGCGCAGTCTGGGACCGTGATCCTTTAAGACGAAACATCCTCGAGCCCGACAGAACAAACAACAGAACCAAAACAGCAAAACAGATCCCTCGAACTGCGGGACTTCGTTCCCGATGACCATGTTGAGCATACCGCAGAGAGGGATGGCGGGCTGAAGGTCCCGGCGCTATATCTAAACGTAAGGCGCATCGTGGTGACTCGGATTCCGGTTGCAAGCAAAGCGGATAGCTCGCACCAGAACCTCGCAAGTTTCCTCCACTAGGGCCCGCTTCCGCAGAGCTCGCTTCCCTACAAAAATTTAACTTGACAAAGAAAACTGTGCGACGATACTAAACCATATGGTTAAGCATCCAGGGGCAGAGTTGGACTCTACGTTTGCGGCGCTTTCCGATGTTACGCGGCGGGGGATTTTGGCGCGGCTGGTTCAGGGCGAAACTTCGGTTAGCGAGCTGGCGGCGCCTTACAAGATGTCGCTTCCTGCGGTGTCCAAACATTTGCGCGTGCTGGAAGACGCGGGACTGCTTACGCGGCACAAGGATGGGCGCGTGCATCGCTGCCGGCTGGTGGCTGAGCCCATGAAAGACGCGGCGGAATGGATCGAACGATACCGGCAGTACTGGGAACACCAATTTGACGCTTTGGCAGATTATTTAGAACAAGAATCGAGAAAAGAGGAGGCTTCAAAATGGCAAGCTCCGTCACGGGACCCGAAACCAAAGTCGAAATCCGGAGAATGTTCGCGGCCACGCGCGAAAAAGTCTTCGAGGCCTGGACGCAACGGGAAAAGCTAGAAAAATGGATGTGCCGATTTCCCGGGAACGAAACGCGCTATACGACGTTTGATGCGCGTCCGGGCGGGACAAACTTGATGCAGGTTAGGAGCCAGGACGGCACTACTTACAAACAGCGAGTGACGTTTCGAGAGATTCGGCCACCGGAAAAGCTGGTCTTTGCCTGGAGCTGGGAGAAATTTTCACCAGCGGGCCAAAAGATCGGCGCGCAGGAGGAGACGCTCGTGACAGTGGAATTTCAGCCGCGCGGTACTTTTACGGAAGTTTTTCTGACGCATGAGGGCTTCACCGATGCCCAAGCGCGAGCGGACCACAACAAGGGCTGGAACGGCTGCTTCGACGCTCTGGAGAAGACGCTAGAAGCATAGCGCAAAAATTTGGGAGACAAGCGGAGGCTAGCATGGCGACGCAAACTGCAAGTTCAGGAACGACGGTGCAAGTACGGCGAACTTTTTCAGCCCCGCGGCAAAAAGTCTTTCGCGCTTGGACGGAGCTGGAAGCGCTGAACCATTGGATGTGCCGCGACGTTGAGTCACATCAAGTGCGTCATCTGAAGCTGGATGTGCGGCCGAACGGGCGATACGAGATTGAAGTGAAGACGCCGGAAGGTGTCACCTACATTGGTGGCGGTGTTTATCGCGAGGTAAAGGCTCCCGAAAAGCTGTCGTTCACATGGCTTTGGAAAAGGGTGCCGGAAAAACCGGACGCCAGCGTTCCGGCGGAAGATTCGCTGATCACGGTGGAATTTTTCGAGCGCGGCGCCGATATCACGGAAGTAGTGTTGACGCACGAAATGCTGCAGACCGAGGAATCGCGCAAGAGCCACAAGAAGGGCTGGGAAGGATGCTTCGACAAACTTGCGGAATATTTGAAGAAGTAGGGCGGGGCCTTTAATGAGTGACGAAGGAGTTTTATGAAGTTCGTTTCGGCGGCGGATTTGTCATCGAGGCCGTTTCGACTGACGGTGGAGCGCGCGATGGCGGCGGGGACGCACGTTTTATTTCAAGCCTGGACCGAGCAGTTCGATCGATGGTTTGCGGCGCCTGGAACTGTGTTGATGAGAAGCGAAGTGAACGTGCCGTTCTTTTTTGAAACGGAATTTGAAGGAACGCAGCATCCGCACTATGGCAGATTTCTCAGGCTGGAAAGAGATCGACTTGTGGAATTGACCTGGGTGACCACGGCAACGCATGGGTTTGAGACGGTGGTGACGGTGGAGCTACTCCCCAATGACCGCGGGACAAAATTGAGACTCACGCACGCTGGTTTTCCTAATGAGGAGCTAAGGACGCGCCATGAAGAGGCCTGGCCCCTCGTGCTGGCTCAACTCGACCGAAAGATGACGTCAGCGGGTTGAATCAAGAAAGAGTGTACCACTGCATCTGCCGGGAAATTTAAGCAGGACTTGCATGGCTAGCTCCGTTGCGAGTCCAGCTACCACGCCGACCCGGAAGATGGTTTCGTGGGACCAGGGGTCGCGAGCGGTAAGGCAAAACCGAGGCTGGCCTCAATATTATCGGAAGGATTCGGTAGTATAGCTGACGCGGTCCGGTCGGTGAGGACCAGGAGCGGCCAGGAATGAATTCGCAAAATCCAGTGGATCTAGCAATGGCGTTCGTGACCAAGATTAATGAGCATGATGTGGAGGGATTGGTGGCGCTGATGGCGCCCGATCACGTCTTTGTCGATGCCTTGAACACTACATTTCGCGGTGCGGATCAAATGCGCCAGGGATGGAAGGCCTACTTCTCTATATTCCCGGACTATGCGATTGAGGTGAAGGATGAGTTAGATCGGAACAATGTTGTGGCTATGTTTGGAACCGCACGAGGAACATTTGCCGTGAATGGCAAGTTGAGGCGAGAGAATTTCTGGGAGATACCGGCTGCCTGGAAGGCGGTGGTGAAAGATGGACTTGTTGCGGAATGGCGCGTCTACTGCGATAACGATTCCGCACGCAAAATCATGGCCGCCAATACACCAAAGTCTGGAAGTTAACCGCTACCGAAGTGGCGCAAGTAAATATTCGAAGTCTTGGATGAGATAGATCGCCGAAAGGAAGTTAAGCTCATTATTCCCGCAAAGGACGTAAAGACAAAATGCCGGGCTGAAGGTCCCGGCGCTACACGCAAAACCTACCGCAAATTACAGCACAGTCGGAAATTGCCACTGTGAACTAGCCGCCACCTACGAACTGGACAATTTCGAAATTGTCGCTCGGCTGGACTTTTGTTTCGTTCCACATTGCGCGTGGAAGAATATTTAAGTTGTACTCGATGGCTACGCGGTCGTTGCGCATTTCCAGAAAATCGAGCAGGGTGCTTACCGTCAGGCCCTCGGGGACTTCGCGGGAATCGCCATTTATTTTTACCGTCATGGGGAAATTATGGCGCGGGAGTAGCCGATGAGCTTGACGATTCTTTTGGGCGCGAGCGCATGATGAAACGAATTTCGTCCTTCCAAGTGTCGGCTTGGGCTTGGATGACGAGGGCGAGATCGCCCTTCCCTAGCGGCGGGAGCGGAAATTGGATGCGGACACGACCTTGATCGTCACTGGTGGCGGAGTGGCGAGTGCCGTCTAGCGCGCCTTCAATTTGCGCTTCGACGTTGGCACCGACATGCGGCTGGCGGTCGGCACGGCGCGAGACTTCGATTTCTAAAGAGACCTTCCCTGCCGATAGCCAAGAGCCCGGATTTAGAAGTTGCAATTGAATTCCGCCAGGGCGAGTAGCCTGCGTGGTGGCGGACGCTGAAGCAATTTCTGAATCGAGAGCGCCCGAGCGAATATCTTCAATGACGGCACGATGCTGTTCTTCCACTCGGAAGCGAAGATCCTCGTCGGTAAAAGAATCCGTACTGGACAGCTCCGTGTAATTGAACGCGCGCCGATGCAAGATTCGGCCATTCTGATAGACGGCCGTGTCGATGATGGGATGAGCAGGCCCGCGGTCTTCCGTTTGGACGTGAAAGACCTGCTCGCCGACCTTGATATCCGTGTTGAAACCAGAGCTCATCGAGCGAGGCGCTCCCCGTCGAAGCGGCTGCGAGAAATTTTCGAAGACGCGATTATTCGAGAGTTCATTTGACCGGGTGCACTCGGGTCGTTATTATAACAGCGCGCTGAAAATGAATAGCAATTACCTAGATTCGTATGGCTCGTTGTTACTAATGTTTGTGCTGGCCATGGGACTGGCCGGGGCCTTGATAGTGGTGTCCACTTTGGTGGGGCGGCACAAGCGATCGCGCGAGAAAGATGAGCCTTATGAATGCGGAATTCACCCGACCGGGGACGCGCGCGAGCCGATTTCCGTTCAATTTTATATGGTGGCGCTGCTTTTTATTTTGTTCGATATCGAAGCGATATTTTTGTATCCCTGGGCGCTGGTTTACCGCCAGCTGCAGGTGTTCGGTTTTGTTGAGATGCTGCTGTACATTATAATTTTATTGGCCGGTTACATATTCCTCTGGAAGAAGGGCGCGCTCGACTGGAATCGTTGAGCGACGTACCCCGGGAACGAACTCATAATGGAATCACTGGAAGCCGATAAGAATCCCGTAGTGCAAAGACTGCGAGCGTGGGACGGCCAAGCTGTCTCAGAAGTGATTGAATTTCGCGGAGAAACGACGGTGGTAATTCCGCGGGA
>Ga0209420_1001558_pt1 | contig 10764 bp, 11 predicted proteins | sample BlaSpr_A8_OM1_O1_FD_187972 | JGI IMG/M metagenome (GOLD analysis project Ga0209420, IMG submission 187972) | Forest soil microbial communities from Thunder Bay, Ontario, Canada - Black Spruce, Ontario site 2_A8_OM1_O1 (SPAdes) (version 2) | ecosystem: Environmental > Terrestrial > Soil > Boreal...
GCGCTGGGGATCTCCTTCCGTCGCTCACGTGGCGGGACTGGCTGTCTGGCTACATGCGAGTGGATCCATTCCATCGGTTCGAAAGCCGCGAACGGCAATTCGCCGGTAAGCATCTCGTAAAAAGTCACACCGAGAGAGTACAGATCGCTCCGTGAATCGATGGACCGATTCATGCGTCCAGTCTGCTCCGGCGCCATGTAGGCGAGCGTTCCCGCAATAGATTCCGGAGGTTCGGGCGACTGCCGCTCACGGGGCAGGCGTGACGCAAGCCCAAAGCCCGACAGCCACGCCTGTCCGGTCACGACGTTCACAAAAACGTTCGTGGGTTTGATGTCTCTATGGATTAAACCGCGCTGATGCAGTCGCCCAAGCGCCACGGTCATGCCGATAGCAACCGGCAAATACGGCTTCAATTCCCACGGTTTGCGGAGCAGTCGCGCAAGCACTTCTCCGCCGTGATTCTCAATCAACAGCGCGGGCTTTCCATGATCATCAATCAGCGCTAGGGGCCGTGCAGCCCAGTGGGAGTCCAGTTCATTCCGTAACTCATACGCGTGTTCCAGCCGCGCGATGCTGGTAGGCGCGGGCTGGTCCACAGCAGGGGCCAAGACTAGGAGGACGGAACCACTGGCATCGGCGCTCCTCGACAGAAGGAATTCGCCGTCATTCCATACGGTCTCGAAAGCAAAACTCGAAAACTGTGCCATCGACAAGATTCTCTCGCACTACGGTGTCGCAGCACCATGCCGAAATAGCCGTAGCGAACGCCGGCATGGTGCCGACCCCCGCCGTAACACAACAGAATGACAAATGCCAGCAGCGTCAGCCACTGCGATTCATCCACAAATTGCCGTCGAAAGGCTGCCAGGCCGAGAATGAAGATGGCGTTCGATCCTGGACGCCACTGTCACCTCGGCGAGGCTCCAGCCACGGGACTGCGACAACGGGTGCGGAAGACGCTCCATGTGCGTACACCGCGCCGAAGACGACCTGCTTCGGCACCTCCGCGGCGGCTCTGAGCCACCAATTTCGCGCGTTCATTGAAACCTCTCTACTTTCCAGTCGACGTGTAGCCATCGGTCAGAGTTTTCAGGAAGGCCACAATTTGGTCTTTCTCTTCACTGCTGAGAGCGAGATTGCCCGATTGTTTTCGGTTCATGGTCTCGGGATGCTCGGGCGCCGGCCAGCAAGTTACTTTCTCGCCAGCGTCGCCGGCTTTGCACCGCGGCATTGTGTCGCGTGTGTTATCGAAGTGCACGACTTCGCGCAATGACTTCAAATAGCCGTTGTGCATATAAGCTTTAACGAAGTCCGGCCGCGGCCGCCGGTCGACGTCCCGCAAAGTGGGTGTCTTATAGTTGCCCATAAACGATTTCGCATACCGCGTCCATTGCCCATCCGGATTCCCCGGGCCCTGCAGAAAGCCGCCCACGCCGGCATCGACAAAATTCAGACTAAGCTTATTCGCTGCATACCCGGAAGCATCCGGCCGGCTCTTTTCGTAATAAGGTATGTCGCGATTGGGCGGCAAGCCCAGATTGGGTGCCGTGAAATCGGTAAACAGCGGTTCCTCACTAGGACCACCGTCGCGGTGGCATTCATTGCAGTGTGTCGCCTTGCTTCGGAACAGTTCGTATCCGGCCTTCTCCGCCGGAGTAAACTGCGCGTTGCCGGCCATTACTAGATCGTACTTGGACGAAAAAGGATTTACTTCCGGGGATCCTTCGTAAGCGGCAATTGCTTGTGCGATCTGGTCGTACGTGGCGTGGGCAATACCTCGATCCACCACGGCAAGCCGCACGGGACGAGGGTTGCCTTCAGGCGCGGGTCCCGGCTCGTCGCATACCCTCTTCGCGTCCGCCGGCCAACGGATGGTGAAGGCCTGAGCTCCCCATAACTGCTCGGCCATGGGCCGATAAGGCCGCCGGGAAACCCGATATACCATGCACGCCGGATCGATGAGTCCCATCTCATTGGGATCGAGCGGAGGCCCTTGCGCCTGTTCCGCCAGCGGACTGTTCAGCCGCAGGCCAGTCGCACGCATATCCCAGAAGGCCCCACCAACCAAGTCGCCCCGCGGTGCGTTGTAGTGCAGCACCGGCGAGAAGCTGGCGTACGCATGAGTCTGCGGACTGCGCCCGTTGAAGGGTGTACGCACCGAGCCCGGATAGGACACGGTGGTCTGGTTCAGCGCGCTCACCGGTCCGCTGAATCCCGCTTCGGGCATATGACAGAAGGCACGAGCTTCGTTCCGTCGGACCGATAACTCCCGATCGTAGAAGAGGAGCTTTCCGAGCTGGAGGATCTGCTGCGATGCGTCGAGAGGTCCGCGTTGAACTCTCACCAGAGTCTCCGTCTCAATCTGGATGATTTCCGTCTCGACGGAAGCGATTTCACTCATTGCGGAAGCGAACAGTTTGGTCCTCCCGTGAGGTTCTTCTTCCGTTTTCAGGGCGCAGCGCGAGCGCAGTCCCACAGACAACCACCGCCCACACAAAACACAGGGATTTTTGTCGCATCATAATCTCATGGCGCTGGGCGCCTCCGTGTTTTCGCTAGCCGCAACAAGTAGTCGTCCGTGAGGATGACGACGATGGGCTGCGGGGTGCCTCTCACCACCACCCAGCTAGACTCTGCATTATTGGAAAGATTGATCTCCTTTTGCGAGAGATAAGCCAGGACGTATACGAAACCTCCTGGCCTGGCGGCTGGGGGAATTCCCCGCGGCGTCCCCGACGGATCAGAACAGCACCTGCCAACACGCATACAACCGTGTCCTGCTTTCCGTGATGGTGAATCGCCGTCTGACCGCCCGCCGAGGCGGTGAATAACCTCCCACATCGAAGAAAGGTGGCGAGTTCGCTGGCGATGGCGGACAGCCGGTGTAAGCCAGGCGTCTGGACAGTGTCTTCACTTAATTCTTTCAGGCCGTATAACACGGATAGCGCTTTCGTTTCGAGTCTGATCCAGCATGGTTACCATCTGTATCCGCCCACGATCTCGGCCAGAAACAACGTTCTTCGCTCGGTCTGGTCGATCCAGACTTCAATCAGGCTGGTGCTCGCGACGTCCTTGTAGCACCACTCTACCGCTATTGCGGCGTTGACTCTCTGACGCACTCGCCAAGGAGGAACAGGTCGGTGAGCAATGCCCGCACATGAACAGACGCGTTCAGGTTGTCAACGAGCTGTGAGCTGATGGATTTCTGCCCAAGCACCAACTGTATTGCGGCGGCAGAGTCCCGCGCATCGCGATCCAGCACCGCTAGGAACGCCAGGCCTTTTTCGTTTTCAAGAAACCCGCAACTCCCCGCAATCCCCGTCAATGCTTCCACCGACTGAGTAAGAAGCGCCCGCAGTTGCCCGCCAACCCGGCAGCCTTCGTCGCCCGGAAGGCCTTGCGCCGCGTAGGCCAGCATGAACTCGTAGCACTCTTCGATGATTTCTATGCGTTCCAAGAAGTCCGGTGGCATTCGACAGACCACTAATCGTTACTATGAGAATGCGGGGACACGCTCGCTCCCTCCGCCGGCCATCGCTCTGGGTCGTAATGCTCGAGGTAAAACTCGCGGTCCATCGAACCGAAGATCATCGACTTCGTAATAGCAAGTTTTTCGGGACGAGCGGCGAAGTACACGTGCATCATCACCAGGGCAATCAATCCCACCCCAGCCAGCCCATGCAACACGTACATTAAGCCCCATGTCATGTCGCTAAGGAGATACGGGTTGCGTGGAAGAATGCCCGTGCGCACGCGGAACAGCATAAAGACTCCCGTTAAAATCGCCGACAGTCCGGTGGCAATAATCGCCCCGTGGTACAGCTTATTCTCGAGCGGATACTTGGCGAACCTGCGGGGCGGCAGCGCCGATTGCCCGAAGAACCGGCGAATCCGCTTCCATGCATCCTGAATGTCTGCCTTGTCCGGCCAAATAGCCCAAAAATCCAGCCAGAAAGAAGCGTGGATCACGTGAAAAAGGACGGATGCAGTGAGCACTGTGCCGGCGATCCAATGGTAGGTCACCCAATCAAACTGCACGCCCACCTTGGGCAAGAATGCGGTAAACAAAAGCGTGAACATCGACGCTGCCATGATCCAGTGGAATAGACGCGCGACCAGCGAGTGCCGCGGAATGCGCTCGGGTAGTTCCGCCGCTAGGTGTTCCTCTAATTCGCGTTGAACGCGGTCCGCAAACCCTTCGCGCCGCGCAAAATACCGGATCCAGATTGCGTGGATCACCAGGAACGACAGTCCTGCGATCGCGGCAACCCAGATAAGGAACCACGCGATGTGGATGGGTACGGTTTGCCCCCATGGATCCGTCGCCCATTGGATTATTTTTCGAATGGCGCCCATCTTGCCTCCTGTACTCCGCCGATAGCGCGCTTTACCAGATTCCTCATCAGCGGGATCTTATAAGCGTTGAACTGCAATGGGATTGCGCCCCGAACGGCAAGCTGCCCCGCCATCTCGCCTGTGGACGCAATTGCCGGTTTGCCGCGAGCCGCATCCTCGACGGCTTTCAGGCGCAAAGGTCGGGCAGCGGCTCCATTCACCGCGATGCGCAGGCGTTCAATTGTGCCGCCTGAGACCACCATCGCCGAAGCCACATTCAAGAGCGGAAAATCCCAAACGTTGCGGTCCCGTATTTTCTCGAAATAGAATTGCGCGTTAGCCCAACTGGCGGGAATCCGGATCGCTGTCAGCAAATCTCCCGGCTTCAGAATGTGGAGACGCGTGATATCGATGTCGGGGCCGATGAAGTAGTCCTCGGCATCCACGACGCGCTCGCCTTTAGGCGTACGCATCACAAATTTTGCATCCAATGCGATAAGCGCCGGCGCGGTATCAGAAGGGTTCACGGCTACACATCGCTGCGCGTCGAGAATCGCGTGCTCGCGATTGCGCCCGGTCGGCGTGTCGGCATAGCAGATGTTTCCGCCGGCACGATAGCACGGCCAACCAGCGCGGTAATACCAGCAGCGCGCGTCCTGCGACACATTGCCCCCGATGGTTCCTTGATTGCGAATTTGCGGTGAGGCCACTAACTCAGCGGCCTCCGACAGCAGACTGAACTTCTCGCGGACCGTCGGGTTATTGACGATTTCGGTGAGCGTGGTGGTTGCACCGATCTCAATTCCTCCGTCGGTGGCCGGACGCACCCCTGAGAGTTCCTGGACCCCGCTTAGATCCACAACCACCTTTGGCTTTCGGATGCGATCCTTCAGCCAGTCGAAACTATCCATCCCGCCCGCCATCACCCAGGCATCCGCGCCATGTTGTTCCAGAAGTCTCTGCGCGTCGGCCGCCGAGCTGGGCTGAAGAAGTTCAAAAGGCGCCATTACGTCTCGTATAACAGCCATTGGTTCCCTTTCAAAAGGCCGGGCTCAAATGTGAGCCATCAAAGGACGCTGCATCGGCCGGCCCGCTTCGAGCGATGTAAGAATCGTGTCGGCGTTCACGGGAGCTCGCTGGAAGATCTCGTCTCCCAGAGCGTCCGAGAGAGCGTTCAGAATGGATGCGCATCCGCCTCCCACCGGAGGCTCGCCGATGCCTCGCGCACCCACCGGCGTCTCGGGATCGGGAATGTCGAGCGCCTCCCATTGCATGTCGACGGGAACGTCAAGAATAGTCGGCGGCTTGGAGTGGTGGAATCGCTTGGAAACCATCGCACCGTAGTGCGGGTCATATACCCACTTCTGGCCGATCGCGTGGCCAATCCCAAGCGTGGAACGCCCCAGCACCTGACCGCCGAGCGCACGCGGATGAATCACCGTGCCGACATCCGCATAAGCTAGGAAATCGATGATATAGTACTTACCCGTTTCTACATCGGCTTCGATCTCGGCAAAGCTGGCGACATAGGAATACGTCATTCCGTCCCTCGGGTAGTTATCGCGCGCCGCTGCAACCAGCCCTTGGCCCGCTAACGCGGCTACGGAGGTTTTTGTCAATGCGTTGATGTTCCCGGCGACTTCGTGACCATCGTAGACGCCGCCCAATTCGATCGCGCGCTGGGCGGCTTGCGCCAGCGTCATACCTGCAGCGCCTCCCTTGCGAAACACGCGCTCGTTCGCTATGTCGTAATCCTCCGGCTTGCCGCCGTGCGTCTCTGCGGCGATCTCCTGCAGCTTCTGCCTAGCATCCATGGCGGCCGCATGCGCCGCGCGTGTCATCGCGTGAGTTGTCTGGCTGCCGCCGGATACGCAGGTAAACGGCAGGTTCTTTGAAGTGTTGCCCCACACCACATCACATTTCTCCCACGGCACGCCCAGAACCTCCGCGCCCGCGCGATGAACGTCGATCACCGACTCCGTCCCCAGGTTGCCGATGCCCGACTGAAATGTGACGCGCCCATCCGGTCGGATGACGAGCAGGCCATCAAAGCCGATCGTGCCGCCGACGTAGGAACTCAGCGATACGCCCACGCCGCGCACCTTCGTTCCGATGCGTTTCGGCGCGCGCGCCACTCTCTCACTCCATTTGAATTTCTCCGCGCCCCGATCCAGCGCTTCTTTGAGGAAACAGCTGGTAGCGTGCTGAAGCTGCCCGTTTATTGGCGGCCCGAACGGTGCTTTGCCCTCCGGACAGTTGATACGGCGTATCGCCACTTGGTCCAGCCCCAGCTTGCGTGCCGCCTTCGCGATGACAGGCTCCATGATCGTAATGCCCTGCATGCCTCCCGGAGAACTCTGCGCGCTCCGTGGGGGCGTATTCGTCAGCACTGTCACACCGCGCCAGCGCATGGTCTGGGGTTGATACAACAGCGAGACAATCCGGCCCGAGGTCGGGGCATCGGACTGGCGTTCGTAGGGGCCGTTATTGGAGACAACGAACATGTCAAGCGCGGTGATTCTCCCGCCTTTGGAAAAACCAACCTTCATCCGCCCCAGAATGCTGGGCCGCCCACGCCCAATGAACGTCTCCTCTTCGCGGCTGATGCGCATCATCACCGGGGCGTTGGCTTTCTTCGACAACAGCGCGGGGATTGTCAGCGTTACACCGGCGGTTGATTTGCTGCCGAACCCGCCGCCCGTATATTCGCTGATGAGGACAACATTCTCAGGATCGATATTCAACCAGCGCCCGATGGCGGGCCGTGTTTGGGCGGTACTCTGAGTGCCAGTGTGTACGTAGATCTTGCCATTCTGCCAATACGCCATCGCGCTCCGAGTTTCTAGGGTTTGGTGGCTGACATCGGGAGTTACAAACGTTTCATCCAGCACTAGCGCGGCGTTTTCGAATCCTGCATTGATGTCGCCGAACGACCATTCCTCGAGGGCCTTGCCCATCGGAAGGCGCCCATCCTTGGCCTCCGCGAAATCCGCTTCTGTCCACTTAAGCTCCGCGATCTTAGGCGACTCGGACCCCTCCCCGGGCGTCCAGATGTTCCCGTCTGTTCGCGGATTCGGACCACCGGGCCGCAATGTATCTAGAGGATCGACAACGAACGGGAGCGGCTCAAATTCGATCTGGATGCGTTCAATGGCCTCAGCGGCGGTCACCTCGTCTACTGCGGCCACCGCCAGCACAGGCTCACCCGCATATACGGGTTCCTTCGCAAGGCCTCGCTCGCTGTGCTTGTCGGCCTTGACAATGGTACCGTTGTCGGTGAGGGTGTCGCCGGGTTGAGGAACGTCGTCGGGGGTAAGAATCGCCTTGACACCAGGCATCGCCAATGCCTCACTCACATCGATTCTTTTCACGCGCGCATGTGGCAAGGGGCTGAGCAGCAATTTGCAGAACAGCATGCCTTCGACTCGAAAGTCCTCAGCGTATTTAGCCTGCCCCGTCACCTTGGCGTAGAGGTCAGCCGTTGTATAGTCTTTTCCAATCAGCTTGTAGCCGACGCCATATTCACGCATTTTTCGCTCCCCTCAGATTCGCTGCGCCCTTCATCATTGCCGTGAGTATCTTGTCGTAGTCCTGGCAACGGCACAGGTTTCCCGAAATGCCGTGCGCCAGCTCCGCGCGGGTTGGATTTGGATTTCTTTTTAAGAATCCAACGGTCGCCATGATGAATCCCGACATGCAGAACGCGCACTGGAAGCCTTGGTCGTCGATGATGCCCTGTTGCACCGGATGCAGCGTTCCAGCCGGCGCCGCCAGCCCCTCAATGGTGGTTACGTGCCGGTTGCGGACCGTGTGGGTCAACATGGAGCAGGAATAGTGGGAAACGTCGTCGATCAGGACCGTACACGCTCCGCACTCGGCGCGATCGCATCCCAACTTCGGGCCGGTAAGACCCAGCTTGTAGCGCAACGTCCATGCCAGTGTCTCCTGCTTCATGACGTCCACCCGCCGCTCGCGGCCGTTAACAGTAATTGTGAGCAGCCGCTCGCCTGCGCCGGCTGTTTGTCCGTGGACGATGGAGCTGCGAAAAAGATAACTTGCGGACGACGCCACAGCGCCACCGGCGATAACGCCCTTGATGAACCTACGCCGCGAAACCGCTTTCGAGGTGTTTCGAAGAACCCTCAAATCTGAGCTTCCATCCATAGCGCCACTTCCACGTGCAAGCTACGGGCCAACTCGACATTTCACGGATTGAACGGCGTTACGAGGGTTAGCGCCTATGGAGCGTCAGCAAGTAGGCTACGTATCGGCCCTCGACTGTTAGCCGAGTCGGTGTCGCCCACCGAGCCGCCGTGCGTGCCGCTGATAAAAAGGATGCCCCGGCGCCTCCGGCAGCTCAAGTTCATACCACAGTGCTTACTGCCGCTCGCGCCCTTTCCGTGTGCCCATCGCCATGCCTGATTCTAAGCCGAAACATCTCTGTTAGGAAATGATTTTAGACGCGGGCTCTTAGGCAATGCTTGGTGCGCCGATGTAGAAATATCAACACTCGACACTATTGAAGACGACAATCCGTCATCGGCCTGCAAATGATCCTGAGCAGTAAATCAATTCCACGCCGAATTATCTGGCATGCGCCTTGCATCAGTAGGGAGCGTGCGGGTTACCGAAGCTTCCTCATACCGAGCTCTTAGATCAACGATCTGGGGCAGTGCTGCGGTGCTGCTTCTCTCCACCGTGAACGGGGGACACCATTGGTTTTCTCGAAGTGGTAACGCGCCTCGAAATAGAGTGGCGGTTTATTCTGGCAACTACTCGGGCGCGGAGAATGGCGGCTCCCGGAGCGTTTTTTGATACAGCGACTTGAAGGAAGCAGGTCACGCTGGTTTCCGGAGAGCCTGACGGCGGCGGCGGATCGTACCCTGTTCACGGGGCCTGGACTACCGTGCCTTGCCCCATCAGGCCACCGCAACCGCTTTATTTGCGCAGTTGGAGAGCAGACCATGAGCGACAAACCGTTCGAGTTCATCCAATCTATGACTCGGCAGCACCGGGCTGATCACGGCTGTGGCGCGTACACGTTCGAGGATGGACCAGGACTGACCGCTCTGGCCGCAACCCATCGGGCAAGTCGAGTGCTCGAACTGGGTACCGCATTGGGCTACACGGGGTGCTGTCTCGCGGCGGCGGCATCCAACACGCATGTGGATTCGATCGAAATGGACATGGAGCATGTGCGCCTGGCGCGCGAAAACATCGCTAGAGCGCTAGAGCGGGGTTATCCGATCGCGTACGGGTGCATCAGGGCGACTTTATGGCCGTAACGGACCGGCTCCCCGGAAATTATGACTTGGTGTTCTTCGATGGGTTTGCCCCAGAGGTGCGCATACTTCGGCTACTGCACAAGAAACTGCGAGACGGCGGCCTTTTGGTTTGCGCGAACTTGTCGTTCGCTCATGAGGACGGCGAGGCTGAGTTAAACGATGTCGCGAGGTGGAGGCCCGCAGGGAGCATCGAAGGAGGCGGAACGCGGGCGTTCGTCAAGAACGCTCAGGCTGCAATGTAGGGTCGTCAACTGCGGTAGGGTGACTGCGCAATGGGTCTGATAGCAACTTGCATACCGCCCTTGCCAGCGTCCCCTGTCAGGCCTCCACGCTGGGGCGTCGTGATCCCTCCCCGCCATCTTTACCTATCTCGTCAGCGCCCTTCGTGCAGGGTGAAATTGGAGTAGTAAAGACCCTTGTCCCGATCGGCGGCATCGGCATCGAGCCGGTGATGGGGGACTTGATTGCGCGCTAGAAAACTGCGAATCTCGTAAGATTTTGAAGACCGTCGCGTACCCAGGACACGTATCCCGCTGAAGGGCGGATGAAAACCGGCGTACCAGTCTTCGAGATCATCCAGAACGGGATACAATTGCTGCTCCGGCGGGCCCCACGGCTTCAGCAAATAGTGATGGAGCTGGACTTCGTTGATCGCTTTGATGGCCGCATCGGTATCGGCATAGGCCGTGAGAAGCGTACGCTTGGCGCCGGGATAAAGCTTGATTGCTTCTTTTAGCATTTCCACGCCGTTCATTTGCGGCATGCGATGATCGACTACCATGAGCGCGACGGCATCATTCCGTTGCAGGAGTCTGTGCAGAAGATCCAACGCGCCTTTCCCAGATTCCGCTCGCAACACGCGGTACCGCTCCTCGTTATGCCTCTTCAAATCGCGCTCGATGGCGCGACGAACATCTAGATCGTCGTCGACGGTCAGAATCACTGGCTTTTGCATATTGCGATTTACCGATAGCGCATTTTATTCGACCAGAGGGCAGGACAAGAGAGATCCCTTACCGATGTACTTGGCACTCTTCTCGGTTCTGTGGGAGAAGACGGATCCGGCGACGCGCGCCGGCTTCCCGCAGTTTTTCCAGCCAAGCGGCGCGGTAGCGCGGGGTCGCTGATCCTGGCGGGGTGCGGC